>Ga0209060_10000290_pt1 | contig 107308 bp, 75 predicted proteins | sample Coa_R1_8_FD_187155 | JGI IMG/M metagenome (GOLD analysis project Ga0209060, IMG submission 187155) | Surface soil microbial communities from Centralia Pennsylvania, which are recovering from an underground coalmine fire - Coalmine... | ecosystem: Environmental > Terrestrial > Soil >... | reverse complement strand
GATCGGACACCTTCGAGGTCGGAGAGGGAATCGGGCATCGCAGCCTCTTTCTGAGAGTATATATACGCTCAGAAATATCCCATAAACACGGGCCCGGTGCAACTCGCCACTTTTATGTCGCGCACCCAGCACGTATTTGCGTATTGACAGCCTCTTTATATTCGTGGTACATCTGATCAACCACCTATCCAGATTCGCTCTGTGACGCGAATCTTCCATACGTTCTGCTCGTTTCTGTCCCGAGTCGGACATCAAGCCAAGTAGGCATTCCCAAGGAACCGAATCGCAAACCCAAAGGGGAAGGGTACGCACGGAAAAAGGGGTGTCGACAGATGTTCAACGCTTTCGCAAGGACTATCGCCGTATTCAGCTTGTTTCTCACGCCCGCAGCTTTTGGGCAATCGACCTTTGGTGAATTCGTGGGGACCGTTCACGATCCCGCGGGCGCCGTGGTGACTTCATGCATCGTCAGGGTACGCAACATGGGCACGTCCGCCATGCGCTCGACGCTCACCGATAGCACCGGCGGCTACACGCTCACCAACATGGAGCCCGGCGAGTACGAAATCACTATGACCGCGCCTGGCTTTGAGCCCGTGAAGTTTCCCGTGGTCACGCTCATGGCGCGGCAGACCATACGCCAGGATGGCAACCTCTCGCTCGCGGCGCAATCGCAGAGCGTCAACGTCAGCGCGGCGATGGAGGCGCCCATCAACACCGAGGTCTCCAACATCGCCGAGACCAAGGTAGGACGTGAGTTGACCGACCTGCCGGTGGCCATCTTCTCCCGCGCGAGCGGCTCTACCAGCGCGATCACGACTTTGACGACGCAACCGGGCGTGGAGACCGACGCGAGCGGCAACCTCTCGGTGGCCGGCGCGAAACCGAGCATGCTCACGTCGAGCCTGGATGGCATCAGCACCATCAGCCCGAAAGGCAGTGCGCCGATCAGCGAGTTGTTTCCGTCGTTCGATTCCATCGCCGAGATCCGCGTGAGCGAGATCAATAACACCGCGGAATTTGGCGGGGTCAGCGACATCACCACTATCTCGAAGAGCGGCACCAACGCGCTGCATGGCGGGCTCTACGAGAACAACCAGACTTCGGCGCTGGACGCACGCAACACCTTCGCAGCCGCGGTTCCGAAGCTGACCCTGAACGACTTTGGGGTCTTCGTGGGAGGCCCGGTGATGGTGCCGAAGGTGTATCGCGGCAAGGACCGCACGTTCTTCTTCGCCAGCTACGAAGGACTACGCCGCCCCAACCAGGCGATTGTCATCGACAGCGTTCCCACGGCAGCCATGCGCATTGGCGATCTCTCGGCGTACCTGCCGAAGACGGTGGTGAAAGATCCGCTGGCGTCGGGCACGCCGTTTCCCAACAATCAAATCCCGGCCAGCCGCATCGCGCCACTCTCCGCCGGCGTGCTGCAGTACTTCTATCCACTGCCGAATTACGGCGCGGCCAACGCGATCACCAACAACTACGAGACGGCGTTCCCAACACCCATCAGTAGCAATCAGGGCGACATTCGCCTGGACCAGAACATAACCTCGAAACAGACCATCTTCGCGCGTATGACCTACAAGCGCCGCGAGACGATCAGCGCGCCCACCGGCTCGGTAAACCTCGGCGGCGGCGACGCATTGGAAAACGATTACGGCTTCACGGTGGCCTACAATTACCTGATCACGTCGCGTCTCATCAACGAGGCGCGTGCCGGCTACACCGGCGTCAACACCGGCACCAACTATGCATACACGGCGGCCGGCATCCAGCAGGCGCTCGGTTTGCAACTGGCCGGTCCGCCTCCGCCCGGTGCGGCATCGCCGAGTTTCTCGATCACCGGCTTCACGGGCACCACGGGAGGCACCACCTCCATTTCGCGCACCAATACACGACAGATCCTCGACAATCTGACGTGGACGCGGGGACGCCATACGGTGAAGATCGGGGGCGACTATCGTCACCTCACCGGGCTCTACACGAATGTGTTCGCGAGCAGCCGCATGGGGTCGTATTCGTTCAACAATTCGGTGACGAGTTCCCTCATCGGCAGCCCGATGGGCGCGTTTCTGCTGGGCATTCCGGACAGCTCGGGAATGGCCACGGTGCTCAATCCCGATACTGACGGGTACGCAAATCACTACGCTGCCTACGCGCAGGACGACTGGAAGGTGACGCAGAACCTGACCCTCAACTTCGGCTTGCGCTACGAATATCACCCGGCATTCCGCGATCACTACAACAACACCGCGAATTTACTGCTGAACTACAATTCCATCCAGAACGGTACGCCGATCCACGGCGCGGTGGTGATTCCGGATGCGGCGGTGAAGCTGGTGAACCCCGCGTTCGCGGAATCGATTGCCCCCACGCCGATCCTGACGGCGAGTCAGGCTGGCATGCCGCAGAGCCTGCGTTACTCGGAGAAATTCGACTTTGCACCGCGCGTCGGCTTCGCGTGGCGCGTGAATAACAAGACGGTGGTACGGGGCGGGTACGGCAAGTTCATCGAGTCGGAACTGGGCAGCCTGATCAACGCGGCCTGGGCGGTGGAGGCCAGTGACGTCGCCAAATTCACGAACCAGATCGTGAGCGGCAAGCCGTTGTATAGCTTCCCCTATGCGCTTCCGGCGGACTTGGCGCAGCCCGGGTCGCAGGTGTTCGACCTGGCGGGCGACATCCACTACAAAGATCCGTACGTGCAGCAGTGGAACGTTACGGTGGAGCGCGACTTGGGCTTTCAGACCGGCCTCCGCGTTTCCTACGATGGAAGCCATGGCACAGATCTGGGCGTCACCACAAACCCCGACCAGGTGCCGGCGAACACGGTGGGCTTCTCCGCTGCATCGAAAGCGGCACCCTACCCGCTGCTGGCTCAGATCGTGTACCTGACAAACGCCGCCCGCAGCAACTACAATGCACTTACGGTAGCTTTGAATAAGCGCATGTCGAGGGGCCTGCAATTCCAGGTGAGTTACAACCACGCCAAAAACCTGTCGAATGGCGGCGGCTACGCACCCACCGGTTTTGCCAGCGAGAGCGGCGGGACGTTGAGCGACCCTTCGAATCCGAATCTGGACTACGGAAACGTGGCGTACACGCGCCGCGACCGCTTCGAGACGACATTCCTGTACAACCTGCCATTCGGGCGTTCCTCGAATCGTGTGGTGAAGCAACTGGCGGGCGGCTGGGAATTGGCGGGCGTGCTGGTGTTCCAGAGCGGGCCGTTTCTGACTGTGGTGGCCAGCGGCGCCGACCCATCCGGCACCAATTTTCCGAATCTGCAGGGCAGCGGCCGCGCAGACATCGTGAGCGGAGTACCGTTATATCCGGCGAGCCAGAGCCCGGCGCAGTGGTTGAACGCGGCGGCGTTCGCGGTACCGGCGAACAATATCGGCCGGTTCGGCAACGCTCCGGTGGGCGCTGCGGTCGGGCCGGGAACACAGGCTGTGTCGTTGTCGTTCTTCCGGTCCATCGACTTCACAGAGCGGATTCGTTTGCGCGTCGGAATTGCGGCAGCGAATTCGTTGAATCATCCGAACTATGGAACGCCGGGATTGACGCTGAATACGTCGACGTTTGGCACGATTACAACTTTGCAATCGGCGGAGGGCGCTGGACCGCGCCAGGTGCAATTAACCGGGCGGATTACGTTCTGACAGGCCGAGAGGGGACCGAATAGCGAATGGTGAAAAACAACACCGTCAAATACCTGGTGGCGATTGCGATTGTGGGTGCGGTTTTGGCACCGTCGACCGCCCATGCGCAGGGCAGAGGCCGTGGCGGAGGAGGCGGCCGCGGCGGTGGTGCTCCTCAAAATCTGGAGGAAGGCATTCCGGTGACGGACGCTTTGACCGTCAGCAAGTGCTCCAGTTGCCACGCCAAAGACGACAAGGGCAATCTCACGCGGATCTCGTGGATCCGCACTACTCCGGAAGGTTGGGAAGAGGCCATCAAACGCATGGTTCGCTTGAATGGCCTGACGCTCGAACCGGCCGAGGCCAAGCTGATCGTCAAATACCTCAGCAACTCGCATGGGCTGGCACCGGAGGAAGCCAAGCCGGTGATGTACATGGCGGAGCATCGAACCTTGGATGAGGCGATCCCGAATGAGTCGGTGCGTGCGACTTGCATGAACTGCCATGCTTTGGGACGCGTCTTCCAGTGGCATCGAACGCGGGCCGATTGGTCGCTGCTCGCGGACATGCACTCGGCCTTATATCAGCAAGCCGAAGCGGCATTCCGACGGAACGGCGCGGGCCGCGGCGGAGCGACTGCGGCACCAGCCCCAGGTGGTAGGGGCGGAAGGGGCGGTACGGCGGCAGGCGCCGATGCGGCAGCGGCAACTCCGGCAGCGACCATCTCGCTGGATGCGACACTGGATTTTCTGGGCACGAACTACCCGCTCCACACGCCGGAGTGGGCGTCGTGGCGCGCTCGTATGCGCACTCCGCGGCTCGCCGGAAAGTGGCTGGTCGCCGCGCACTTCCCGGGACATGGCCGATATTACGGCGAACTGACCATCACGCAGGGCGCGGCGCCCGACGAATTCACCACGACTGCAAAACTGCAGCCGGTGGGCGGCGGTCCTGCGATCACTCGCACAGGTACCGGCCTGGTTTATACGGGCTTCTCGTGGCGCGGACGATCGAAGGGCACGACGCTCGCCGCCAACGCAGTTCCCGACGATCCCAACCGCGAAATGCGCGAGGCCATCTGGATTTCGCCCGACCAGACTTGGGGTGAAGGACGCTGGTTCTGGGGAGAGTATCAGGAGTTCGGCGTCGATGTGAAATTGAAGCGCGTCACTCCTGAGCCCACATTACTGACGCTCGACCGCTACTCGATCAAGACCGGATCGGAAGCGCAGAGGGTGCGCATCCTCGGCAACAATCTGCCTGCGCAGATCGCGCCGGCGGATCTCGACTTCGGCTCCGGCCTCACGGTGAAATCGATTGTGTCGCATAACGCGGGCGAGATCGTGGCGACAGTGGATGTCGCCAAGGACGCGGTCACGGGCAAGCGCGACCTGGTGATCGGCAATGCGGTGCTGGAAGGCGCCATCGCCGTTTACGATAAGGTGGACTACATCAAGGTGCTGCCCGAAGCGTCCATGGCCCGGCTGGGAGGCGACGAGAAATCGGTGCATCCCAGGGGGTATCAGCAGTTGGAAGCGGTGGCCTATCAGCGCGGCGAAGACGGCAAACTGCATACCGGCGACGATATCGAGTTGGGACCAGTCGACGTGACCTGGTCGGTAGAAGAGTTTTACTCGGTGTTCGGCGACGATGATAAGGAGTTTGTCGGCACCCTGAACGGCAACGGCTTGTTTACACCCAGCCTGGACGGCCCCAATCCGCAGCGTAAATTCGGACGCAACAATTACGGTGACGTTTGGGTGGTGGCCACCGCGAAGAACGAGAAGGATAAAGAAGGCAAGCCGTTGGTGGGCCGGTCTTACCTGGTAGTGACGGTGCCGACCTATATCCGTTGGGATCAGCCGGAGGTATCCAAGTGACCGCGACACAGGCACGCACGTACCGGCTGGGCGAGTTTCACCGGTTCGAGGCCGGTGGACGGCCGTTTCTTTACCTGGTCCCGGCGGGCGCAATTTTCGAACTGGAGACGGCCGCGGCCACGGTGGTAAGCCTGCTTTCGGAAGGCGCACTCGCGCACGACTCGCTCATCGATCAGCTCACGCAACGCGATTTCGCATACAGCGATGCCTGCGAACTGGTAGAGGAGCTGTTTCGGGCGCGTGTGCTGTTAGCGGGCGAGTCGAAGGCCGAACCAGTCGAAGCTCCGCCTGTGGACTTCCCGCTCCAGAGCCTGGTGATGAACCTGACGAACCAGTGCAATCTGTCGTGCGCCTACTGTTACGAATTCGGCGAGGACAAAGTGGCGACCCCTGAAGGCAAGCCGAAATTCATGGATGTCGAAACGGCGCGCGCGTCGGTAGACTTCCTGCTGGAACAGGCGGCCGGACGCAAGTCGCTGCACATCACCTTCTTCGGCGGCGAGACGCTGATGAACTTTCCGCTGCTGCAGCAGGTGGTGGCGTACGCGACCGAGCGCGGCCGAGAGCAAGGGCGCCACATCGATTTCAGCCTGACCACCAACGCCACGCTGCTGACACCCGCAATCATCGAGTTTCTGTCGGAGAATCGCATCGGGGTGACCGTGAGTATGGACGGTCCGCCCGAGTTGCACGACAAGTTACGGGTCTTCGCCAATGGGCGCGGGAGTTACGACATCATCGAACCGCGCGTGCGGGCCTTGATCGCGCAGCATCGGACGCGTCCGATTACGGCGCGCGTGACCCTGACCAATGGCGCATCCGACGTGGTGAGGATTTACCGCCACCTGAAACAGGATCTCGGATTCAGTGAGGTAGGCTTCGCTCCCGTGACGACGGCGCCGAACCGGCTGTACGCGATCAACGAGCGTGGCATGGATGGCGTGCTCGATCAGTTCCATGTGCTGGCGGAGGAGTATCTGGAGTACGCGCTGCGCGGAGAATTGCACGGATTTTCCAACGTGAGCGACACGATTGCGGAGTTGTATCAGGGCGTGAACAAATCGCATCCGTGCGGCGCGGGTCTGGGCTTGATGGGCGTGGGTCCGTCGGGCGACATCGCGCCTTGCCATCGCTTCGTGGACTCCGATACGCACGCGCTCGGCAACATCGCTACCGGAATCGATCGAGAGAAGCAGGCCGATTTCCTGAAGCGAGGGCACATCGGCAGCAAGTATGATTGTCATACGTGCTGGGCGCGTCCGCTGTGCGCCGGCGGATGTCATCACGAAGCGTTTGTACGATACGGAGATACGGGCCATCCCAACCTGCACTACTGTGACTGGATCCGGGATTGGACCGACACCTGTTTGCGGATCTTTGGAACGATCAGCGCCCGGAACCCCGAATTCCTGGAGCAGTTCGCGGAAAGGAAGGCACTCAATTGAAATACCTGAAGCCGATCAATAAGAAGGCTCGCCGCATCGACGAGATGGTGACGTCGATGGACGACGAGGTGGTGGCGCTCCAGGCGCCGCAGCCGCGCCCGCACGTTCCCATGGGATGCTCGCTGGCGTTTTCGCCGGGCTGGGAGGTGGATTCGGCGGGAGGCACCGCCGGACTTTGCCAGCCAGTGGAGCGCGACATCTACGATTGCTACGTGACGTGCTTCTGGCCGGCGCAGGTGCCCGACCACCTGAACAACTATCCGGACTGGGCGAGTAAGTGCGCCGCGGCTACTAAGGATTGGCGAAATCTGGACCTGGTTTTTCCATAACCCCATGACTATCAAGAAACTGATCGCGCTGAGCGCACTCTTCTGTGCCCCGGCTGCCGGCGGAACTCTGTTCTGCGGCGCCTATCCGTATTGGGTGCTGGTGGTTGATGAGGCCCAAGGCAAGGTGGTGGACCGGATCCGGCTGGAGACCGGGCTGCCGACCAGCGTCCGCCTGTCCCAAGATAAGAAGACGATTTACGTCACGACCAACGACCACAGCGGCGTGGAGGTGATCGACGTGGCGACGCACAAAGTGCTCAATCACTTTGTGCTGAATGACGCTACGCACAAGTATCGCTTCAACGGCGGCGCGCCCGATCCGGCAGGCAAGCTCCTCTACAGTGTCACGACGCAGATCACCAAGCTCTCGGACCGGTACGAGATTGGAAAACAGAAGTACACCATCATCGACCTGGAGCAGCAGAAGATCGCGAAGACGGTGGACCAGCCGACCAACGACCCGGGTGGCGAGGGCGGTGGCGCCGGTGCTGCGGGTGGGGCTGGTGGCGGATTCGGTGGAGGTGGTGGTGGCGGACGCGGCGGCGGCGCGTTCGAAGTCTCTCCCGATGGCAAGTATCTCTACCAGTTCGGCTCGTCGATCACGGTATTGAAGTCCGAGGACTTCAGCTTCGTGGAGCGCATCGATCTGGCGCAGCCGGATGCACCCGCCATGGAAAATCTAGGCTTGGGCGGCATGATCGACGCGATCAGCGAGCCGGGACAGCGCGTGTCGCTCTTCAACTTTTCCGATCCGATCGTGCACAATCGCGTCTTCGGCCTGGCGCGGTTCGATCTGAACACACGGCATTTCGAGTTCACGCCGATCGGTCCGGCTCCGGTGGCGATGGGCGGACTGCATGTGACGCCCGACAAGAAGTCGGCTTACACGGTGATTACGAACGGCACCGGTGGAAATAAACGCTGCGAGTTCTGGGCGCTCGACCTGGGGACGAGCAAGGTGGCGCGAACGGGCGAGGTGCCTTGCCGGTCGCGGTACAGTTTCGGACTCTCGGCGAATGGATCGAAGCTCTACATTTACGGTGCGGGCTTCGAGATTGAAGTGTACGACGCGGTGACGTTCAAGCACGAGACCACTTGGGATTTAGGCAACGATATGACGGGCGGCGGCATGGCTGTGATTCCGTGAGCGGGATATTTCGGTGTTCCCGATTGATCGGATGAGAGTCAGGGGCGAAAAGATGTTTCGAGCGGGCGTTGATCAGGCGTCGACAGCCGCCTCCTTCACCAGATTTGGTGGACGCCTGAAAAGCGTCGAGAAGAGTCTCGACGCGGCAAACAGGAGTGTTTGCGCCACATCGATTCTATTCATGTGTGTTTGTGCGTTCGCCCAGATCAATTGGGATCCGGCGGCACAGGGACGCAAAGCGCTCGATCTTCTACTGTCGGAGAAATATTCCGAACTGGGCGCAATGGTGACGCCTTCCGCTCGGGAGACGCTCACGCCGCAGTTCCTTCGCGACCGGGCTGGTGCGGAAGTGAAAGGCTTCGGCAAAGCGGGCAAGATCGGTACGGCATTGATCGCGAAAGATGGCCGGAACACCCTCGTCAGCATTCCTGTGGAGTTCGTGCGCACCATCATCAATGTGCAGTTCACGCTGAATGAGTCGGGGCAAGTCGCGGGTCTCTTCTTCCGTCCTGGGGATGCTCCACTGCCGCCGGTGTGGCACACGCCCGCGTACAGCCGGCCCGAGTCGTTTCGAGAGTGCGGCGTCACGGTCGGCGACGACGAGTGGAAGCTCGGTGGAACACTGCTGATTCCGACGGGTAAGCCGCCCTTTCCCGCCGTGGTGCTGGTGCACGGGCCCGGTCCCAACGATCGCGATGAAGCCATCTACTCGAACAAGGTGTTCGCGGATATTGCCGAAGGGCTGGCATCACGCGGGATCGCGGTGTTGCGATACGACAAACGCACCAAGGTCTACGGTCCGAAGATGAGCGAAATGGATTACACCGTACAGCAGGAGACAGTAGAGGACGCGGTGCGCGCGGCGGCTCTGTTGCGGAAGCGTCCGGAGATCGATGCGGCACGCGTGTTCATGCTGGGCCATAGTTTGGGCGGATATCTGGCCCCGCGGATCGGCATGCAGGACGGCAAGCTGGCGGGCCTGATTTTTTTGGCGGCGAATGCACGCCCGGTGGAAGACATGGCGCTGGACGCGAACGAATATGTCGCGACTCTAAACGGCAGCCCAACGCCCGAAGCGCAGAAACGGCTGGACACGCTACGCGCCGAAGTGGCCAAGGTGAAAGCGCTTCAGCCAGGCAGGTCGAATCCACCGGTACTGATCGGTCTGCCGCTGGCCTATCTTCTCGACCTGAAGGGCTATGACGCTCCGGCCGCCGCGCAAAGGCTGAAGATGCCGATGCTCTTTCTGCAAGGAGGACGCGATTTCCAGGTGACCACGAAGGACTTCAGCATTTGGAAATCGGCGATGAATGGGCGTGCGAATGTGAAGTTCGCCGACTATCCGGCTCTCAATCACCTCTTCATCGCGGGGAATGGAAAGAGTACACCTGCCGAGTATCGCGTACCCGGAAATGTCAGCGCGGAGCCGGTGCGGACCATCGCGGACTGGGTGCTTGGCGGAGGGCGCTGAATGCGCCGGTTCACGCGCCGGGAACTGCTCGCTCTGGGGGCCGCGAGCGCACTCGCTTCTACCTCGGAAACTCCGCCCGATCTCACGCTGCACATTCGCGAGGTCACGGCCGACCTGGGGTTCGGACATTCGATCAAGACGCTGGCGTACGACGGACAGATTCCCGGCCCGATGCTGCGAATGACCGAAGGTCAGAATGTCGCGATCGAGATCGTGAACGAGACCCGCCAGCCCGAGATGGTTCACTGGCACGGCTTCCACATTCCTCCGGACGTCGACGGCGCGCACGAAGAGGGCACTCCAATGGTGCAAGGCCGCGACCGGCGGCGGTACACCTTCACCGCGCAGCCCGCGGGCACGCGTTGGTATCACACCCACGCGATGGCCGGGCACGATCTGCGAATCGGCACCTATTCCGGACAGTTCGGTATGGTGGTGGTCGCGCCGCGCAGCGACCCCGCGCGTTACGATCTCGATGTCCCCATCGTACTGCACGAGTGGTCGCCTTCCTTCTCGGCGGATGCCGATATGGAGATTCACTACCGCTACTTCTCGGTGAACGGTAAGATGCTGGGGGCGGGCGAACCGGTCCGGGTGAAGAGCGGCCAGCGCGTGCTCTTTCGCGTACTCAACGCCAGCGCAACGATGCGGCACCGTTTGGCGCTGCCGGGGCATGTCTTTCGTGTCGAGGCACTCGATGGCAATCCGGTGCCTGCCAAACGCGAAGTGCCGGTGCTCGATTTGGCACCCGGAGAGCGCGTCGACGCCACGGTGGAGATGGCGCGCCCCGGCATGTGGATTCTGGGTGAGACCGACGATCAGCAGCGCGCAGCAGGTGCGGGGATCGTGGTCGAGTACGCAGGCGCCAAAGGGAAGGCGCAATGGATTGCCCCACCCCCATTTGCCTGGGATTGCACGATCTTCGGCGGGACGGGCGTGGCGCCCGAAGCGGACCTCCGGATTCCGGTGGTGATCGAGCCCGGACAGAACGGGAATCTCTGGGCCCTCAACGGAAAATCGTATCCACAGGTGGATCCGATCACGCTGCGGCGCGGTGCGCGAAACCGGCTCGTCTTGGAAAATCGCAGCATGATGGACCATCCGGTGCACCTGCACCGGCATAGCCTGGAGTTGGTCCGATATAACGGCAAGCCGGTGTCACAGATCGTCAAGGACGTGGTGCTGGTGCCGGCGCATCAGACCGTGGAAGCGGACGTCGTGGCGGACAATCCCGGACCGAGCCTGATTCACTGTCACCAGCAGTTCCACATGGATTTCGGATTCATGGCGGTGATGCGCTACTCGGGGTAGTCTTGCACGCCGAAAAGGCGTGTGCCCGCATACCACTCCCTCACGGTCGCGGCTCGTAAGCTACCCAACCTTCGCGATACGTGTGCTTGCGAGCCGCGCGCGTCAGCAAGCGTTGATTGATCGCAAGCGTCGCTTTGATGCGGCCTGTTTTCGGATTCATGGCGGTGATGCGCTATTCGGGGTAGTCTTGCACACCGAAAGTCGTGTGCCGGCATACCGCTCCCTCACGGTCGCGGCTCGTAACCTACCCAAATACCTTCGCGATAAGTGCGCTTGCGAGCCGCGAGCGTCAGCAAGCGTTGATTGATCGCAAGCGTCGCTTTGATGCGGCCTGTTTTCGGATTCATGGCGGTGATGCGCTACTCGGGGTAGTCTTGCACACCGAAAGTCATGTGCCGGCATACCACTCCCTCACGGTCGCGGCTCGTAAGCTACGCAAATGCCTTCACGATAAGTGCGCTTACGAGCCGCGCGCGTGAGCAAGCGTTGATTGATCGCAAGCGTCGCTTTGATGCGGCCTGTTTTCGGATTCATGGCGGTGATGCGCTCTTCGGGGTAGTGCTTGCACACCGAAAGTCGTCTGCCGGCATACCGCTCCCTCACGGTCGCGGCTCGTTACCTACCCAAATACCTTCGCGATAAGTGCGCTTGCGAGCCGCGCGCGTCAGCAAGCGTTGATTGATCGCAAGCGTCGCTTTGATGCGGCCTGTTTTCGGATTCATGGCGGTGATGCGCTACTCGGGGTAGTCTTGCACGCCGAAAAGGCGTGTGCCCGCATACCACTCCCTCACGGTCGCGGCTCGTTACCTACCCAAATCATGTCCCCTGCGATACGTGTGCTTGCGAGCCGCGCGCGTCAGCAAGCGTTGATTGATCGCAAGCGTCGCTTTGATGCGGCCTGTTCTCGGATTCATGGCGGTGATGCGCTATTCGGGGTAGTCTTGCACACCGAAAGTCGTGTGCCGGCATACCGCTCCCTCACGGTCGCGGCTCGTTACCTACCCAACCTTCGCGATACGTGTGCTTGCGAGCCGCGCGCGTCAGCAAGCGTTGAATGATCGCAAGCGTCGCCTTGATGCGGCCTGATTTCGGATTCATGGCGGTGATGCGCTACTTGGGGTAGTGCTTGCAAACCGAAAGTCGTGTGCCGGCATACCGCTCCCTCACGGTCGCGGCTCGTAAGCTACCCAAATGTCCCCTGCGATACGTGTGCTTACGAGCCGCGCGCGTGAGCAAGCGTTGATTGATCGCAAGTGTCGCTTTGATGCGCCGTTTCGCATTGCGAGCCGCTCGTGGGCATCAGGCGATCGCAAGGCGCGCGCGCCCGTCTTCGAGCGTGACTACCACATCAGCGATCTCGGCCAGCGCTGGACGGTGCGTAATCACGATGAGCGTCCCGCCACGCATCGCCTCACCGATATTGGCGGCCATCTGCTGTTCCATCTCGCCATCCACCGCCGAGGTCGGTTCGTCGAGAATCAGAACACGCGGGCGCCGCAGCATGGCGCGGGCGAGCGAGATGCGCTGGCGCTCACCGGCGGAGAAGGCCAAGCCCCGTTCTCCGGCGGTAGTCTCGTAGCCTTGCGGTAGGCGCGCGATCAGCTCGTCCAGACCCGCCGCGCGGCCCGCCGCCTCGATCTCCTGACGCGTCGCACCGGGGCGCGCGTACGCGATGTTTTCCGCGATGGTCGCATGGAACAGGTACGGCGACTGATCTACCAATAGGATCTGCTCGCGAACATCCGCCAGCCGGAACCGCCGCAGGTCCGTGCCGTCGATGAGGATTCTGCCTTGATCAGGGTCAAGGTAGCGGACCAGAAGATCGGCTAGCGTCGACTTCCCTACCCCGCTCGGACCGAGAATCGCGCAGACCTTCCCCACCGGAATTTCGAGTGAAACGTCTTCCAATACGGCAGCGCGATCGTGCCGCAGCGAGACGCCCTCCAAACGAATCGCACTTGCCACCGGAGGCATGGGCAGAGCGTCTGGCGCCTCCTTGACCTCGGCTGGGGTATCGAACAACTCGAAAATGCGGGCCAGCGAGACTCGCGCCTGGGCAAGGCTGGCGGTGAGACTGAGCAGATTCTGCACCGGCGAGAGCAGACGCGTGTGATACGCCATGAATGCGACCAGAGTGCCGATGGTCATCGTGCCCTGGATGATCTGCCAGCCGCCGTAAAGAAAGACGCTGGCAGTGGCGAGCGTCAGGAGAGTGCCGGGCAGGGCTCCCGTCTGGAACGACGCGATCTGCACTTCGAGCATTGTCTTGACGAACGCGTCGTTGCGCTCTTTGAAGCGCGCCGCCTCGTGATCTTTCGCGTTGAGAGAGACCACCACGCGCATGCCCATGATGGAGTCGACGAAGAAGCTGCCGAGATCGGCGCTCCGCTCACGCAGTCGCTTGGTGAGCGCCGTCAGGATGCGCTGGTAGCGGACGAACACGTAGATGCAGATGGGGATGAGCACCACGCCGACGAGAAAGAGCTGCCAGTCGAGCCAGAGCATCATCGCGACCGCGCCGATCAAGAATCCGACGTTGCTCAGCACCGAGAGCAGTGCGTCCGCCGAGACCCGCTGCACCTCGCCGGCATCGTTATTGAGGCGCGACATGAGGTCGCCCAGGCGGTACCCCGCATAGAAGCGCGGCGAGAGCGTCTGCAGATGACGAAAGAGCGCCAGGCGCAGATCGAAGAGCATCGCGGCCGAGATTTTGACGTAACGATAGCTGGCCACGATGTTGAGCACGAAGCCAAGCACGGAGGCCAGCGACATCAACCCTGCGACCCACGCCAGCGTGCGCATATCGCGCAACATCAGGGCACGGTCGATCAGGAGCTTCGAAAAATAGGGTTGCACCAGGGTGAGAGCGGTGGCCCCCAGGCTGACGGCGATCACCAGCGCCAGCGGACTCGCATATGGCCGGATGTAGACCCACAGCCGGCGATAGGTCTGCCAGTGAGCTACGGGGCCGGCGGACGGAGATGGTCCCATGCTAATGCCAGACCTCGACGGGCAACCCGACGACGCGCGTGAATTCGCGGTTGTTGCGGGTGACCAGCAGGCAGTCGTGAGCCATGGCGATGGAAGCGATTAACAGGTCGTTAGCGCCAATGGGCGTGCCGGCCTGTTCCAGGGTCGCGCGAATCATGCCATAGTGGGCAGCGGCGTTTTCGTCGAACGGGAGCGAGATGTACGGCTCGAGCAGCAGGCGAAAGCCCTCCAGATTATCGGCCACACGGCGACTTTTGCGGGCGCCAAAAAGAAGCTCGGCGCGGACGACACTGCAGGTGGCAACTTCGGCCGGAACCAGTTTGCGCAGGCGTGATACCGGACCCGGCTCATTGCGCGCCAAGGCGATCCAGATGTTGGTGTCGAGCAGGCGGAGGCTCACACCGGCGTCTCCAGTTCGATGGTTTCCGGCAGCCGGTCCTCCGGCTCTGGCAACTCCTCCTGGAGAAAGCCGCAAACCTCTTCGAAGTAACTCTCCGGCCAGACATCCTCGGCAGGCGCTGCGAGGAGCGAGGCCACATATCGGGAGAGCGGCAGTCCTGCGCGCCGCGCGTCGCGCTTCAGGCGCGATGCGAGGTCGTCAGAGACATAGAGATTGAGCTGCGGCACTGCGCAAGTATACCACGTATACGTGAATCAAAGGCCGGGGTTGGGGTCAGGGGTTGGGGGTTAGGGGTTGGGAGTTAGGGGTTGCGAGTTTTAGGGTTAGAGTTAGGGTCAGGCTCGGGTGTTGGACTCAGGGATTCGGGCGCGAGGCTCTGGGGCTTCGGGCTAGGGGTTGGCGCTCGGGGTTAGCGCTCGGGGTTAGCGCTCGGGGATGGCGCTCGGCGTTGGGGCTCGAGACTCGGGGGTTGGCGTTGAGGTTGAGGTTTGGGTAAAGGCGAGCGCGCTGCGCTCGCCTTGTGCGGCGTTACTCGCGCGGGTCGGGTTTGACTATGAGCGGCTGGGTGTAGGACTGGCCGTTCACGGTCAGCTTGATCGTGTAGGTGCCGGGCGGCATCCACTCGCCTTGGCCGACGGGTGTGTCGCCAACGATCGCCGAGATGGGCGGCTCCTCGTAACCGCGACGCCCACCGCGGCCCGCGACCGGCGCCGCGTGCAGGTCCCAGATGAAGCGGTGCATTCCCGCTTCCGTCGAGAGAGGCTGGAAAGGCCGCAACCAAAAGGCAGGAGAATCCAGCCGGGGATCCGGCGGCTCCGGCTGGTCCGTGCTGCTAAAGCTCCGCACCATCCTCTGGTTACTATCGAAGACCTCAAGCTTTACTGGATCCGCGGACGCATTCTTCAAGTAGTAGTAGAGGATGGCGCCATCGGGCGGATTTTTGCCTGCCGGCTCCTCGGGAGGCAGAGGGGTATCGTCATTGGTGTCACGCGGCAGCCGGTAGGTGACACGCGGCGTGTAGAGGTGGGCGCTGGCGGATGCCACCTCCGCAGTCAACTGGCGCAGCGGAGACATATCGTCGAGAATCCAGAAGCCTCGACCGTGCGTTCCGACGACCACATCGTCCTCGTGAATGACGAGGTCGCGGATGGAGGTCGCGGGCATATTCATGCGCAATGGCTGCCAGTTGTCGCCATCGTTGAAGGAGACGTACACGGCCAGTTCGGTGGCGGCGTAAAGCAGTCCCTTGCGAACCGGATCCTCGCGCACGGCGTTGACGGGCGCATCGGGCAAGCCGGCAACGGTCTCCTTCCAGGTGGCGCCGCCATCGTGCGTTCGGTAAATGTGAGGATGCAGGTCGTCGAGGCGGATGGCGTTGATGGCGGCGTAGACGGTCTGGTCGTCGAAGTGAGACGGATCGAGTTGGGAGACCTTGTCCCAGGGGCGAACGGCCGGCGGAGTGACGTTCTTCCAACTCTTGCCACCGTCGCGAGTCACGTGGATGAGGCCATCGTCGGTGCCGGCCCAAATGGTGTTCAGGTTGAGCTGGGACGGCCCGATCGCATACACCACACCCCGCCGCGTGGCCTGGCGCTGAGCGGCCTCGCCGTATGACGAGACACTCGCGGGCACCTGGTACTTGTCGCGTGACAGATCCGGGCTGATGGCCTGCCAATTGCGACCGCCATCGGTGGTCTTCATGACGCCCTCGGTGCCGATATAGAGGGTATGGGGATCGACGTACGAGAAGATGACGGGCATGGTACGCAGATGGCGGTGCTGCCCCGGCGGACCTACGTGCTCGATCACGCCCGTGGTTTTGTTGTATCGGGTGACGGCATCCTCGCCAGGACCCGGCATCCCGCCGCCGTAAATGATGTTGGGATGGAGCGGGTCGGGCGCGACGTACGCGTATTCGGCTGCGCCGACCGGGTGCCACTCGCGGAAGGTGATCTGGCCGTCGTTACCGCGGCTGGCGACGCCTGCGGAGCCGCTCTCCTGTTGACCGCCATACACCCAATAGGGGAACTGATCATCGGTGATGACGTGATAGAACTGCGCGGTCGGTTGGTTGTACCAGGAACTCCAGGTGCGCCCGTAATTGACGCTGATGGTGGCGCCCTGATCGAGTGCGAGCAGGATGATGTTGGGATTCAGCGGATTGATCCAGATGGTGTGATAGTCGTCGCCGCCTGGCGCGCCTTTGATCGCTGTAAAGGTTTGACCGCCATCGGTCGATCTATAGGTGGAGGTATTGGCGATGTAAATGACGTCCTTGTTCTTCGGATCGACGCGAACGCAGGAGAAATCCGCGCCACGGCCGGAGATTCGCGGCTCGCTGTTGACGCGTTTCCAGGTGCTGCCGGCATCGTCGGAACGGTACACGCCGGTGGCTTCGCGGGAATCCACCAGGGCATACATGCGATTGGAATCGCTTGGGGCCACGCCGATTCCCATTCTGCCGAGTCCCTGCGCGAAAGCCGGCAGACCGCCGGTGAGCGGATGCCAGGTATCGCCGCCATTGGTGGATTGGTAGAGGCCACTGTTCGGACCGCTGAAAGCTCCGTTCTCCCAGGGGCCTTGCCGCGCCTGCCAGAGAACAGCATAGATGTTCTGCGGATTGTGCGGATCGAAGGCCAAGTCGATGGCGCCGGTATGCTCGTCCTTGTAGAGGACTTTCTTCCAGGTCTCGCCGCCGTCCGTCGAGCGGAAGACACCGCGCTCCGCGTTCGGGCCGTAGGGATGCCCGAGCACGGCGACGAAGAGTCGGTTTGGGTCCCGCGGATCGACCAGGATCGCGGGGATCTGTTGTCCCTCGCGAAGTCCGAGATGGCGCCAGGATTTTCCGCCATCCGTGCTCTTGTAGATTCCGTCGCCGACGGAGAGGTCGGGGCGCTGCAAGCCCTCGCCGCTCCCCACATAGATGATATTGGGGTCGGAGGGGGCGAGCGCGATGGCGCCGATGGATCCGGTGGGCTGGTCGTCGAAGGTGGGGTTCCAGGTGCGGCCGTAGTCGTCGGTCTTCCAGACGCCGCCGTTGTTGACGCCGATGTAGAAGACATTGGGCTGATCGGGGATTCCGGCCGCGCCGACGGTACGTCCTCCGCGGAACGGTCCGATCATGCGCCATTGGAGAGCGGAGTAGAGCTTGGGATCGTAACTCTGAGAGAGAAGAGGAATGCCGCACGCCAAGGCAAGGAGAAATCGCCGCATAGGTAACAACGATATCACCCCGCCCTGGCCGCGCGAAGAGAGGCTATTTACACCGGAATTTCAGGCCAGCAAGTCCTATGAGGGCGCTCCCGAGTAGGAAAGCACTTGCCGGCTCAGGAGTGTTTTGGATGGTCAGCTCACCCGCCACAAGACTATCAATCGTTACGGGCTGTCCAACGTTATCCGTAAGACTAGTTCCGGCCGGCACGAAGTCCAATTCGAATGTGCCTGTCATTGCCGCGGGGGAGACATCAAACAGGACGTGTCCAAGCCCGACAGTGGCTCCCGCCGCGACTAGATTCGTGTTGGAAAGACTGAAGTCACCGCCGTCCATCGCCTGCCCAGGGCCGTCCGTGTTGATGTTTGGGCCTAACAGGGAATCCCCCGCAAAAATATAGGGCGTCGTCGTGGAGATGTTCGTTCCGGTAAATGTGATGTCAAGATCCGTCGTTGTGATTTGGAAGATAAACCCGTCCACTGCAACCGCGCTCGCACCAGTATTCGTCAAGAGCACATCAAATGCATTGCCTGTCGATCCGAGGTTGGCGGTGACAGTTTGGAACGAAGCAATGATACCCGCGTGGGCTGGCGCGGTCAGAAACATGACCGCAACCGCCGACGCGATAGCCCACCTACCCAATCTTGCGTTGCTATTCATAGAGCCTCCGAGTTCTTCTATGCCCAAGTCCTTCCGGTTACGGTAGCGAGGTGCCACTTCGCGATACCACAATCCTCACGTCGTTAGCATCCACGACACCATCGCCATTCAAGTCGTCAAATATGTTGTACGCCTGGCTTCGCGCAAGGTTCACGAGTTGGCCATCCGAGGCATTGACCACGCCATCGTCATTAACGTCTCCCCACAGAACTTTAAGCGCCTGCGCAAATCCCGTACCGCCGCCGAGCCCGTTCCCGGCCGCATCCTTGATCGCATCCGGGCCACTCCCCGCGAGCGCCGTACTCAGACTGGCGTCGACCACTGGACTGATCGACCACGTCAGCGTGTTGGTACCCAGACCGGTGAAGCCGGTCGTGGCCACGCCCGTCAGGCTATTCACATCGGCGGTCGCAATCACCTTCGAGAACACCACGCGAATTCCGCTGATCTGCCACGGTAACCGGTTACGCACCTGACTTCCGATAACATAACTTTGGTTACCAAACAGTACTGAATAGGATACCACCGTCGGGGCCGTGGTATCGATTCCAATCGCATGACTGAAGCTCAGCGATGCCGAAGATCCCGGCGCCGGCAGCGTCAGGCTGGCCGGATTGCCCGCCGCATCCTGGATCGTGCCCCCATTCAGCGAGAGCGCGCCGCTGGAAGTGGTATCCAGCTTGTTGACATTCTGCCCCGCCCCCACTACGTAGGTGAAGGACAGACTGCTCGTGCCGCCGCCGGACGTGTAGCTCGCGGTGCCACCAGAATTGAGCGAGATCAACGGCGTGCCGGTCACGTTCACCGCTTCGCTGAAATTCACGGTGACGTTGATCGACGCCCCAACTCCGTAGGTGCCGTTCGCCGTGGTCGAAGTGACACTCGTTACCGTGGGCGGCGTGGTGTCGATCGCGATGCTCTTGTTGCCGCCCAGCGAACCAGCCCCACCCGGAGCCGGCAATGTCAGATTCGCCACGTTGTTCGCCGCATCTTTGATGGTCCCGCCATTCAGAGCGAGAGCGCTCGAAGAAGTGTAGTCCAGGTGCGGCGTGTTCTGTCCCGCTGCAACCGTATAGTTGAAGACGAGCGTGCTGGTGCCGCTGCCCGAAGTGTAGCTGGCCGTGCCACCCGAATTGAGCGCCAGCAGCGGTGTGCCGGTCACGATCACCGGCTTGTTAAACAACACCGAAACGTTGATTACCGCTCCGGTGGTGTACGAGCCGTTCGCAGTCGTCGAACTGACGCTGGTAACAGCCGGAAGCGCGGTGTCGATGACGATGTTGGTGTTCGCGCCCAGCGATCCCGCTCCGCCCGGTGCGGGCAAGGTCAGGACCGCCGCGTTATTGGCCGCATCTTTGATCGTGCCGCCATTGAGGGACAGAGCGCCCGTCGAGGTGTAGTCGAGCCGCGAGGAATTCTGGCCCGCCCCAACCGTGTAGGTGAAGGTGAGAGTGCCGGTGCCGCTGCCCGAGCTGTAGCTGGCCGTGCCGCCCGAATTCAGCGCCAGCAGAGGCGTTCCGGTCACGGTGACGTTCTCACTGAAGCCCACCGTGATGGCGATCACCGCACCAGCGCCGTAAGTTCCGTTCGCCGTCGTGGAACTGACGTTCGTCACAGTCGGTGCCGTGGTGTCGATGACGATATTGGAACTGCCGCCCAGAGAGCCGGCGCCGCCCGGCGCGGGTAAGGTCAATGAAGCGGCAGTCCCGCCGCTATCCTTGATGGTGCCGCCGTTGAGAGAGAGAGCGCCGGTCGAAGTGTAATCGAGATGGGCCGCATTCTGGCCCGCACCCACCGTGTAAGTGAAGGCGAGGGAGGCGGTCCCACTGCCCGAAGAGTAGCTGGCCGATCCACCGGAATTCAGCGCGATCACCGGCGTTCCGGTTACCGTCATCGCTTTGCTGAAGTTGACAGTCACGTTGATCACCGCGCCCGGACCATAGGTTCCGTTGGCCGTCGTCGTTGTCACGCTGGTCACGGTCCCCGTGTTAGTGTCGATCACGATATTGGTGTTGCCGGCCAGCGAACCTGCACCGCCCGTCGCAGGCAGCGTCGTGACGGCATTGTTGCCGGCCGTATCCTTGATGGTTGCCGGACCGCTGAGCGTGAGCGCGCTGGTGCTGGTGTAGTCCAGATGCGCGCTGTTCTGCCCGGCGGATACAGTGTAAGTGAAGTTCAGAGTGGCCGACCCACTACCCGAGGAGTAAATGGCCGTCCCACCGGAATTCAACGGCAGCAGTACCTGGCTGGCGGGTGGTGTCACAACGTTCACGACCTTGCTAAAGGTCACGGTGATGTTGATCACCGCGCCTACGCCGTACGTGCCGTTCGCGGTCGTTGAACTGACGTTTGTGACGGTCGGAGCAGTGGTGTCGATTACCAGGTTCGTGTTGGCCGCGAGGGAGCCGGCCGCGCCGGGCGACGGTAACGTCAGGGTCGCGACGTTCCCCGCGATGTCCTTAATCGTTCCGCCGTTGAGGGACAAGGCGCCTGTCGACGTGTAGTCCAGGTGCGACGAGTTCTGCCCCGCGCCCACCGTGTAGGTAAAGGTGAGAGTGGCGGTGCCACTGCCCGAAGAGTAGCTGGCCGTGCCGCCCGAATTGAGCGCCAACTGCGGCGTGCCGGTGACGTTCACCGTCTTGCTAAACGTCACGGTGATCGGGATGACCGTCCCCACGCCGTACGTCCCGTTGGGCGTCGTCGAAGTCACGTTGGTAACAGTCGGCCCGGTCGTGTCGATTACGATGTTTTTGTTCGCGCCCAAAGACCCGGCCGTTCCGGGCGCGGGCAACGTCAGGACGGCCACGTTGGTGGCAGCATCCTTGATCGTGCCGCCGTTCAGCGACAATGCGTTGGTTGCCGTGTAGTCGAGGCGCGACGCAGACTGGCCGGCGCCCACCGTGTAGGTAAAGGTCAGGGTGCTGGTTCCGCTGCCCGAGCTGTAGCTCGCTGTACCGCCGCTATTCAACGCCAGTTGCGGCGTGCCGGTGACGTTCACCGCCTCGCTAAAGGTGACCGTGATCGGAATCACGGTGCCGGTGCCGTAGGTTCCGTCGGCCGTCGTAGAGCTGACGGACGTGACCGTGGGCGCGGTAGTGTCGACCACGATCGTCTTATTGGCGCCTAAAGAGCCTGCACTTCCAGGCGCAGGCAAGGTCAACGTCGCATCGAGCGTCGAAGGGTTCTTGATCGTGCCGCCATTCAACGCCAGGGCCGTCGCGGATGCTTCATCCAGCGGATTAGCATTCTGTCCGGCCGCAACGGTGTAGGTGAAGGTGAGCGTCGCGGTTCCAGTTCCAGAGGTGTAGTTGACCACGGCTCCGGAATTCAACGTCAACTGCGGAGTACCCGTCACGTTGACCGCCTTGCTGAAGGTCACCGTTACCGGAATCACCGCGGCTGTGGTGTAGGCGCCATTGGCCGCTGTCGAGCTGACGCTGGTGACAGTCGCTGGAGTATCGGTATTCGTTAAGGCAAAGTCCTTGGTCGCCCCGAAAGCGGTGGAAGTCGTGTGGACGTTGTAGCTGCCGATCGTGCCGTTGGCTGTAAACGTCGAAGCGGTCGCCACGCCGGAAGAATTGGTGTTGATGTTGGTGCAGGCAGTGGCCGTACAGTTTGCCGTGACCGCAAATGTGCCGGTCGGCGACGTGCCCGGCGCGGTAAAGGTGATCGGAACGCCCGCTACCGGCGTATTCCCAGCATCGAGCACCGTGACCGCCAGCGCATTGGCGAACGCCGTGTTGACCATCGCCGACTGCGGCGTGGTATTGGCGTTGGTATTCATCTGCGTGGGCACCTGCTTGATGTTGGTGGGGTCGTTGAAACAACTGAAGTGGTTGGTACAAGTCGGATCGGCAGTTCCGATCTGATCCGTGGAGGCTATCAGATTCGCCGTGTTGATCAGCGCTCCCGAGATGGTGTTCGCCGTGTTGGAGACCGTCACCGTCACCGTGATCGCACCGGTCGTCGAGCCAACCGCCAACGAATTCTTCAAGGTGCAGTTGACAGTCGTCTGGCTGGTGCAAGTCCAGTCTGTGCCACCGTTAACCGCAGTGATCGTGAAGGCGTTGGGCATGGCGTCGGTCACCATGACGGTTCCCAGGGTGGCGCCCGCATGCCCCGCGGTGCTGCTACCGTCGGCGCCCGTGTTCTTTACGGTGATGCTGTAGGTCGCGTTGGTCTGGCCCTGCGTGAAGGGATCGGTGTGGCTCTTGCTGATGGTCAAGAGGGTACCGGCAACCTGGATCCCGTTGTTGGCTGTCGTGTTGTTATTGGATGTGCCGTCGCCACCCGTGCCGTTGGGGAAAGCCCCCGTGTCGCTGGTCGCGCTGTTGTTGATGCTGTCGGCTGTGGAGGTGCCGACCGTGACGTTGATGGTCACCGCCGAACTGCTGCCCGCTACGATCGGATTGGCTTGCGTGCAGGTCACCACCTGGGGTGTTCCCGTCGCACTGCAACTCCACCCCGTGCCGCTGCCGCTGGTGAAGGTCAGACCGGCTGCCAATGTGTCGGTGATCGTCAGGGTCGGGAATCCCGTCGGTCCAGGGCCGTTATTCGTCGCCGTAATCGTAAACGATGCCGGTTGCCCGCGGGTGAAGATCGACGGCGAATGCGTCATCGGAGTGGCAGTCAGCGAAATGTCGGGCAGGTTCTCCTTTAAATTCACGCACCAGCCAGCTTCAGTGCCGTCGGGGTTTTCCTCGTTATTCACGAACTGGAACAGACTCCAGGTGCCGTTGCCGTTGAAGGTGCTGCTGGTGGTGCCGCCGAAGACGCCGGACGCGCCGTTATTGCCAAGGATCGAGGTACCGCCCGGCTGAGCGAAGTTGTAGCCGGTGGTCGGCGCGGGCGGACCAATCGCCGGACTTTGGCAATCGGTGGCGTTGGACGGACAGGCCGGGTACGTGTGCGTACTGTTAGCGCTGGTGGGTTTAAAACTGCCGGCGGTGGGTGTGCCTGCCGTCGTAGTCAGGCCGGTTGCCGCGGTGTCGTCGAAGGTCAGGTCGAATGGTCCGACATGAGTCAGGCCGCCCTCTGAAGAGAAGAAATCGAGATTGGTGCCGCCGGGGCCCACCACAAGAGAATCGAGAAACTGGGGCACGTTGGCGGTGAAACTCTTGAGGGTCAGCGTGGTGGCATCGACGGTACCCGGAAGACTGGAAACGAAGATGTTCGACGGATAAGGAGAAGCTGGTCCCTGAGCCGCGGAACCGCCCGGAAAGGTGATCGTGCCGGTATTGCAATACGTATAGACCGGGCCCGAAATCGTGGGAACGCCTGTGACGTTATCGATGCGCTGATTGATCGTTCCGGTACTGGGGCCGAAGATCGTTCCGCTGTTGGTTCCGCTGTACTCCGCGATGATGTGGTGCGTGCCTTCGATGAGGGTACCGGCATTGATCACAAAGGTAGCTTTGCTGCCTGAGACGGCCACGTTGCTGGCAAGCGTGTTGACGCCATCGGTGAAGGTAACGGTCCCTGCATTCCCCACGTTGGGAGAGATGGTCGCGGTGATCGTCACCGCATCGCTCGGCGTGGCGGGATTCTTGGTCGAAGTCAATGTAACCGAGGTGGCAGTTCCGTTGGGCTGCATCGTGAAAGTCAGGCACCAACCGCCAGACGGGTTGGTTCCACTGAGGGTGCCGACATTGCCGGTGTTCCCTCGATCGCCCACGAACAGTTGCCAGGTACCATCGCCGCCGCGACCGGCGAATTCCTGCCGCAGGGTAGCGACGTTACCAAAGGTCAAAGCCGAATCGAAGCTGGCAGGAGCCCCTGCCGGATACGGGTCTGGGTTAGAAGGTGGGCCGAACGGAGCTTGATCGACGAAGGAAGCTGGCTTATAGGACCCGGAAGACGGCTCAGTCGTTCGACTCAAGGTGCCGGCTGCGTCGTCGTCCAGTGTGATGCTGACAACGTTGTTGGACGGTTGCCCGCCGGCCTCGGACAAAAACTCGTATGCCTTGGGGTTAGGGCCAGGCGACACGAGGATAAACCCAAGAGCATCCATGGCGCCGTAGTTGATGTTGTTGAGGCTGACGGTAAGCTTTTGGATAATACCGGGGCCGGGGCTGGGAGGAGTCGCGCGGCCATCGGCACTGCCAAGCACGATCGAAGACGGAAAGGGAGTCGCCGCCACTGGGGCTTGCGGTATGCCACCCGTGGGTATCGTGATCGTACCTGGGTTACAGAAGGTGGTGCCGGACGGGTTCGTGGCGTGGTTGCTCACCGTTTGCGTGACGTGGTTGGATGCCTGGCTGCCCGCAAATCCAGTGCCACCGCCATATATCGCGTAAATATCGTGGTTGCCTTCGGTGGGGATGGTGATGGGAATATTGGCGGTACCCGAGCTACTGATGGACCCGCTCCCCAAATCCGTGTTGGTGTTTACATCATGGATGGTGACGGTTCCATTGGTGGCGGGGCCGCTGCTATCCGTCGTATTGACGCTGACCGCGAAGGTGACCTGGCCATTCGGAGCGGCGGTGAAGGTGGGATTGGGTGTGTTCGAGTTGATGGTGGTCGCAGTGGGGTGGCCGGCGCCGCTGGTGGTGAAAGTGAGCGACCAGGAAGTGATCGTGCCCGTGGTGTTGCCGCCAGCCTGGCTGGCAATGAACAGTTTCCACGTTCCGTTCAGTGCAGTGCCGGTCAGTCCGTTGAACTTCGAAAGCATGCCAGTGCCGTGAGGCGGAGCGGCATCGCCGGAAGCAATGGGGCCGATGCTTGGAAACGTGTCTGCGAAGTCCTCGGTCGGCCTAAAAGTACCACCGGAGCTGCAAACGTTGGGTACCGTATTGGCAGCTGCATCATCGAAGGTAAGATCGACGTTGACAGGGGTCCCGTTGGTGCCGCCACATCCGGCCGACCAAAAATCGAGATTCAGACTCGGGCTCGGGGATTGAAGGAGGTACCCTTCGTTGAAAGGGTTGCTGGGGATGTTGACCCCATGAAGGGTGAGAGTTACTTTGGTCACCGAGCCGGTCAAGCCACTGACAGAGATCGTATATGGATAGGAGACCGGAGTTCCGTTGGTGATGCTGATGGAACCGGACGAAGTGCAGACGTTCCCTACGCACTGCGCGAATGCGGATGACGAAAGTGCCAGGAGCAAGCACGAGAAGAAAACACTCCTGCTGAACGAAACGATATGACGGCCCATTTGTAAACCCTCCGAGAATTCCTGCAGCGGCCCCGACCTATTTCCAGTCAAGATCCAGCCAAGCCTTAACAAGTTTTCAATCCAAGAAATCTAGGGACGTAGTGTATCATAAATGCCGCTGTGAGACGGTTAGGTCCTGGAACGTTCATCCCAGGTTCCGGTTAGCTCGGGCACAGATCACGCAACACCACATCCCACTGAATTAAAAGGCGCAATCCAGGGGAAGAAAGTGCCAAAATTTTCAACGCCCTGCCCCTCGGGTATAGGGCCATAGGGGAACTCCGGTGTCTGAAAGATTTCTTTTGCTTACATTCCAGTGAAATGCTTGAAATTTGCCACTCGGTATAGTATGGTACGTACGTTCGTTACGCACCGATCCATCGACAGCACCAAAAGGAGAGGAATTCAGTTATGGCTCAGCCATACGTTGGGGAGATACGCATGTTTGCCGGCAACTTCGCGCCGGCGGGATGGATGTTTTGCGAGGGGCAGTTGCTCCCGATATCGGAATACGAAACGTTGTTCAACCTGATCGGCACCACTTACGGTGGAGACGGCCAGTCTACATTCGCTCTGCCGGATCTGCGGGGCCGGCTACCGCTTCATTTTGGAAACGGGTTTACGTTGGCGGAAACCGGAGGAGTGGAGACGGTGACGTTGACAGTGTCGCAGATCCCTGCCCACTCGCATCCGGCGCTGGCCAACACAGCCCCCGCGTCGGCGGCGCAACCGAGCGGTCAGGTCTTGGCCGGCGGTAACGCCATGTACTTTGCCGGCGCACCAGGCTCCCCCATGCTTCCCCAGTCGATTGGGTCGACGGGCGGGAGCCAACCGCATGACAATTTCCAGCCGTACCTGTGCGTCGACTTCATTATTTCGCTCTTCGGGATTTTCCCGAGCCAGACTTAAATGCGGACGAGAGCACAAACGAATAGATTCCAGCGACAGGCATTCACCAGAGGAGAAGACTAAATGGCGGAACCATTTCTTTCTGAGATCAGAATTATGAGCTTCGGGTTTCCCCCGAAAGGTTGGGCGCTGTGCGACGGGCAGTTGCTGCCGATCAACCAGAATCAGGCGCTCTTTTCGCTGCTGGGAACGACGTATGGCGGCGATGGCAGGGTGAACTTCGGTCTGCCCAATTTGCAGGGTAGAGCGCCGATCCACATGGGGAGCGGCCACACGCTCGGAGAACGCGGCGGAGAGCAGGCGCACACGCTGTCGATCTCTGAAATCCCCACGCACACTCATACCTGGCAGGCCACTACGACGAGCACGGGAACGACGAGTACCGCGGCGGGGACCGTCTTGGCCGCCGCTCCCCAAGCCCCTGGTTTTTATGCAGGTGCGGCCAACCTCACGTCCCTCATCGCGGGGACACTGGCGAACGTTGGGGGCAGCCAGGCGCATCTGAATATGCAGCCTTTCCTCGTTTTGAATTTCTGTATCGCGCTGCAGGGGATCTTCCCGAGCCAGACCTAAAGGCCAAACCAGACAAGGAGAAAATCAGATGGATCCATTCGTAGCTGAAATCCGAATCTTCCCATTCAACTTCGCACCCAAAGGATGGGCGTTCTGCGACGGGCAGATTCTTCCCCTCTCTCAGAACACAGCGCTTTTCTCACTGCTGGGGACAACCTACGGGGGGGACGGCAAGAGCAATTTCGCCCTGCCAAATATGCAGGGCAATGCGCCCATGCATCCCGGCCAAGGACCTGGATTGAGCCTGCATGACCTCGGGGAAACCGGCGGCTCCGATACAGTATCGCTGCTCGAAAGCGAGATCCCGTCGCACAGCCACGCTCTCATGAGCGCCAGCGGACGCCAGGTGCAAGGTCAAGTAACCGTGCCCTCGCCTAGCACCGCGATATCCGACGCCTCTGGCGCGAATCCGTACCTCAACACGACTGCGAGCCTCACGTCCCTCAATGGTAATGCAGTGGCTCCGGCGGGGGGCGACCAGCCACACAACAATCTGCAGCCGTACCTGACACTGAATTTCTGCATTGCGCTGCAAGGCGTGTATCCGCCGCGCACGTAAGGCCCTTTCTTTTCAATTCCTGTATTATCATGGCCAGCCGCTCCCCTGGTGCGGCTGGTATCTTAACTTTTATGCCCCTTTACGTCCGCCCGGCTCTCCCCCAGGACGGCCCCTTTGTCTACCAACTCGTCTGGCAGGTGATGTACGAGCAACTCCAGGCCGACACCTGGGATCCCCGCATCCGCGAGCATCTTCTGGATCTTCAGGTCAGAGCCAAGTGCGGCGCTTACGCGACCGTCCATCCGCAGGCGGACAACGCGATCATTATGCTCGACGACCAGGCGGTGGGACGGATGCTGATCGATCGCGCCGGCGAGTTCTATCACCTGGTGGACATCTCGATTCTTCCGAAGCACCGCGGCGCGGGAATCGGCACGCGCCTGGTCCTGGCGCTCTGCATGGAGGCCGACATGATGCGCAAGAATGTGCGCCTCTACGTAAGCATCAGCAACCCGCGCGCAGCGGCTCTCTATCGGCGCCTGGGCTTCCGGGTGGTCGAGGATCTGTTGACCGACCAGTTGATGGAACGGGCTCCCGGCGATCGTGCCCAACTGGTCATGCCGGCGTGAGGCCGTGGCGCAGGCCCTATTGTCTCGAAAACCCCACGGCACTATCAATCAAACGCCGGACGCTGCGCACGCCCCGGAAAAAGCGTCGAGAAGAGTCTCGACGCTGCAGACAAGAGTGTCCGCGCCACGGCCTCACGCCCCGATCGCCGCGGGAGCGATCGTCTCCAGCCATCCAGACAACAGGCGGGTGAGTTGCGCCTTGAACTCTTCGAGCGTCTCGAATTCGGCGTACGGCTGGCTGCGGCCGGCGGCGAGCCTGCTCTTGAGTTCGAGGACGGAAGGCTCCACCTGGTGCGGCAGCAACGGCTTCTTGAAGAGCACCGCGACCTCCTGCATGGGAAGATTGGGGTCGGCGGCGCAACGGCACGCCACCGCGTAGTCGCGCTCCCAGTTCTTCTCCACCGGCCCCCAGGTGTCCTCGAGTGCCTGAATGTAGTAGCGGCACGCGCGGATATTCTCGCTGATCGCCGCCTGAAACGGGCGTTTGTCGAAAGAGTGGTAGGGCAAAGCCACGGCGACGAACAGAACGTCGCGTGGCATCGCGTGTTTTTCATTGAACTCCCCGACTGCCTGGTAGAATGCTTCGCGCTCCGGCTCCATGTCGCCCGCGGGGGCGCAAAAGATCCGGTGCATCACGTAGGACATAGAAGAGCATCCTACCAGTTCGTTTCGTCAAGCTCCAAGTGGATTACCCGGCGATGAATCCGAGCAGGGGCTTCGGATAGCGCGTAATGCGCGGGAGCGATTTCACCACTTCCGGATACTCCATGCCGAACCACGAGGCGAATGTGGCGGCGTACTGGTCTTTCGATTGGGATGGCTTGAAGATCCCCAGATTGCTGATGTCGTCCGGGCCGCCCGGTGCGAGCGTGGGAAAACGGCCGTAGACGTTAGCGCCCAGCACCGCGCCGCCGAGCACCAGGTGATGTGCGCCCCATGCCGGGTCCGTTCCACCCTGGCGATTGGGACGGAGCGTCCGGCTGTACTCGGAGTCCGTGTAGGTGGTGACGCTCTGCGCGATGCCCATCTCTTCGGTGGCTCGATAGAAAGCGGCCATCGCGGAACTGAGTTCCTTCAGAAGGTCAGCGTGCGCGTCCAGACGGCTGGTGAATCCGCCAAGACTGCACAGGAAAGCCTGATTGCCGATTCCGAACTGCTTGCGGACCTTCAAGAGCCCGGCGGCCTGCAGCAGTTGCGCCCCAAGGCCAGTTTCCGGAAATACCGTCTGCAAGGTGCGAGCAGCCTTCACCGATTCCGAAATCAGTTGCGCGCGCTGGTTGCCTGCAAGGGCCACCCCTGGCGCCAGCATCGCGATGCCGCTGGTCGGATTTCCCGATGCCTGGCGGTTTACGGCTAACAGATTCGGAAATCCGGAATAGACGGGCTCGGGCGCCGGTTCGCGCGCGGCGGCCAATGCGCCAGACACTTCGCGGGCAAGGTCTCCGATTTGGGGCAGACCGCTCAGGAGGCTCCCGGAATCCGATGGAGCACCAACACCAGCGGCGTCCGCCGCCCAACCCGGCGTGGCGTATCCCGGACGGAAATAGTGAAGGCTCGAATCGATGGTCGCTGGCCCGTCCGCGGACCCGACATTCGCGGCCACAGCCATGGCTCCCGACTGAAAGAGCGGCTGCAATTCCGTGAGCGATGGGTGAAAACCGTAATCCTCCTGGGTCGCAGCGGTACGCACCGGCAGTAACTCGTCCTGAGCAATCGCCAGGTTTACTCGAGCGGCCGCGTAGGATCCGTATTGGGAAAGCGGAACGATCATATTATTGGCATCGTTGCCGCCAAACAGGTAGATGCAGACCACCGCCCGACCGTTAGCGCGAGCTGCGAACGCCCTCTGAGTGCCCACATCGCTGAGAACTGCCCCCACTCCTGCTGTGGTCAAGCTACTCCAGACGGTTTGCAGGACCGACCGCCGGCTGAGTTTCGCACGTGTCACGTTCATGATATTGAGTCCTTTCCCAAGAAGTCAGGCGGTGGCCGCATCGATGAATTTTTTACCTTTGGAACAATAGCCCCGCTGGCTTAGTTCAGACGATTGTACTATAATTTTCCTAAATGTCTAGGAAAAAAGAAGCCCAACGGACCGCACTCAATGATCTTTTGTGGCGGAGGGTGGACGAGATCCTCGAAAGTAGCGGGGCGCGTCGCTCCGAATTGTGGAAACGAATTCAGCGCAATAAGAATACGTATACGAATTGGATCAAACGGCGTACGATGCTGCAGATCTGTGACCTCGAGGAGCTGGCGGAGGCATTGGGCGTGCCCGCGAGCGATCTGCTGCGTTCCCCGGATCAACAAGATCCAAGTTCACGAGTGCCGGTAGCGGACAACGCGGGGGAGGGTCTCGACCAACCGATCACCCTAGCACTGGAGCTGGAGGTTTCGGGCCACAGCGTCCGCCTACGGTTAAAGGAATAGGAAAAATCTGAGAACTGGTCCTGGTACTTCATCAGCGCGCCCGTAAGCGGTCGGCATGAACACGTACGGAATCGGTCCCAGCGAAATTGGGCGCCAGCAGCACATAGGCATCGTACATCTCCACCGCGCGGGGGATGTTGCGGTCGGTCTCGTAGGCCTGGGCCAGTTCGAGATAGGCGGGCGCATAGGATGGATCGACGCGCAGCAGTTCAGAACCATGCCGCTCCACGTCGGCAGTCTGCCCCAGCAAGCGGTCGACATGCATCAGGCTCCAGCGCGTTCCCACCGATCGCGGATTGAAGGCCACGGCCTTTTCGAGGAACGGCCGCGCCCGTTTCAGATCGCCCGCCGCAATGTACTGCGAGGCAATTTGGAAGGGCGGCAGCGCCCACTCCGGCGTGAGGCTGGCCGCCGTATCGAAAGCCTGCCGGGATTCCCGGGCGCGATTGAGCTTCCCATAGGCGACGCCGAGGGCATTGTAGGCACAGGCGAAACCAGGATCGAGCTTGATGGTTGTTTGCAAAGTCGCCACCGCCTCGGAGAACTTCCGCTCCGCGATCTGCAAGCGGGCGCGGCAGAAGCTCTCGCGGATATTGAGCGCGGGATCGTTGGGGCGCAGGGTCTTGAGCCGTTGATAAGCGTCCACCGCGGCTTCCAGCATCAGTCGCTTAGGACCGGTCGCGGTGGACTGCACATAGTCGCCCACGCAGATCTGTCCGAGGTTTTCGAGCGCCGCTGAAATCATGCTCGCAGCGGTGGCCTGCTCGGAGATGGGAAAGGAGTTGCTCTTGTAGAACTCCCAGGCGCCATCCGTCCCCAGAATGCGGCCTGTGTCGATCCGCCTTCTGAGTTGCACCAGTAAGCTGGGTGGTGGAGGGGCGATCCGCACGTTCGCCGGCGCGCTGCTGAGCGTCACCGTTCCTTGCAGTGAGGATCCGTCGGTAAAATCCGCGGAGATAACGTGCGGCCCGGGAACAAGGGCGTCGACTCGCAAGATTCCAGCGGGGCGGATTTTGCCGCGAAACACGTTGTCGATGTAGAGAGCGCTGCTCACCGGCCCCGTAACATCCATGGTTACGGTGCGGGGAGCGGGTGCGGACGAATTGGGAGCCAGCGCGATGGCCACCTGTCCATCGAAGGTGCCGGCCACGCGGGGATGCTGCATTGACGCGGTCAATTCGGGCACACGCCGCGACAGATAGTCGATGGCTTCAGAGGCTCGGATGACGTGGTCGCCATCGCGGTCGGCCTCGCCGTTCAGTCCTTCGAGAAGAACCTGGGTAAAGACGCCGTGGCCGCCGCCGAACTTCACGTCCTCGAACGACTGCTCGCTGGAACGGGTGGAGAGCAGTTTCAGAAAGGACCGGTCTCCCTGCCCCATCCTGGCGAGTTGTTCGCCCGCCTGGCTTGGCTTGCCGGCTTCATAAGTGGACCAGCCGAGGCGTCCGGTGTGGCAGGCATCCGCCATTAACACGACGAGATTGGCGCGCAGGCGCGTGCTCAGCGTTCGATCTACCTCCTGGAACGACACGGCTGTAGCGTGCAGGTTCTGCGGATCCGAGTCGTGAGCCACGAAATATCCTTCGTCATGGTCGTCGAGGACGCCGTGGCCGGCAAAGAAGACGTACACGATGTCTTCAGGCTTGGCGGCGGCTACCAGCCAGGTATCGAGCGCTGCATGGATCTCGGCCAGAGTGGCATGTTCGTTCTCGAGCAGCTTGATGTGATCGGCCGGCAGGGCGCCTCCTGCATAGGTCCGCAGGAAGGCGGCGAAATCCTCCGCGTCGCGATGGGCGAAATGCAATTGGGCCGCCGGCGGCAGGTACTCGTAGGAGGAGATGCCGACCACGACGGCCCAACGCGTACCGCGATCTTTCATCGGATTCAACGGTTCGGCGGCCTCGATGCGGAGATCGCGCGACTGCTGCGCGACCAGGGCGCAAGCCACACCCGCGAGTCCTACAATTGCGAGAGTCCATCGCATAGCGTAGATCATACTATGCGTGGGACGCGGCGCCCCGGGCGACCTATTTCCAGGCAGGTACTAGCGGTGCGTGAGTTTCTTCACATTAGTTGGTAAGCGTGGGAAGCTGGCTGGTGTTCCAACCGCCGCCGAGAGCTTTGATCAGGAGCACGCTCGCGTCCATCCGGCGGCGGAGGATATCGACGGCCGCACGCTCGTTGGCCAGCGCGGCACTCTGCGCGGTGACGACTTCCAGGTACGTGACGAGGCCGCCGGTGTAACGATTGGTGGAGAGCTGCAGCGACTGCTCGGCTGCCGCCACTGCGGCCTTCTGGGTCGCGGTTTCGACTTCCAGGATGCGCAAGGCGGCGAGGTTGTCTTCCACTTGTTGAAATGCATCGAGAGTGGTCTGGCGATAGGTGGCGACGGTCGCATCGTAATCGAATTCGGCCGCTCGCTGCGTAGCGCGACGCTTTCCGCCGTCGAACACGGTCTGCAGAACACTCGGGCCGACGGCCCAGAAACGGCTCGGCCAGTTGAGCCAATCAGTAACCGACTGCCCCTGAAGCCCCAGCGCTGCTCCCAACAGGATCTGCGGGAAGAAGGCCGCTTGGGCAATGCCCACTTGTGCATTCGCCTCGGCCACACGGCGCTCGCTGGCCGCGATGTCGGGACGCCTCTCCAAGAGTTGCGACGGCAGTCCGACGGGTATCGCAGGTGGCTCCGTGGTCAGCGGCTTGGCGGAGATCGAAAGCGCCGAGGGATTCTTGCCTGTGAGGACTGCGATCGCATGTTCGAACTGCGCGCGGCGGACGGCGATGTCGGCATCCTGCGTCTTGGTGGCCTCTAATTGGGTCTTCGCCTGCGCCACTTCGGCTCCTGCAGCAACACCGCCATCGAAACGATTCTGTGTGAGATCGAGAGCTTTCTGATAGGTCACCACGGTGTCGTCGAGCAACTTCTGCTCGGCATCGGCGCTGCGCAGTTCGAAGTAGTCGAAGGCCAGTTCGGCGTGATAGCTGAGGCGCAGGGTTTCGAGATCGGCGGCACTAGCTTGGGCTTCGGTACGCGCGGCTTCGATGGTGTGGCGGACGCGGCCCCAGGCATCCACCTCGTACGACACATCGATCGGCAAGACGTAATTGCCAAAGGTGCTCGACGTCTTGGGAGTCGCCAACGCATAGGTCGAGGAGTCGCGATTGCCTGTCACTTGCACACCGGCGGTCACGCCAGGGTAACGCTGCGACTGGCTGACTCTGATCAGCGCGCGAGCCTGATCGAAGCGCGCCTGCGCGGCTTTCAGGTTCTCGTTCGAGAGATTGACTTGCTCCTCCAGCGAATTGAGTTGGGGGTCGCCGAAGAGCGTCCACCAGTCGCCGCGGAGCTCGGTATCGGAGGGATGCGCGGCCTGCCACTCCTTATATGTTTCAGGAGGCGTCTCTTTGAACGCAGCGGGCGGCTGAATCTCGGGCCGCCGGTATTTGGGTCCTACCGAGCAGCCCGCCGCTAAAAGCGCCAGGAACGCGGCGACGCCTGCTGACGCGCCGCGGAAATTCCGTTTCATTTTGCATTACCTTCATTGATGGCGATGCGCACGGGCTCGCCCGAAACCAAAGAATCCGCCGGGTTGGCGATCAACCGGTCCCGCAGAGTCAGGCCGGTCAGTACTTCGAGTTCGTTGCCATAATCACGTCCCACGGTGATGGGAACCAATTGCGCGTGGCCGTCGCGGACCACTCCCACTCGCAAGCCCTCCGACCGGAACAGGATGGTATTCGCCGGAATGGTGAGCCCTTGTCGCGCCCCGCCGGGCAGTTTCAGATGCACCGAGACATACGCGCCGGGCAGTAACTCGCCTGTGGGGTTATCGACGTCCACTTCCACGAGCAGGGTCCGCGAGGTGGTATCGATCGCGCTGGCGTTCCGCACGATCGTTCCCGTGAAGTTACGGCCGGGGTATTCCGAGAGTTGCAAGGTGGCCTTCGCGCCGGCGCGGGCGGCACGGCTGAAGGGCTCCGGCACATTGACGAACACGCGCAACTGGTTGGTGGCTGCCAGGTGAAAAAGCTCGCGCGCGGGCGTATTCGCGCCGGCATCGATGAGGGCGCCGACGTCGGTATTGCGGGCGGTAATCACGCCGTCGAACGGCGCAGTCACCTTCTCGTACGATTGCAGATCTTCCAGACGGTGGACGGCGCTGGTTGACGCGTCCACCATGGCCTTTTTGGCATTCAGGTCGCCCGTCTTCTCGTCAGTCTCCTGCCGTGAAACCGATTGCGTCTTCAGCAGGAACTGCCATCGTTCGGCGGTGGACTGCGCAAGCTTCAAATTGGCCTGCGCGGTTTCCAGATCCGCGCGCGCCTGTTGGAGCTGATGATCGAGCTCGGGGGCGTCGATCTCGGCAAGCAGTTCGCCCGCCTTCACGTGCATACCGATATCGGCATACCACTTCTTCAAATACCCCGTGGTGCGGGCGTAGATAGGAGAGTCGGTAAAGGCCTGGGTGTTGCCTGGAAGCACCACCTCCTCTTCGGCTCCGCCGATCTTCGGAGCCACTACGGATACGGAGAGCACGGAGTTGGCGCGAGTTTCCGTGGCCAGAGCTTTGGCCGATACGATGCGGCTGTTGATGCCGTAGTAAACCAATGCCGCGCCGCCCCCGACAAACAACAGAAGCAGGCCCAGCATGACGATAGTACTTCCCCGCCCCGGCCTTGCAGCGGGCTTGGATTTCACTTCTTCTTGCGTGGATTGCTCGATGGTCATTGTATTTGCCTTGTGAACTTTACTGATGCAGAGGCGACAGGTTCGATTCCCGCACGGGTTCGGCGGGACTGCGACGCCGCAGTCCGTGCAGCAGACTGAATACGGCTGGCACAAAAACTAATGTCGCAACGGTGGCGAACAGCAGGCCGCCGATGACAGCTCGCCCCAGAGGCGCATTCTGCTCTCCGCCTTCTCCCATGCCCAACGCCATCGGCACCATGCCGATGATCATCGCCAGCGCCGTCATCAGCACCGGGCGGAAGCGCGTAAATCCGGCTTCGATCGCGGCCTGAATCGCGTCACCGTGGTCCGCCAGACGTTCTTTCGAGAAGCTCACCACCAGGATGCTGTTGGCGGTCGCCACGCCCATGCACATAATCGAACCCATCAGCGCAGGTACGCTCAGCGGCGTATGCGTTGCGAACAGGAACACCACGATTCCGGCCAGTGCGGCGGGCAGCGCGGTGATGATGATGAACGGGTCAAGCCACGACTGAAAGTTGACCACGATCAGCAGGTATACCAGCACAATCGCAAAGATCAGGCCGCCGATGAGGCCGGTGTACGATGTCCTCATCGTGTCGATCTGCCCGCGGATGATGATGCTCGACCCACGCGGAAGAAGTTTGCGATTGGCGTCCACAATGCGGTTGATGTCGCCGGCCACAGCTCCCAGATCGCGGTTGTCCACTGACCCGAAAACGTCCACCACGCGGCGGATATTGTAGTGCGACAACAGCGCGAGCCCGGTGCCGCGCGATATCGTGCTCACGTCGCCCAGGATCTCGGGGCGTGACGCGCTGGATGATGCGATCGGAATGTTCTGCAGATCTTGCAGCGATTGCACGGAGTATTGCGGCGCCTGTACGGCCACGTTGTAGCTGATGCCATTCTGCGGGTTCAGCCAAAACGTGGGTTGGGTCTGGAAACTGCCGCTGAGCGTAACCAGCATGCTGTTGGCTACGTTTTCCTGCGTGAGGCCGGCTTGCGACGCCTTGGTGCGATCGACAGTGATGTGCAGTTTAGGCTGATCGGCGGGTTGCTGGATGCGAAGATCGGCGAGTCCAGGCACCTGGCGAAACTCGCTGAGCAGCTTGTCGGCGATTTTCAAGTTGGACTGCACGTCGTTGCCCTGTACCTGCACATCGATGGGCGCGGGCAGGCCGAAGTTCAGAATCTGCGTCACCATATCGGCGGGGAGGAAATAGAAGGTCGCGCCGGGATACTGGTTGGCCAGGTCCTTGCGTAATTCGCGAACGTAGCCATCGGTGGGATGATGCCCGGTCTTCAACGAGACCAGGATGTCTGCGTCTTCAGAGCCAATCACGCCGGAGTTGCTGTAGGCGGTATTGATTCCGCTGTAGGGCAGTCCGATATTGTCGAGAATGCTTTCCATCTCGTTTACCGGAATGTGCTGGCGGATGGAGTTCTCCACCAGATCGCAGAGACGCGCGGTTTCTTCGATGCGGGTGCCGGCCCTGGTGCGCAGGTGCAGGCGAAACTGTCCGCTATCGGTGTTAGGGAAGAAGTCGCGTCCCAGCCACGGCACCAGAAAGAAAGCCGCGCTGCAGATCGCCAAAAATCCCGGCACGAAGAGGTATCGCCGGTAGACCAGCGACGTCAACAACAACTCGTAGGTGATGCGCAGGCGTTCAAACGCGCTCTCGAAAGCCTGCTGCAGAATCACGAACGGATTGCGCGATCTCCCTGAATGGTGGGGACTCCGCAAGAGATACATCGCGAGCGTCGGAACCAGCGTACGCGAGAGGATGTAGGACGCCATCATCGCAAACACCACGGCCTCCGCGAGTGGCACGAAGAGGTAGCGCGCAACGCCGCCCAGGAAGAACATCGGCAGGAAGACGATGCAAATGCAGATGGTGGAGACCAGCGCGGGAACGGCGATCTGCGCCGCGCCGTCGAGAATCGCCTGACGAATCTCCTTACCTTGCTCCAGGTTGCGGTTGACGTTCTCGATTTCCACGGTAGCGTCGTCCACCAGGATGCCCACGGCGAGCGCCAGTCCGCCCAGCGTCATGATGTTGATCGTCTCGCCGAGGGCGCTCATCACCAGAATCGAAGTGAGAATCGAGAGCGGAATCGAGACCGCGATGATCAATGTGCTTCGCCAGCTTCCCAGAAAAATCAGGATCATCAGGCCGGTGAGGGCGGCAGCGATGACCGCCTCACGAATCACTCCCTGCACCGCGGCGCGCACGAAAATGGATTGATCGGCGAGCGGCTGCATCTTCAGATCCGTGGGCAGTGTGGCGGCGATCGAAGGCAGCAGATTGCGCGCGCCGGAGACGATGTCGAGCGTGGATCCACGGCCCGTCTTGAGAATCGAGACCAACGCGCCGCGTTGTCCGTCGAGCCGCACGATGTTGGTCTGCGGCGCGAAGCCGTCGCGCACATGCGCCACGTCGCCCAGGTAAATAGTGGTGTTGCCGACCTGCTTCACCGGCAGGGAATTCATCTCGGCGATCTGTTTCGGACTGGCGTTCAGATCGACGTCGTATTCGAACTGGCCGATTTTGGCGGTGCCGGCGGGGAGGATGAGGTTCTGCTGATCGAAGGCTCGCACCAGGTCGGAAGGCGAGATGCCTTTCGACTGGAGAAGCGTGGGCATGAGATCGATCATCACCTGGCGCTGCTTACCGCCGTATGGATAAGGCACGGAAGCGCCCGGAATGGTGACCAGTTGCGTGCGGATGAAGTTCAGTCCAAGATCGCCCAACTGCTGTTCGGAGAGCGTCTTGCTCGATAGGCCCAACTGCAGGATCGGAACACTCGATGCATTGTAGGTGAGCACCAGCGGCGGCACTACTCCGGGCGGCATCTGCCGCAGAATGGTCTGCGATGCGCCCGTGACCTGCGCGGTCGCCGTATCGACGCTGGCATGCGGCTGCAGATAGATTTTGACCACCGCGAGCCCATTCACGGTCATCGACTCAATGTGCTCCACGTTGTTGACGAGCGTGGTGAGCACCCGTTCGTAGACGGAAGTCATGCGGCCCTCCATCTCCTCGGCGCTCATTCCGGTGTAATTCCAGACCACCGCGATGACTGGAATGTCGATTTCCGGGAAAATATCGGTCGGAGTTCGCAGAATTACAATTGGACTGAGAATCAGTATCAATAAGGCGAGTACGATGAAAGTGTACGGCCGATTGAGAGCGACTCGAACGATCCACATAAGGTCTACCTGCTCGAATGGATGAATTACGAGACGAAATAGTCTCGGAAATCTTGAGGCGATGAACGAAACATCACAGTCGTTAAAGGGACCGGGCCGTCCCCGCGACACCGAAGTCAGGCGGCGGATCCTGGATTCGGCAGCGCAACTTCTGGAGCAGCGCTGTTATGACGAGATTTCGGTAGATGCGATCGCCGAGCAGTCGGGCGCCGGAAAGGCGACGATTTACCGGTGGTGGCCGAACAAGGCCGCGGTTCTGATCGAGGCGTTTCGCGAACGCATCTCACGGGAACTGCCGTTTCCCGATACTGGAGACTTCCGGCAGGATGCGCGCCAACAGCTCCAGAACTTCACCGAGATCATTTATTGGGGCCGTCGCGGAAAGGTGTTCCGCGCCTTTATTGCGGGCGCGCAGGCCGATCCGGAGGTGGCCAAGGCGTTTCGCGAGATCTGGATCCGCCCCAGGCGTGCGGAGGCGCGAAAGCTTTTTGAACGGTGGATTGCCGCGGGTGTCGCCGAACCAAGCCTCGACCCCGACCTCGCCGTCGAGATGCTTTTTTCTCCGCTCTATTACCGCCTGCTGACAGGCTGGGGCGAAATTACGCCGGAGTATCTGGACCGGCTGGTGGATATGACGTTGGGCGGTTATCTGATTCGGAAGTGACGCATGTGAGGCAGAGCGGCGCCGATTCGCCGCCCAGGAAGGTGTCCACGAGTCCGACGATCCAGCACATGGGACATCCGCCAAACGCGAAGAGCGCGCCGAGCGCCGGGATAGCGGTCCACCAGCCGAGCGCGTGCGAGTAATTCAGTGCCAGCGCAAGCAATCCGAGACCCGCAATCCCGCGGGCAAAATGAATTTTGACGCTCGGACTTCTGAACATCCCGCAGCCTCCGATCTGAATTGATTGTACGGCCGAGCCGGCGAAAATGTTCAACCGTTGCGACTGTGCCATAATCGTCCCGAAATGGGAACCGCAGCTGTCCAGCCCGAACTTTCATCTGCGATACCAGCGACTGAAGCCGCGCTGATCGGAATTGTCGAACGCGCGATGCACGGCTCACCTGCCGAGTGGCTGTTTTTTCGCGAACTGCGCGTGGGGACTGGGCGCCGCAACAGTGGAGCACAGCGCCTGGACGGATTCGCGCTGAACACGCTTCCGCACACCGCGATGAAGCGCATCTGCTACGAAGTGAAGACGTCGAGAGGCGACTTTCTTTCGGAGTTAAAGCACCCGCTGAAGCGGCGAATCGGCATGCGGTACTCCAACGAATTCTATTTTGTAACCCCGGCGGCAATGGTGAATTGTGCCGAGATCCCCGCGGATTGCGGCCTCGTCGAGGCAGGCCATGCGACTCCGGCGGAATGGAAGTGTCTCATCGGCCGTCACGCCGGCTTTTTCCATTACGACCTGGACGCGCGGGCGTTCTGCATGATCACGGTCCCGGCCCCCTGGCGCGACACGCCGGGCCCGACGTGGCAGCTGGTGGCGGCGATGCTGCGGCATCAGCGCCGCGAATTCACGGAGCAGCCGCCTCCGCGACCCGCTCAGCAGAAACTCGAACTGCTGTAGCCCGCAAGCCGATATGATGTAGGGCATGAAACGATCGCTCCCGCTTTTATGGCTGCTGGTGGCAGTATCGCTCAGCGCGGCCGAGATTCCACTGTTCAACGGCAAGGATCTGTCGGGGTGGGCACGCATCCCGCGGCATGAAGGCGCACCCGCCGATCAGAAGCCCGGCCTGGTGGTACGCGATGGATTGCTCGTGAGCATTCCCGATGCGCCCGAGGATGACCTGTGGTACACGCGAGAGAAGATCGGCAACGCAACGCTGCGAGTGGTCTACAAGGTGTCGGCTCCGGCCGCCAATTCGGGAGTCTTCATCCGCATCCCTGTGCAGCCGAAATCGGAGGATGACGCGATCAACAAGGGGATCGAAGTGCAAATCCAGGAGAGCGGCGACGACTACCATTGCACCGGCGTGTTGTACTCGATGACGAAGGCCAAAGCGCGTCCGTATCGCCCGGTGCAGGAATGGAATACGTTGGAGATCACGCTGCGCGGGCCGAGGACGATCGTGAAGCTGAACGGAGAGTTGGTGACGGATTACGATGGTGTGGCCCCGGTGCCTCCCAAGAACGGCCAGTATGAACCCGAGCGCGGGCCGCGTCCGGATTCCGGGTATATCGCGATTCAACACCACGGAGGCGCTGAGACGTTATGGTTCAAAGAAATCACGCTCATTCGTTAGCGGTGTTCACGTGTTTGCTTTGCGCCATGGGGTCGGCCTCCGCGAAGATCCTGTTCAAGGCCGACTTCGAAACGGGCGATCTGAGCGAATGGGTCGTGACCGGCGTCCGAGGCCAGAACGCCACTCCGCGGAACATTCAGGTAGTCACCGATATCGTCCAGCACGGCAAATACGCGGCGAAAATCACGATCCACGAAGATGACGTATTCAATGCCCAACAGTTGCGGGCGCAGTTGGGCGGGCCGAAAGTCACCGTCGAGGAAGGCTCCGACACGTATATGTCGTTTTACCTCTATATGGCCGAGCCGCCCAAGGACCGCGACAACTTTTTCTATTGGGAAGGCACGCCGCCGCCGAAATACGACAACGTGATGACGTGGTGGGTCCAGCCCAGGGAGGGCGGCGGGGCGGTGATCAGGTACGGCACCGGCAATCTGGGACGCGACGGAGTCCAGTGGGAAACAGACTTTCCGATCGCCAAATGGCACCAGCTGGCCATGCACATTCATTGGTCGGAGGACAAGGAGAAAGGCAACACGCGCCTCTGGTTCGACGGCGTGCTGGTCATGGACAAAAAGCTGAAGACCAAAGGGCCTGAATCCGTCTACTTCTGCCAGCCTGGAATCCATCGCAGTCCGCACACCGCGTCGAGTGACACGATTTACTTCGACAATTTCATCCTTGCGGACACGTTGGAAGAAGTACTGCCTGCGGGCAAGATCAACTAGACGCTTCGGCCTGGCGTCTACGGGCGAGGAGGTCCGAGACCGCATCCCCGACTTTGCTCAAGAACTCGTCGAGGGTGGACGGCTTATTGATGTAACAGGCCACGTTCAACTGGCGCGCGCGATCCAAATCTCGAGGGGACTCCGAGGAAGTCAGAATTCCCATCGGTACCGCTTGCAGGCGAATCGAACCGCGCACAGTTTCGATGACGCTGATGCCATCGCCTTTGGGCAGGTTCAGATCCAACAGAATCGCATCGGGCACCGGTGTGGCGCTATCGAACAGGGCGGCAATCGCGTCCGGAACATCCGAGTACGAAACCAGGTCGATCGACAGGCCACGGTTCCGAATGGCTTCGCGTATCAGCAGCACATCGGCCGGATTGTCTTCGATCAAGACGAGGCGCGGGGAAGCGATTGGAATCATACACTCTTTCTCGTGGACGGCGCGGTGAAGCGAAACGTGGCGCCCGCTCCTTCTGCCGACTCGACCCAGATCCGGCCGCCCCAACGCTCCACCGCGGCCTTGCAAACTGCCAAGCCGATACCCGTGCCGGCTCCATCGTTTTGCAGGCGTTTGAAGACTCCGAAAACGCGGTCGTGATATTCGGGGGCGATACCGATACCGTTATCTTTCACGGAGAACACGTAGTCGGAGGCCTCCCGGTCACACCAGACCTGAATCCGCGGCGCCTCACCCGGCTTCGTATACCGAATCGCATTTCCGATGAGGTTCTGAAAGACCTGCACCAGCAGGACGGGAACACCCAAGATCTCGGGCATGGGATCGGACTCGATGATTGCGCCGGACTCCTCGATGGTGGACTGCAGGTTGGACAATGCCTGACGGAGAGAGGTCTCCGCGTTTACCGGGATCAGTTCCTCGGAGCCGGAATCGCTCACCTGCATGTACTCTCGCAAGGCTGCCAGCAGATTATGCATGCGCAGGCCGCCGGTGATGATGAAGTCGAGGAACTGCCGGGCGTTCCCCTTCAAATCGCGGCTGTGGTCTCTCACCAGCCATTGGGAGTAGGCCACCACCATGCGCAGGGGCTCCTGCAGATCGTGGCTGGCAGCCCAGGCAAACTGCCGCAGCGCATCGTTCGATCGGCTCAACTCGGCGGTGCGGATAGCAACTCGCTCTTCGAGTTCCGCGTTCAGTTTGCGAACCCGCTCCTCGGCCTTGCGGCGCTCGGTAATGTCGCGGACCACCGTCGTGATCAGCAAGCCTTCTTCCGTCTGGAGGGGGCTCAAACTGATCTCGATCGGGAAGCGGGAGCCATCTTTGCGGCTGGCAAACAGCTCGGGTCCGCCGAGATGATTCCCGTCGATCAGGGAACCCGCCGAGGAATGCAGCGGAAACTCCCAGCCGGGCACCAGCAAGCGGACATTTCGCCCGCGTACTTCGCCACGCTCATATCCGAACAGATTGTGCATGTGCGCATTCACCAGCGTGATGGTGCCGTCCGCCTCGGTGATAAGCATGGCATCCGGAGCCGCTTCCAGCAGGGAGCGGAATTTCAGCTCCGCTTTCGAGAGCGTTTCCGCCTGTTGGCGAAGAAGCTGATTATTCCGCGCCATTTCGACAAATACAGCCACCTTCGACCGCAGGATTTCGGGGACAACCGGTTTGAACAGGAAGTCGACTGCGCCCAGATCGTACCCGCGGAAGAGTTGTTCGTCGTTGCGAAATCCGGTCAAAAACAGAATCGGGGTGTTGCGGTTTTGGCGGCGTGAACGGATGAGCTCGGCAGTTTCAAAGCCGTCCATTTCCGGCATTTTGACATCCAGAAGGATCGCAGCGAAGTCCTCGTAGTCCAGGACGTGGCGGAGCGCTTCCTTGCCGGATCGGGCCAGCATCAGTTCGTCGGTCAGACCCTCCAGCATGGCCTCGAGAGACACCAGGTTGTCTGGGTTGTCGTCAACCAACAGCAGTCGAATCTTGTCGTTTACTGGCGAAGATTGAGTCAAGCGTGGTGCCGATGCCGAAGACATCTGCGGAGTTCCGTTTCCTTATACATCAGTTCGCGGCGGTAACCTGACCGCCTTCGTCGGATTTTTTAATCCAGACCCTGAGAACACTGAAGAGGTGCTCCAGATCCACCGGCTTGGTAACGTAATCGCTTGCGCCGGCCTGTAAGCACATTTCACGATCGCCTTTCATGGCTTTGGCCGTCAAGGCAATGATCGGGAGTTCCCGAAAAGCCGGCATTTGACGGATCGCTTTCATGGTTTCCAAACCATCCATCTCCGGCATCATGATATCCATCAGGATAACATCCACGTTGGGATGCTCTTGCAGGGCCTGGATGCCGGTACGCCCGTTTTCGGCATGGATGACCCCGAGATTATGTTGCTCCAGGACACTGGTGAGCGCGAAGATGTTTCGCAGATCGTCGTCCACCACCAGAACTTTACGCCCTGCCAGCGTGTGGTCGCTCTGGTGCAACGCGTCCAGCACACTACGCTGCACGTCAGACAAGTCCGATTCAGCGCGATGTAGAAGTAGAACGGTTTCCTCCAGCAGTCGTTCCAGAGAGGGTGCGTATCGAACGGTGCTGGTTCGCGAAAGCCGCCCAATGTTGTGTGCGTCGGCGTCCGTCAAACCGTGTCCATAGACCACGACAGGCGGAGTAAACGCCGCGACACGCCGCTGCAACTCCTGAATGAATTGAGCCGCGGAGCCCGATTTGAGACGATACGAGATCGCGACACCATCCAAAGAGGTTTGAGTCAGCATTGCGAGGGCGTCCGAAACGCTGGTCGCATGCACAATATCGACGTCATTCCCGGCGATCGCGACTTCTATGGTCTCGAGATCGTTAGGCTGGTCGCTCACCAGCAGCAGCTTTCGCGTTTTGTGCCGCCCTGATTCGCCGATTACTCCGAATGCCTGTGAGAGGCCTTCTCTACTGAGAGACTTCTCCACATAGGTCATTGCGCCGAGCGCCAAACCCCGCCGGCGGTCCTCGTCTCCCGATATGATATGCACCGGGATGTGCCTGGTTTGGGGGTCGTGCTTCAGCCGGTCCAAAATCGTCCAGCCCATCATGTCCGGCAGTCCGATATCGAGCGTGATTGCCTCTGGTTTATACTCTCGTGCGAGCGGCAGGGCGGTGTTACCTCGCAATGCCACCACAGCCTTGAGGTTGCGTTCATGGGCGATGTCCACCAGGATGCGCGCAAAGGTGACATCGTCTTCGATAATCAGCAATACTGCATCGCCGGTTTTCACCAGATGCCGGTCATCCTCGATCGTTTCCACGATCGGGTCGGCCGAGCCGGGGGCGGGCTTCCTGCGGCTAGCGGCTTGTTGCACCCCAACCGTCGATTCTGCCTCTATCGCGGAGACTATCGCCTCGTCGCCCGAAGCGATCCAAACTCTGAGCACGCTGAAGAGGTGATCCAGATCAACCGGCTTGGTCACGTAGTCGCTGGCGCCCGCCTCCAGGCATTTCTCACGGTCGCCTTTCATCGCCTTTGCCGTTAGCGCGATGATGGGCAGCCTGTTGAACTGTGGAAGCTGGCGGATTGCCCGAGTCGTCTCGTATCCGTCCATATCGGGCATCATGATATCCATCAGAACGGCGTTGACGTCGGGATTCTCCTTCAGCAACTCGATTCCGGCGCGGCCATTCTCTGCGTGGACAACCCGGATGTTGTGCTCCTCCAGAAGACTGCTAAGCGCGAAAATGTTCCGCAAGTCATCATCCACCACGAGGACTTTGCGGCCTGCGAGCACGACGTCCTTCTGGCGCAGATCGGCAATCAGGCTGCGCTGCCCATCCGACAGGTCGGCTTCGTTGCGATGGAGCAGCAGAACGCTCTCATCCAGCAACCTTTCGAGCGAGGGAGCATAATGCACCGTGCTGGTGCGTCCCAGACGGCGCAGTTCCCGCACGGTGGGCTCTGCCAGACCTTCGTCGGTGAAGACAATCACGGGGGGCACACGGTGCGCCTGTGCCTTTTGCAGTTCATTGACAATGGCGCAGGGATCGATTTCCGGCAGACGAACAGTCGTGACGACCCCATCGACCGGTTGTTGTTCGATTTGGGAAAGTGCGGTCGCTCCGCTGTGCGCGGTGACAATTTCCAGGTCGGGGGCGCTGAGGCTTGCGCGAATCGCTTCCGTCTCGGCCGGGTTGCTGGAGATCAGCATGACGCGACGCGAACGGCGGAGCGCAAACTGTTCGATGAAGTCAAAGGTGCGGGCGAGAGTCTCCTTGGTGAGGGACTTCTCAAGGTGAGTCATCGCGCCCAATCCGAAGCTCCGCCGCCGGTTCTCGTTCCCGGAAATGATGTGCACTGGAATGTGCCGCGTGGCCGGGTCATGTTTCAGCCGGTCCAGGATGCTCCATCCCACCATGTCCGGAAGCTGAATATCCAGAGTGATGGCGGCAGGCTTGAACTCGCGAGCCAGGCCGAGCGCGGTACTGCCGCGGAAGGCCACCAGGACCTTTAGTTTACGCTCATGCCCCAGATCGAGAAGAATGCGCGCGAAGGTCGGGTCGTCTTCCACGATGAGGAGTACCGAATCGCCCGGCTGGATATTGTTGCGGTCGTCATCCACCATCTCCGCCAGTTCCTCATCGGAAAGCACAACCTTCGGCTTCGGCGGCACGATGATCTCGATGCGAGCCTCTTCCGGAACGGCCTCAATCGCGGTCGAGCCGCCCAGGTAGTGCGTTTCCGTCTTAGGCTGCACCACCGCGCCGAGATAGGTCTGCGGGAGATAGAGAGTGAAGGTACTGCCGACCGCCGGTTCGCTTTCCAGGCTTATCTCGCCGCCCAGAAGGCGCGCCAGTTCGCGGCTGATGGAAAGCCCCAGCCCGGTCCCACCGTATTTGCGGCTGGTGGTGCCGTCCGCCTGTTGGAAGGCCTCGAAGATGATCTTCTGCTTGTCCTTCGGGATGCCGATACCGGTGTCGATCACGCTGAACGCGACCACGGTTTTGGCCCGACCCAGCACCGGATGTCCGGGACGCCATCCTTGCGGCGCTCGTTCGATTCTGAGTTTCACGAAGCCAGTAGCGGTAAACTTCAAGGCGTTCGACAACAGATTCTTGAGTACCTGCTGCAGACGCTTGGCGTCGGTATGGATCGAATCCGGCAGTTTGGGATCGAGCTCGATCATGAATTCCAGGCCCTTGCCGTCGGCGACGTGGCGGAAGGTGCGGGCACAGTAATCCTGGAGGTCGTTGAACCGTACGCTGCCGACTTCCACGTCCATCTTGCCCGACTCGATCTTGCTCAGATCGAGAATGTCGTTGATGAGCGCCAGCAGGTCCGTACCGGACGTGTGGATGGTTTCCGCATAGTTGACCTGCTTGGGGCTGAGGTTGCGTTCCGAGTTCTCCTGCAGCATCTTGGCGAGGATGAGCAGGTTGTTGAGAGGCGTACGCAACTCGTGGCTCATGTTCGCGAGGAACTCGCTCTTGTACTTCGAGGTAAGCGCGAGCTGCTCGGCCTTTTCCTCCAGTGCGGCCTTGGCCTGCTCCACTTCGCGGCTCTTGGTTTCCACTTCGGCCTTCTGCTCCGCGAGCAGTTGCGCCTTCTCCTCGAGTTCCAGGTTGGTCTTCTGCAACTGTTCCGTCAGCGCCTGGGATTGTTTCAGCAATTCCTCGGTACGCATTGTCGCCGCGATCGTGTTCAGCACGATACCGATGGACTGCGTAAGCTGGTCGAGAAACGCCAGGTGAACTTCATTGAATGAGCGGAAAGAGGCGAGCTCAATTACGGCCTTGGCCTCGTTCTGGAACAGCACCGGGAGAAGCACAATGCTCGCCGGCGCGGCCTCGCCGAGGCTCGAAGTGACACGGATGTAATCGGGTGGAACATCGGTCACCAGCATGCGCTCCTTGTCGTGTGCGCACTGCCCGATCAGGGACTGCCCAATCCGGTAGACCTCCGGCGCATTTCCGCTCAGTCCGAACGCGGCCAACAGGCGAAGGGTCGTCTCACCTTCGGCCTTCTCAGCCATATAGAAGGTGCCGAGACGCGCACCCACTACCGGCGCCAACTCCGAAAGCAGGAGCTGGGCGACTGCCATCAGGTCGCGCTGACCTTGCAACATTCCGGTGAACTTGGCGATATTCGTCTTGAGCCAGTCCTGATCTTTGTTCTGGCGCGTCGTCTCGGCTAGCGTTCCGATCATCTGGTTGATGTTGTCCTTCAGTGCGGCCACTTCGCCCTGCGCTTCCACGGCGATCGAGCGGGTAAGATCGCCGCTGGTTACGGATGTGGCGACGTCGGCGATCGCGCGGACCTGCGTAGTGAGGTTGGCCGCCAATTGGTTCACGTTGTCGGTCAAGTCTCGCCAGATTCCGGCCGCACCCGGCACACGCGCCTGGCCGCCGAGCTTACCTTCGATGCCCACCTCACGGGCAACGCTCGTTACCTGGTCGGCGAACGTAGCGAGCGTATCGATCATACCGTTGATCGTGTCCGCCAGTTCCGCAATCTCACCCTTGGTTTCGAGCACCAACTTGCGCTTCAAGTCGCCGTTGGCCACGGCGGTCACGACCTTGGCAATGTGGCGGACCTGCGTCGTGAGGTTCGCCGCCATGATATTCACGTTGTCGGTGAGATCCTTCCACACGCCCGCCACGCCGCGCACTTCGGCCTGGCCGCCCAGCTTGCCTTCGGTACCGACCTCGCGCGCCACACGCGTGACTTCGCTCGCGAAACTGTTGAGCTGGTCGACCATCGTGTTGATGGTGTTCTTCAGCTCCAGAATTTCGCCGCGTACGTCCACCGTGATCTTTCGGGAAAGATCGCCTTTCGCCACCGCCGTGGTCACGTCGGCGATATTGCGCACCTGGTTCGTTAGGTTCGACGCCATCGAGTTCACGGACTCGGTGAGATCCTTCCAGGTACCTGCAACGCCGTAGACGTCCGCCTGTCCACCGAGCTTACCTTCGGTACCGACCTCGCGCGCCACGCGCGTCACTTCCGACGAGAACGAGCTGAGCTGATCGACCATCGTGTTGATGGTGTTCTTCAGCTCCAGAATTTCACCACGCACGTCCACCGTAATCTTGCGGCTGAGGTCTCCGCGCGCCACCGCCGTCGTTACGTCCGCGATGTTGCGTACCTGAGCCGTTAAGTTGGATGCCATCGAATTCACCGACTCCGTAAGGTCGCGCCACACGCCCGCGACGCCCTTTACGTCGGCCTGTCCGCCCAGCTTGCCTTCCGTTCCGACCTCGCGCGCCACGCGCGTCACTTCGGATGCGAAAGACGAAAGCTGGTCCACCATGGTGTTGATGGTGTCCTTCAGCGAGAGAATTTCGCCGCGCACGTCTACCGTGATCTTGCGCGAGAGATCGCCGCGCGCCACCGCCGTCGTGACCTCGGCGATGTTGCGAACCTGGTTGGTCAGGTTCGACGCCATGGAGTTGACCGATTCGGTAAGCTCCTTCCAGGTTCCAGCGACGCCCGGCACGTTCGCCTGTCCGCCCAACTTGCCTTCCGTTCCGACCTCGCGCGCCACACGCGTCACTTCCGAAGCGAACGACGAGAGCTGGTCCACCATCACGTTGATGGTGTCCTTCAGGGCGAGGATCTCACCGCGCACGTCCACCGTGATCTTGCGCGAGAGATCGCCCTTCGCGACGGCAGTCGTCACGTCGGCAATGTTGCGGACCTGGGCCGTGAGATTCGACGCCATCGAATTGACGTTCTCGGTCAAGTCCTTCCAAACGCCGGCGACGCCCTTCACATCCGCCTGTCCGCCCAGCTTGCCTTCGGTACCGACCTCCTTCGCCACGCGCGTCACTTCCGAAGCGAAGGAGTTCAACTGGTCCACCATGGTGTTGATCGTGTCCTTCAGCGAGAGAATCTCACCACGGACGTCCACGGTAATCTTGCGCGAGAGATCGCCGCGCGCTACCGCTGTCGTCACGTCGGCGATGTTGCGGACCTGGTTCGTGAGGTTCGACGCCATGGAGTTGACGGATTCGGTAAGCTCCTTCCACACACCGGCCACACCCGATACATTGGCCTGTCCGCCGAGTTTGCCTTCGGTGCCAACCTCCTTCGCCACGCGCGTCACTTCGGACGCGAACGACGAGAGCTGATCCACCATAGTATTGATGGTGTCCTTGAGCGCCAGAATTTCACCGCGCACATCCACCGTGATCTTGCGCGAGAGATCGCCTTTCGCCACCGCCGTAGTGACGTCCGCGATGTTGCGGACCTGCGCCGTGAGGTTCGACGCCATCGAGTTCACGGACTCGGTCAAATCGCGCCACACGCCCGCCACACCCTTCACATCGGCCTGTCCACCGAGCTTACCTTCGGTGCCGACCTCCTTGGCGACGCGCGTTACCTCCGAAGCAAATCCATTGAGCTGGTCGACCATCACGTTGATAGTGTTCTTCAGTGCGAGGATTTCGCCACGCACGTCCACCGTGATCTTGCGACTGAGGTCGCCACGCGCAACGGCCGTCGTCACGTCCGCGATGTTGCGCACCTGTGCGGTAAGGTTCGAGGCCATCGAGTTCACGGACTCGGTGAGATCCTTCCAGGTGCCGGCCACACCACGCACGTCGGCCTGTCCGCCAAGCTTACCTTCGGTTCCCACTTCGCGCGCCACGCGCGTCACTTCCGAAGCGAACGAGCTGAGCTGATCTACCATCACGTTGATGGTGTTCTTCAATTCCAGAATTTCGCCGCGCGCATCCACTGAAATCTTGGTGGTAAGGTCGCCCTTGGCCACGGCGGTGGTCACTTCTGCGATGTTGCGGACCTGCGTCGTGAGGTTCGCCGCCATGAAGTTCACGTTGTCCGTGAGATCTTTCCAGACGCCCGCCACGCCGGGCACGCTGGCCTGGCCGCCGAGCTTGCCTTCCGTGCCCACCTCGCGCGCCACACGCGTCACTTCCGACGCGAAGCCGTTGAGCTGGTCCACCATCACGTTGATGGTGTTCTTTAACTCCAGAATTTCGCCGCGTACGTCCACGGTGATCTTGCGCGAAAGGTCGCCCTTCGCCACCGCGGTCGTCACGTCGGCGATGTTGCGCACCTGGGCCGTAAGGTTCGACGCCATCGAGTTGACAGACTCCGTCAAATCGCGCCATACGCCGGCGACGCCCTTCACGTCGGCCTGTCCTCCGAGCTTGCCTTCCGTGCCCACCTCGCGCGCCACGCGCGTCACTTCCGACGCAAATGAATTGAGCTGGTCCACCATGATGTTCAGGGTGTTCTTCAGCTCCTGAATTTCGCCCCGCGCCGTCACCGTAATCTTCGTGGAAAGGTCGCCCTTGGCAACGGCGGTGGCAACATCCGCGATGTTGCGGACCTGGTTCGTCAGATTGCCCGCCATGCTATTAACGGAATCGGTAAGGTCTTTCCAGGTGCCCGCTACGCCTGGCACATTCGCCTGTCCGCCCAGTTTGCCTTCCGTTCCAACTTCTTTGGCGACGCGCGTAACCTCCGACGCGAAGGATGAAAGCTGGTCCACCATCGTGTTGATGGTATTCTTCAGTTCCAGAATTTCTCCGCGTACGTCAACCGTGATCTTGCGAGACAGATCGCCTTTCGCCACCGCAGTGGTCACCTCGGCGATATTTCGGACCTGGGCCGTAAGGTTTCCGGTCATGGAGTTTACGGAATCGGTCAAATCCTTCCAGACGCCGGCGACGCCTTTCACATCGGCCTGTCCGCCGAGCTTGCCTTCCGTTCCCACCTCGCGCGCCACACGCGTCACTTCCGAAGCAAAACCGTTGAGTTGGTCGACCATCACATTGATGGTGTCTTTCAATGCCAGAATTTCCCCACGAACGTCCACCGTGATCTTGCGGCTCAGGTCACCCTTCGCGACGGCCGTCGTCACGTCGGCAATGTTGCGCACCTGGGCCGTAAGATTTCCGGCCATCAGGTTCACGTTGTCGGTCAAATCCTTCCAAACACCGCCTACGCCGCGGACCTCCGCCTGTCCGCCAAGCTTTCCTTCCGTTCCCACCTCGCGTGCCACACGTGTAACTTCGCCCGCAAATGCGTTCAATTGGTCCACCATCGTGTTGATGGTGTTCTTCAGTTCCAGAATTTCCCCCTGCACATTGACGGTGATTTTCTTCGAAAGGTCGCCATTGGCAATCGCGGTCGCTACCTCTGCGATATTGCGAACCTGGGCGGTGAGGTTGCCCGCCATCGAGTTCACACTGTCGGTCAAATCCTTCCAGACACCGGCGACGCCCTTGACGTCCGCCTGTCCGCCGAGTTTGCCCTCGCTACCGACCTCGCGCGCCACGCGCGTCACTTCGTTGGCGAATGAGTTGAGCTGTTCGACCATGGTGTTGACGACGCGCGCGGTGTGAAGGAACTCGCCTTTCAGCGCGCGGCCATCCACGTCCAGAGTCATCGTTTGGGAGAGATCGCCCTCCGCCACCGCGCCGATCACACGGGCCACTTCGGTCGACGGGCGAACCAGATCGCCGATCAACTCATTTACCGACTCCACGCAATCCGCCCACCCCCCCGCGCTGGCGCCCAGCGAAGCGCGCTGGGAGATCCGGCCCTCTTTTCCCACCGCGTTACTGATACGGCCGAACTCCTCGCGCATGCGGTCGTTCATCTCGAAAATGGCGTTCACCGTATCGAAAATCTTCCCCGGAACCCCGGTCTGGTCGACGGGAAGGCGAACGGAGAAGTCGCCCTTCTGAAAAGCCACCAGGATGCGCAGCAGTAATCCTGTATCCAGCTGCTCTGGTGATTGATGACCGTTACCGGCATTTCTGTGGTTATTGGATTTTGTCTTAGCTGTAGGCTGGGGCATTGTGGAACTCTGCACAATCATATCTGTTAGTGGCCTCTCGCTACATCTGTCGGACGAAATCTGTGTTCATTAATGCACAGTCGTTGGTTAGTAAGTACTGCAGGACTATTCGAGAATATGCGTTCAGCGTGTCTGTGTAGCCGCCCTTCAAGGGTTTTCGGTAGAATATCTGCTTTATGGAGCAGAGCCCCGACGCGGTATCGTCGCTCATGGGCCGATTCCGGCAGGGTGACCGGACCGCGGCGAATCAGTTGGTTGAGTTGCTCTATCCGCAGCTTAAGAAACTGGCATCATCCCGGATGCGCCGGGAATCGCCTTACCACACCTGGCAGCCCACGGTCCTGGTCAATGAGCTTTACCTGGAGTTGATCAAGATTCGCGCGTTGCAGCCCTCGAGCGACGGGGGAGATGGGGAAAAAACTGCATTCCTGAAATTATCGGCTCATCTGATGCGGCGCCTGCTGATTCACCATTCCCGTCCCTTGGCCAAACACGTCGCGCGCGAGGAGATCAACGAAGAATTTTCCGGAACTGACCGGGGAAACGCCTCACTGGAAGAAATCGATTGTGCGCTCGACCGCCTCGCCGCCATCGATCCGCAACTCCGCACAGTTGTGGAGTTGCGCGTCTTTGAAGGCCTCACTGGCGAGGAAATTGCAGAACGGATGGGCTGCTCGCCACGGACCGTCACGCGGTATTGGAACTTCTCCCGCAACTGGCTGGCGCAAGAGTTGGGAACCTTCAAGTCGTGACGCACGAGGAATGGAATCGAGTTTGGGTAGCCTACCACTCGGCCTGCGAACTTCCGCCGGAGCAACGCGTCCCGTTCATCGACTCCACTTTCGCAGATCCCGATTTACGCGAAAAGTCGTATGAGCTGTTGGCTGACTTAGAGACACCCATGGACCAGACGGGCGAAGCTGAAGAGTCTCCGCCAGAGTGGGCACTGCTGGGCCAGTCATTGGGAAGGTTCGAGGTACTTGCGCCCATCGGCCGTGGAGGGATGGGCGAAGTCTATCGCGCACATGACCCCGAATTGGGACGCGACGTGGCGATCAAGTGCATCTCACCGAAACGTCTGGGTACTCCCGCCGCCATCACCAGCTTTATTCGCGAAGCGCGCTCGGCCTCGAGCCTGAATCACCCCGGGATCGTCACGGTTCATGAGGTGATCCGCAATCACGAGGCGGTCGCGATTGTGATGGAGCTGGTGGAAGGCGAGTCGCTTCGAAAACTCACCGATCGTCCCCAGCCCGCGCAACGGGTGGCCAGTCTGGGCCGCCAGGTGGCCGAAGCTTTGGCCGTCACTCACGCTCGGAGCATCGTCCATCGCGATATCAAGCCAGAGAATCTGATCGTCCGGCACGACGGCTATGTGAAGATTCTCGACTTCGGGTTAGCTTCCGACCCGGAGGCTGCACTGGGCACCGCACCCATGGGGACCGCCCGCTACATGCCACCGGAGCAGTGCCGCAGCGAGCAGGTTGGGCCGCCCGCCGATGTGTTCGCGCTGGGTGTAGTGCTTTACGAACTGGCGACAGGCGTCCACCCGTTTTCTCTGCGAGGAAGAGATACTACCGTGACCGTCGCGCGATCGATCGCCATAGAGAATGCGCGTCGCCCTTCGGAACTGGTGCGTGGACTGCCAGCAAGCCTGGAGGCGCTGATACTGCGCATGCTGGCCAAGGATCCGGCGGAGCGCCCGACAGCGGCTGCGGTAGCAGGGCAACTCGCAGCGTGGGAGCGCCCTTCCACACGAGGCCGCTGGTGGGTCGGTGGAGCGGTCGCCGCACTGCTTGCCATCCTTGCGGTGGCGCGGCTCAATGGCTGGCTCGGCGTCGCTTTGAAGCCGCCGGCGACCCTGGAGATCGTTCCCTTCACTACTTATGAGGGATCGGCGATCCAGCCCGCGTTCTCGCCAGACGGATCGCGCATTGCGTTCTCGTGGACAGGCCCGAAAGGCCTCAATGCCGACATCTATTGGCGCGCCCTCGGCGATGATTCACTGCACCGTCTCACCACCGATCCAGCCGAGGACTTGAATCCCATCTTTTCTCCCGATGGCCGCTGGATCGCCTTCTTCCGCCAATTTGCGGCCGGCAGCCCTCCTCAGGTGCTCGTCGTGCCCACGGCGGGCGGACCTGAGCGCATCGTCGGACGGGTAGCGGACCTCAACGGATATCGTGGCATTGCCTGGTGGCCCGACGGCAAATCGCTCCTGGTTCGAGACGTCCCTGGCATCGGCGGCGCGCTAGTCCGCTTGTTCCTGGACGATGGCCGCAAAACTGTTTTCACAACCCCGACGGACAAGCAGGCGGAGGGCTTACCAATCTTCTCGCCCGATGGCAGACACGTTGCGTTCGTGCATTACCGCCCGGGCGGCGCGGATGCCTGTTGGATAGCCTCTTCCGGTGGTGCGATCCACTGTGTCGCCAAAGCGAAATCGATTCAGGGACTGGCATGGCATCATTCTGGCAGGGCCTTGTACTATGCCGACGCCACCGCGCTGTGGCGCGTCGAACTCCGCGGTTTTGAAGGCGGGCAGCCAGTCAAGATCCACGATGGCGTATTCCGCGATCTGGCGGCGGATTCCACCGGGAAGCACCTTGCCTTTGCGCGCGTGTTCAGCGATTCCAACATCTACAGGATCGAGCGCGGAGGAAACGCTAGCCGGTTGATCGCATCGAGCGGCGAAGACAGCGAGCCGGCATTGTCTCCGGATGGCGCACATGTCGTGATCCGCTCCAACCGCACCGGAACTTACGAGCTTTATACCTACAACGCAGATGGGAGCGGCGAGCAGCAGATCACTCACTTCGGGGCACATCTCGGCAGTCCCCGTTGGAGTCCGGACGGCAAATGGATCGCGTTTGACGGCAATCGCGCGCCAGTGGACCCGTCGATCACCTTCCACAACGTCTATGTCGTGCCGTCACAGGGCGGCGAGGTCCAGCGAATCACGGACGATCGACACAACTACATCATTCCCAATTGGTCACCCGACGGCAAGTGGATTTACTACTATCAGATTGGAAATCCGCCTGAGACACGTAAGCTTCCCTTCGATGGCGGCCCTTCGGTCTATGTTGGCGGCGACTTGACAGAACTGACTGAGTCGAGTGACAGCCAGTATTTCTATTACATGCAGGACTCGCCCGGTATCTGGCGCCGGCCCGTGAGCGGTGGCGGCGCGACGCTCCTGCCAGGCACCGAGGGAGTGCATACATACCGCTACTGGCAACTGACACGCGATGGTATCTTCTTCGTCGACGGCCCTCCTGAAATCACGCTGCGATTCCTGGATTTCCGAACTGGCAAGGTTCATCCGATTGCCAGCCTGCCATTCGCACTCGTACGCGGTCCCCGTGGACTAGCCGTTTCTCCCGACGGCTCGGTGATTCTCTGCTCTCTGCAGGATGTCTCTTCGGCGAATATCGACTTGATCAACGGCTTAGAGCAGTAATGCGGTTTTGGGGATGACACGGAACAAGGCTGGGATAAAGGCCTTGTTCAGAATTCGCGACTTCGGGATTCGCACGGCGCTATGATTGTGACCATGCAGGGCCATATTGGAGTGCCGCACCTCCTCGCCACCTTGGGTTTGTCAATCCTGGTGTTCAAGCCCAAATGGAAGGCCTGCATTCAAGCCGGGCCTCGCTCTATGCTATTCGCGGCGTTCTTCGTCATCGGCGCGTCTGTATTGGTCATTATGAGCGGCCGCTGATTCGGATCGCTGGCGCCATTATGTCCGCTATCTGTAAATATTGGGTCTGGTCGACCCTGTTTTCGCTTCGGCTGATTCCCGCACCCTAATGGCGACATGGGCACGGGGGCTGTTGGCGCAGGATGCCCTGGCTGCAACCGCGGGCACGACTCGAGGCTCCAAGCCGCGCACTACTCCGTCGGTGCATCGAGTTCCTGGAACAGCAAGGCGAAATCGATTTCGCCAGCGGCGTCGAGAGGATCGTTCCGGACGGGCGGCGTATCACTCCGTTTACTACTTCCATCAACGTCCGCTGGTATGGATCGACCACCCACAGATAAGGAATCACCGCTGCAACGTAGTCTGCGATCTTTTCGAGCATCTCGGAGGGTCTATCGTCGGGAGATACAATCTCGATCGCCAAATCCGGCTTTTCGATAATTGGCGTTACTTTGTGGGGCAGCGCCTTCACGCAAATATCCGGAATGCGGTACCGCAGCTCGTCACTCACCCGCACACGCAACTCTGTGAAATCTCGGAATCTTCGCTCACGACTGCGCATCTGTAGCTCAGATACGATGAAAGTCTGTGACAAGCTATGGAAGTATTCGCCGACATGGCGCTCCAGGAGTTGCCCGCCCACGTACTCCATATCAGGGTGATAAGTGGTCCGCAGATATTCTTCAACGGGAACGGCGGTAGACGTCGCCATGGCTTCGGTATATGTCACTTCCCCCGCTGGAGCCCCAGCGCTCGAATCCTCTTGTGCAGATTCGTGCGCTCCATGCCTAGCGCACGCGCTGCCCCGGAGACATTCCAGTTCGATTCCTCTAACGCGCGCAGAATGTGCTCGCGCTCGGCCGACTCTCGCGCTTCCTGAATCGTCGATTTAGGACCCGCCTCGCGCTGCACCCTGACCTCCACTGGGATGGCGTCGCGCGTCAACCGCTCACCCGCCGTGAGAATCGCCATTCTCTCCACCACGTTTCGCAGTTCGCGCGCATTGCCGGGCCAACCGTAGCTTTCCAGCAGAGGAAAGACCGACTCGTCCATCGTCTTGCGCTTAAAATTATTGCGCGCGCAGAAATCTTCCAGGAAATACTCTGCCAGCAGACGGACATCATGCGGGCGTTCGCGCAGCGCGGGAACCCGAATCGGCACCACACTCAACCGGTAATAGAGATCTTCCCGGAACTTATCCTGCGCCACCATGCCGGCCAGATCCCGATTGGTCGCCGAGATCACGCGCACGCTCACGTGGATGATCTGCTCGCCACCCACACGATGGAACTCGCCCTCCTGCAAAACGCGCAGCAGCTTGGCCTGCGAAGCGCCGTGCAGATCGCCCACTTCGTCGAGGAAGATCGTGCCTCCGTCTGCCATCTCGAACTTGCCGCGCCGGGTCGCCGTGGCGCCTGTGAAGGAGCCCTTCTCGTGCCCAAACAGCTCGGTCTCAATCAGCTCAGTGGGAATCGCCGCGCAATTCACCTTCACGAACGGGCCCGAAGAGAACGGGCTCGAGTTGTGAATGTGCGCCGCCAGCAGTTCTTTGCCGGTACCCGATTCACCAATCAGGAGCACGCGCGCATCCGAACGCGCCGCCATCGACGCCTGCTCTACGGCTCGCTGCCACGCCGGGCTGGCGCCGATCATCTTCGGCCCACCGCCAACAATTTCCCGCAGGCGCTCGTTCTCCTGACGCAGCGTCGCATGCTCCATGGCGTTTTTTATCGCGAGGAGCACGCGATCGCGGCTCAAGGGTTTTTCCAGGAAATCGAAAGCACCCGCACGCGTGGCCTCCACGGCGTCCGCGATGGTGCCGTGTCCGGAGATCATGATGGCGGGCGACGCCGCACCATTCTGCTTCACGGCACGCAGCAGATCGATCCCATTGCCATCTGGCAGCTTCATGTCGAACAGGTAGGCGTCGGCGCGGGTGGCATCGGGATGACGCCCAAACTCCGCCACCGACTTGCAGACGTTCACGCCGTAGCCTTCGCGTTCCAGAATCATGCGCAAGGAGCGGCCGATATTCTCTTCGTCATCCACGATCAGAACGCGTTTCAAAGCCATTCGTCTCTACGGGCAGCAGTACACGAAAACCCGCGCCGCCCAACTCTCCTTTCACTGCAACAATGTCACCGCCCGATAGCAAAGCGCTCTTGCGTGCGATCGAAAGCCCCAGTCCCATGCCTTTTTTCTTGAAGGAAATGGTGGGTTGAAACAGCGACGCGCGTGCCTGGTCGCTGAGCCCCGGTCCGGAATCGTGAACCTCGATCGCCACCCGGCCATCCTCTTCCTGCGCGGTCACGCCCAGGATGTGCCCACCCGCTCCGGCGGCGTCTGCGGCGTTCTCCAGCAGATTGGTCAGAATCCCCTTGATCAGATCCTGGTCTGCGGTAACGGGCGGCATATTCGCCTCCAACCGGCACTCGTAGCTCACTTCCGGATGGCCTGTCTTCAGGAATGCGATGCGCTCCTGCAGGATCGAATTCACGTCGACCGCGGAGGGCACCACCGGAGGCTCCGCGGCAAACTGCGAAAAGGCGCGGACACGGCGCTCCAGCGTCTCGATCTCGTCCACCACAATCTGTGTGGCCTGCTCCATGAACCCGCGATCGGCCTCGTCGTAGCGCGCCAGCATCTCCTCTACGGTGAGGCGAATCGGCGTGAGTGAGTTCTTCACTTCGTGCGCCATCTTGCGGGCCAGCGTCTGCCAACTCGCCAATTGGCGCAGGTAGACCAGCCGTTCCGTGCTTTGTTGCAGCTTGCCCGCCATGGAGTTGAATGCCTGGATGGCACGCCCAATCTCGTCGTCGCGACTGTTCTCCACGCGCGCGCTCAAGTCGCCGGAGGCCAATTTCGACAGTCCCGCCGTTAATTGTTGGATCGGCGAACTGACGCGATGCGCGGAGTAGACCAGCAAGCTCAGGGAGGCCAGCCAGAAGACCGTGGCCGCGAGAAGATACGCCTTCTTGAAGGCGAGCTTGAGATCGTGTTCCCTGACCACCGAGACCAACCGGTTTCCATGACGGATGGCATCCCTCAGTTGGTCCATTTTGACTTCGCCGAACGATGTCGAATATAACCAAACCTCGTCTCCGTGCCGTACAAGGTAGTCCAGTTCGTCGCCCTGCTGTCCAGCCCCTGCGAACTGCTCCGCTTCGTCGCTATCCGCAAACTCCTTCACCGCCTCCGGCCAATGATCCCGATCCGCGGGCAAATACTTCTGCGGCTTCACTTCGCCTGACCGAACGTGCCGCTTCAGATCCTCTCCCACACGTTGCCGGAGCTCGCGGCCGGTGGTTTGCAGCAATTGCGAAAGCGTCTCCAGGTCACCGGTGGCCGAAAAATCCAGGCTCGAATCCAACAACGAGGTGGTAATCCACACGGTGGCCATCAACGGCGCAAGAGTGGCCGCCAAAAAGATCAAAATGAGTCTGTTGCGAAGCCGATTCACCCGCGAGGTCCGCGAGCCGGCGGCGTACGGGGAAGGTCGGACAATCGAAATGGGCCCGCCTTTTTGCTCCAGTACGGGTTGTCGGCGCCCGGTTTGCGGCTCAACCAATCCAGGAGCAGTCCGGTGACACTGATGCCCGAATCTCCCACTGCGCTCGACAGGTCTTTGTTCGACCTGACTACCAGATCGAAGCGCAGCCAAAAAGGAACGTCCGGAGCCAGCCCAAGAGCATTGATCGCCAGTTCTCCGAGAGCGAACGCCTCAGCCTGCGGCGCGGTCATGAGCGATTTGGAGCGGTTGGTTGTTCCCACCGCTTTCACCGTCACAGAGAACTTCTGCTCCCACAAGTCGTAGCTGAAAATCAAGCGCTCCGTCACTGGATGATGAAAGATGGATGTGCCGCGCTCATCGTTAAACAGCGTAACCTGCGAATCAAAAACCACCGTATCGGCAGCCTTCAGGCGCTCCAGAGGCTTGCCGGTCAGGAAATGAAAACCCGGAACAGCGACACGAATGTTGTCGCCATCGAAACTCACCACCAGCGATTCATCCGAGGCCGCCCGAAGCAAAGGAATTCCCAGGCCGGCCAAAAGGCAGCTTCTGCGGGTAATCCTGTGGCCCCGTTCGGGTTGCTTCATTAATAATTCATGCCCACCATAAAAATCGGATCAATATGCCCGTCTCGGATGGGGATCGCCACGGCCAGCGAAAACAATCCCTGGCGCAGGCCCACCCCCATGGAATGCCTCAGCACCGCCGTGTCCCCGCGGTCCCAAATGGCACCCGAGTCATAGAAAATTTCAAACGCGCCGTATCGGTATTCGACGGAGTTGTGCACCATCCGGTTTCCACCCAGCGGATCAAGTTCGTACTTGTTCCATCCCCGCAAGGTACTGCTGTTACCCAGTACAAATCGTTCGAACAACGGTGCGCGGCCGGTGATGATCCCTGTGGTCACATCGTCGATCACCACGCTCTTGCCGCGGGTAAGCATGTAGCGGAATTCCCAGCGATGGCGTGCGTAAACCAGATCGCTGCCGAGAAGTCTGGTGGCCGCCCGCAGGCTGTACGCTCCATCCAGGTCGTGCTGGTTCTCCGAATCCTCCACGCGCCGATGATAGCGCAGCATTGAAATCAAGGCGTCAGCGGACTCGGGAGCCGAGGGTGAAAACTGGTCTTGCAAGCGTTCGAAACTGGTCCCTACGGTCAGAGTCAAGGGCTTGGCAAGCACGAAGGTCAGTTCGGGTTGAAAATTCTGGCGGGTGCGGTAGACGCCGGCGGTATCCTGCCCGGCCAAAGTCGGGAGCGCGGATTGCAGCGGCGACAGTTCAGTCAGCGTGTTGCGGTTCCATTGTTCGTGGTAGCTCTCCACCTGGAAACCGAAGTGGATTTTATCGGTTCCGAGGCGGGTGTTGTCGTAGCGGGCCACAATACCGGCAAAGCGCTCCGCCAGTTCGTCGCTGTCGCTAACCAAGCCGAGCGTAAACAGATTGTGCCGCACCGTGGCGGTGCCTTCGACCGCGCCGCTCCAGCCCTGCTTGCCGTTATAAAGGAACTTGGGAACCGTCAGATCGAAACGGGTGGGCCGCAGTTTCACGTCGAAGACTACCTGGACGTAGTCCGGGGTGTTTCCGCGCACCACACGGTGCTCGACCGTGCGTGCGTGGAGTTCTCTACGTAAACGCCTGGCCAGATCGTCGAGGATTGGTGGATTGAGCTTCTCCCCTATGAGCGCCGCAATCTCCTTGCCGAGTCCGCTGCTGAGCTTCTCGTCGCGATCAGCAGGAGACGCCACGGTAGTCGTCCAACCGTCGCCGGCGACCACCACCGTCTCCACCGTATACCGCGAGTTGACATTGAACTCGGAGTCCTGCGTTCCAGCCGACAAAAGACCGGCCAAAAGCAGGCATCCAAGCCAGGCGTATTTCATGCCGCCAAGCAAAGCACGCCTCGTACCAACTGCAAACTGCTGAATTAGAGAGGATTGAATAAAAGCTGGATGTGAAACACTTTCACAGGTGTGGAGGGGAATAGAAGCGGCTACCGAGGCGCCCGAAACCGTGGCGCGCCCGGCTTCACAGAACCTTTGCCAATTCGGTCGCAAAGGCGCTACGCGGCGTCTGTTCGCGATCCCTGCCGCCACGTTTCTTGCGGTCGGGACGTTGTTGGATTCGAGTTGCATTGGGAGTGGCAGCGGCGGCGGCTGGAACCGGAGCCTGCGGCCCGCGCACATCCTTCCCTTTCGGAGGCTGTGCCGGATTGGCGCGCAGAAGCCGGTCTTCCAACGGGGCGCGGTCAAAACGCCGGATGATCGACTGCATTTCGTCAGCGGTGGGCGCTTCGACAAAAGCGAAACCCTTGGATTCTTGCGTTTCGTGGTTTCGGATCACCTTTACGGCATCAGCGACCAGGTCTTCAGCAGCTAGCCATTGTTTGATGTCGTCAGCGGTGACCCACGTAGGGAGATTGCCAAGAAAAACGGTGAAGCTCATTCAGTTGGTTATTTTACTCCGTTGGTTGGATTTGCGGCACTTCAAGGGGAGGATTCCGATCTGCATCTAGATAGTATCAGAGTGGTTGATCGGATTGCAAACACAAGAATAAGAATATGTAGACAATGCCTACGGAAGCTTGCTAAGGCCTCGGGTTTCGTCCACCAGAATCCGTTGGTCCGCCGCGATACTACCCAGATTTTGCTTCGCTCCGCCGGGCCATTCCACTGTGACAGTACCTGTAGTATCCTTGCCTAAACCAAAAGTTAGCGCCAAATCGCTCTGCGAGCAGTAACTGGACCCGCTCCGTACCATGGCCCACTGCTTACCCGTAGCGCTTTCCACCCGCACCACCGCGCCAATACCGTCGCGATTCGATTTCGTCCCCGCCAGCCGCACGGAAAGCCAGTGATTGCGATTGCCCCCGTCGTTGCGGTACAGGTATGCCGGACCGTTATTGGTTGAGATCAGGAGGTCGAGATCCCCGTCGTGATCGAAGTCTGCATAGGCGGCGCCTCGTGCCACAATCGGACGGTTGAAGGCCGGCCCCGCCGCCTGGGTGGCGTTTTCGAATTTATGCGAGCCGAGATTGTGAAATAGCAGTGGCGCCTCCCGGTAGCTCACCTTGGGCTGCACACGGCCGATCTCGTCTTCGATATGGCCGTTGCCTGCAAAGATGTCCGGATAGCCGTCCAGATCGTAATCGAAAAAGAAGACGCCGAAGGCCAGCGTGAGCAGGCTGGCCCTGCCCACCGCTGAAGACGGCGCCTCATCGACGAACAAGCCTTTGCCCTCGTTGTGATACAGACCGATCATCTGGTTCGAGAAGTTGCCGACCAGCAGGTGCGGGCGTTCGCTGCGATCATAATCGGCGGCGTCCGCGCCCATCGCGCCGCGGGCCACCCCATCCTCGCCATAGGCGACGCCCGCCGTCATACCCTCTTCTTTGAAGGTGCCGTTCTGCAGGTTGCGATAGAGCTTGTTGGGCTGCGTATCGTTGGCAACGAAGATGTCGGGCCAGCCGTCGCCGTTGTAATCGAGGACCGTGATCCCGAGGGACTTGCTGGTGGGGTCTCCGACACCCGCACGCTCCGCGACTTCCTCAAATCGGCCGCCGCCCAGGTTATGGTACAGACGCGAGCTCGTGCCTTTGTAGGATTCCGGAGTGCAGTATGACTTCGTCGAGCCGTCCAGCGAACACCACAGGTCGTTCTCGGGCTTCCACTGCACGTAATTGGCGACGAAAAGGTCGAGTTTTCCGTCGCGATCGTAGTCGAGCCAGGCGGCGCTGGTGGCGAAGTTGGCGTTCTGGATACCGGCGCTTTTCGTCACGTCTTTGAATTTGCCGTTGCCTTCATTGTGGAAGAGGCGGTCGCCTTCGAGTGCGGTGATGTACACGTCGTCGCGGCCGTCGTTGTCGTAATCGCCAATGGCGACACCCATTCCATACATCTCGACGTCGAGTCCGCTGCCCACGGTGACGTCGGTGAAGGTGCCGTTGTGGTTGTTGCGATATAGGGCTGGTAACGAGCGCTTTCCGCCGGGCGTCCAGTTCTTGCTGTTGATGAGGAGAATGTCCTGCCACCCGTCGCCATCGGCATCGAAAAAGGCGCACCCGGCTCCGAGAGTTTCCGGAAGATATCGCTTGCCGGCACGTCCCGCGTTGTGGGTAAAGTGGATTCCGGCTTGGGAAGTGATGTCGGTGAAGGTGATGCCGGGCGGAGCCGCGAATAGCGTGATGGCGGCGATTATTGCCGCGCTGATTCCTGCTGCTCTTTTTCCTACCGATGTGGCGCAGACACTCCTGTCTGCCGCGGCAGACAGGAGTGTCTGCGCCACTTCACGTCTCATCGCTCACCTCCGCCTAACGCATTTTCATGATCGTGAATGGGCTGTCGCTCGTTATTGTCCTCGGGACTGATCCTTCGGCGCCGCTCCGTAATCGCCTGCGACGATTCATCCGCCTTGAACCGGCGGAACAGCGTCTCCTCGCGGGCGGCGCCGGCCTCGTCGCCCAATCCGCGATAGCACAGCATCAGCGTGTAGTGCATCTGTACATCCTCGGGATCCACCGCGTTCACTTGTTTCAGAGCCTCCACCGCCTCGCCATACTTCCGCTGCAGGAACAGAATGCGCGCAATCTGATTGAGCACCACACGGTCGCGCGGGTACTTACTACGCGCCACGCCGAGCGACTGGAGCGCGCCATCGTAATCGCCATCCGCCTTCTGAATCGCCGCCTGGAAAAACCAGATGCGGCCCAGCTCGCGATTGATCTCGAGCGCCTTGGCGATGAACGGCTTGGCGGCCTCCGTTTCGCCCTCCTGGATGAGCGCGCGCGCCACATTGAGCCAGCCATCGGCATACTCCGGCTCGGCTTCAGTCACCTTGCGGAACGCGTATTCGGCCCCCTTAAGATCGCCCTGCAGCAGCAGGCCGATGCCCCAATCGTTCCAGCGCTCGCGGTCCTGTTTGCGCACCACAGGAGACCAGGCAGACTGTCCCAGAGGCACGGACGCCGTAGCCTGAGCCAGCGTCACGATCGGGATGTCGGGGACCCGGTCGCGAATCTTGCCCGAAACATTCGCCGGGATGGATGCCGGCAGGAACTGATATTCCAGCCCGTTGTGGTCGAGTCCAAGCAGCGAAAGATCCTGGCCCGGCTTGGGTTGCCCGGCGTAAACAAACTGCGTGTAGAACCAGGAAAACTTGCGGTAATTCAGCTTCGCGGTGAAGGTGATGGGCCCGCGAGCATTCGCCGGAACCTTCACTCGATAATGCGCGACGTCGGCCGCCCCCGGCGGAATCAGGCGAACATACAGTGTGCTGCGCGCCTGCCAGGCGTTGCGCTTATTAATGGGATTGGCCTCGCCATCGAGCTGATACGAGCGATAGAAATGTGCTCCCGGTTCGACGGGCCCCTTTCCCTCGTCCGTCACATTTCCGCTCCAGTAGATGACGCGCCCATCGGCATCCTTGCCCTGCAGTTCGAGCCACACGTCGAACGAATCCACGGTGCCGCCCGGGAAGAAATGACCGATCTTTCGAGTCCGCACCACCACGTCGACACGCGCGGTGCTGCCCGGCTCGATGGCGGTGGCCGCGACTCCCAGGGGCGCCGCGAGCTTGCCCACTTCGCGGATCAATGCGGGGCCGGACTGCTCGGCCTCCTCTCCCACGGCGAAGGTCGTGTTCGCCTGCACTGTGTCGGCGCGCCGTTTCATGGCAGTCGCGCCCGAGTGCTCGTCGGCCGGGGAGATCGAAAAGATATCCACCGTGATGAAACCCGATTTCAGAAACTGCTCGGTGGCATCGAGCTGCGACTGATCCTGATTTGCATAGGCGACTGCTGTATTGGCTGCCGGGAAACGGTGCGAATGTACTTTGCCATCGTGATTTCCTGGATCGTGCGAATCCACGAGTGGCATGTGGCAATCAGCGCAGACCTGCGTTTTGGCCGGGTAGTAGAACGAGCGCGCGCCCTGGCCGGATACGCCGCTTGCCTGCCAGTTGTCGTAGTCGTTGAACCCGCGCACCCAGCGGTATCGATTCACCGGCATATCCAGGTGCACCTTGTGACACGCAGCGCAGAATTCGGCTGACTGCATATACGGCTTGAGAAACGTCTGCTTGTGAGGCTTCGGATTCAGATAGGTCAGGAAATAATCGATGGCGCGTACGTACTTGTTGTGGCTGTTCGCCAGTTCGTGCAGCGGCGGATATTCCACCGTGAAATCGGCGTTCCCCATGCTGCTGCCCACGTGAACAATCGCGTGGCATGACATACAGCCGAGTCCGGCTTGCGCCTCGGGCGTATCGATCTGTTCGCGGATGGGCCGGTCGAAGCGCCCATTGAAGAAGACCGCATGGTCGTGGCAGCCCGCGCACCACTTACTGGGACGCGTGCCCGCCACGTCCTGCATATACTCGATGGATTTCCGGTAGAACTGATTGTTGAACGAAGCGAAGTGGTGCATTGAACTCTTCCACTCTTCGTAGATGTCCTTGTGGCATTGACCGCAGGACTCGGAGTCCATAAAAAAGTTAGAGGGGATGATCTGGCCGGTGTTGGTCTGTGCGGACGATGGAGCGAAGGGGGAGTGAGCGCCCGCGCCTTCTTCATCCATGGAGATCGGCGCGACTGCAGGATTGACGATGGGCTTTCCGGATTGACGAGGAAAAACCGCAGCCAAAAGAATCGCCGGAGCCGCGACCAGCAGCAGCGTGCGGAAGCGTGGAGCCCGCCACGCGATCAGCATCACGGCGAGGGTCGCCAGGAGAAGATGCATCCACAAGATCGGACGGTTGGAAAGCGTGTTGCCGCGGATCGCCAGCAGCACAGCCGGAATTCCCGCCGCCAGGAACGCGCCCGTCTCGCGCGGATAGCGGCGCACCAGCGGGATCGCAAGCACCATCAGCGCCAAACCAATGCCCAGATGCAGCAGCACATTAGCCATGTAGAAAACAGTGGCGCTCGGAAAAGCCGCGAGATACCCGCTATTGAGAATTAAGATGGCGAACGCAATGCGACGCATGGTCTCACTCTCGAGTCGTCTGCAGACTACGGATCAGGTGCAGCGCGGGCCGCGTCAGGTAGTCGTGCAAGTACTGATCGTGCGCCGCGTCCTGCGGGTAATGTTCATTAGCCGGATAAGGGTACCTGCTCATCGCATGAAACGGCAGGGGCAGCACGGTCTGCGAATACGCGGTATTCGCATCGGCATCCTTGGCCCAACCATCCACCAGGAGCAGATAGTCGCGCTTCCATCCAGCGGGCAACCCAGGCAACGAAGCGGCATCGAAGAGCAATTTCAGTTCATCGCCCGATCCCATGATTACCATGCGATCGTCTGGCTCCGCGAGCAGCGTTTCCACCGGACCGTAGCGGGTGTAATTGCCAGATGTGGGATTCCACATAGACGTGAAGCTCACGGTCTGATACTCGAAGCGCTCGGGCTGTTTGCGTTCCGGGTGGATGGTAGCCTTCGAGAATCCACGAAAATGAAGGTCCGCCGAGATATTGGGCACGGTCGTCATGCGCGATGGAGGTGCGTCGCTGTTCTCCACCAGGAAGATCTCGTCCCAGTAGACACACAGGTTGGTGACGATCCGAACTTCCCGCGATGACGAGAGGAATTTGCCGGTCAAATCGACGGCCATGGTCTTCGGTTTGCCTGAAGGGATGCCCATGTCCTCGACGACGGTCTTCCAGTTCCCCGCCCCATCCTTCACCTGGATGTAAGGAAAACTAAGATCTTTGTGGGCCTGCGTGGCGCCCAGGAATGTGCTGCCATCGGCCCAATCCACCCATCCGCTCAATATCAGCACCGCGTGATTGTCGCGGGCCGCTTTGCCGAAATCGAGATCGAGCGTGTGCATCTCGGCGACTCCGGCATGATCGCGCCGGAAAGCGTCTGGGTAGGTCTGATCGCGATGCATGAGTGCCGGCAGCACATTATGACCTTGATCATCCTGAGCCGACGCGGGATAAACGCGCCGGTCTACGCCATACAGCCGAAACTCCGGAAATGGGGGCGACTTGAACTTCTCGTTGGTCACAATATCGATACCCGCAGGATGGTCGAGCGCGATCAGCTTGATCTGATCGATATAGGACACCTCGCGCAATTCCTCAGTGACGCGGATTTCGTACTGACCATTGCGCGGCTTCAGACGTTCGCCGGCGATCGAGACGTACTCGTCATGATCGACGGGGAAGTATTGGCCGTCACCCGAACTGGCTCCGAGCGGGGCAACGCCAAGCACGTCGGTGATGAACTCGAAACGCTCACCGTTCCACGTGAAGATCATGGGGCACGATCCCGAGAGGCGCGGCGCTTCCTTCAACACATTCACGCGGTTCACGGGCACCTGCGTTTCGTTCTGAATGAGCCCGTTGGGCCAGGTGATGCGTACCGTGTCCAACTGCGTGCGCGAACCCAGACGGAAGACCAGGGGCGTACCTTGATAGATCGCCTTCTGGTAGAAGTCTCCGGCCTTCACTTCGACTTTCGCGTCGAGTGCGAGCTTGGCGTTCTTCACACCGGTGAGCCCGATCTCAACCCAGTTGCCGTATGCCGGGGTGACGTCGTGGCGCATCGTGAGGGTGCCATCCTTGGCGACCACAACATTGTCCAGGCGGCCTCGCAGATTGAAATCGGCGGCTGCCGAGGGCTCCGACGCAGCGAATGGCGCTGGGGAGTCGGATGCTTCAAAGACGCCTCCCAACTTGTCCCGATAGAGGACCGTGCGCCCTTCGTAATTCACCAGGAGATCGAATCCCAAACCGTCGGGATCGACTTCGAACCTCGCGGCATCGAGCGCCCGGCCTGCGACGAACGGAAAGCGTCGTGATTCGTCGCTGAAGCCCGCCTCACCATTGTTTCGAAGTAGCCGGGAATCGTCACCCAGCAGGAAAAGGTCGGGGTCGTAATCGTGATCGTAGTCGAGCCAGAGTGCGCGACGAAACGAACCGGTGGCGAGATCGGTTTGCTTCTGAAATTTGCCGTTCACGTTGCGGTACAAGACCGCCCCGGTGGTGGTGACGACGCAGAGATCGGGGAGGCCATCGTTATCGAAATCACCAGGGGCGATGAAGACCACGTCGCGCAGTTTTTCCAGACCCGAGTCGGGAACCAGGGTGGCGCCGTTGCGATAGAGTGCCACGCGCGTCTTAGACCAGGCAATCACGCTGGGGCGTGCGCCATCCAACGAAAGCACGGTGACGCCTTCGAAACCCGTGCCGAGCTTCTCATCGCGATACGACACAGGGGGAGGAGGCAACTTCGGCGCGTCGAGGGGATCGTAGATCTCGGCATAGTAGCTCCAATCCATGTCCTCCGGAACGGCGGCGCCTTCCTGCTGCTTTTTCAGTTCCTGGAAAATCCGCAGCTCCGACGCGGCATCCTGGGCGCGATCGGCCTGGCGGTAGAGGCCGTAGAGTTGGAAGTGCGGCGCAGCGAGGCGCGGGTTCAGGTCCCGTGCAGTTTCGAATTCTTTGATGGCGCCGGCGTTATCACCCTTCAGTTTGAGGAGCGCGCCCAGGTGATAATGCGATACGGGTTCCTTGGGGACGAGTTGCAGCATCCCCTCGAACTGTGCGAAAGCGCGATCGAATTCGCCCTGCTTCTGAAAAGTGACGCCAAGATTAAACCAGGTGTGTGGGATTTTGGGCGCTGCCTTCTGCACCTTTTCCAATTCCGCGATTCCAGCATCGACCTCGCCGGCGCGCAAAAGAGCGAGCCCGTAGTTCACCTGTTCACGCGGAGAATCGGGAGCCAGCGCGAGCGCCTGCCGAAACTCGTCGACCGCCTGTTTCTGGGTGGTGGGGTTCTCGTAGAATGCCTTGCCGAGATTGCGGAAATGCCAGAGGCGGGTCTGGGCCGCGCCGGTCAACTGTGCATGTACCAGCCAGAATCCGCAAGCTGTAAGCAGGACGAGGGCGATCAGAAAGCGCTTCATAGGCGGCCGCCCGATTCAGCGCACATAGCCATGCACGGCGCTCCGTTTGCCCCCCGCCCGGTGCGCTTCCTCGGAGAGCGCGTGTACTCCGGAGGCGTCGATCCATCGATTGTAGAAATTGAACAGGGCACAGACGGTGATGGCGAAATAGATCGCGTCATCTTCCCACCCTACCTCGTAAAGCGGCTGCATGTCGGCGCCTGTGATGCGCGGCGAGTCGTGATTCACCTTGTCGACGAAGCGGAACAGCGCTTTGTGTTTGTCGTCGAGCGCGGAGGTTTCGAGGTTGCGGAGCACACTCCATACGAGCGCCTCGTCTCCCAGCAGTTCCGCCGCAACTGCGGCGTGCGACTTCAGTCAAAACGGGCATTCGTTCCGATAGGACGTGTAAGCGGCGATCAGTTCCCGGAGTCCAGGGCTTAGCGGCGCCGGACCGCGCAGGATCTCCTGGGTGAAGCGCGCGAGATGCTCCGTGGCCTGCGGCAAAAAGGCGAACATGTGCCAGATCTGCGGATACTCCGCACCCGTGGAACGCATCAGCTCGATGATGTCGCGATAGCCGCTGGGTTTGGGATTCTGCTCCACGCCGGGCAGAAACATCGGGTTCACGTTAGACCCCTCCAAGTGACCGGTAGGATACTAAGAGCCCGAAGCGCGCGGCAATAATTGAAAGATACTATCCGGCTCGTTCCGCTTGACAAGAAATTTTCTTAGTACTAATTTATTGGTACATGAGAATCCGAAGCAGATGGCTGCTCCCCATCGCGCTTGCTGCGGCGGTTTGCCATTCCCAATCCGGTCCGGTTTTCGACGTTGCTTCTCTGAAGCCCAGTCCACCTGCCACGGGTGACACGATCAATATTAATCTCGGATCGATTCGCAATGGAGACGTGACGCTCTCCAACGCCTCCCTTGTAGATTGCATCAAGTTTGCGTACGGGCTGGTGAGCAATGAGCAGGTCGCAGGGCCGGACTGGACGAAGTCGAAGGCAGTGCGCTTCGATATCCTGGCGAAAGCGGCACCATCGACTCCCCGGGAGCTACTGCTGCTAATGCTGAGGACTCTCTTGAACGAGCGTTTCCATTTGGCGATGCACACGGAGCACCGGAGTTTCGCGCATTATGCGCTGGTGACCGGCAAAAGCGGTCTGAAAATGCATGAGGTTCAGCCAGAGCCCGCAGCATCGAAGATGACTTACCGCATCGGGAGCATCGTGCACAATCAGATCTCCATGCAGACGCTGGCGCTGCTGTTATCGCGGCAACTCGGCGAGTTGGTGCTCGACGAGACGAGGCTCGCCGGCGCGTACGAGATGAAACTGGAATGGACGCCGGAGACCTCGCGCAATACTCCCGACCCGCCCGAACACGGCCCCTCGATCTTCACCGCGGTTCAGGAGCAATTGGGACTGAAGTTGGAGGCTAGAAGGGACGCGGTGGAGGTGCTGGTGATCGATCGCGCTGACCAGGTGCCGGTAGAGAATTAGGCGCCCGGCGGATCGGTGCCGAGGCATTTGCGCGGACGTCGATGCTGGGAGCCTCCAGCGCACCATCGCCGAGTTATTCCAATTGCTGGCCTGCTGCGCGCGTCTCTAAAGAGCGGCACAGATCGGTGGGCCGTAGTGCGCACTAGGACTGCGACCTGCGGGTGAACTCGCGCGGGGTGGGTGAAATGACTGGATTCCTCACCCCCCAGCAATCCGGCCGATAGAGGCTCGGCCCCTTCGAATGAATAACTTGCCGCCAGCGGCGGTTTGGGTTGTGAATTGCACTTTGGGCTCTTCTATTCCAAAATGCGTGGGAGGACCTACGTCACCGAGCCCCGGCCAGGGCCCGATTTCCACGCGCTGACGGGAGCAGCAGGTGAGACTGACGCACGCGTCGGATTCCGCGATTCAGATTCTGACTTACCTTGCGGGGATACGCGGACGGCAACGCGCCACCGCGGAGGAGATCAGCGAGCAGACCGGTCTCCCACCAGTATTTCTCAATGAACTGATTCAGAAACTGGTCCGCCCCGGGTTCGTTTCGGCGCGGCCAGGGACGCGTGGCGGCTTTTCATTGGCGATGCGGGTGGAGGACATCTCGATCCTGCAGGTGTTCGAGAGTATCGATGGGAATTCGACATCGAACGAATGCCTTTCGGTGTCTGGCGCTTGCCCGCGATCGGGACATTGCGATGTTCAAAATCAGTTACAGACCCGGCGAGGGGAAGTGGAGCAAATTCTGAACGGCGTCACGCTCGACACGCTGGTACGAGATGGCGTGGAGGCTCACATCGCCCCACTGCGATGGGGATTGCAGTGCGACCGGCGATGATAAACTGAACCTGAAACGCAAAGCGGTTCCTGGGCTGCTGGGGAAGCGATGCCGGACCTAACCTTCGATGAGCGGGCTCCGATCACTCTGCAACGGTACAACGAGGGCTCGCGTCTGAAGAGCATACCGGGTTAGTGCGTGGGTTTGCGCACTGGCGGCGATAGGCGGGCACAACGTCTGTGCTACGGAACAGATCCATGGGACTTTCGGGAACGCGAGGGTGCCTGCTCATCTTCTCTCTTCTGGCGGCGGCATGCGGCAAAGGGCCTGCGCGTCCGGTCAGACTCACTCTGGTCGGCCTCGGATTGGATGCCGGCGAAAGGCTCAAACGGGACGCGCTGGACGAGTTCACCCACACGTCCGGAACTGAAGTCGACCTGATTCCCGCGTGGGGCACGTCGTCCGAACAATTGCCGCAGATCTCGCGGCTCCTGAGCCAGCATTCCAACCCACCCGATGTTTACGTAATCGACGTGGTATGGCCGGGTACGCTCGGTAGCGAGTTGTTGGACTTGTCTGCCTATGCCGGTGCTGATGCCCAGGCACACCTGCCCGCCCTGTTACAGAACGACACGGTGGATGGCCGGCTCGTGGCGCTTCCTTTTTATGTGAACGTCGGAATGCTGTATTACCGGACCGACCTGCTGAAGAAGTACGGCTACCAGAAGCCCCCCTCCTCCTGGGATGAATTGGAAACCATGGCGGCACGCATTCAGCGAGGCGAGAGAGCGGCCGGTAATGAGGAATTCTGGGGCTACGTCTGGCAGGGCGGGGAGTATGAAGGACTGACCTGCGATGCGTTGGAGTGGCAGGCGGCCTACGGGGGCGGGAGCATCATCGAGCGCGACGGAACGGTAACTGTGAACAACGCCGGAACGCGAGAGGCAATGAAGAAAGCGGCGGGATGGGTGGGCAGCATTTCACCGAAGAGTGTGCTTTCCTACACAGAGTCGGATAGCCTGGCGGTGTTCACCGCCGGCAACGCTGCCTTTCTGCGGCAATGGAGCGGAGCTCTGTCGGCGACCCGCTCGGGCGACATTCCGATTCAGGGACGCTTTGACGTGACGCTCCTGCCTGCGGGACCGCGGGGACGCGCTCAGGCCATGGGCGGGTTTCAACTTGCCGTCTCGCGCTACAGCGCACATCCCAAAGAAGCCGCCCAACTGGCGCTCTATCTGACCGGTGCGAAAGTACAGTTACGGCGTGCTGAAAGCGCCGCCTATCTTCCCAGCATTCCTGCACTGTATGAGGAGGCTGGGGTGCAGAAGGCGCTGCCGGTGGCGCTGGCCCTCCGCAACGCCGGCGCGAATGCTTGGGTGGCAAGGCCCTCCACGATCTCCGGCAACCGATACCGCGATGTTTCCGAGGCATACTATCAGACAGTGCATCAGATTCTGAGTGCGGGCAAAGAGCCGGGAAAAGCGCTGCTGGAGTTGGAACAGACTCTCGTCAAGCTGACGGGCTTGCGGGCCGGAACTCTCCCGAATTGAGCCATGAGGGATGTGGCCTCAAAAGACCCAACGAACCGGAGGCTGCCAAACGACTGGCGTCTGAGGCGCTTCCGCATTGGCACGCGTCTCCACCTCGCGTTTGGCTGTTTTGTTTTCCTGATCTTCCTGGGCAGCAGCCTGGCGTTGTGGTACGTGCGGGTGATCCGGAAAGACGTGGAGAGCGTCTCGATGGTGGAGCAGCGCATGAGCGCCTTGCTGCAGATCGACAACAGCGTGCTGTCGATCATGAATCAGCTCCATCGCTCCGCGGATGTGAGACAGCGGGACCGCTTTGAGGCAGACGCGGCCCGTCTCATGGAGACCTTCCGTGCCGATACCGGTTGGGCCGCCGACATTCTGCGCAGCATGGCGCCGGTGGATCAACGGCAGGCGGCGATCGTAGAGAGCCTCGTCGGCTTGCTGGACGCGATGCCCAAGCGCATCGAATCGCTGGTGGGGCTGGCGCGCGAGAACGACTGGACGACGGTGCATGCCAGGCTTTTGAACCAGGTGGACCGGTCGGACGACGTGGTCGCGACGTTAGTGGCAGAGATCGATCGCGATCTGGTGGAGTCGCGGCAGCGGCTGAGGAACGAAGCGGCGAGGGCGGAGTTGCGCAGTGTGGAGGCGCTGGCGGCAACGGGACTGTTGAGTCTGCTGTTGGCCAGTTGGCTGGGGATCGCCGTCAGCCGAAGTATTACACGGCCGCTGGCCAGCCTGGATGCTGGTACCCGGGAGTTGGCTCGTGGGAACTTTGGAGGCCGGCTGATGGTGACCGGAACCGATGAGTTCGCGCAGTTGGGGCGGGTCTTCAATCAGGCCGCTCGCCAGTTGGACGAACTCTACGGGAAACTGCGGCTGAGCGAGGCCCGCTTCCGGTCGCTGATCGAAAACGCCTCGGAGATGATTTTGATCGTGAGCGAATCGGGGCGCGTTTTGTACACCAGTCCTTCCACCGAGCGCATTCTGGGAGGGCCGGCGGAGCAGTTCGTCGGGCAATCGGTGCGGGATCTGCTGGATGTCGAAGAGGTGCCGCGCGCAGAGGCGATCTTCCGCAATGTGCGCGACACGGCAGGTTGCACGGAATCGTTCGCGTTGCGCTTTCGTCATCGCAATGGGACGTTTCGCTCCATGGAGGGCCTGGCGGCGAATCTGCTCGCCGACCCGGCAGTCGCCGGGATTGTGGTCAATGTGCGCGATGTATCGGAACGGCGGCGCGCCGAACAGGTGCTTCGCGAGCGGGAAGACCAACTGCGGCAGGCACAGAAAATGGAAGCGATCGGGCGGCTGGCCGGTGGTGTGGCCCACGATTTCAACAATCTGCTTACGGTCATCAACGGCTATAGCGAATTGCTCACGGGCGCGCTGCCGGTTGGGGAGCGATTGCATGGCTATGCCAAGGATGTCCGCGATGCCGGCGATCAGGCAGCCGACCTGACGCGGCAGCTTTTGGCATTCGGCAGGAAACAGATGCTCGATCCCGCCGTGCTGAACGTGAATGATGTGGTGCGGGAGACAGACCGGATGCTGCGGCGCGTAATCGGCGAAGACATCGAACTGATTTGCCGGCTGGATCCGTCGATCGGCCCGGTGGAGGCGGACCGGAATCAGTTGCAACTGGTGCTGATGAACCTGGCAGTGAATGCGCGGGACGCGATGCCGCTCGGAGGACGGCTCACGATCGAGACGTCGGAGATCGCGGAAAGTGACGCGTCGGTGTTAGCAAAACCGTGTGTGATTTTGAAAGTCAGCGATACCGGTGAGGGCATGGACGAGGCTACGCAGCGCCGTGTTTTCGAGCCATTCTTCACTACCAAGGGCGTAGGTAAGGGGACTGGACTGGGTCTCTCGACGGTGTATGGCATCGTCAACCAGAGCGGCGGACGGATCACGGTGGAAAGCGAGGTGGATCGCGGGACTACGTTTGTGATTCATTTGCCGTGCACGAATCGGCTGCCCGCCGAGGCGCCGGCGCCCGCAGTGCCGGCGGAGGGCCGCGGTAAGGAGACGATTCTGGTAGTGGAAGACCAGGCGGAGGTCCGCGGTTTCGCCTGCCGGTCTCTGGATCTCTACGGGTACCACGTGCTGGAGGCCGCCGACGCCGAGGAGGCACTGCGCCTGGCCTCGACTACGGACGAGAAGATCGATGTGCTGTTGACGGACGTGGTGATGCCGGGGATGAACGGTGTCGAACTCTCCAAACGGCTGCTGGCGGTACGTCCGTCGGTGAAGGTGATCTTCGCCTCGGGGTATGCCGACAGTGTGATGCTCCATCATGGCGTGGCCGGGACAGGCGCGGCGTTTATTCCGAAGCCTTATGGGCCGGGAACGCTGGCCGCGAAGATTCGCGAAGTTTTGGGACGATAACAGGATCAGACTGGTGATCTGCACCGTGCAGCAGCTCACCGATCGGCTCCGAGAACGCCTGCCCTGCCGTACAAGCCTTGATTAGCGCGGCGGGACGCAGGTACGTTGGATCCGGAATCGGAGACACCGAGAAGTCTCGACAGGAATGGAGACGGCAAAGCAGAGCCTTTGCGCCACATCGGAGTGAGGTGGTTTTCGACAGGAATTTTCACCCATGTGGGTGAGTGATTCTCCCCTCCTTTGCGAATGCGGACCGTTGCGGTCCTGATTTTGCAGAGCTTTCCTTTCTGGTATGCAAAGTGCTACCGTGCTGTAAACGATAATCAGACCTGATGTATCTGGTATGCAGATTACACGCGCAGCCGATTACGCGGTACGAGCCATGATTCATCTGGCGAGCCTGCCGCGGGGCGCCCGCCCCAGCCACGCCGAACTGGCCGCCGCCGTCGACTGCCCCCGGCAGTTTCTTTCCAAGGTACTGCAGCGGCTGACACGCGCCGGCTTGATTGTCTCGCATCGCGGCAAGGCGGGCGGGTTCGAACTGCTGGATTCGCGGCGCCAGGCCTCGCTGCTGGAAGTAGTCGAAGCGGTCGAGGGGCCTCTACATTTGAACCGCTGCCTGGAATCGGCGCACTCCTGCGAGCGGCAGCGCTGGTGTCCAGCCCACAGCGTTTGGGTCGAGGGACAAGCCGCCCTGGTGAAAATCCTGAGGGCAGCGACGATCACCGAATTGGCCCGCAAAGTAAACACGGAGTCCGGGCCCGCACCAGACCTTGGAGGCGTTCCCGTATGGAACTGACCACATTGGCCGTGTGCGCCAGTTTGTTGATGGCCGCTGCGACCGCGTGTGCGTTCATCTGGGCCGTGAAGAAGGACTATTTCCGCGATATCGAAGATGTCAAATACCAGGTCTTCTGGAGCGACCTGGAAGAAGTGGTGGATCCCCCCGAGGAGAATTCGAATGCCCCTGGCAGTGGAAAGCCGAAAAGTTAAAGCAACCGCCGAGGGCCAGATGCCGCGCCGCCGGTTGCTGGCCTGGTTGTCGAGTGTCGGCCTGTTTGGCTCGGCCGTGCTGGCTGTGATTTCCGACCTGGTGTTCTTCAAGCCTCGCGTGACCTACAGTCCAAGCGCCCGTTTTGGAATCGGCAAGCCGGATGATTTCCCGCCTGGCACACGGATCGCGCGCGAAGTGGACCGCGTCTGCATCGTGCGCGACGGCAATCGCATGGCGGCGATCTCCACCACATGCACACATTTGGGCTGCATCGTGTCGATTTCGGATACGGGCTTCGCCTGCCCTTGCCACGGTTCGCATTATGACCAGGACGGCACGGTGACGGGTGGTCCGGCTCCCAAGCCTCTGCCCTGGTTTAAGGTAAGCCTCGCGCCCAACGGCGAACTCGAGGTCGACAAAAACTCGCAGATTGAACCCGGAACCTACTTCACGGTATGAACACTCCCACGACTAAAGAAACCAGCCTGCGGACTGCTGTCCGCGAGTTCCCCTCCAACGTCTGGAGTTCGATCTTCCGCCACCCTCTTCCCTCCAACGATCTGGAGCGGTCGCAGACCAGTTTCACGAACTTCTTCCTCCATCTGCATCCCGTCAAAGTCCACCGCAACACGCTACGCCCCATTTATACGATGGGGCTGGGTCTGATGTCCCTGTTCCTCTTCCTGATTCTGGTGGTGACGGGCATTCTGCTGATGTTCTACTACGTGCCCTCCACTACGCAGGCGTATGACCGCATGCTCGATCTGCGCGGAACGGTGGCATTCGGCCTGTTCCTGCGCAATATGCACCGCTGGTCGGCGCACGGCATGGTAGCGCTGGTGTTTCTGCATATGTGCCGTGTCTTCTTTACCGGCGCTTATAAGAAGCCGCGCGAGTTCAATTGGGTGCTCGGCGTAGTTCTGCTCCTCGTCACGCTCTTCCTGAGCTTCACGGGATACCTGCTGCCGTGGGATCAACTGGCATTTTGGGCGATCACGGTGGGGACCTCGATTGCCGGGTACGCGCCGCTGGTGGGCGGCCAGATCAAGTTCCTGCTGCTGGGCGACACCACGGTCGGGCAGGAGGCGCTGCTGCGGTTTTACGTTCTCCACGTGGCTGTGCTGCCGGCGGTGATGGTGCTGCTGGTGGCGGTTCACTTCTGGCGGATCCGCAAAGACGGCGGCCTCTCGCGTCCCGAGACGGCGAGTGCGAAGGCGGACGCCGGCGTGGTTCAAATCCGCATCGAGCCGGGTAAGCGGACCTTCGGCCTGCAAGGCTTCGTACGCGGCCCATTCACCAAGATCGGCAATGTCCCCGACGACACGGTGTATAGCTGGCCGCACCTCCTGGTGGCGGAGTTGTTTGTCTTTGTACTGACGGTATCGGTGATCCTGCTGGTCTCCCTGGCCTTCCATGCGCCGCTGGAGCAGCCGGTCAACGTGATGCACCCGCCCAATCCCGCCAAGGCGCCGTGGTACTTCCTCGGCCTGCAGGAAATGGTGAGCTATTCGGCCTTCTGGGGCGGCATTGGGGTGCCGACCGTAATGGTGGTGCTGCTGTTCCTGACGCCCTATATCGACCGCGGCCAGAAAGGTGTGGGCCGCTGGTTCGCGCGCGAACGCCTGCTGGCCAACACGATTTTCCTCTCGCTCGTGATTCTGAATGTGATCTTCATCATCATCGGCACGTTCTTCCGGGGTCCCAACTGGACCTTCGTTTCGCCGTTCTGAGGGTGCATATGCGACTGGCACTGGCAATAGCGAGCTTCGTAATCCTGATCGTACACGGCGTTGTCTTCTACGATCAGTTCGGCCACCGCTGGGAACGGCATCAGAATGCATATTTCGAACAGGCGCGGTCGCTCACTACGCGGCCGCAGGAACGCGCCGAGCTGGAGGCGCGCGCTCCGCACATCGAGCAGGTGATCGTGAGCAGTTTCGGCGACACCCACGTGGATCGCTGCACAACCTGCCACGTGGCCTCCGACGATCCGCGCTTTGCGACATACGCGGAACCCCTGAAGTCGCATCCTTACTCCGCAGCCATGGGCGATATCCAGCGCAACGGGCACTGGGAACGCCGCCACAAGTTCGCGGACTTCGGATGCACGGTCTGCCACGACGGGCAGGGACGCGGAGTGGAGACCGCCTATAGCCATGGCGAGGATGAATTCTGGCCCGATCCGCTGCTGGGCTACGTGACTCAGGCGAACTGGCGCAAAGACTTCGGCCCCCATCTGAAGGGCAAGGAGTACATGGAGGCCAACTGCGCGCAGTGCCACACCGAGCAGAATTTCGCCGGCACTCCCAACGTAACCCGGGGGCGGCAGTTGTTCTACGGCATGAACTGCTACGGATGCCACAAGATTGACGGCATCAGCGAGGGCACGCTCGGTCCCGACCTCACGGAGGCCGGCAAGAAGTACAAGATCGACTACCTGTGGGAGTCGATCGTAGAACCACGCGCGAATCTGGCGACCTCGTTTATGCCGAAGTTCAATCTGAGCGAGGCGGACGTGAAGTCGCTGGTGATCTTCCTGAAGAGCAGGCGCGGCGTGAACTTCGCGGAGACCTCGCTCGATCGCTACAAAGCGCACGTGGCCAACATCGCGGTGGTGATTCCTCCAGGTACAGCGGGCGAGAAGGCCGGCGAACAGTTGATCGGCGACCGCGCCTGCACGGCGTGTCACAAGCTGAATGACCGCGATGGCGGCGTGGCGCCCGACCTGAGCTACGAAGGACTGATTCGCGACAGCGATTGGCTGATGGCGCACTTCAAGAGCCCGCGGTCGCGCGTGCCCGATTCGATCATGCCTTCGTTCCGCTTCCCGGATGAGGATTTCGATCACATCACCGCATACCTGACCAGTTTGAAGGCACCGCCGCCTCGCACCAGCCCCGCGGAGACGTACAAGACGCTCTGCGCACGTTGCCACGGCGACAAGGGCGACGGCAACGGCAAAGTGGCGTGGTATATCGATCCTTCGCCGCGCGATTTTACCAAGCCAGACTTCATGAATTCGAAGCCACGCGCCCGCTTTGTGGATTCCATCAAGAACGGGGTCGCGGGCACGTCGATGCCGTCCTGGGGCAAAGCGATGGCGGACGATCAGGTGGATGGCGTGCTGACCTACGTGCTGCAAACCTTCACCAAGGAGCCCGACCGGCCCATGAAGACGCGCAATCTTCCCGACCGGAACCCGGTGGCATCGAGCCGCGAATCCATCACTCATGGCGAGGAGATCTTCCTGGCGCGGTGCACCGGCTGTCACGGCCGTAAGGCCGATGGAAAAGGACCGAACTCGCTCGACATCCTGCCGCATCCGCGGAATCTGCGCAACAGTTTCTTCGTGGACCGTCTGAGCGACCGCCGGATGATGGAGTCCATCCTCTACGGCGTGCAGGGGACGGCCATGCCGCCGTGGATCGATTATGTTTCGCAACACGACGTGGGAGACATCATGAATTTCATTCGTAGTCTGAATTCCAAACCTGGGAGCCAGCAGTATGCCAGTCGATAAGCCTGTAAAAGAGGCGCCGGTGGTCCGTGCCACTCCTGCGGCGGTGGACATCCACCGGGATACTACCGCGAAGTGGTTCCTGCTGAGCGGCATCGGATACTTTTTCATTGTCGGGATCATCGCCATCACGATTGCCGCCAAGTTCGTGTGGCCGGAACTGCTGGGCACGGTGCCTTACCTCTCGTATGGCCGGTTGCGCCCGCTACATGTCAACGGCATGCTCTTCGGCTGGCTGCTGGCGGCGGATATGGGGCTGACCTACTACATGATCCCGCGGTTGTGCGGGGTGAAGCTGTGGAGTGAGAAGCTGGGCGTGGCGACCGCCATGCTGTGGAACGTGATCATACTCGGCGCTGTGGTGTCGCTGATGGGTGGCTATAACTACGGCTTGGAATATGCCGAACTCCCTGTGCCGCTGAAGGTTCTGGTGGTGGTGGCCTGGGTGATGTACGGTATCAACATTTTCGGTACGATCGCCACCCGCCGGTACGAACAGATGTACGTGACCATCTGGTACACCATGGGGTGCATTCTGTGGACCGCGTTCGTGTACATTACGGGCAACTTCGCGGTGGAGTTCGCCACCGGAACCAACCAGGCGAACCTGAACTGGATGTACGTTCACAATGCCGTGGGCCTTATCTTTACGCCGATCGGACTGGGAATCGCGTATTACTTCATTCCGAAGTCCGGGAACACGCCTCTCTACAGTCACCGGCTGTCGATGATCGGGTTCTGGTCGCTGGCCTTCGTTTACGTGTGGACGGGCGCGCACCACATGATCCACGGACCGATTTCGCAATGGCTCCAGACGATCGCGATTACCTTCTCGCTGATGCTCCTGATCCCGGTGTGGGCGGTGGTGTGGAATTTCTTCGCCACCATGAAGGGTCAGTGGCAGCAGTTGCGGGATAACGTGCCGCTGAAGTTCCTGATGTCGGGCACGGTGTTCTATCTGTTGACCTGCTTCCAGGGGCCGATGCACAGCCTGCGCAGCGTGAACGCCATCGTTTCGAAGACGGACTGGATTCCCGGTCATGCCCACATGGCGGTCCTGGGCTGCTTCTCGTTCTTCGCGATTGCCGGCTCGCTATACGTGGTGCCGCGGATGTGGCGAACCACTCTGTACAGCGACAAGCTGGCGAACTGGACGTTCTGGCTGTGCATGGTCGGCGGCCTGGGCTTCTTTGTGACGCTGTGGCTGGGCGGATTCTGGCAGGGTTGGCAGTGGAACAATCCTTCGATCCCGTTCATCGATACGGTGGTGGCTCTGCAACCGGTCTGGCTGGTGCGTTTCTTCTCCGGCGTGATGATCTTCTGTGGCATCGTCACATTCGCTTACAACATCATGGCGACGGCTCTCGGAACGCGTGAGACAGCGGCCGCCGCGGGAGGCAGTCATGCTGCATAAAGCCGATCGCAGCGCGTCGTTTGCGGTGGCCGCGGCGCTGGGCCTGTTCTTCATCGGCGGGCTTATCACCACGATCGTTCCCCCGCTGATCGACAAGAGCTGGGGGCGTCCGTTCGACAATCAGGATCCGTCGAAGGGCATCACCGGGAAGCTCAAGCCGTATACCGATGTCGAGTTGAAGGGCCGCGCGGTCTATGTCCGCGAAGGCTGCTGGTATTGCCATACGCAGCAAACCCGGACGCTGGTCGCCGACACCAAGCGCAGCGGCTGGCGCGGCGTGGATTCGCCGATCTCCACGCCCGATGAGTTCGTCTACGATAAACCGCACATGTTCGGCACCAAGCGGACCGGACCCGACCTCTCGCGAGTGGGCGGCAAGTACAACACACAGTGGCACCGGACGCACTTCCGCAATCCACGCGACCTGGTACGTGGCTCCGTGATGCCGCCCTTCCCGTGGATCGCCAATAACGAAGAGGAGTTCACGTCGCTGGTGGCCTATCTGCGGACTCTCGGCCGCGCGAAAGATTGGCGCCCGGATAAGGATTACGAGCGATGAACGACTACACCTGGCCGAGCGTCTACTTCGCCTATCTGTTCTTCGCCATCAGTTTTTTCCTGGCGGTGTTCTTCTTCGTGCGCTCCTGGAAGGACGGCTACTGGACGAAGCAAGGCGAAGACGTCAAGTATCAGGTATTCGACGAACTACCCAATCGCGACGGGCTGCCGGACGGGTCGCCCGAAGAGGAACAATTGCATGTCTCCCGATAAGCCGAAACTCAAAGAATATGCCGATGGCTGGATCACCGAACGGGAAGGGACCTCGATTCCGGGCTTCCTGAAGCTGGCGTACATCGTGATCATCGGCGGTTGCGCCGCGTACTTCCTGATGTATATGAACGGCGAGGTGAATCACGCGGAGCGCGGTCCGCTGGTGCGCGCGATGAATGCCGTGACCGAGACCTCGGCCGCCCTGATGTATGGGATTGCGGCGTTGATCGTCATCTACGGGATCATCGTGGTGGCGTTTTCGCTGCGCGATCACGATTGAGGAACGGCGCGATGCAGGAGAACTTCTACCAGGTACGGGTTCCCGACGCGACTGACTATTGGATGGAGATGGTCAAGTGCCGGCACGCGTGTCCGGTTCACACCGACGCGTGCGGGTATGTGACGGCCATCGGCGAGGGGCGTTACCAGGATGCCTACCGGATTGCCCGCGCGACGAATCCGTTCGCCTCCATCTGCGGGCGGGTGTGCGGTGCGCCCTGCGAAGCGAACTGCCGGCGAGGTGCCGTGGATGCCCCGGTTTCGATCCGCCCACTGAAGCGGTTTGTCACCGAGCGCTTCGGGCCGGAGAGCGGCGACTACACGCTCCATCGCGAGTCGGCGAACCTGGCGATGCTGCCGCCCAAACGAGGGGACTACGAACGCATCGCGGTTGTAGGCGGGGGCGTTTCCGGCCTCACGGTGGCGCACGACCTGGTCCGGATCGGGTACAAGGTGACGGTGTTCGAAGCGGAGGCGGAGGCTGGTGGGATGCTCACCGCGGGTGTGCCGGTCTTCCGCCTGCCGCGCGACCTGGTACGCCACGAGATCAACGCGATCCTTTCGCTGGGCGTGGAATTGAAGTGCAACACGCGTTTGGGCCGTGACTTCACCATCGCGAGTCTGCGCGCCGATGGCTATAAGGCGATCTTCCTGGGAATCGGACTGCCCAAGGGACGCAAGCTGCCCCTGCCGGGCAACGAGACGCCTGGCGTGATCGATGGCATGGACTTTTTGCGCGCCTTCAATGCCGGCAAGCCACTGCCGTTGGGCAAACGCGTGATCGTGATCGGCGGCGGGAATGTCGCGTACGACGTGGCCCGCTCTGCGGTGCGCCCGGCGAACGACGAGCACATGGCGTATGACGTGGCGCGTTCGGCCTTGCGCCTGAGCGGCGACAAGGAAGTGCACGTGGTCTGCCTCGAGAGCCGCGAAGAGATGCCGGCCGACGACGTTGAGGTGATGGAAGGCGCGGAAGAGGGAATCCACCTCCACAACCAGCGTGGTCCGCGCGCGATTCTGCACGACAACGGAACCTTGACCGGGCTGCGCACAGTGCGCTGCACGGCAGTGTTCGATGCGCAGGGAAAATTCAACCCCTCCTACGATGAGACGCAAGTGGAAGATATCGCCGCCGATAGCGTGATCTTTGCCATCGGCCAGACTTCCGACCTGGCGTTTCTGGATCCTGCCGACGGCGTCGAGAGCAATCGCGGGCTGATCCAGGTGAATCGCGAGACCTATCAGACCACGGCCCCGGATGTGTTCGCGTGCGGCGATATTGCGCATGGTCCACGGCTGTTCATCGACGCGATTGCCTCGGCACAGATCGCGGCGCGGTCGATGCACGACTTTTTGCGAGGCACACGCACGGACGTAGTGGTCCGCAAGCAGTGGAGCCCGGCGGCCTACAGCTTTCAGGATGGCTGGACCACGATCGAGCGGCAGAATCCCGCGGCACTGGAATGCGAGCGGCGCGCGGCGGGCAACGACATCGTCGAGGAGTGTTATGCGGAGGCGGAAGCGCGGCGTCAGGGTGCGCGCTGCCTGCGCTGCAACGTCAATACGGTCTTCGATACGTCGAAGTGTGTGGCTTGCAATGGCTGCGTGGATGTTTGCCCGCAGAACCTGATCCGCTTGGTGGGACTGAGCCGGCTTATTCAAGATGAGGGCTGGATGCAGAAGGCGGTGGAGGCGTTCGGCGATCTGAGTCAGTATTCGGCGGAGGAGATGGATCAGTTGGGTGGCGTGATGATGAAGGACGAGACGTCCTGCATTCGCTGCTCCTTCTGCGCGTCGCGCTGCCCCACGCACGCCATCGAGATGAAGCACTTCGATTTCTTCACGGAGTGCGTCACCGTGGAGGCGAAGAATCCCAAGGTGGCCTATGCGTGATGTGGTGTCTGCGGACGAGCATTCTCATACACATCGGGGAGCAGGCACATGACTCCCCTGGAATTCAGCATCATGTTTGCCATGGGGATCGCCGGGAGTTTGCACTGCCTGGGAATGTGCGGACCGATGGTCCTCGCCTACAGTGCCGGATTGCAGGGGCCGCGTCCCGCCGCGCATGCCGCCTACAACGCGGGGCGCATCCTTACTTACATGTCGCTCGGGGCAGTGGCCGGAACCGTCGGACGCGCTATCGGCCTCCTGGGCCAACTCGCCGGACTCGCAGCGGGGGCGCGAATCTTCGCCGGCGCCGCCATGATTCTGGCCGGCATTCTGATGGTGGGATTCACCCGTCCTACATCGCTGGTCCGCATCGGCACGCCTCGCCGTTTATCGCAGGCCGCCGGCAAGCTCATCCTCGGACCACGAGCCGCGAATAAGTTCACGCTGGGGTTGCTCCTGGGATTCCTGCCGTGCGGCATGATCTACGCAGCGCTGCTGAAGGCGTTGGAGTCGGGCGGCGCGATTTCGGGCGCGCTGACCATGCTGGCGTTCGGCCTCGGTACCGCGATTGCCCTGTTCAGCACGGGGATGGCCTCGTCGATGGTCGGCCCACTTCTGGGGCGGTGGAACAATCGGGTCGCCGCGGCATCCATCATGCTCTTCGGTGCGATTGTATTGTGGCGGGGACTCCTCGGTAAGGCCGTCTGCCATGGCTAACTGGCATGCCTTACGGAAGCGCATTCACCTGATCTGCTTCGTGGCATTCCTGGCGCTCCCGTTCTGCAATATCGTACGCTTCGACATACCGCGCCAGCGCTTCTACTTCTTCGGGCAGGAATTGTGGATCAACGAGTTCGGCATCATCTTCTTCGCGATGATGTTCCTGATGTTCGTGGTGGTAGTGGCTTCGGTGGTATTGGGACGCGTGTATTGCGGGTACCTTTGCCCGCAGATGATCTTCAGTGAGGCGTGGGTGGCGTTGCAGCTTCGTCTGCGCCGCCTGTTCAAGAACACGCCGTGGATGGGGCGGGTAGCATTCTACGCAGTAGTCGGAGCCGCCTCGGTGGTTCTGGCGTTCGTCTTTATCTCCTATTTTGTGGAACCGATCGACCTGGCCAAGAGCCTGGCGAAGGTCGACATGCATACCGCGGCTGGAATTTCGGGCGCCGCGGTCACTCTCCTCACGTTCCTGGACTTCGCCTTTCTGCGGCTGCGATTCTGCACCACGGCCTGCCCTTACGGCTATCTGCAAGGTATGCTGAGCGACGGCAACACGCTGCTGGTGCAGTATCGCGACGAGAATCACTCCTGTATCGAGTGCAAGAAATGCGTGCGCGACTGTCCCATGGGCATCGACATCCGCACCTCGCCGTTTCAGATCGAATGCGTGCATTGCGGCGAGTGTATCGACTCCTGCGACACCATCTTGGCCCGCCTGAAAAAGCCCGGCTTGATTCACTACTCCTGGGGTACAGAAGGCAAATCGCGCTTCCCCTTCGACGCCAAGCGCGTCCTGCTGCTGCTGATAGTTGGCTCTTACGCCTGCGGCCTCGCGGTAGCGCTTTCGATGCGTCACTCGGTATTGGTGCGAGTGTCGGCCGACCGTGGCACGCTCTATCGGACCGGCGCCGACGGCCGAATTTACAACCACTTCCGCTATACCCTCGCCAACCGGTCGCACAAATCCTCGGCAGTGGTGTTCTCGCTGCGGCAACTTCCCAGCGCTACTCTGGTCTTGACGTCCAACCCCGTGGCGGTAAAGCCCGGCGAGACGCTGCAAGGCGAGTTCGACATCGCGGCGCCGCGCGGCAGCAGTTCCGACCTCGTGACCCATTTCAACCTGGTCGCCAGCACGATTCCCGATGCGGTGACCGAGACATTTCCGATGACCTTTATCAGCCCCACGGAGGCGCCATGAAACGTGTTCCGCCACTGATTCCCTTTCTGGTCCTGGTTTCCGCGATTTTTATCGGAATCCTGGTCTTCGCCTACATTGAAACCAAACACGCCAACCCGCAGATGCTCGATGAGCAGGGGCACGTGGTCTCGACGACATGAACTGCCGGCTTTGCGGGCTCGATTCGGGCCAGGAGACATTCTGCTGCGCGGGATGCGAGCACGTTTACGCCATTCTTGAAGAAGGCGGAGTGATCGCGTCGGGTCAGAATTTCCGCGAGACAGGGCTGTATCAGCAGAGTGTAAAGCTGGGTCTGATTTCGAAGCCCGCCGAGCCGGTTCGTGCCGTGCCGGAAGGTGTGGAGACTCGCGAGGCCGTATTCCAACTCTCAGGGCTCTGGTGTACTTCCTGCGGATGGCTGATCGAGCACGCACTGTCTCGCATAAGAGGCATTGTGTCGGCCGAGGTGCTCTTCGCGAGCGATCTGCTGAAGGTGCGTTACGCGCCCCAGTATTTGCCGCCGGAGCGGATTATCGACCGCGTCACGTCGCTAGGGTACAAGGCGGGTCCGTACACGGGTCCCGGTGGACGCTCGGACGCGGAGCGAAAAGATCTGCTCATCCGCACCGGGCTCGCAGCGTTCCTTTCCATGAACGCCATGATGTTCAGCCTGGTGGTCTACGCCAGCTATTTCGAGAAGATCACCGGCAGCGGCCACTACATTCCTTTCGTGCTGATGGCGCTCGCCACGCCGTCGGTATTTTATTGCGGCGCGCCGATTCTGCGGCTCGGCTGGACGGGCGTTCGCGAACGAACGCTACGCATGGAGTCGCTGCTGGCAATGGGCATTCTCTCGGCGTACGGCTACAGTGTCGTACAAGCAATAAGCGGCAGCCTTCACGTCTACTTCGACACGGCGTGCGCGATCGTCACCCTGGTCCTCACTGGGAAGCTGATTGAGCGCGGTGCTAAGGAAAAGACTGCTCAAGCGATCGCGCTATTGTACCGGCTGATGCCTAACAAGGCTCGAGTGGTGGTGGAAGGGCGGGAGCGATTTGTCTCGGTGGATGCGCTGAAACCCGGTACCGTGTTCCGCGTCAAGTCCGGCGAGCGGGTGCCCGCCGATGGGGTCGTGACGGAAGGCAATTCCCACGCCGATGAGTCTGTGATCACGGGCGAGTCGGCGCCGCGTTCCAAGCAACCGGGCGACGCCGTGGTGTGCGGGAGCATCAATACCGGCAGCGTCCTAGAAATCCGCACGACACGCGCGGGCGCCGATAGCACCCTTGCTCACATCGTGCGCACGGTGGAACAGGCAGCGGCTCACCGCACCCGCGCCGAGCGGGCGGTGGACCGTATCTCACGCATCTTCATTCCGGCGATCCTGGCGCTCGCCATTGCGACCTTTGCCGGATGGCTGTGGTTTACGGGGCAGAGTGAGGCGGCCCTGATGCACGCCATCGCGGTGCTGGTCATCGCGTGCCCGTGCGCGCTCGGTATCGCGACTCCCCTGGCGCTGACGGCGGCCGTGTCCGCCGCGGGAAAGCGTGGAATTCTCGTCGCCGATACGCGGGTGATGGAAACCATTCGCGAACTGGATGTGCTGGTTCTCGACAAAACAGGCACCGTGACGACCGGCGAGTTCACGCTGCTGGAATCAGCCGGCGACACCAGCCGGATGCCCGAACTCGCGGCCATCGAGGCGTGCTCCGAACATCCCATTGGACGGGCACTCGGTCCATCGGCGTTGCAGGCATCGGATGTCTGTGTGCATAAAGGTCTGGGCATCAGCGGGGTGGTGAATGGAACGCGCTACTTCCTCGGCAATCGTGCCTTCCTGGCCGGCATGACGGGCGAAGACAAAAGCGTCGAGTCGAGTCTCGACGCGGCAGACAGAAGTATCCACGCCACGTCCGGCACCCGGGTCTACTTCGGCTGGGAGGGACGTGCGCGCGGCGTGCTGATCTTCGGAGACCGGATCCGGCAGGAGGCCGCGGAGTTGTGCGGATCTCTGCGAAGCCGCGGCATTCGAACGCTGCTGCTCTCCGGCGATTGCGAGGCCGTTACGCGCGCCACCGCACAAAGCATCGGCGCCGACGACTGGGTGGCAGAGGCCACACCCGATACGAAGATCGAAGTCATTCGCAAACTGCAGGCAACGGGCGAGGTAGTGGCCATGGTGGGCGATGGCGTGAACGACGCGCCCAGCCTGGCACAGGCGAATCTCGGCATCGCACTTGGCTCCGGAGCCGACATCGCCATGCAGGCGGCGCCCCTGGTGCTGATGAGTCAATCGCTGTCAGGCGTGATCGAGGTGCTCGACCTCTCGCGACGGACTTTTCGCATTGTGAGGCAGAATCTCTTCTGGGCATTCGCCTACAATGTCGCGGGCATCACGCTCGCGATTGTGGGTGTGCTGAATCCGATCATGGCGGCAGGCGCGATGATTCTGTCGAGCCTCTCGGTGATCGGCAACTCGCGGCGCCTCAGCCGTTCCTGACGTGTTACGTTGGATCGGACAGGGATCCGCATGCGTCCGAAATCATCAGTCGTCCTCGTGGCCGCGCTCCTCCTATGCCTGGCCAACATGCCATCGTCTGTGACCGCGCAACCTTCGGTCAATCGCAACGTCCGCATCGCACAAGACAAGGTAAACGATGCGCAGCAGTACTTTCAAAGGGCGTGGAGCGACATGTTCCGTTCCACGGGCCGCCAATTGAATCCTCCGCGAGTAATCCCATTCCAAGGCAGAATCACCACGGCCTGCGGAGTCTTAGAGCCTGGCAACGGAGCTTTCTGCTCGCGAGACAACTCCATTTACCTGGACGCCGAGTTCCTGGCGCAGAACATGATGAACGCAGCCAACGCGCTGAAGACCGACGGCGACTACGCTGCAATTGTGATCGCTGCGCACGAGTTCGGCCATGTGGTAGCGGCGCAGTTGAATGCCGTATCTGCGGGCAAGGAATTCGAGTCCGAGCAGGTGGCCGATTGCTTCGCGGGAGTGATCACCCGGCGCTCCAAGACGGACGGACTGCTCGAGGCAGGCGACCTGGAGGAGGGCATGTACTCGCTGGCCAATGCCGGAGACGAAGTCGGGCACAAGGTGGGAAACGATCTGGCCGAGCGCTTGCACTTCATCGTCAGGATGGGCGGTCTCTCGCATGGCTTTGTGGAGCAGCGCCAGGGCGCATTCTTGCAGGGATATTACGGCGGAGCGAATTTGTGTACGACCAAGTTCGGCCCACCCAAGCCGCTTCCCGCTGGCAATGCGATTGTCTCGATGCCGCTCGGTCCACTCTCACCGACGCCCTCCGGGGCGGCTCGCAGTTGCGTGTGGACTGGCGGAATACGCGGGTTACAGCTTCGCAACTTGTCCCCGCGTGAGACTTGCCTGGGCAATCTGTTGAACGTCAACCAGACGCTACCCGTCAATCTCCGAATCGAGTTGACCGTAGCTTCTCTTTCGAACGATTTCGATGGTGGCATCTATTTCGCCGATGGACGCTCCACGGGCGGCTTGACGCGTTATCGGATCGTGACCAATTCGGTGGGCGGCGTAGAGGTAAGGAACGAGAATACTATTTCGGAGAGCATCGGCGGCCTTCGCGTGAATGGCATGCCGTGGAATCTGGAGCGGATCAATAAGCGCGGCGAGAACCGGCTCACCGTGGACATTCGGCGCATGGGCCAGGAGATTTACTTCATGGTCTTTGTCAACGATTACATGGTGGAATTCGGCCATTCGCATCTGGCGGGTCTGCGTCCCGCCATTTTGCGTGCGGCGGACCAGGCCGGCGTGGCATTCGCCGGCGTCGAAGCGGTGTTTCGGGATTTTCGGATTCTCGCCCTGCCCGACTGATCGTGCGGCGTTCAACGATACGCCGCTGCCTGAATGCCGTAGAGTTCGGAGTACTGCCCACCGCGCGCCATCAAGGCTTCGTGCGTGCCCACCTCGACGACCCGGGAGCCATCGAGCACCACGATCAGGTCCGCCATGCGCACCGTGCTGAAGCGATGTGACACCAGAATGGTGATGCGGCCATCGGACGCCGAGCCCCGAGCGGCTTGCGAATAACGTTCGAAGAGCGCGTGCTCGGTCTCGGCATCCAATGCGGCAGTGGGTTCGTCGAGCACGAGGAGCAGTGGGTGGTCGCGCATGAATCCGCGGGCGAGGGCCAGCTTCTGCCACTGGCCAAAGCTTACTTCCACTCCGCCCGGCCAAGTCGGTCCGAGCTGCGTTTCCAGGCCGGCGGCCATGCGATCGATGACGTCCTCCGCGCCGGCGCGGCCCACCGCATTCGACACCGCACAGGGATCTTCCAACCTCGAAACGTCGCCGAGACCCACGGTATTCTGCACGCGAAATTCGAACTTGAAAAAGTCCTGGAAGGCGCCTGCCAGCCGGGCGCGCCACTCCTCTGCACGAATGCGCGCCAGGTCCAAGCCATCCACCAGAATTCGACCTTCGCTGGGCTGATACATCCGGCACAGCAGCTTGACTAACGTGCTCTTACCAGCGCCATTTTCGCCGACTACAGCCACCACCGAGCCGGGCCGCAATTCGAGGTTGACGTCGTCGAGCACGCGGCGGCTGGTGCCCGGATACGTGAACGAAACGTGCTCGAAGCGGATGCCTTCCACCATGCGCGCGGGCGGCGCGGTGTCGGCGTGCTCGCTCATCGACCGCGCATAATCTTCGAGCCACGCCATGCGCTTCGATCCATCCAGCCAGAAACCTCGCAGGAATCCGATCTCGCCGACAGTGGCGCCTATGTACGCCGAGAGTCGCGACCCGGCGGCCAAGACCAGCAGCACGGCGCCCGCTGTGGCGCCCGGCCGTGACGAAACGAACACCACCGCGCCTACGTAGGCCAGTCCAAAGATCGCCCATCCCAGCGAGTGCCACAAGGCGCTGCTCCAACGTGCGGCCGAGACCGGGCGGTACCAGCGCTCCCATGCCTCGCGGCGTTCTCGGATGAGCCTGCCGCCGATGCGCGCTACGCGCACTTCCTTGCCGGGAGGCGCGGTGGTCGCGAGGTCGAAGAGATGCCGGGCCAGACGATTGGCTGGAGCACCCTTCTCGGCTGCCGCGCGCTCCACGCCCGGCCTCCACGTGGAGGTCAGAACGGTGGGGATCGCGAATGCCGCCAGCAGACCGAGCAGGGGATGAATCGACATCAGCAGGGCCACGGTGACGCCGAGACGCAAAATCCAGCCGCACGTGGTGAAGAGCGACATGTACATGTGGTCGAGCACGAAGACCTGGTCGCGGAGCATCGCAAGGCGGTCGAGATATTCGGGCCGCTCGTGGTGCGAAATGGTCGCCACGGAGGCTTGCAAGTGCGCGACATGCGCTTCGAGTGCGACGGCCACGCGATCGCGAAACCGGCGCTGCGTGCGATCGCTGATGACGCGGAGGAACCACGTGGCCGCGGCCGATGCCCCCAGGCCAACCCCGGCCGACAGAGCGAGGTTGCGGTCCTGATGCAGTACGCCATCGGCGAGCAACTTCATCCATAAGGCGAGCAGGGCGTCCGGGAGCGCGGCGAGCAGCGACAGGCCGAACGACACCGAAAGCAGACGGGGCTCGGCCTCATGGGCCCGCCGCAGTGCGCGCCACATGGACGGCAGGGCTGGCGGGAGATCGGCGATCTTGTGCGCGTCAGCCGTGGCCATCGACGTCGGCTCCTTCCTCATCGCCCTCGCCGAAGCGAGAAGCTTGCAGCTCGAACATGGTGCGATACCGTCCGCCGCGCGCCATCAACTCCTCGTGAGAGCCGAGTTCGACGACTCTGCCGTGTTCGAGCACGCAGATGCGGTCTGCCTGCCGCACTGTCGAAAACCGGTGCGAGATGAGAATCGTCGTAGCGTGGCGCGTAGCTGCGAGCAGACGTTCGAAGATCTCGGCCTCGCCGCGCACATCGAGTTGTGCCGTTGGTTCATCGAGCAGCACGACACCGGCGCCCATCTTCACTGCGCAAAGCGCGCGCGCCAGGGCGATGCGCTGCCACTGTCCGCCGGAAAGATCGGTCCCGCCTTCGTAGGCGCGAGAGAGGATGGTATCGAGGCCGGCCAGATCGGCCGCGCCTGCTTCCATGAGCGCAGATTGAATCGCACTATCGGGCGCGCCTTCGGGTGCGACGTTATCGCGCAAGGGCAATTCGAAGCGAATGAAATCCTGGAAGACCGGCGTCAGTCGCGCGCGCCACCCGTCCAGATCGAAATCGCGCAAATCGACGCCGTCGATCTCGATGGCGCCCTCCTGCGGGTCGTAGAGCCGGCAGAGGAGTTTGGCCAGGGTGGTCTTGCCGGCGCCGTTCTTGCCGACGATGGCGAGCGAGGATCCGGCCGGAATCGTCAAGTCGAAATTCTGGAGCACGGGCGCAGCGGCATCGCCGTTGGCGGACGGATACGCGAAGCTGACATTGCGAAAGCGAATCTCGCGCGCCGGCTGCTGTTGCGCGGAACGCGTGCCGGAAGCGAGCGCACCGGCGGGCGCCATGGCTTGCTGTAGACGAACGACGGCAGCCGCGGGCGCCGCGGCGCCATCGAGCGCCCAGGACAATCCACCGAACGCGATCATGCTGGTGCTGGCCGCCGCGGAGAGAAAAGTGACCGCTTGCCCGAGAGGCAGGTGTCCCGAAACGGCATCGCCGGCCATGACCCAGAACACCGCGATGTTGCCGCACAATACCAGCAGCAGACACCATAGCACAGGACGTTCGCGAAGCCGGGTTGCGTGCCATTGCAAATCGAGCAGATGCTTACGCCGCGAAGCAAAGCGTTCGACCGTCCAGTCCGAAAGGCCGAAGAGCCGCAACTCTTTGGCCGAGGGCGGATCGACGGCCAAGCGATACGCGTAATCGGCATGCCGTTGTGCCTGGCGGACTTCGTCCGTGTTGCGGTCTCTCCAGATCGCGCTCTCGCGCAAGAGCCAATGCGTGGCGAGCCAGACGCCCGCGAGAATCAATGCTGCCCACCATGCGTATGCTGCAACAACGATGGCCGCCACCAGTCCGCCCGCCAGTTCCACCAGCCCCGCCGCGATGAAGTCCATCGAGATGGAGAGCGGTGGACCGGTGATGCCGAGGTCGAAATCGCGAGCCATCGTGAGATCGGTGGTCAGTCGCGGGTCCTCGAGATGGCCCATGCCCGGCGGTCCGACGCAGGCTCCTGTCAATTGATCGTAGAGCCACGCAGCGACGCGGCTGCCCAGGTTCACGCCAATGGCGCGATGGAGAGGCGAAAGTACCTGCAGCAGGACGAAGACCGCACCGGAGACCGCCAGCGGCATGGTCAGCGAGTTTCCGCGCTGTACCGCGCCCACCAGGACGCCCATCGCGATGGAGAAGAGCGCAGGCAGAACGCCGCGCAGAAAAAGAACGATCCACCATGCGTAGGCCAGGCCCGGGGCGGCTCGCGGCAGGACGCCGAGAAACTTCCACTGCTTGCTTTGGGTCAGCCGCTTGATCACGGATGCTCCTGCGTAAGACACATACTGTCACATTCGGCGTGGTGCTCACCAGTCCCGCCGGGATAAAATCATGCGACATGGTGCGCACCTTAACTCTCTGTAGATTCGCTCTTGCCTTTGCCGGGATCGCCGCGGCCCAGCCCGCGACCTACGATGTGATCTTGCGCAATGGCACGGTGGTGGATGGAACCGGCGCGAGGGGGTACCGGGCGGACGTCGCGGTGCGCAACGGCTTCATCTACCGGATCGGCGATTTGCGGGGCGAGAAGGCGGGTGTCGATCTGGATGTGAGCGGCCTGGTGGTGGCGCCGGGCTTCCTCAATATTCACAGCCATCCCTCGCAGCGAGGTCTGCGAACTGCGGTCAACATGTTGACCCAGGGTGTGACCACCGAGATCCTCAATCCTGACGGTGGCGGCAATACGGACATCGCACGGCAACTCGCGGATCTCAGCTCCGAGGGCTTGGCGGTGAATATCGGCGCATACATCGGGTTCAATTCGATTTGGGCTTCGGTGATGGGTCGCGCGGACCGGCGCCCGTCTGTGGACGAACTGCAAAAGATGCGTGATCTGCTGGTCGCGAATTTGAAGCAGGGCGCTTGGGGTGTGTCAGCGGGACTGGATTACAAGCCGGCGTACTACGCGCGCACGGAAGAAGTGATCTCGGTGGTCAAGGCCGCGGCACCGTGGCGCACCAACTTTCCAAATCACGATCGGCTGACGCCGGAATCGAAATACAGCAGTTTCGTAGGAATGTCGGAGACGGTCGAGATCGGCGGGAAGACTGGGTTACTGCCCGTGATCACGCACATGAAGGTGCAGGGGGTTGAGCAGGGAAGCGCCGCCAAGGTGCTGGCGATGATGAATGCGGCTGCGGCGCGGGGCCAGGAGCCGATCGCGGACGTTTACCCGTATCTTGCCGGACAGACTGGGTTGGGTGCGCTGCTGGTTCCGGCATGGGCACAAGAGGGCGGTCCCGAGGAGATGCGGAAACGGTTCCGCGATGCGGAGCAGCGTACGCGAATCGCGCGCGAGATCGAGGAGGCGCTTGCGGCACGGTTTCTCTCGGCGGAGAACGTCTTCCTGCCGGCAAAGCAGCGCAAGCTCACTGAGTATATGCGGGACTGGGGAACTGGGGCGGGAGAGACGATCATCCGCATTCTGGAGCAGGAGAGCCCGTCGGCGATTCTGACCTTCGGCTCGGAGAGCGATCTGGTGGAACTGCTGAAATTTCCGGGCAGCGCGATCGCGTGTGATTGTGGCGCGTACGACGACAATCCAGGCCTGCATCCCCGGTTCTATGGAACCTTTCCGCGGGTGCTGGGGCATTATGTGCGAGAGACCAAGGCGCTCACGATGGAAGACGCGGTCCGCAAGATGACGGGACTACCGGCAAGCATCATCGGCATGGCCGATCGCGGATTCGTGGCTGCCGGCATGGCTGCGGACCTCACGGTTTTCGACCCCGCCACGATCATCGATCATGCCACCTACGAGCAGCCGACGCGGCCCTCGGATGGCGTGCGCTTCGTGCTGGTCAACGGGCGGATCGCTCTCCGCGATGGCAAGGCGACCGGAGAAAAAGGCGGGCGGGTCTTGAGGCGGCCGGAGAACATGCCGAGTCGATCGATGAACTCGATGCGCGACCGATCGCTTTCGGTGAAGGCGAAGGGCGTGGAAATGGAGATAAAGCAGGGCGTAAGCGGGCGGGCCGAGGGCACGTTTCGATGGGTGGACGAGGGCACCGGCAACGAATTTCGCGTAAAGGAGATGGGGTTGTTGCAGGTGTCCGGGCAGTGGGCGAGTTTCACGGCAACGGTCCGCGGACCACAGGAGGGCGAGGAACAGGGGGTGATTGTGATTGTCGACGGTGGGAATCCGATGAGTACGCACCCCACGGTGCAGATCGCTGTCGAGGGCGGTCGGCACTGGGAGTTCGCATTGGCTTCAGGGGAGTATCGGATGGGCGCACGGCAGTAGCGGCTTCGACGGTTTTTAGGTAGACTTGTTTGAGGAAGTTCTCCCACACAATCGGGGCGCGTAGCTCAGTTGGTTAGAGCGCCTGCTTCACACGCAGGAGGTCACAGGTTCGAGTCCTGTCGCGCCCACCACGAAATTCCTTAAAATCAAAAGTTTGGCGCGAGTCCCCATCATTCTACCTCTCTCAAAAACGTCAAACCGTATCAGAACCGTATCAAAACCCCTTCAGGCTTCAGTTGCCGTATCAAAACTCCGAACGCCCGATTCGCTGGCCTGCCGGTTGAGCCGAGCCAGCGCCTCGCGTTTCATCTGGAGCTTCATCTGCGAATATTTTTTGAACACCTTGGCGTCGGTCTGCCGCAGGAGCTGGGTAACCCACTCGTCAGCCACACCACCCGCGCTAAGCCTGGTGGCGTATGTCGAGCGCAGGTCGTAGAGCCGAAAGTAGGAAACACCGGCTTTCCTCAGAGTCCTCTCCCAAGTTTTTTTGAAATTGGCCTGGGGCTCGCCCGGCCTTTTGGCGCTCGGGAACAACCACGGCCCAGGACCGGCGAGTTCTAATTGGCTTTTGAATGCCTCGGTCGCGATGTCTGTCAGCGGCACCTCGGCCACCCCCGTGGGCGTCTTGGAGTCCGCGATAAACACCACCTTGTTCGGGAGGTCTACCTGGTCCTTGCGCATGGGCGCCAGTTCCTTGTACGGCCGCAGTCCCGTTTCGGTGATAATCCTGACGACGTTCTTTAAGTACGGGGGTGCCTCGCTTTCTATCCGGGTCTGCTCCGTCCAAGTCATGTAGTGCGGCCGAAACAGTCCCTTGAGGATTACCGGAAATTCCACGCTAACGCAGGGATTGACCGGACAAAGTTTTTTCTTCACGGCAACGCTGAACATACGCCGCAAGACCCGGAACTCCTGGTGCACCGTGGTTGGTTTCACGGTCCCGAGTTCAACAACCCCGGTCTTGCGCAGCACTCGCTTTTTGGCTTTGAGCCGCCGACGCAAATGCATTTCAATCTGCGTGGCGTCAATATCCGGCAGTTTAGCGGTTCCGAACGTTGGTCTCAAACTTTTCAACGCGTTCTCGTTGGCCGCGTGCGTTTTCTGCGCCCGAATCGGCGGTTTGGAGTAGTTCTCCAAGAAAAAGTCCGCCCATTCACCGAATGTCATCTGGTTACCCTTGCAAGAAGCATCAAGGGTATTGTTGTCTCTGGAGTCCAGGCGTTCGCGCATTTGCCGCTGCGCCTCGGTCCAGTCCGTCGTATTGGTCGATTCCAGGCGGCGACGACCGGTTTTGTCCCGGTAGCGCATCCACCAAATGTTGCTGTCGTTGCGTTTGTACACTGTACCGTCGTGTTTACTTATTGGCCGTGCCATTCTCCACCTCGCATTTAAATTGCGCGCGGAACGGTTCGAGATCCGACCGGAGAAACCGGACGTTCCGACCCATCACGCGGAGGTGGGGAATCTGCCTTCGCTCTACCCAAAGATACACCGTCTGCCGGCTCCGATGCTGCCTGAGGGTTGTCCGGTACGATCGGTGCTCGGTTGATCCGGCGCGACAACTCAGCCTGGCGGGCGGCAAGGAGACGTTCAGCCTGGTCTTTGGTCAGGCAGTGACGCTCGTAGAGCTCGCGAGTGAATCGTACCAGAACCTGCGGCAGTATGTAAAACTTCTTGGGCTCCGGAATGCGTGCCATACCCAACTCGCCGCTCGCGGTCTTGATCAGGCAATGCCCGACCGGCTGGTTCATCAGAATTTCGGCGGCGCGCCAACGCTGTTCTTCCAAACTCCAGAACTCGGGCCGCTCCTCCCAAAACGGTGTATGCCGGACTCCTGGTTGGTCGGTGACCAATCGGCTGAAGCTCTGGCCCTGCTCCTCTGAATTCCCTCGGCTCTGGCTCGAGGATTGACTGCGGCTCTGGCTCTGCTGCCGGGAATCCCCATGGGTGCGGCTCTGGCTCTGCGCTTTCGATTCACTGCTGCTCGTCGTTCTGCCGGTGCTGCCGCCCCGGCTTTGGGAGCTGGAATTGGTGGTGGCGAGGCTCTGGGCGGTGGTCTCGATCGTGCTCTCTCCCCGCGAACGGCTATTGGTACGGGCGGTGCCGCGAGCTTCCGACCGACTCTGGCTTTCGCCAACTGTTTTGGCATGGCCTTCGTATTGACCTTCTACGATCGCCTGAATCTCGCCGTCCGTGCTGGTGGTGATGGTGATCGTGACGCCCTGGCTCTCGGTCCGCGCACGACTGCTGCCGCGGTTGATGGTGGACGAGGCGCTGGTGGTCTCGGCTTGGCCGACCGTTTCCGACGATCCTCGACTGAACGACTCACCGGATGTTTCCGTCCGGCTCCTACCCGTGGCGTTTTGCCAGGTTTGGTTTTGGTTCTGCCCTTCGGTGCGGCTGCGGCCTTGCTGCCAGCCGGCCTTCGCCAAGGACCAAGCACGAATATTCGTGGTCCGTGCGGTTCTCTCGCCAGGAATCCAATTGGCGCACGCTCTTGCCATTGACCGTAAAACCGGCGTACGCCCGCGTGAAGTGCGGCGGCTGCTCTGCATAGTAGGCGGCATCTGCAAGGTGCCGGTATTCATTGCCATAGGTCCCGTGGAAATGCAAGCGATATACAGCGCCGCGGGTGAGTACCTCGCTTCTGATCTCCGCAGCACAGGCCGGCACCTCTAAGGTCGTCCCCCAAACCTTCCGCCGCTTTGCCACCAATAGAGTGCCCGCAGGCATCGGAGTAAAGGTCACGAGGAGCGCTTCACCGACGCCTTGCCGAAGAATCTGCACAGCGACTCGCTCACCTTTACCATCCATCAAGAACGAATAGCGGTGACTGGAGCGGTCTTCTCGCCAGCCCTCAGGCTTTGTGCAGGACACGGCATAGCCGCCGATCAGCAAACTCTTGTGGCGTTCGGTGAAGTTGCCGCTGGAGTCGGTGCGATAGACGCCATCAGCACTATAGCCCTCGCCGTGAAAAAAGCCGATGACGGAGACCTCGTAGACAAGGCCGGACTGCAATGGCTCGGGAGTGAAGACCTCGTGGCCGTCACGGCGAACGGGCACGTACATGGTGTGATGTTCCACCCACGGGTCCCGAACGTGCGATGCCTTGAGGTCCGCTCGATAAGCGACAATAAAACCCGCGATAACGCAAGCTATAAACAAAGAAATACACATACCAACAAACATTTCGAACCTCAATTGTTTTGCGCGGACTCGCTCCGCGATCCGGGATATTTTGGGGTGCTCAACACCGTTTACCGAAAGCGTGTAATGTCCGACCCGTCCGCCCGTCTTCGCCAATACAAGGGTCAGTTACTGGAGCCAGTCCTGAAAGAAGCGGACGTTTGCGCTGCGCGATGCCAACCGCATGGGTTGGTCTAGCTGGAAAACCTGTGGGTCCACGTAGTTTTCAAGGGGACCGAATGCAAACTCAAAGCGCTTGCCGAAGTAGCGGATGCGGTGCTTGGCGAGTAGCTCCGCAAATATCTGTATCAGCGGTTCCATGTTGGAAAACGAGGGCCGCGCCAATTCAATCAGCCGCTCTACGACGCTCGTTTGGGTAAAGATAGAGACGGGCGCAAGATGATCGACTAAAAGTGTCAAGTAAGTCAGGCACTCCAGAGCTTCCGTCTTTTGGCCGAACCGATTGAAATAGCTTGCCATGGTGCGAAAGACGTCAGCCCACAGCCTTGGCTGGTCAAATTCCTCGGCAAGATCGATCATGTCGGCAAAATCGTATTGGATTCCGGCGAGGCTACTTCCTCTCTGATCCACCAGAATCCGCGTCCTCAGGTACAGGCAACTGAACCTCACGAGATGGTCACCCCGGGAATGGTAAGGACGTACTGTTCCGTACGCGAGATCCGTTTTCCGAAGCGCGACCCCCATGACTCCCGTGTCCGGTTCGTCATCACCCTCAATGAACGCTCTTGTGCGCTCCATGAATGCCTCGCAGCACATTGCTTTCGCCTTGCCGACGCGATTGCGCTGCTGTGCGGCATACTGTGCGGTGATAGCCGCTTGTTGATCGAGAACCGAACCGGGCGTACCTTGGCCCTCCAACACGCCGAAATCCGCGATCAACTCGTCGCACCGCAGCCTCGCGCAGGCATCGAAAAGCAAATCCTCACCCAACAAGTAATTGTTTTTGATATCCTGCGCAAGAGCAGCCGCCTCGGCGAGCTCGCCACTCACATTCAGAACCAAAGCTTTTTTGACGAGTCCCGCCACAAACTCCTGCCGCGGCAGTCGCCCGGTCGGCAATTCGGGTCGCCGGCGTTGGGCATGGCAATAGACACCGGATTTGCAGGTGAAACTCGAATGCACGAGACCGAGATCAGACCATTGAGAGCGGCTGCGGTTATTGAGCTTCGCGACATTAAAGTGTTCGAATCGGCGTTCTCGGTTGTCGCCTGTGCGTACATGGTGAAGGAGGCGCCGAAGAACCGATCCGAAATCACGCTCCGGAATCTCAGCCGGCACGTCAGCGAGATTCTGCAATAGCGGAAAAAGACTGAGGCGTTCCATATACTTCTTCCCCGTGTCAATCACGATGATCGCCGCAGTCTCGCTGTCCTGGACTCGCGCAGACGCGAGCGCCCTCCGCTCCGGCCCAGCTCCAAATGGCGCTGGTTCGCGGTGGGGGACGTTCTGGACTCCAAAGGCGGTAACCTTTGGGGTTGCGTCACTGACGACTCGACCTCGTTGGTGACCAAAAGGGGCTTCCCCCAAAACAGATGGAAGAGGGGAAATTCCTAGTTTCATACTCGCCCAGATCCGCACCCAGAGCGCAATAGCCTCACAAGGAATCTGCAAGTTATTGAATCAGCAATGGATGCGCCGAAATACGACGCGGGAACCTGTCCGGTTCAGGGCGATTCGCCACAATTTGCAGGAGGGGAGCACCACTGGAGAGTGCGAATTCATATACTTCGCCACCGCATTTCCTTGCTGTGGCGTTTTTAAGGACACCGTGACTGGGTCCCTTGAGAAAATTGATACTTAAAGATCGAGATTGACTCCAATTTTACTGCCAACTTGCTGGGCCCATTTCTCTAAGCGGTCGAAGCGAAAAGCAGCAATGGCCGTTGCGTCGTCACGATCTTTGTATTCGGCCATCAAAGCAGCCAGGGCTGCTGTGTGCTGAGTTAGCGTCTTGAGAATTGGCTCCAGCTTTTTGTCGAGCGTGGTATCGAGGAGTTCCTCGATCGCCTTCATTGTTACTTCATTGGACATTGGGATTAGGTATAGTTAATGCTAACTACGACTATCATATCAGACGGGACTAGTCAGTCAAGCTGGCACAACGTAAGCCGCGCGCCCGGATCGATTCGACAGTTGCTTCCATACCTATCTCATCTGCATGACGGCAGCGGTCAGAAGGTACGGGCCGGCCGGCAAGAAAAAGAACCGCTTCCAAGAAAACAAGGAAGCGGTTTGGATTATCCTCGCCTTTAGGCGAGTGTCCACTATTGGGTCGATTCGAGAAATCCGGCCAACTTGGCGGTGGCCCGGAACTGGGGGATTGGGTCAAGTTCCTTAAACGCTGAAGTGAAAGCGTTCGAGAGGCTCCACAGAGTGCGGGCCTGGAACTCGGGATGCTGCGGGTTAAAATACAAATCATGGACGGGTCGGGCCAGCGCTTTTGGCGCATCCAATTGGCCTTCAATGAAAGCCCGGTAAATGATGAGCCGCGCCTCCACGTCAGCCAACTGTTCCTCGCGCCACGCGTCCACCTGCACCCGCATTCCCTCGAAATTCCGCTGCATCTCGTCAACTCCGATGGAGATCGACGACGTCAGCGAAAAGTTTTTGGAGTGCTTGGCCAGCACCGGTTGGAAATCGCCGGAAAAAGCCATGTTCTCGCACACGAAGACGCGATACCCGACGGTCATGGCCAGCCGCATGGATTTGTCGTGAGCGTTTCTAATGCCGATGGAAAACCGGCACCCATGCATGCCGGTATCAAGATCGAGGACACCGAACATCTTCATGCCGTCTTTGGAGACGGCATACTCGTCTTTGACGATGCCGATGTGCCGAAAACCGAGAGTCTCCACCAAGACTTCAACTACTTCGTGGTGGGGGATCGGGCGGTGGGTTGCGGTTCCCGGCGGCGTGTGAACGAGCATCAGTTGCTCGCGGCTCAACTTGCCACCGGCGGAAATAAGGACAGACGGTGAACTACTCAAGGGACTGCCTCCTTAAATGATGTAGGGAAACCTCTCTAGACGGATCGACGACTGGTGGTGTATTTATTTATTATGTCTGGCCCTGATATCTCGGACGATCGTGGGCGGGGCAGACAAGATCAGACGGCCAGGATGGCGAATAACGCGATATAGATGGAGCTCGTAGAAGTTTTGTTAAGAAATAGTTTGCGAGGTAGTCGCCGGAGAACAATCCCCGCACATGGTGAGCATGGCGAATCCGGTGTGGAAGGTTGAGCTGACGAACAGGCCCAACGCAGCGAATCGGCGACAATGCTGACCAAGTCCCCATCTTGTCACCTCGCCAGTTTTCCCTGTTCGTGGTTAAGCACCCGGGGCGGGGTTATCTCATAGCACTGGAATCATACCAAATAGGCTGACGGAGTCAAGCTGCTGCCAAAAGCGCACGGCAGCGAGTATATAATGACTGAAATGGCCGACAGAAAACCCAATCACGAATTACTCGCCGCCGCTCTGGCGGGCTATAAGCATCAGGCCGAAGTGCTGGGGGAGCGGATCGCTGAACTGCGGCGGCGGCTGGGAAAGGTGCCATCCGTGGCGGGGATGACAAAGCCGAAACGGAAGATGAGCGAGAGCGCCCGGCGGCGTATCTCAGCGGCCCAACAAAAACGCTGGGCGGCAATAAAGAAGTCCGGAACATCGGCGGCTACCAAACGGACTATGACTGCGGAAGGTAAGGCACGGATCGCCGAGGCGACGCGCAAACGCTGGGCGGAATTCCGGGCGCAAAAGGCCGCTGCACGGTAGCACGCACGAAAACCTCACGGCCTGCGGATCTCGGAGCGGCGGAGGCGAAGCCACGTGCGGTGCGGAGCTGAAGAAAACTTGTCAGGATTCTATCGGTGGCGTCGCGCTTGACCCTGCCCTCGGCGACGCAGGTGATTGATTCGGTCTTCGCGTCGATGGTCCGGGAGTTCCAGTGGGGCGGTCAAGGTGGATATCCGGTTTATTGGCAGCGCCCGCCGAGACGCGCGCCGGCCACGCCGCACACAGAATCCAAGGACCGCGGCGCGGGAGGGCGTGCCGGCGAAGGTGGTTGTGCACTCCGGGCCGAGAACTCCGCGAAATCTTGGCCGAGCAAGAACTTCGCCTTCACGAAGGCCAGCAGAGTATTGAGAGATGATTCCGGAAGCGGTCACGGGGTGTGTGGGTCGAGTACGATGAGGACTCTGCAACTGCCGGGCTCTGAGCGCCGCACGGCCCTTTCCCCGCAATAGAGTACGTCGCGATGACCATTCTGATGCAATTCACTGTCCGATATTTGGACCCCACGCGCGCGGTTCCGTCTTCCGCTGAAATCATCTCAATCGCCGACGAGTCCCCCGGAACTAACGCGGCGCTCGAGTGATGCCGGGGAAAGGTGCGCTGGTCATGATTCTGTGACTCCCAACTTTATCCCATGTGATCCCCGCAATTTAGTTCTCCGCTACCCTCATTGGAGAACCCCGGAGCGGAACGTACCATTGCTACAGTGCAGATATGAGTCCGGCCCAAATCAATGATCATGAGCTTGATCAGTTGCGCCAACGATTGGATGAATTATTGCAGACACTTCGGAAGGCGACCGGCGCCGATTGGGAACCGGCGAAGGCCGAATATCTCCTGTGGCTTCGGGAATTTACGGACCGCGTCACACACAACAGAGTTCTCATATAGTGAACCGCCTCACTACACTTCGCCAGCGCATGTTAATGAAGGGAGATGAGCTCATCAGGGAGCTTGCCCGGGCCAATCAGTGCGCCGAGTCCCCATCGTCGACGCCGCAACAACGCCGTGCCGCACGGCGATCCGCGGAAAAATTGGGATTCGAGTACATGCTGGCGATCGCCGGCTATCGCCATGCTATGGCTCTTACGTTCCGAACACCGCGGCTGGAGAATAGGCGTTAATCTGTCCACCATCAACTGTGGAGAATCCAAGCGTTTGCTGGATGCCTACACGGCGGCGATGGCCGCATTTCATCGAGCCCAAATTCCGTTGTTGCGCCGGAGCTTTCAGGATGACATTGCGTTCCTCGAAGCACGTGAGAACAAAGAGGCAGCGTTCCAGGTTCTGTTGAATTCGCGGAGGGCGTATTGGCAACACGTGAGGGAGCATGCCTGCCGCGCCATAGTTGCCTCGGATTCAGCGTCTGAAAAAACATGAGAATATTCCCGAATCCGCGCTCTAAGGATTGAAATGCGGCACATCTCTGATCATGATCTTGAACGTTACCACTTGGGCATGGTGGTTGACGAATCCGAACTGTCTGCTTTCGAGGAGCATCTGTTGGGTTGTCCGCAATGCGCCATTGCGGCCGAAGAAGTTGCGGGGTATGTGGATCTGATCCGGGCCTCCCTCATTGTGGGAGATTTTGATATAGCAGTAGAAACGCGCCGGAAGTAGCTCGTGAAATGCCGCTTCGAGGATCATCGGGCGGATCCCCGTCTGACTTAATGATCTTCGATTCGCGCCATTCATCCCGTCTGGGAGGGGCTCGGGAGCACCATCGATCTCCGGCTGACGCGGAGGTTGATGCGTGCGACTGCAAGGACTGTGAGCACGGTTCCCAGAAAGATGGCCGATGACGGCTCGGGCGTGTTATAGGTGTAAGTAATCGTTGCCGTGTAGGTATAACTGCCGGCAAAATACTCGACCGACCCCAGGCCCGACGTGGGGCCAGTCAGCCTGGCCATCGCAACGCCGAAAAAGCCGGACGTCAGGAATGCAACCTGTGGATTCGACGTGAACGAATCAAGCTCGCCAAAGTCGTGAGATCCGGTTACCGCTGGTCCGGAGACCTGGATGACTGCGGTGTCCGTTCCGATTGTCTGATCGCAACAGAGGGCACCTGGAAATGACGTACCAACACCCGTTGCGGTTAAGGTAAAGGATGCGCCGAATTCACCCGGAGCAAAAAGGGGAGGATTATCAGGCGGTGTGTCGGGGACAGGGCCCCAATACTCCACGGTTGGAGCGTAGGTTACTGAAAAATCAGCGCCTTCTAAATCCGTACCCACCTCGATGATGAAGTCATCAAGGCTAAAAGTACTAACAAGATTCACTGCGTCGAGAGTTCCAAAGGACGTGTCGAAACCGGGTAGCACGATAAATCCTGGTGGAAACACCGGACTGTCTCCATCCGTGTATTGGCTGGTGGCAGCGGAAAATGTGAGCACGGAAGCGATTCCCGGCAGGTAAAAGACCATGAGTAACAGTGTCGCTCTCAGCATGGTTCTCCCAAAACTTAAACTGATTCAGCTTGCTAGCGATAGAATACCGCGCCTCGTTCTCCACTAAAACAGTTTTCATCCAGTGGGATTGGTCGAGGTACTGCTCGCACTACCCCGCCCAGTGCAGTTTGCGACTGAATTCTAAGGTTCTATCTGAGCTGAGTACTATCCGCGCGAACCGCAGGATGAATCTTTGGCGTGACGTAGCTCTTGCGACAGGGCCGACTTTGCCCCAAAACAGGCCCGAACACTGTCGGCATGATTTCCGTAGGATACAGAAACCAATAGGCTTTTGAACGGTAAGCCACAGGACCAACTCCCAATCAGCACCGGCTCGCAAATCTTGCCGGGCGCCTCCCATATCCAGTACTAACCCAGACCCAAAAGTACCCTCAGTACTCCTAGAATAATCAGCGGTACCAAAGTTAGAATGGATTTGAAATAGGAGCCCTACCCAATGGAATTCTTAATCGCGGCGATCCCTGGTCTCACTGTGACTGTTGCCATCTTACTGTCCCGACACGTCCGACGTCGGCGAATACTGCGTTGCGAGCGAAAAGCAAGGTTACTCATATTGGCGCTTCGCTAGTCGGCGCCTACCCCGCGGAATGGAGAATGTAAGACCAGAAACCGCGTTGTCGGTTTCAGTTTTGGAGTTCATATGAATCCCGTTTTGCCAATTCTCGCTGGCACACTGCCAATAGGCACTATTGCCTTGCTAATCATGATTCGGTGGAACCGTGAGGAGCATCGCAAGTCAGTAGTCTCAAAGCACGTTTCAAAAGCTTTAAAGAGTACCCTTCGACGCGGCGTCGGCGGGGGGTTTGGGAGCGGGTTATTACCCTCCCAGCTCGTCATTGAGCGTACCGGCACTGCCTATCGAGGACGCGTCGTGAATTAGGACCACCACTCCATAGGTCCCATTCGAAGCGGCACATCGTCGCTCCGGCGATCCCTTGGCCGTTAATATCGCACGGCAACAATGGAGGGAGTCCGAGCAGTTTCGTTGCACACCTGGGCTCCGAAAACAACCCATAATGATAAATTGCGGAACATGTCGAGCAGCAATCAAAGCGCGTACTGGGGCAGCCGCGAACTGGTCATAAAATGTGCCAGGCAATATCGAACCTGCCCTCGGAACGAAATGATGATCAACTATATCGGCGCGGCGTGCAGCGTATTCCTGAACTATAAGGCTGGCGCGGTTCCCGACGATCAAGCGTTTGTATTGGCGCTGTGGTTGTTTCGTTACCTGCGCCGCCGGGAGGCGTTCGTCGGAAGCTTGGGAGAGGGTGGCGCCCTCACGGACAAAGTGGCACGGGACCTGCTCTTTGCCCGGAATCGCGCAGAAGACCTGGTCGTGACGACTTTGCCCGATTGGGACTCCGCGGTGCACGATCTGGCGCGGCGGTGGATAGGCAACGCGTACCATGGCAAACACCTCGACATCAAGAACCTGACCGAGCCGCACGGTTATGGTCCGTCCCTTCGGCGGCTGTGGGTCGAGGCTCGCAACCACGGTCACGATCCATGGGGGATCATTGGCGGCTGGGCCCTTCACATGCCGAAATCCTTCCAGGACTACGATCCTGACGAGTTTTTTGAACGATGGAAGAAAGGCCCGCACAAGGCACTTCGGGAGGAACTGTCTCCCAAGGAGAACAAACAGGTATCGCGAGTTCTTGCCAAGCGCATCGAATGGCGGCCGACCGGCAACTTCGACATTCCGTGGATCGCGGAGGATCGGCAGCACACGTATCGCGTCCGGCTCAACAACTTCCCGGATGAGTGGATGTACGGCCTGTTGGTGGACGAGACGGAAGCGGGCGATTTTCACGACTGGCCGGACACCTGGAAGCGCGGACCACACAAAACCCCGGCTGAGTCGGCGGCCGGCAGGAAGCCGAAGACGAGTGCACAGGCCGTTGTGGAGATCGACCCCGGCCGATTGGTGACTTGCTATCGGAACGGCAACAACG
>Ga0209060_10000288_pt1 | contig 107527 bp, 99 predicted proteins | sample Coa_R1_8_FD_187155 | JGI IMG/M metagenome (GOLD analysis project Ga0209060, IMG submission 187155) | Surface soil microbial communities from Centralia Pennsylvania, which are recovering from an underground coalmine fire - Coalmine... | ecosystem: Environmental > Terrestrial > Soil >... | reverse complement strand
CCACGATCGTGCGGCATTTCAGCCTGGAACTTGCGCCGGGACACGCCGTCTGGCCAATGCAGAAAGTGACGCTGCGGCCGGAAGGCGGACTGCCTATGATGATCAAAACAATATGACTATGTTCGCCAGGGAACTTTGAAGGCCGATCCGCATTAATGCACCGCGTTGGATGGGCCTATTCATTTATTTCAGGCGAAGCACAGTCTCATGACCGCTGTTTCAAGCCGCGACGTCGATCAATCCGAGCTCGACAAGGAAATGATGCGGCATTGCATCCGGCTTTCGGCGCTCGCCGGCGAGCGCGGCGAGTTTCCGTTTGCGTCGATTATCTGTGACGGCGGCCAGGTGATTGCCGAGGCGACGAACCAGGTCGCGCGCGACGCCGATGTCACCCGGCACGCGGAGCTCCTCGCCATTTCGGAAGCGCAAAAGCGGCTCGGCCGCAAGGATTTATCGAATCTCACGATCTATTCGAACGTCGAGCCTTGCGTGATGTGTTCGTTTCCCATGCGGGAAACCCGCATCAGCCGCGTCATCTATTCCATCAGCTCGCCGATGATGGGCGGTTTCTCCAAATGGAATGTATTGCGCGACAACGAAATTTCGAGGGCGATGCCCGAGGCTTTTGGGCCGGTTCCGGAAGTGATCGCCGGCCTCTTGCAGAAAGAAGCGGAGCACGTCTGGCGAAAATGGAATCCGTTGATCTGGAGCGTAATCAAGTATCGCGGCTGTTTCGGGGATGCCGACGCCCCGGGCGGCCATCTGCATCTGCAGCCGGGCCCGCAACAGGGCCTCGTGCGCAGGCTTTTGACGTTAGGGGCAAACAGGCATTCGATTTGAGCGGGCCGCGGCCTAAGCCGCCGCTATTGGCCGTGGCTTTCGAGCACTTCGCGGCAGGCCTTGCTGATGCGCTCGCGATTTTGCTGCAGGCAGGCAAGCACGCGGAACGTGTCGGGGATCGCATCGCGGCAGAACTTCACGGAATCCGGTCGGCACGCCGCCTGTTCCGCCGGCGTGCCCTGGAAGATGTTCGGCTGCTGGCCCATCGGCGATTTCTGCTCTTGGGCGAATGCCGTCTCGCTTGCCACTAGCGTGAGCGCGAGCGCGAGAAAAATCCTGCAAAACATGTTTCAGCCCTCGATGGAGCGGACGGCTAAGGGCGCCGGCGCGGGTTCAACAACGATCACCGTCCTAAGGTTCCGCGAGCCGCAAGAGGGGATCGTCTTTCAGCGGCTTGCCCATAGCTCATGATAATTGCTGAATTTAGCCAGCGTCTTGTCGTATCGCGTGGGCTCCAGAAACGGCAATAACCACTTCATGATGACGTTGATCGCAGCCGATGTGTGCCGCACGTAAAGGTCGACCGGGTCGAGCGAGTGGCGCAGGTGAAATTTCGGGTCGTAATTGAGGCCGCTGCTGTGGAACCATTTATAGCCGTGGGCGATCGCCCAGGTCACGACATCGCGGAATATGTAATGATAGAGGTGAAGGTCGAGCGCGACGTCGTAATCGAGGCCGATATATTCCGCGTAGATCGAATCGCCTTGCATCATGCAGCTCGCAAAGGCGATGATCTTGCCGTTCTGGCGCCAGAGAAAAAACCGGACCTTGTCGCCCATGCGGCGGCCCAGCTCGCAAAAATATCGTTCGGTGAGTTTTTCGAAATGCAGCGTCGAGCGTTCGTAAACCTGCAGATAAAGGGGATAGATTTGATCGATGATCGGGGTCACGTCGCCGACGATGCTCATCTCCAGGGCGGCCGCGCGCTCGGCGGCGTTGAATTTCTTGCGCAAGTCCCGGCGGGTGCGGCCGCTGAGCGCGCGATGCACATAGTCGTCGAAGCTCGCATAGTCGATGGAGAGCCTGGTCATCGGCATGCTGGGAATGCGGCTGAAGCCGTTGGCGAGGAAACAGTCGAGTGCCGCCCGATATTTCGACGGGAATTCCTTGAGCACGATCAACGAGGCGCCGAGCGCGCGGGCGCGGCCGGCGATCAGTGAGGCGAGCTGGCGGGCAAGGATGCCGCCGCGCGTTTCGCCGCCGTCGAGGTGCCCTTCGCCGGCAACGCAGCCGACCATGAGCGTGCGCATGCGCATGAAGCGCGGCCATAGAAGGCGGATCGCTTCAATGATCCTGCCGAAGCGCTGACCGGCGCCGACCAGGAGGTCCTGATCGAGCACGAAAAAAGGCTCCACGGCGCGCACTTCGCCGCCGGCGTCGCGAAGGACGAAATAGCGATACTCGAATTCGGGATGAATCGTGTCTTCGACCAGCTCGTAATAGCGATGATCCTTGCGCTCGTTCGCGAAGGCCTCTCGCCAGTACGGAAATTTCGCGAGATCGTCGCGCTCGACAATTTCGAGCCGCGTACCCCGCCGCGGCGGGTCGATCTGTGCTGTCGGAGCTGCCTGCTTTATCGCCAATGACATCGTTCAAAACATTTCAAAGTCGAAGAATCAGCGGTGGCTGTTCCTGCATACTGTTTGTTCGCCCCGGGTTCCAGCCATCTATAATTCACAGGGCAGGCCCTCATTTGTTGAAGCTCTTCATGGCGAAAAAGCGTTTGCCGCCAACCGGTCAGGCATACCTGCCCGGCGCGGAGATAAACGCTTGGCTCTTTAATTGGTTCAGGCGTTATATCTGGCGATATCTGACGAAATTCTTGTCCGCCGAGGCTCGGCAGGATCGACAGAAGTGCTATAAGCTTGGGGCGCGGGACCGGGGAGCGACGAATGGCAGTGTTGGCAGTGGCCGGGATGGCGTTTGAGGCGCGTATTGCCGCAAGAGCAGGGGCGCGCGTCATCTGCAGAGGCAATGAAGAGACGCTGGCGGGCGCGATCGCGCGCGCCATCGGCAAGGACTGCCGCGGCCTGATCAGCTTCGGCGTCGCGGGCGGACTTGCGCCGCATCTGCGCGCGGGGACCTGCATCGTGGGGTCGACGATTTTCGGCGGCGCGACACCGTTTACGACCGACCACCACTGGTCGCGGAGCCTGTTGCAGACCATTCCCGGCGCCGTGCACGGCGACATCGTCGGCGTTCCCGCGCCGGTCGCGCATCCGGAAGAGAAACGCGACCTGCATGAGAGCACGGGTGCGATGGCCGTCGACATGGAATCGCATGTGGTGGCGAGCGTCGCCGCCGCGCGCGGCCTGCCGGTGGCGGCGATCCGCGTGATCACCGATTCCGCCGCGCGCGGACTGCCGCAATCGGCGCTCGCCGCGATGCGCGCCAACGGCACCATCGACATTGCCGCCATGATTCGTTCGATCGTGAAGGCGCCGGGCGAATTGCCGATGCTCTTCCGCACCGCGCGCGACGCCCTCGTCGGCAGTTTCGCGCTCCTGCGCAGTCGGCAGTTGCTCGATGCGAGCTTTGGCCTGCCGGGCTACCACGTGGCGCCGCTGCCGGCGCTCGATTCCCATGCGGCGGAGGCGCGGGCAACCAACCTGTCGCTATCCTAGTTGTGAAGGCGGGAAACGAGCACGGATGCCCGCATGAGCCATGACGTTGCAGATCTGTTCGCGCAGCACGAGCGCGAGCGTTATGCAATGCATACCCGCCACCTCAACGCGCAGATGGTCAGGGTGCTGCGGGCGATCGGCTACGATGTCGGTTTTTGCCGCGGCAAGGGGCAGTATCTCTACGACCGGGACGGCGCTCGCTATCTCGACCTCCTGAGCGGCTTCGGCGTCTTCGCGATCGGACGCAATCATCCCGCCCTCCGCGAGGCATTGAAAAGCATTCTCGACGCGGACCTTCCCAATCTTGTGCAGATGGACGTATCGACGCTGGCGGGCATTCTCGCCGAGCGCCTGCTTTCGCGCGCGCCCTATCTCGACAAGGCGTGCTTCGCCAATTCCGGCGCCGAGGCGGTGGAAGCGGCGATCAAATTCGCGCGCGCGGCGACGGGCCGGCCGGGGATTCTCCACTGCGATCACGCCTTCCACGGCCTCTCCTATGGCGCCTTGTCGCTCAATGGCGACGACATATTCCGCAAGGGCTTCGAGCCGCTCTTGCCCGGCTGCGTCCGCATTCCGTTTAACGATCTCCTTGCGCTCGAGCGGGCGCTCAGGTCGCGCGAGATCGCGGCGTTCATCGTCGAGCCGATCCAGGGAAAAGGGGTGACGCTGCCCGCCGACGACTACCTGAAGACCGCGGCGGAGCTCTGCCGCCGGCACGGCACTTTATTCGTTGCCGACGAAATCCAGACCGGATTGGGCCGCACCGGCCGCTTCCTCGCGGTCGAACACTGGAATGTCGAGCCCGACATGGTGCTCGTTGCGAAATCGCTGTCCGGCGGTCACGTGCCGGTGGGCGCCGTGCTCGCGCGCAAGCACATCTTCGAGAAAGTCTTCGATCGCATGGACCGCGCCGTCGTGCATGGCTCGACCTTCGGCAAGAACGATCTCGCCATGGCGGCGGGTATCGCAACGCTCGACGTTCTCGAATCCGAGAAGCTCATCGAGAATGCGGCGCGCACCGGCGAGCGTCTGTTGCAGGGGCTCGCCGCCATGGTCGGGCGTTACGAGCTGTTGCGGGAAGTCCGCGGCAAGGGGTTGATGATCGGCGTCGAATTCGGCGCGCCGCAATCCTTCAAGCTGAAATCGTCCTGGAATCTGATCGAGGCCGCGAACAAAGGCCTCTTCTGCCAACTCATCACGATCCCGCTCCTCAAGGATCATAAGATTCTGTGCCAGGTCGCGGGGCATGCGAGCCACACGATCAAGCTGCTTCCGCCTTTCGTCATATCCGATGAAGATTGCGATTGGATCCTGCAAGCGTTCGATTCGGTCATCGCCGACAGCCATCGTGTTCCGGGCGCGATCTGGTCGCTCGGGAAGACATTGGCGGGTCACGCCATGCGCGCGAGCGGATGACGGATGTCGCGCCGCATGAAGTGCTGATGGAATCACCGCCCGATCGTTTGCCGCTCGTGATCGGCGTCACAGGACACCGCGACCTCCGCGACGAAGACCTGCCGCAACTCGAAAGAGAGGTTTCACGCGCAATCGCCCGCTTGCGGCGCGATTTTCTTGCAAAAAGCCGCGAGACCCCGGTCGTCGTTCTTTCCGCGCTGGCCGAAGGCGCCGACCGGCTGGTCGCGCGCGCAGCGCTCGCGGAAGGGGCGCGGTTGATCGCGCCGTTGCCGATGCCGCTCGAGGAGTATCGGCGTGATTTTGATCACGGGGCGGGCGTCAATTCCACCGCCGAATTCGACGCGCTCTTCGCGCAAGCGGTTGCCGCGCCCGTCATGCCGTTCACGCGCGGCAATTCGCTGGAAGCGGTGCGGGCGGATCCGAAACAGCGCGATGAACAGTACCGCGCGGTCGGCCTCTACATCGCGCTGCACAGCGATGTGTTGATCGCGCTGTGGGACGGCGACGATCAAGACATGGCGGCCGGAGGCACCGCGGAGGTGGTGTCGTTCAAGCGAAACGGCATTCCGCTTGCGGTGAGCGGCTCGGCGCGGGCGAGCCTGGATGCTTCCGAAATCGGCCCGGTCATCCATATCGTCGTGCCACGCAAGAAAGCAGGAAGCCCGGCGGCGGAAATCGCCGTCAAGCCGTGGGGCCGCGAAATGATCAAGCGCTATCGCGGCGGATCAATCCGGAGGATTTTGCGCGGCGTCGCCGCGTTTGTCGCCCGCGTCTTCGGCCAGGAATTCGCCGACGCAAAGCCGCGGCTATCGAACGATGAAAGGCGCGAGCTCGATCGCTGGGAGACCTTCGCGCCGCTCGTCGCACTCACGCAAAAATTCAACGAGGAAACGGCGAGGCTCGCCAAGAACGCGGAGGGCCGGGCGCGCACGCGAAGAAACCTTGATGATCTGTTCGCCAAGGGCGACCGGGAGCCGCGCGTCGATCCCGCCAGCGCCCAAAAAACCGCGATCGAACGGGCCGAGCGCTGGTGCCGCATGTATGCGATCGCCGATACGCTGGCGCAAGAGCGGCAGGCGCAGTTCAGGCTCGACTGGCGGCGGTTGTTTCTCCTGGGGTTTGTCGCCTTCGTCTGCTTCGCGCTGTTCTCCCATATCGGGCTCGAATCGGACGTGCTGCTGATCCTGTATTGCGTGAGTTTCATCGTGATCTTCATTCTGTTCGGCGCCGCGCGCATCGGTCAGCATCAGGAGCGATTCCTCGATTACCGGGCGCTTGCCGAAGCGCTGCGCGTCGCGGTTTTCTGGGAGCTTCTCGGCATTGGTCGGCGCTATCGCGACGCCAAAACCGGGTTCAGCGACAGCGGGTCCCCGGTCACGCCCGATACGCTCGGCGTGCCGGCCAGCGCCTATCCGATCAAGCAGCCGAACGAGCTTGCCTGGGTGAAAATTTGCCTGCGCACGCTGGAGCTGCCTGACGGAAACGAGCGGCAAGCGTCCAGCAATGCGCTCGACATGGCCGGCCACGCCATCGCCCGGTATTTCTGGGTGTATGGCCAATATTCCTATTTCCGGCGGCAGGGTTTCCGCCACAATCACATCGCGGAAATTTTTGAAAGCAACGCGATCCTGCTATCGGCGCTCTCGCCGTTCCTGATCGTACCGGTGCTGCTCGCCTTCACCTCGGCGCCGCACGAAGGGCATCAATCGATCCTCCGCCTGATTCTGATCATCATCAGCGGCCTGTTGCCGGGTCTCGCGGCGGTACTTGCCGGATATTCCGAGCGGCTCGCGCTCAAGGCGCAGGCGCGGCAATACGACCGCATGCGCATGCTGTTCGGGCGCGCCTTTGAACTTCTGCCGGAGACCATCGATGCGGAAACCGCGCCACTCATACGCGCGCTTTATATCGAGCTCGGCGCCGAGGCGATGAAGGAAAACGCCGAGTGGGTCGCGATCTACCGCCAGCGCCCGATCCAGCCGATGAGCTGAGGGCGCGGAGACGGGATCAGTCGCAATGCTCGCCCTTGCCGGCGAGCATCGGCGCCCACGAGCCGCGCTTGTCGTTCTGGAAATATTGCTTTTTCTCGCTCGCCGTCAGCGGGCGCGGGTGTTCGGCAAGCGCGAATTTGAGCAGCGCTTCGCAGCGGGGCGGCAGCCTCCATAGGCGCGCGGTGCCGTCGGACGACGCGGTCACCACGGTCTTGTTGTCGGGCGAGAAAGCCGCGTAGCGCACGTCTTCGTCATGGCCGCGCAGCACGATCACTTCGGCGCCGGTGTGCGCGTCCCAAATCCTCGCGGTCCTGTCCTTGGAAGCGGTGAGCAGGAATCTTCCGTCGCTCGAATAGGCGACCGAATAGAGCGCATCCGTGTGGCCGCCATAGGTCGCAACGAGCGCGCCAGTGTGGGCGTCCCATATGCGCACGAGATCGTCGTCGGAAGCCGTCGCCACATGATCGCCGTCGGGTGAATAAGCCGCCGACGTGAAGCGGGAGCCCTCGAGCTTGTGCACGGGATTGGGATTTCCGACATCCCACAGGAGGCTCGTCTGATCCCATGACGCGGTGACGAGATGCTTGCCGTCCTTGGAAAAGTCCGCCGCCGACACGAGCGCCGTGTGCCCCGAGAGCGTCATCCAGGGCGTGATTTCGCCCGCCTTCCACAATCGGGTTTTGCCGTCGCCCGAAGTCGTCGCGATGTGCTTGTTGTCTTTCGAAAAGGCGGCGGACCACACGTTGCCGTCGTGCGGCATGGTGGCGATGAGCTTCAGGCTCGCGGCATCGAAAAGCCGTGCCATTTTGTCGTCGGAGGCGGTGACGATCAGCGTGCCGTCGGGCGAATAGGTGGCGAAGCGAATTTGCTTGCCGCGGAATAGAAGCTGGTTTTTGCCGGGATCGGCGCGATCCCACAGCCGCGCTTCGCCATCCGGCTCCATTTGGCCGGCGACCTCGATATTCTCGACCGTCAAGACATACTTTCCGTCGGGGGAGATTGCCGCGGCATTGACCCATTGCAGGTGCGGAGAAATCACCCGAATGAGCGCCGCCGGGTTCGCGCTCCACGTCCGCGCGGTGTGATCCTCGGACGCCGACAAAATCGACGCGCCGTCGGGCGAAAATTGCGCGGAATAGACCGGGCCCTCATGGCCGCTGAGGGTGGCGATGACGGAGCCCGCCGCCACGCTCCAGATCCGGATCGTTTTGTCGCTCGAGGCGGTGACGACGAGCCGGCCGTTCGGGGAGAACGCCGCCGAGTTGACCCAGTCCTCGTGCCCGCTCAGGACCGCGACTTGCGCGCCGTTGCCCGCGTCCCAAATGCGGGCGGTGTTATCGACGCCCGCCGTTACAATGTATTTTCCCTCCGGCGAGAATTGCGCGTCGAGAACCCAGTTGTCCTGACCGCCCGGGCTTGGCGGCATCTGCATCGTCGAAACTTTTTTTCCGTCCCGGGTCGTCCACACCACCGTTCTGTCCCACGAAACGCCGGCCGGGCGTTTGTCCTTCGGCGCGAGGTTCCAGGAGGCCGTGATGATGCGGTCGCCATTCGGCGAGAAGGCCGCTTTCCACACCGTGCTCTTGTGCTCCTTGTCCTGGGATTCCTGATCCTGGAATGACCGAACGACCGCTCCCGTGGCGGCGTTCCACAAGCGGGCCGTTCCATCCGCGGATCCCGTCAAAACATATTGTCCGTCGAGCGGAGAAAAGGCGATTGATGTCAGCAGTCCTTCATGGCCGCGGAGTTCGAGCGGCGGCTCCCCTCCGGCGAGCTTCCAAATTCTCGCGATCTTGTCGTGGGAGGCCGTGGCGATCCGCGTCCCGTCGGGCGAGAAGGCGGCGGCGGAGACGGGAGCGTCATGCTTGAGTTCGGCGATGGTTTCGCCGCCCGCCGCCTTTATGATTCTCACGACATTGTCGCCCGAAACTGTCGCGATGAGCGATCCGTCGTTCGAATAGATCGCGGATGAGATGGCGCTCGTCCGCTTGTCGATCACCGACACATCGCGGTGATTGGCGACGGCTTCCTCAAGGGCGTATTCCGCCTCGGGGACGAACGGCCGGCTGGGGTGGTCGATGTCGCCGGGCAGTGCGGCGAGCGCGAGATCGAGCCCCAGCGAGTCGTTGCCGTTCGCCACGGCGGCTCTCGCATCGCGCGCGAGAAACCGTGATTCGGTGATTTGCGTTTCGTTGCTGAGCGCGGTCGCCAGCAGAAACGCGCTGATGGACAAGGCGCTCAGTATCAGAAAGATCACCGCCGCGCCGATCGCCCATCTGAGCAAGAGAAGCAGCGATTTTTCCCGGCTCCGGCGTTCGGCTTCCTCGGCCGCGACGCTTGCTTCGATAAACTCGCGGATCGGCGCCATGTTGGGGCCGAGAAAGCGCCGCGGATAGGTCAGAAGCCAGTTATGCGCCCGCGACAACAGGAGGCCGTGCAAGAGCGCGCTGGCCTTGCCGCCTTTTGCCGCGGGACCCCAAACGGCTTGCAGCGGGCCGAGAAGCCGGGCGAACCACGATTTCGCCGACGCCGTGCTCGCGGCCTCGTCGTCGGAGGCGTGCGCCCAAATGTCGTAGAGCTGCCGGATGCGCTCGAGATCGAGCAGGAATCCGCGGTCCTCATTGAGCCATTGTTCGAGGTCCTTCCACGATTTGAACAGCGCTTCGTGGCTGACTTCGATGATGGTGTCGGGCGTCTTGTTTCCGGGCGTGTCGACCGCGCGCTCGGACAGCAGTCGCGCGTCGCGCAGCGCTTCGATGAGACGCAACGATTCCGGCGGCAATTCGGATTTCAGCGCCGATTGGCGCAGCGGCTCGCCGTTCTCGACCTGCAGCCGCACCATATGGGGCACGAAGGCGTCGCGGAGCGCCGACATTTCGGCGTCGGTTGCCGGCGGCTTGATTCCGCCGAGGGCGCTGGTGACGACGCGGCGCACCGAATTTTCGATGGGACTTAGTTCCGCTTTGGCATCGCCGAGCGCGTCGTAGTCGGCGACCGTCATCATTTTCTTCGAAGCGCAACGCTGATACAAAAGCGACAGCGTGAGCGCGAGCAGCGGAAGGGCGCTGAGGCTCTTGACGTCGCCGGCGATGTGTTGCGCGAGCTTCGGCTCGAAATTGATGGCGGCAACGCCGGCGGGACCTTCCACCAAATCCTTGACGCGGCTAAGCGGCATGGGCGCAAGCACGTAGGTTTCGTAAATGCGCGCGAGATCGCGCTGGCCGGCATCGGCGTCCTTGTCGGTTTCCTGCGCTTTCAGCAACGGGTCGAGCACATCCGCCGACAGGCGTTCGAGCACGTCCGAACGGCCGGTCGCCAGCGCCATGAACGGCAGATTGTTTTTCTTGTCGAGAAAATCGGCGAGGAGCCGCAGGAAAGCGATGCGCTGGTCGTCAGGGCAGACCTTGAACAATTCCTCGAGCTGATCGATGGGGAGAAGCACGGTCGCCGAGGCGGCGTCGCCGATCCGAATGTCTTGCAGAAATTTTTCGAAATGCGCGACGGCTTTTTTCTCATCGGCGAGCTTTTCGTTCCATGCTTCCCAATCGCCGGGCTTGCCCAGATATTGCGCGATCGATTTGGCGAGCGCCTCGATCGGCGCCTTTTCCGGCCGCATCAGCGGCAGCGCGAGCCAGGCTTTCTTGCGGCGGGAGAGTTGCGGCAGCACGCCCGCTTTCAGGAGCGAGGATTTGCCCGAACCCGAAGCGCCGGCGACGACGAGGAAACGGGTGTCGCCCTGGATGCGGCGCGCCTCCAGGCGCTCGATGACGGCGAGCGTTTCCTGATCGCGGCCGAAAAAAATGGCCGCGTCCTCGGACTCAAATGACTGAATTCCCGGATAGGGAGAACGGTTTCGGTCGAAGTTGAAGCCGCGCGCGAGCTCCGAGGTGATGGATTTCAGCCGCTCGGCGATGTCATCGAGCGCTTCGTTCCAGTCGCGAATTTCGCCCGCCTTGAAATCGGGCAAGATCTTCGCCTGGATCTCGGGCAGCACCTGCTGATCCTTGATCGGTTCAAACAGCACCGGCAGGATGATTTTTCCGAGCGCGCGCGCATAGGCGAGTTCGACGAAGCACCAGGTCGACTCGCACCATCTCGGCGTCAGCACGAGAATAATCACGTGGCAGCGCGACAGGCCCTCGTAGAGCTTTTGCTGCCAGTCCTCGCCGATGGGAATGCCGGTCTTGGGATCGGCGTCGAGAAAAACCTGTTCGTATTGCTGACCGTCGAGCCACGTCTTGATCTTTTTCGCGATGTCCTCATCGCGATGGGAGTAGCTGATGAATATGGCCGCCATGCCGATCTACTGTGTCCACCCCTGCATGCAGTATTCGAGGCGCCGCGCAATTTAGACGGTAAATCTATTTCGGTCGATTTGTTTTGCGAAGGGATTTGGATTTGTAATCTTAATGGGGTGAAAGATCCCGTTGCATCGCACCGCCGGCCCGCGACCGGAGTGGCGCGGTTCGATATCTATGCTAGGAATTTGAACATGACCGGGCTTCGCGCCGCTTTGTTACTGCTTGTTGCCTTATTCTTTGCGGCTGCGGCTTCGGCGGAGCCCACCTTCGAGCAGGATTCCGATCGTCCGGGTTCTGACTTCAACTGGTTCACGATGCCGCAGCCCTGGCCGCGGCTCTGCCAGGAAGCCTGCCTGAATACGAGCGAATGCGTCGCCTGGACCTACATGAAGCCGAATGTGCGCGGCTTGCGGGCGGGCTGCTGGCTGAAATCCGAAGTGAAACCGGCGACGCCCAACGTCTGCTGCGTGTCCGGCGTTCGCTAGACGCGGCGCCGAGCCGGGTTGATCAAGCCGCCTGACGTTGTCTCGCGACAAAAGGGATCGGGCTCATGACGAGCCGCTCCCACAGCATCACCCGCCGGGTTTGCCGCGACACGCGGCTCCAGAATTCCTGGTCCTCGTCCGCGGGCAGGGATTCATCGAAGCCGCCGAGCGCCTTTAGAAGCGCGCGGCGCACGAGCATGTGCGAGACGCCGGTTACGAAGTAACCTTTCTCCTCCATTTCGCCGAGCGAGCATTCCGGCGGACCGGGAGGCGGGAAGAGCGCGGGCATTCCGGCGGGGCCGGCAATCGGGATCGTCCGGCACGATACCGCGTCCGCGCCGACAAACCGTCCGGCATCGACCTGGACTTGCAGCTTGCGCGGCAGCCAGACGTCGCAATCATCGAGAAAGGCGATCCACTCGCCGGCGGCGCGCGCTGCCCCCGCGTTGCGCGCGGCGGCCTTGCCCCGCCGCGAGCTGCGAACGAATTGAATTTGGCCCGCCATATCTTGCGGGATGCCGGAAAGATTCTCCGCGTCTCCCTCCGAAACGAGAATCACTTCGATATTGCGGTATGTCTGCGAGGCTACGCTCGACAAGGCGCGGCTCAAATTCGCCGGGCCGCTCGCCGCGAGAACGATCACCGATACTTTATCCGCCGGCGCCGAGGCGCGCTCGGCGGACCAATCCGTGCCGCGCTGCCGGTCGAGACGGATCCAATGCTCCGGAACGAGATCGGAAGCAAAGGGCGCTTCGCTGTACCAGGGGATGGGCGCCGCGACGACGGCGTTGCCGTGCTCTGCAAGCCACGCCCCCCACCAGCTGAAGGACGAATTCGCAACGATGTGGTGGCGGCAGCGCGCCATCATCGCGAGATCGTCCACCGGGTCGCTGGCCGCGGTCGAAACGATGGCGAGGTCTTTTTCGTCGAAAAATTCGCGGCACCATTTGGGATCGTCGGAAAAGACGAAAAACTTCGGATTCGAAATTCGCGCGCGCATCAGCGCGACCGCGGCGGCGTAATAGGCCGGCTCGCAAGTGCCGAATGCGAGCCAGTTATGCGGCTGCAGATAATCGCTGCGGCGAACATGCAACGAAACGGATTCGCTCGCCGAGATTTGCCCGAGAATGAGATCGTTGTGATCGTTGCGCTTCGGCGCGATCCGTAGCTGCCGCCGCAATTGTTGCGACACGTCGCTGAAATATTTCCACGATTGCCAGAACCCGTAGAGATAACAGCTGCCGCTGAGCGAGCGGATCGAGGGATCGAACTCGTAATTGTTCTCCCGGAAGACCGGAATCTCGATGGAGTTTTGTATCCCGTAACGGGCAAGTTCCTCCTGCAAAGGAATGGTCGCGGTCCGATAGGGTGGGTCGAAGGAGCTTCCGGTGATCAGCGGCAGGCCGAGATTGTAGGGCGCGAGCGAATATTTGCGGTCCGGCCCGCAGGTGAGAAAGGCGGAAACGTCCAATGCGATTTTGGCGCTGGACGCGTGCGCGACCCCGAGGGCCGCGGCATATTGGAAAAGCTGATTGCCGAGGCCGCCCGTCAACCGGGTCACAACCAATTCGTTTGCGTTCGAACTCATTGGCCGACCAAGGCTCATGCTTCATGAACGAGCATCGACAAGACCGGGCGAATTTCCACCGGCGGATCGATTTCTTCAGGAACCGCGCAGAGCCCCCATCGCACCGTCAATGCGCCGACTTCCGGCAATGACGTCGCCACGGCGAAGGGCACGGAAAGAAGCAGTCCGCTGAGGAACGGCAAAAACAACGGAATAGCATCGGGCTTGAAGGCGTAGAGGAAAAGCAGAATCGCAAGACCAAATGCCGTCGGTATCCAGAAGCTCGCGATCGCGTCCTTCCAGGCAAGGCCGCGCGTGCTGCGATCCTGCGCTTCCCAATGCATCGTGCGCTTGAGCAACAAGACGGCGGTGGAAAAAGCAGACATGAACATCGAAAGCGGCACAAGCAGGATCGTGAGCACGATTTCGATAAGGCCTCCGAGCAGGAGGCGTCCGGCGCCGCCGAATTGCGTAGCGGACCGGATCGCGATATCGGCGAGCCCCGTCAGCCTCGGCGTCAAGTAAAGCAGCACGCAGGTGACGTAAAGCGCGAGCGCGGACGCGGCTGGAAAGGCCGCGTCATCGCGCCAGAGGGCCGCCGCGACGGCGGCGGCGATCACCAGGGTGACGATCGCCGGCGAGCCGAAATTCTGATCGGCGATGAACAAGAGATGGAAGCGGCTCATCGGGACGAGGCCGGGCGCCGTGAGCAGCCGCAGATTCTGAAAGTTTCCCTGGCACCAGCGGCTCGTCCGCTGCACCATCTCCGTGAGGCGCGGCGGATTCCCTTCATAGCTGCCGCCCTGTTCCGGCCATACCCGGAGCTCGTAGCCGGCGCGGCGCATGAACGCGGCTTCGATCTGGTCGTGGCCGATAATGTCTCCGCCGAACGGCGGGTCGCCGCTGAGACGCGGCATACGGCAATGCTCGATGAAGGGCCGCAGGCGAATGAGCGCGTTATGACCCCAGAAATTGCAGCAATCGCCCTGCCACCATAGCGCGCCGGTGATGAAACAGCGCGACCCCACGCGGTGCCCGAACTGGAAGACGCGCGCGAGAAAGGCGGAGGTCGGCAGTCCGACCGTCAGGCTTTGCAAAATGCCGATGCGCGGATTGACCTGCATGACGCGCGTGAGGCGGACAATCAATTCGCCGCGCATGATGCTGTCGGCGTCGAGCAGGAGCATCACGTCGTAGTCATTGCCCCAGCGCTCGCAGAAATCGCGGACGTTGCCCGCCTTGAAGCCTTCGTTCGTGGTTCGCCGCCGGTAAAACAGCTCGGCTTTGCCCGCGACTTCGGCGCGCAAGGCGGCGACCGCTTTTTCCTCCGCTCTGATCAATTCGGGCAAGGTGCTGTCGCTGAGCACGAAGTAATGGAAGTGCTTGCTCTCGCCGGTTTCCTGCAAGCTCGCCAGGGTCGCCTTGAGATGCGCGAGCGCCGCCGCCGGATCTTCGTTGCGCACGGTCATGACGATGGCATTGCGCAGAACGATGGGCTCGTCGCCTTTCGGCAGCTTGACCCCGAGAAGAATGCGCGCGATCGGATTTTCCGTCGCGTTCAGGAGAAAAAGGCCGAGCAGCGACGTGAGCGGCCAGATCACGAGCCAGGGCGAGTAGATCAGGAATGCCAGAACGATGATGGCGTCGATGATATCAAAGCCGTTTACCGCAAGGATCGAAACGAGCCACGCCGCCAGGATCGCGGCGAGCGCAACGGCGAGCGTGCCGATCAGCAGCCGGCGGTGAAAGAGGCTCTGGATGACTTCCGGTGCCAGCGGCGGCGCTTCGTTGGAACGAGGTACGTCAAGCGCCATCGCGCGAGGACCTAATCTCTCTTATTTCAGCACGCCAAGAATCGCTCTGATCTCTCGCGGCATCTGCACTTCTTCGGGTGTCACGCAAATTTTCCAGCGCGCGGCGTATTCGCCGAGCTTATGCGATGAAGTGATCACGGAAAATGGGATGACCAGTATGAGCCCCGCGATAAACGGCAAGAACCAGAGAATGGCGGCCGGCGCCCACAGCCACAGCAGCAACAATAAACCAAGGCCGGATGCGGTGGGGTGCCAGAAGTAAGCGAGCGCGTCCCGCCAGGAAACGAGGTGGCTGTCCCGCTGCTGGCCGCCCCAGGAGATCGTGCGGCCGCAGAGGAGGACGATGATGAACCAGGCGGCGGCGTACATGGTCACGGGCACGAACAGAATCGTGAAGATGATTTCGACGATCGCGCCGATGATCAGGGATGCGGCGCCGCCATAGGCATCGCGCGACCAAATCATCGCCTCCGCAATGCTGGCGAGTTTCGGCGAGAAATACATGCCGAGACAAACAAGGTAAAACGCCAGCGCCGAGGCGGTCGGAAAATTCGCGTCCGCAGGCGCCAGCACCGCCGCGAACGCCGCGGCGGTCACGAGGATCACAAGCGCCGCCGAGCCGAAAAATTTCTGCGCCATGAAGGCGAGGTGAAACCAGCTCATGGCGGTAAAGCCGGGGAGATCAATGAGCTTCATGTTTTGCAGATTGCCCTGGCACCAGCGATTGTTGCGCTGGACAAAGTCCGGCAACGTCGGCGGATTTCCTTCGTAGCTTCCGTCCTCCTTCGGCAGGAGGCGCACCTCGTAGCCGGCGCGATACATGAGCGCTGCCTCGATCTGGTCGTGGCAGATGATGTGGCCGCCGAAGGGCGGTCCACCGGAGAGCACCGGCAGCCGGCAATGCTCCCTGAACGGCGCAACGCGGATCACCGCGTTGTGCCCCCAGAACTGACAGCGGTCGCCCTGCCACCATCCCGCGCCGGCAGCGAAGCAGTGCATGCCATGGCGGTGGCCGAACTGAAACACGCGGGCGAAGAAGCTCAAGGTCGGCAGTCCCACGGCGAGGCTTTGCAGGATTCCGAGCCGCGGATGCGATTGCATGATGCGCACGAGGCGCACCACGAATTCGCCGCTCATGAGGCTGTCGGTGTCGAGCAGCACCATGAATTCGTAATTTCGCCCCTCGTGTTCGCAGAAGTCGTGCACGTTGCCGCCTTTGAAGCCGATATTTTCCGCGCGCCGGCGATAATGCAGGCGGATTTTGCCGGCGGCATCGCGCGGCCAAGCCGCGACGGCCGTTTCCTCGGCTTCGATGACCGCGGGGTCGGAACTGTCGCTCAATATGAAGTAATCGAACTGCGCGGCATCGCTCGTGCGGTCGACGCTTTCCATGATTTCGTTGAGATGCGCGAAGGAGCGCCGTGGGTCTTCATTGCGGATGGTCATGGCGATCGCGACGCGCGACAAAATCGGAAGATTGTCGCGTTTCCAGTAATCATCGGAAAAGATCGCTCCGGCGAAGCCGTCGGAGCCGTGCAATACAAACAAGCCGATCACCGAGTTCCAGAAGCCGATCGCGAGCCACGGCGAGTAAACCAGGAACGCCGCGACGATCACGAATTCAAGAACGCCAAATCCGTTCGCGGCGGTAATCGAGATGAGCCAGGCCGTGAGAGATGCGATTGTCGCGATGATAAGGAGGAGAAAAAAGAGGCGCCGGTACGAACTGACCCTGCGCGCGCTTACAGTCGGAACTGCTGTTCCTAGGGGGGAACGAAACTCGGCGGTCATTAAAATTCGGGACTCCGCTCCGCAGGCCGCCGCCTCATTCAATCCACTCGATGCAATCCGTTGAGTGCCGCCGAGCGAAGTGCAATTTGACTATAATTGAGGGCCTTCAAGCGTCAAGGCGCTGACCTGCGCCGTAATGCTGCATTAATAATCGGCAATTGCTTGCGCGTAGAGCAACGGCCGGTTTGCGGCCCGAAAACGCCGGAAAACTTCGAGCCCGCTCACGCCGCTGCCTGATTGCTGTTGCGCGCCCGCGCTACTTGCTCGGCGATCCAGGCGTAGGTTTTCTCCATGCCGGCGCGCAGCGGCTTTTCCGGCTCCCAACCCAGCGTCTTGCGGATCAACCGGTTATCGGAGTTGCGGCCGCGCACGCCGGTCGGGCCGGGAACGTGCCGGATGCCGAGCTTCTTGCCGGCGATGTCGATCGCCATGCGCGCAAGGTCGTTGATGGTAACCATTTCCTCCGAGCCGACATTCAGGGGGCCGACAAAGCCGGAGCGGGTGAGGCGGAGCGTGCCTTCCACGCATTCATCAACGAACAGAAACGAGCGGGTTTGCTCGCCGTCACCCCAGATTTCGATCTCGCCGCCGTCGGGTGCTTCCGCCACCTTGCGGCAAATCGCGGCAGGCGCCTTCTCCTGCCCGCCGCGCCAGGTCCCCAACGGGCCGAAGATGTTGTGGTAGCGGGCGATCCTCACCTCGGTGCCATGATTGCGGCCATAGGCGAGGTAAAGGCGTTCGCTGAAGAGTTTTTCCCAGCCATATTCGCTGTCGGGATGCGCCGGATAGGCGCTTTCTTCGCTGGTGATGGGCGCGCTCGTGCTTTCCTGGTTATGTGCCGGATAGATGCAGGCGGAAGAGGAGTAAAAGATCCGCCCGCATTTTTGCCTGCTCACGTTGTCGAGGACGTTGAGATTGACCATCGCCGAATTGTGCATGATGTGCGCGTCATGCTCGCCGGTAAAAATGTATCCGGCGCCGCCCATGTCGGCGGCGAGCTGATAGATCTGCTCAAAGCGCCGGTCGATCACGGTGCGGCAAAGCGCCTGGTCGCGAAGGTCGCCGACGACAAACTCGTCGGCCTCGGTCTCGGAAAATTGCGGACGTTTAAGATCGACGCCGCGGACCCAAAAACCTTCGCGCTTCAGCCGCGATACCAAATGGGTGCCGATAAATCCGCCGGCGCCGCACACAAGCGCGCTTTTCATCAAAAGCCTTTCCCGAGCCGCCCTGCGTCACGCAAGCTTATGGCCGCTCCGCTTTTCCGACAAGGACGATTGCCCTTACGCATGGGTAATGCGCTGGTAAGCTTGGGGCCGTCAACGCGCATTTGCGGGTCAAGCCGGCATCTGGATCGCTTAATAACGATGCAATAATCTCCACATCCCCTAGCCATTGATGTTGAATCGTCCCAGAGAACGCACGGTGAATAGCTCCATGCCTGCGGATTTTCGATGCTGCTGAAGCGCTTCGTTTTATTCGCGATCGTTGCTGGTGCCGTTTTATTATTGGGCCTCGTTGCCGCGGATTTTGGATCAGGGCTTTGCTCGCCGGCAGCACTTCCCGGAGACGAAACCTGGACCCAATGGCAACGCTATCACCAGGCGGTGCAATTGGTTTTTGGTGCCTGGCACGCGGGGTCCGGCTTTGACTGTTTTACCGGCAACACGATCGGCGGAACGTTTGTTCGAACCTCCACGCAAACGATTCCGGCGCTGATCGTTCTTGCGTTCTTATTCGCCGGCTGGTTCGCCGCCGGCTCCTCGCTTTACCGGTGGTGGTTGCGGCAGCGGGGAAACCACACGATCATCGCGGGCGAGCCGGAGGCCATTCGTGCGGCCGCACGCGAGGCGCGGCGCCATGGCGGGGTCGTGTTTCTCGCGATCAATGCGGAGAATCTCGAAGCGCTTCGCCGCCGTTTCTGGCTTTCCCTGGTCGAGCCCATCGCAGGGCCGGGCGGCGTTGCGAAGGTGCTCGCAAGGCTCGGCGCGAACAAAGCGCGCGAGGTGATTGCGGCTTCCGCGAGCGATGTCTCGAACATCGAGATCAGCGAGGCCGCCATTCGGATCGTCAAGCCGGACGCTTCATCGCGGCCCGATATTGTAACGGTTATCGAGCAGGCGGCGCTTCGCAATTTGCGCGCGCATGAGCTCGCGCGGGATGCGGCGGCGCGGCGCGCCGATTTGATCGCCGTTTCGTTCGGCCAAATGCAAATCCGCCTCGGTATCGCGGCGGCGATCCCTTATCAGTTCGACGTCGCGGGCGCCGAGCGGGTGCATGTGGTGATTTCGGGCGCGGGTCCGCTGCTGCAGGCGTTGGTGATGCAGATCGCACGCCAAGCTTACGAACTGAAATCGAAAACGCCCATTTTGACCATCGTGCAATTTGGACGCGATGGATTTTCGGTGGCCGTCATTGAAAGGTTGCAAGCGGCAACGGCGGCCGCGGATATTCGCATCATCTCGGGCGACGCGAGCGACGCCGTCGGTTTCGAGCGGGCGATCGCGCAGATCGGCTTCGATCAAAATCCCATTTTCGCCATCCACTGCGCCGAGGAACATGATGGCGAGGCAGAAATCCTCGCCCGGCGATGGGAAAAATCCTTGCGGCAATTGGGGCAGGCGGTGCCGCCGATCGTGATCTATCCCAATGCCGCGATCGACGAGGCGGCAATGCCGATCGGCGAGAGCGGCATGTGGCGATGGTCGCCGCCGATCGACATCACGGCGGTGCGCGATGTCGCGAAGAAGATCGACCGTCACGCGCGCGCGATCCACGACGATTTCCTCGCCAAGGAACGCGCTCGGCTGGGCGCGGGCTTTCCCAATCAGGCGAGCCACGCACCCTGGCCGCAGCTGCCGGCGGAATTTCAGGACGACAACCGCGCCGTGGCCGATCATCTCGATGCCAAGCTGATGATGATCGGTTGCCGGTCCGTCGCCGGTGTGAGCCTGCCGGCGCATGCGCTTTCGAAAGAAGAGATCGAGCTGCTTGCCAACATCGAGCACGCGCGCTGGATGGCGGGAAAATCGCTCGATGGATGGAAATATGGGACGCCGCGCGACGACAAGCGGCGGCTCAATCCGAGCATGCTGGAGTATGACAAGCTTTCCGAAAGCGATAAGCAGAAGGACCGCAACAATATCGTTCTCGTGCCGCAGCAGCTTGCCTTGGTGAACGAGCGCGTGGTCGAGGATTTTGCCTGCGCCGTTGTTCTCGCCGAAGGCCCGGCGCGATCCGACCAGTTCGATACGCTGATCGCGCCGCTCCTCGCCTGGCGTGACCGAAATCCGGTGCGGCATCCGGTGATATGGATCGCGCCGGATAACGCCCGTATGCTTTCGCTGGCGGAAGCCTTGGGCCGGGCGGGTCTTTCACTCGGGGTCATCCATGACCGCAACGAAGGCGCAAGAAGCGCGATCATGGCGGATAGCGACTATCTTTCCCGGCTCGCCCGCATCATGAAATCGGCGGATAAGCACCTAATTTTGGCCCCGGAGGCAGGGCTCAATGCACCACCCGGGGAGCGGCGCAACCATTTTGAATTCTGCGAAGCGCTCGTGATTGAAAGCGATATGAAGCCCGCGCCGCCGCATCGGGCCATCGCGAAGTGGGACAGCGAAAAAGGATTTGTCGATGCGGGCTGGCTCGCCTGATCCGCGAGGACTTGCCTTGCGCCCGCGGCATTCGATCGCGGCGCTCGCGTTCGGCGTCTTCGCCGCGAGTTTCGCGCTGTTTTCGCCGACCAGCGCACGGGTCGAGCCCCAGAAAGATCAAGCCTCCACGCGGGGCGTCGAAATTTTCGTCGATCAGGACAAGGCGAAGAAAGCGGCGGATGAGCGCATCGATAAGATCAGGGAAAAATTGAGCGCGAACCATAGCTTCGCGCTCGTGCTCGGAATCGACACCTTCGACAAGCCCGCCTGGCCGCGCCTCGCCGGCGTGCTCAACGAAATCCAGGAAATTCGCGCGGCGCTCGAGGCGCAGGACTTCCATGTGGAAACGAACCTGCGCGCGAATGACGAGGCAGCGCCGAATTCGGGCGCGCAAGCTTATCTCGCGCCGCTCAACGCCCAGGATCTCAGGCACAAGATCGGCGATTTCCTCGCCCGCTATGGCCGCGATGCCGCGAACCGCCTCGTGATCTACGTTGCCACGCACGGGCACGCGGCGCGCGACCCGAAGGGAAACGCGGAAGCGGGCGGCTACGGCTACCTCGTTACCAAGGATAGCCCCGATCCGCGGGCGGAGGATTTCGCGGCGCATGCGTTTTCAGTGAAGGACCTGGCGGACGGGCTCGTGACCGTGGAAGCGCAGCATATCTATTTCTTTTTCAATGCCTGCTTTTCCGGCGCCATGGTTCCGCAAATCCAGCTGCGCGAAAAAACCGAAAGCGGCGTGCTGCAGGGCGTCGATGAAAACGTCATCGACTGGGCGCAGAGGCTGCTCGCGCACAACGCGCGCCTGATCATTACGGCCGGCAGCGACGATCAGACGGTGCCCGACGTGAACAATCCGTTCTCCAAGGCGGTGATCGAGGGTCTCGCCGGTGCGGCCGATCAGGATGGAGACGGCCTGATTTTGGGAAGCGAGCTTGCCTCTTACATCCGCGCGCGCGTCGCAGCCGAAACCAGAAAAAAACTGCACCCCAACGATCCGGTCTTTGCCTTCGTGCCGAAGGTCATCGGGCCGGGCAAACCGAGAAGCGACCTCAAGCTGCCCTCGCTCGTGATTGACTACGCGCAGAATGGCGATTTTGTCTTTGTCTCTCCGCGCGGGCGGCGGCATGACGTGCCGCAGAATGAAGGATTTTCCGCGCTCCAGCAGAAACTGCCGAAAACGCAATCCATCGATTGTCCGGATTGCCCGATCATGATCAAGATTGCGGACGGCGAAAAGGCGACGCCCAAAATTCCGCCTTTCGCGCTGGCGCAGACCGAAACGACATTCGCGCAATGGGACGCGTGTTACCGCGATTTCTACTGCCACAGCTGGATCGACGATCACGGCCTCGGGCGCGGCGACAGGCCGGTTGCGGGAATCACCTGGCAGGACGCGCTGCAATTCATTTCCTGGCTCAACGCGAAAAAGGAGAGGTCGCCTTGCGAAGAGTACCGGCTTCCGTCGCCCGCCGAATGGACTTTTGCCGCGCGCGGCAACACGAGCACGCATTATCCCTGGGGCGAGCGGGCGGAGGCCGATCAGGCGAATTGCTGGAATTGCGGCTCGATTTGGGACGGCACGGGCCCGGCGCCGGTCGCGCGTTTTTCGCCGAACGCCTTCGAGCTCTACGACATGATCGGCAATCTGTGGGAATGGGTGGAAGCGCCCGGCAATCAATGCAAGCCCGCCGACATGCTCGCCAATGGCGGCTGTCCGACGGACGGTAACGTGATGGGCGGCGCGTTCTCGACCAGGCTCGAAGATATCTCATTCGAGACAATGGGAAATATTCCCCGCACCTCCAATGAGAAGCACAGGTCTTACCGGCTCGATTCGGTCGGATTGCGGGCGGCGTGCACGCTGCGCAAGGGATAGAGGCGGCGCTCGCCGCCGTTTCTTACTTCTTCAAATCGCCCTTCTTCACGCCGGCTTCCGGGAAAATCCACATCGCCACCACCATGAAGATGGCGGTGGCGATGACGAAAGTGCCGAATTCCGGCCGAATGGGCGAGTGGCTCCAATAGGCGAGCACGGCGGCGATGATCAGGACGACGACCGAAACGACGGCTTTGACGTCGCTGGGCATTTCGAACTCCCGTTCCGCCCGGCGCCGCTCAGTCGGTGCCGACGGGTGCGGCGGCGGCAAGGTCCGGCCGCTTCGGCGCGCCGCGCAGGTTCTTCCTGAGATAGCGCTCGTCGTAGCCGTTCAGGAGCGTGCCGATCAATCCGCGATCGACGTCGGACGTGCCGAACAGCCAATCGGCGATGGGGAAGGTGAGATTCATGTTCACCTCCATCATCAGCTTGGCGTTGTGATGGGCGGTGTGATGGCGGCGCAGGGTGTTGACGAACGGAAAGTTGCGCACGAACCAGTTCTCGTCGACGTGGCAGCAGAAATGCATGAACTCGTAGATGAGATACATGCCCGTGGTCACGCTCATGAACAGCCAGCCGACATTCGGCGAGAACAGCGCGCCGAGAACGATCGCCGCCGGCAGCGACATCAGGATGAAGACGACGAGCGCGTAAGGCGGGAACACGGTCACGCGCCAATCCTTGTGATCGCGGAAGCGCATCTCGTCGTCGGTGAAGAATTGATGATGGTTGAGCGTGTGGCGCTCGTAGACGGCGCGGAGCCCTTTGATGTTCACCGGCCGGTGCATCACGTATTTATGCACGGCCCACTCGAAGAGGTTGGTGAAGAGGAAGGTGACCGGCACGGTCAGCCATTCGAGCAGCGTCACGTTGTGGATGTGCTGGACGTAAATGTAGAAGGCGGCGGCGCCCATCGCGTAGATGATGAGGATATGGAAATAGCCGTCGTACCAGCCGATGATCCGGGAGCGGTATTCCTGACGAAAAGCCTTTTGCCGTTCGCTGATCATGTCATCCTCCGTCGTGGACCGGGCCATCATTTTCGCGCAGACCCGCCCTATCCTAGGGGAGGCGCGGGGCTCCGGCTCTGATATATCACAAGTCTATCACTATCGGCGCCCGCGTCAACCGGCTGTGGACAGCGGGTCGGCGGCGCGAATGCCGGAAATGCTGGGGCTCGCGGCGCGGACTTCAACAGAGTGCGGCGTGAAAGCTTCATGTCGTTCCCTCCCTTTTTACGCGGATTATTTTTTATCGATTTCCTTGATTGCCTTGTCGATTTCGTCGCTCTTCAGGATCCAGTCGTTGTCGAGATTGGCAACGACCGACTTCATGAACGGCTCGGAAAGACGGACGGCGCGGTCCTTGTCGCCGAGATAATCGACGAGAATCGCGAGCGCGAGCTGCTGCGGGCTCTCGCCCTCATAGGTCCATTCGAAGCCGTATTTGGTGAAGCGCTTCACCTCATAATGCTCGTCGAGGCGCTTGCCGTCGGCGGTGACGACGAGGCCGTCGATGGTGCGTTTTCCTTCGTAGGTTTTCATCGCCGCCTCAAACATTCACGGTCGCGCGCGTGAAGCTCGCGATGTAATCGAGAAGATTGTCGGAGGCCTTGGCGGCGCGGGCGGGATCGCCCTTGGCGATCGCGCGCGCCTGTTCCGCGTGCAGCCGCGCGCAGAGCGGCAGGTCGGCGGCTTCCTTGTAGTGCAGGTACCAGAAACGCCGCGACAAGCCCTGCAGGAGCTTCATCGCGCGCGCCGCGTAATCGTTATGCGCGGCTTCGATCATCAGGACGTTGAGGTCGCGGTCGAGCCGCATGAAGGCGATGTCATCATTGGCCTTGCCCGCCTGATCCATGGCGCGCGCGGTTTCCATGAGGCGGGCGCGCTCTTCTTTGGTGGCGCGCTCGGCGCCGGTGGCGGAGAGAAACCGTTCGAGCTCGCGGCGGACTTCCAGCACGAGCAGTTGCTGGCGCGGATTGATCTCGGAAACGAGGATGCCCTTGCGCGGCAGGATGCGGACGAGGCCTTCGAGCGCGAGCCGCTGCAGCGCCTCGCGGATCGGCGTGCGGCCGATCTTCAGCGCCGCCGACAGCGATTGCTCCGACAAGACCTCGCCCGGCTTCAATCGAAGCGTGACGATGCGCTCTTCGATCTGCCGGTAGGCGAGGTCAACCAGGGTCTCGGCCGACCGCAGGCTCTCCTTGGGGATCGTCACGTGTTTGGTCATCGATCGTCCCCGCGCTCAGACGTGGCGGCGCTTTTGCACCAGGGCGGCGAATTTCTCGTATTCGGGCTCGTTTACGCCGTAGGAATGGTCGTCGTCGGGGAAGCTTCCTTCCTTCACTTCTTTGACGTAGCGCTTGATGCCGTCGACGGCGACCTCGGTGAGCTTGGTGTAACGCTTGGTGAATTTCGGCTTGAAATCGGTGAAGACGCCCAACAGATCGTAGCAGAGGAGAATCTGCCCGTCAGTGCCGACGCCGGCGCCGATGCCGATCGTCGGAATCGTCAGCTGCTCGGAAATGAGCTTCGCGATCTTCGCCGGCACCGCCTCGAATTCGAGCATGAAGCAGCCGGCGTCTTCGATGGCGAGCGCGTCCTCGAGGATCTTCATCGCCGCCTCCGCGGTGCGGCCCTGGATCTTGAAGCCGCCGAACATCGCGATGGTGTGCGGCGTGAGCCCGATATGCGAGGCGGTCGGAATGCCGGCGTCGACGAGCGCGCGCAGAATATGCGCCTGCGACTTGCCGCCCTGCGGCTTCACCGCGTCGGAGAGCGCCTCCTGCATGAAGCGCGAGGCGTTCACGAGCGCGCGGTCGACGGTGTTGTAGCTCTGATAGGGCATGCAGCCGAGCACGAAGGTGTTGGGCGCGCCGCGGCGCACCGCCTGCGCGTGCATGATCATCATGTCCATGGTCGCGGGGATCGTGCTCGGATGGCCGTGCGCGACCATGGCGAGGCTGTCGCCGACGACGGCGACATCGACGCCCGCCATCTCGGCCCATTTCGCCGAGGTGTAGTCGGGCACCGACATGTAGACCATCTTCTCGCCGGTCTTTTTCGACTCGCGGATTTCGGTGATGGTGCGCTTTTCGCGCTTCTCGCCGCCCGCGGCTTCGCTTTTCTTGGCGGCCGCGGAGGCGGCCTGGCCCGCCTTCGCCTCGACTGCTTTCGGCATCGCTTCCCCTCGCGGCGCTTGCTCTGGCCGCTGATATATGTCTCGTATGTTACGGGTTCATTCCGGTCGGTCAAGCATGTCGCCGCAAGCCTGGCTCGCGCTCCTCCTCTTCATGCTCCTGCTCGCCGCGGTGAGCCTTTATGGGCTCGCGGCGAGCGGCCAGTTCCCGCGCGAGCATCGCGCGGCGGAATTCCGCGCGCGCGTTGGCGCCGCGATCCTGTTCGGTTCGATCGCGATCACGGTGCTTGCGCTGTTCGAGGGGCTTCTCTTCGCTTCGCAAACGATTCCGTGGTACGCAGCGGTGATCGGCGGCGGCGCGCCGGTTCTGTTTGCGCCGTTGCTGCTCAGGCCCTTGCCCGATCGCTTCGTCAATGGGCGTGCCGCGTTGCTGACGTTCTCCGCGGCCGCTGCCGTCATCGCGCTCGTGATGCTGGAATTATCGTAACGGTTCAGACATGAGCGTTGAACAGAAGAGCGTTGGCGAGGAAAACGATCGCGCGGGCGTAATTCCCGGCAATCCCTATCTTTTGCTCGCGCTCGCTTCGCTCTTCTGGTCCGGCAATCACATTGTCGGCCGCGCGATCGCCGGCGTCGTGCCGCCGTTCGGCGTTTCGGCGCTGCGCTGGCTGTTGCCCGCGATCGTGCTGTGGCCGTTCGCGCGGCCGCATCTTCTCCGCGACTGGCCGCGCCTCGCCGCGCATCGGGGCCTGCTCCTTTTTCTCGGCATTACCGGCGGCGCCATCTTCACGGTCGGGCAGTATGTCGGGCTGCAATACACCACGGCGCTCAACGTCTCGGTGCTGAACTCGTTCGCGCCGGTCGTGATCCTCGCCTGCGGCGCGCTGATCTTCCGCGATCATCTCAGGCTCCAGCAAATTTTGGGGATCGCGGTTTCGTTCTGCGGCGTGATCGTGATCGTCACCAAGATGGAGCCGCAGACGCTCTTCAATCTCACCTTTAACAAAGGCGATATCATCATCGTCGCCAACATGGCGCTGGTCGGCGTTTACACCTCCTACATGCGCAAGCTGCCGCCGCTGCACTGGCTGTCCTTCATTTTCGTCTTCGCGCTGATTTCGGCGGTCTTCACGCTGCCCTTCGCGGTGTGGGAAGACCTTTCCGGCTATCACTTTCAATTCAATGCGCTCACCGTCTTTTCCGTTGTTTATGTCGCGATTTTTCCGAGCGTGATTTCTTACGCCGCCTATACCCGCGGCATCGAGCTGATCGGCCCCAATCGCGCGGGGCCTTTTCTGCATCTCATTCCGCTTTACAGCGCGGTGTTCGCGAGCCTGTTCCTCGGCGAGCGGCTGATGGCCTATCACGCCGTGGGTTTTGCCCTGATTTTGACCGGCGTCTGGCTTGCCGTGCGCAAGTAAGGTATCTCGATCCTGAAATTTTGCCGGGCCGCGGCGCGGCCGAGGAGTTCGATATGGCGAAGAACACGCAGAAGATCGGCTGGATCGGCATGGGCCGCATGGGCTTTCCCATGGCCGAGCGCCTGTTGCGCGCGGGCCACGACGTTTCGATCTGGAACCGCACGCGCGCCAAGGCCGAGCCGCTTGCGAAGGAAGGCGGCAAGATCGTCGACAAGGTCGCGGACCTCGCGGGCGTCGACGTTCTCTTCTCCATCGTTTCCACCGGCAAGGATCTCGAGGAAATCTATTTCGGCAAGGACGGACTCATTGCGGGCAACGGGAAGCTGCCGCCGATCATGGTCGATTGCTCGACGATCGCGGTCGAGGAGTCGGTTGCGATCCGCAAGAAGCTCGCCGCGAAGGGCGTCGATTTCATCGCCGCCCCTGTTTCGGGCAACGGCAAATGCGTCAAAGCCGGCAAGCTCTCCTCGGTGATTTCGGGTCCCGAGAAGGCGGCGCGCCTGGTCGAGCCGATCATCGAGGCGTTCGCGCCGCGCGGCGTCTCCTATGTCGGCGAGGGCGATCTCGCGCGCATCTGCAAGATCGCGCACAACGTGATGCTTGGCGTCGTGATCGAGAATCTCTGCGAAATTACGCTGCTCGCCGAAAAAGCCGGCGTGCCGCGCCACGCGTTTCTCGCGTTCATGAACAATTCGGTGATGGGCTCGATCTTCACCCGCTACAAATCGCCGGCGCTCGTGAACCTCGACTGGACCACGACCTTCACGCCGGAACTCTTGCGCAAGGACCTCGATCTTGGCCTGGAGCTTTCGCGCGAACTCGACGTGCCGATGCCGGTGACGGCAACGACGCGCGAGGTACTGCAAACGCATTTCGGTGCCGCGACGCTGAAGCCGGATCCCGCGAAATACCTCGCCGGCGATTTCGCCGCACTTCTCGAAACGCTTGCGCTCGCCTCCGGCATGAAGCTCAAGAGCGAGAACAAGAACGTGCCTTCGGGCCTTGAGGTTTGAACCCAGCCCGTTCAGCCGATTCAGTCTCGCAGAAATGCGCGCCGGGAGGGGCGAGTAGGGCCTTGCCTCACTGCTGCGGCCCAAGAGCCGCTCCCGGCGTGACGTTCGTGAAACGCCGCTACGCTTCGGCCCGAACGGGTGCCTAGGCGGTCATCGCGGCAAGCTGATCCGGTGGCGTCATTCAAACCTCCGTTTCGCTTGCGTGCCGTGCCGCGTTCCGGGGACACGACAACAACTCAGCTTGTCACTGGTGCCGACGATGTCAAGCGCTTGCCGCGGCGCGCCCATTCAATATTCGTGACTCGGTTGCCAATCCCATGATCGCCGGGGTTATTCCATTGTCATCGCGCGGCATAAAGCCGGGCAGACGCGAAAGAATTCTCCGCTACACTGTCGGCGACCCAACGGAGGACGCCATGGATATCCACCTCGCGGGCTCGCGGCCGACACGCCGCGCGCCGAAGGAGTATTTCACCGGCACGGTGTGGCAGGATCCAATCGTGCAGGCACCTTCACCGGCGCGGCTCGTCGCGAACCGCGTCTCCTTCGAGCCCGGCGCGCGCACGGCGTGGCACACGCATCCGCTCGGCCAGACGCTGTACGTGATCGCGGGCGTCGGCCGCGTGCAACTGCAAGGCGGGCCGGTGCGTGAAATCCGCCCCGGCGACGTGGTGTGGATCGCGCCGGGCGAAAAGCATTGGCATGGCGCCGCGCCCACGACCGGCATGACCCACATTGCGATGCAGGAAGCGCAAGAGGGCAAATACGTCGACTGGATGGAATACGTTACGGATCAGGAATATGCGGCGGCGCCTTAATTCGCTGCATCCGGCATTGCCGTCGCGTGCGACATATTGTCTTGCATCGGCGTTCCTGCTATCTCGCGCAAAAAATTTTACGCGCCAGAAAAGCGGCTGCGAGTAGGGGGGAGTGCATTGGGTCCCGCGTCCAATCGCGAGTTCCGTGCCGGCGGCCTGATGGTCCTGATCGGGCTCGTGGCCGTGATCGAAGGCCAGACCTACAACATCGGCACCATGCGGCAGATGGGACCGGGCTTCATGCCGGTCGCGCTTGGCATCCTGCTTGTCTTTCTCGGAATCCTGATCGCGGGAACCGGCATTACCGGCGGCACCGAAGACAGTGAAGCGCTGCCCGCGCGGCGCGACTGGCGCGGCTACCTCTGCATCATCGCGGGGCCGGCCCTCTTTATACTCCTCGGAAAATACGGCGGGCTCGCGCCCGCAACCTTCGCCTGCGTGTTCGTCTCGGCGATGGGCGACCGCACCGCCACGTGGAAAAGTGCCGCGCTGCTTGCGCTCGCGATCACGATCTTCGGCGTGCTGCTCTTTGCGTATGTCCTGAAAGTGCCGTTTCCGATCCTGAAGTTATTCAATCTGGTGTTGCTGTGATCGAAACCGCGCTCGCCGGCCTGTGGTACGGCTTCGACATCGCGCTCCAGCCGCACAACATCATGTGGTGTTTCGTCGGCGTCGTGATCGGCAACATGGTCGGCGTGCTGCCGGGCATGGGCGTGCTCGCGACGATTTCGATCCTGTTGCCGCTCACCTTCGCGATGAAGCCGGTGCCCGCGATCCTGATGCTCGCGGGCGTTTATTACGGCGCGCAATACGGCGGCGCCATCTGCTCGATCCTGTTGAACCTGCCGTGCCATCCGCCGCACGCGGTGACGTGTCTCGACGGCTACCCGATGACGCAGCAGGGGCGCGGCGGCGTGGCGCTCGGCATCACCATGCTCGGCTCCTTCATCGGCGCGTCTTTCGGCATCACCGAGATGATCTTTCTCGCGCCCGTGCTCGTTCAGGTGGCGCTGCAATTCGGGCCGTGGGAAATCTGTTCGCTGATGCTGTTGGGCTTGCTCGCGGGCTCGACGCTCGCGCGCGGCTCGCCGTTGAAGGGCGTCGCGATGACCGTATTCGGGCTTCTGCTCGGCATCGTCGGCTCCGACGTCAACACGGGCGTGCCGCGTTTCACCTTCGGCATGACCGAGCTTTACGACGGCATCGAGATCGTGGCGCTCGCGCTCGGCCTCTTCGGGATCGCCGAGTTCCTGAAGAGCGTCAATCAGACGGTCGAGCTGAACCTGCAATACGCCAACGTGCGGCTGCGCGATTTGCGGCCGAGCGCCGCCGACCTGAAGCAGGCGGCGTTCCCGATGATCCGCGGCACGCTGATCGGCAGCCTCTGCGCGCTGATCCCCGGCACCGGCCCGACGATCGCTTCGTTCGTGTCCTACGCCACCGAAAAGAAAATCTCGAGGACGCCCGAGCGCTTTGGCCGCGGCGCGATCGAGGGCGTGGCGTGCCCCGAATCCTCGACCCACTCCTCGGTGCAGGGCGATTTCATCCCGACCATGAGCCTCGGCATTCCCGGCGACTCGGTGATGGCGCTTCTTCTCGGCGCGCTCATCATCCAGGGCATCGTTCCCGGCCCACAGCTCATCCGCGAGCATCCGGATATTTTCTGGGGCCTGATCGCGAGCTTCTGGATCGGCAACATCATGCTCGTGCTGCTGAACGTGCCGATGATCGGGATCTGGGTGAAGCTCCTCACGATTCCGTACCGCTATCTCTATCCGAGCGCGCTCTTCTTCGTCTGCATCGGGGTCTACAGCGCGCAGAACGATCTCTTCGCGGTGGGCGAGACGCTTGCGATCGGCATCTTCGGTTATGGACTGTTGCGTCTCGGCTTTCATCCGGCGCCCGTCCTCCTGGGCTTCGTGCTCGGGCCGCGCTTCGAGGAAAATTTCCGCCGGGCCATGCTCCTGGCGCGCGGCGATATTTTTACGTTCGTCGAGCGGCCGATCAGCGCCGTGTTCCTCGGGCTTTGCGTGGTGCTGATTGTCGGCCAGATTTACGTGCGGTTGCGCAGGCCCAAAGCGGCGGCCATTTTCAAGCCGGCGGAGGCCGAGACGCCGGCGGAGTGATTCGCTCTTTACCTCTCTCCGTTAACGGGGAGAGTTCGGCGAGCGTATTTCGCCGGATGAGGGGCCGTTTCAGCGAGCGCAAACCTGACCGCTTCGAGCACGCCCTCGATATTTTCCAGAATTTCGCGATCCCGAAAACGCAGCACGCGATAGCCGCGCTCCAGAAGCCGCTGATCCTGCGGCCGTTCAGGCTCGTCCGGCCTTTGCCATGCGCTATCAATTTCGATGACCAGCCGTTGCTCACGGCAAGCGAAGTCGACGATATAGGGTCCGATGGGATGTCTTCGAATGAACTTGCGGCCGTCGAGCGCGCGGGAGCGAAGATGGCTCCAGAGTTTGACTTCGGCCTTCGTCGACGGGCGCCGCGGTTTGCGGTTCTTGTCGGGCCTCAACTTGCCGAGCATCAATATCTGTTCGCGATCGGCAGTTCTTCCGCCGGGAAGAGCGAGATCACGCGGCAGCCCTTGTCGGTGACCACGACCTCTTCCTCGATGCGCGCAGCCGAGAAGCCGTCCTTGGCCGGGCAATAGGTCTCGAGCGCGAACACCATGCCGGTCTTGATCTCCATCGGGTGCGAGAGCGAGATCACGCGCGAAATGATCGGCCGCTCGTGCAGCGCCAAACCGAGGCCATGGCCGAATTGCAGGCCGAAGGCCGAAAGCTCATCGGGGAAACCGAATTCCTCCGCCTTCGGCCAGACGCTCGCGACCTTGTCGGTGGAAACGCCGGGCTTGATCAGGGCAATGGCGTTGTCGAGCCACTCGCGCGCTTTTTTGTAGGCGTCGTGCTGCGTGGGCGTCGCGCGGCCGACATTGAACGTGCGGTAATAGCAGGTGCGATAGCCCATGTAGCTCTGCAGGACGTCGAAGAAGGCCTGGTCGCCGGGGCGGATCATGCGATCGGTGAAATTGTGCGGATGCGGATTGCAGCGCTCGCCGGAGATGGCGTTGATCGCCTCGACGTCGTCGGAGCCGTGGGCATAGAGGAATCGGTTGGCGTTGGCGACGATGTCGGCCTCGCGCACGCCGGGTTTCAGCTCCTCGTAGATTTGCTGATAGACGCCGTCGACCATGGCGGCGGCGCGGTTGAGCAACGCGATCTCGTCGACGTTCTTGATCTCGCGCGCTTCCAGCATCGTCTGCTGGCCGTCCTGAATTTTCAACCCGGCCTTTTCCAGCTCGAACATCATCGGCGGCTCGATGATGTCGGCGCCGACCGGCTCCTTGGCGACGCCCGCCTCGCGCAAGAGCGAGGCGATCTCTTCCGCGTAGTGCTGCATCAGGCCGAAGGCGGGCGGAATGGTGCCGCGCATGCCAATGACGCCGGCGCGGCAGTGCTCCTTCAAGAGCCACGGCGAATAGAGGCGGTGGTGGACCGCGGCCGAGCCGAAGTCCCAGAGAATCGGCTCGCCGCCCTTGGGCAGAAGCGCGAAGCGGCAGAGCTTGTCGCGTTCCCACTCGCCGATCTTGGTGGCGGTGACGTAGCGGATGTTGTTGACGTCGAAGAGGAGGAGCGCGCCGAGCTTGGAATTTTCCAGCGCCTGCTTGGCGCGGCCGATGCGATAGCGGCGGAGGCGGTCGAAATCGACGCGAAGCTCGAAGTCGACGCCCATGGTGCCCCAGGCCGGCAGCGCGCGATCCCAACGATAGTTCGGCTCGAGATCGTCTTCGGAGGGCTCGACGGGCTTGCGCAGAATCTTGTCCATGCCTTCCTCCCTGGAAGGGTGAGTGTCTTTGTTGCGAGTATAAACCGCCGGACGCGGAAAGTGGGAGCGGTCCGTTTTCTTCTACCTTCCCCTTTGACGGGGGAGGTCGCCGGGCGAAGCCCGGCGGGTGGGGGTGACAGCGGAGCGTTTGGCTTCACCCCACCCCGGACCGCTTTCAGCGGTCCGACCCTCCCCGTCAAGGGGAGGGATAAGAGCGGCGACTACTCCGCCGCCTTCTGCCGCTTGCTGCGCTCGGCGAGGTACCAGTCGAGGATCTCGGTGCCGTTCCAGTGCAACACGCCCTTGTGGCGGTTGGCGTATTCGTAAATCTGCTCGAGATATTTGATGCGGTGCGGCTGGCCGGAAATGTAGGGGTGGATCGCGAGCGCGATGATCTTCGCGCGCTTCTCGCCCTCAGCATAAAGCCGGTCGAACTGGTCGATGGTGCGGCGGAGCAAATAATCGCTCTCGTGGTGCTGCACGAGCATCATCGGGATGTCGTTCAACTCCACCGAATAGGGGAGCGTGACGAGCGGACCCTTGGCGGTGGCGATTTCGGTCGGCTCGTCGTCATAGACGTAGTCGCCGATATATTTGACGCCGGCGGCGGCAAGCAATTCCGGCGTCTCCAAAGTCTCGGTCAGCCCCGGCCCCAGCCAGCCGACCGGACGCTTGCCGGTGAAACGCTCGAGAATGTCCATCGAGCGGTTGATCATTCCCGCCTGGTCCTCGTGCTTGTGCATGGGCAACTGATCGTAGGCGTGGCCCATGAACTCCCAATCGGCGTCGCGCGCTTGCTCCGCGACGCGGCGATAGTCCTCGCAGACACGGGCGTTGATCGAGAGCGTCGGCGCGATGTGCAGCCGCTCGAACAATTCGAAGAAGCGCCAAACGCCGACGCGCATGCCGTATTCGTGCCAGGCCCAGTTCGGCACGTCGGGCTGCAGCGACACACCGGTCGGCGGCGGCAGCACCTGGCGCGGCATGGGGCGGCCGATGTCCCACACTTCGAGGTTGACGATGGTCCAGAACACGAGGCGCGCGCCGCCCGGCAATTTCAGCGGCGGGCGGTCGACGATCGCGGAATATTCGGCGCGTTCGCGCGGGAGCATGGTGGCCATGGTGCCTACTATAGCAGCAAATATTTTCGCGTCGGGAAGCGCGTTCTTGCCGCACTGCACGATGGCGCGCAATCCGGGGCCGCCCTAACATTCCGCGCGGCGTAAGGGTGACGCGGTGAAGCCTCGCAGTTTCGATTATGTGCGCGCAAAATCGCTCGCGGAGGCTTTGGCCGCGTTGTCGCGCCATGGCGCGGAGGCGAGGATTATCGCCGGCGGGCAGAGCCTGGTGCCGCTGCTCAACATGCGCATGGCGTCGCCCGCGCTTCTCGTGGACATCGGCGCGCTCTCCGAACTCAAGGGCATCTCGCTCCAGGATGGCTGGCTGCGGATTGGCGCGCTCACGCGACAAGTGGAGGCGGAGCGGTCGCCGGATATCGCAAAGCACGCGCCGCTTCTCGCCAAGGCGCTGCCGCATATCGGGCATTTCGCCATCCGCAATCGCGGCACGATCGGCGGCTCGATCGCGCTCGCCGATCCCGCGGCGGAGTTGCCGGCGTGCCTGCTCGCGCTCGGTGGCGAGGTGGAGATCGAAGGCGCCAAGGGCAAGCGCACGGTAAAGGCCGACGATTTCTTCAAGGATCTCTACGAGACCGCGCTCGGGCCCGGCGATGTGCTGACGGCGATCCGGGTTCCGGCGGCGGCAAAAGACGCGCGCGCGGGTTTTGGCGAGCTCGCGCGCCGCCACGGCGATTTCGCCATGGCCGGGGTTGCGGCCTCCAGGCAGAACGCGAATGTGCGGCTCGTGTTTTTCGGCGTCGGCTCGACGCCTACGCGCGCACGCCAAGCGGAAGCAGCGTTTGTCGCTGGCTCGCTCGAGGAAGCGGTGGCGGCGCTCGATCGCGATCTCGATCCGCCCGACGACATCCATTCGAGCGGAGCGGTGAAAAAGCATCTTGCGAAGACGCTGCTCTGCCGCGTGGCGCCGGAGATCGTCGCATGAGCGCGCGGCAGGAAATATCGCTCACGGTGAATGGCGAGGCCGTGCGTGAGGCGGTCGAGCCGCGGAAGACGCTTGTCGATTTCCTGCGCGAGGATTTGGGCCTTACTGGCAGCCATGTCGGCTGTGAGCACGGCGTGTGCGGCGCCTGCACCGTACGGATCGACGGCACCGTCGTCCGCGGCTGCCTCGTGCTCGCGGTGCAGTGCGAGGGCGCGAATGTCGAGACCATCGAGGGCGTTTCCGATTCCGGCGCGATCGCCGATCTGCAAGACGCCTTCGAGAAGCGCAACGCCTTGCAGTGCGGCTATTGCACGCCGGGCATGCTGCTCGCGGCGGAAGAACTGCTCGCCGCCGGCGGCCGGCCTGATCGCGAGAAAATCCGCGAGCATATCTCCGGCAATTACTGCCGCTGCACCGGTTACGAGGCGATCGTCGATGCAATCGACACGGTGGCAGAGGCACGGGGAGGGCGAAAGTGAAAATCACCGACGACGTTGCCTCCGGCCTCAGCGCCCTCGACCGGCCGAACAGCTATATCGGCCGCTCGGTGCCGCGGCCGAATCTCGCGCGCTTGATGAAAGGCCGCGGGCAATATGTCAGCGACCTTTCGCTGCCGCGCATGGCGCATGTGGCGTTCGCGCGCTCGCCGCACGCGCACGCGAAAATCAAGAACATCGACGTCGCGGCGGCGAAAAAAGCGCCGGGCGTGATCGCAGTCGTGACCGGCGCGGAACTCGCCAAGGTGATCACCCCCTGGGTCGGCGTGCTCACGCATTTGAAAGGCATCAAGTCGGCGCCGCAGCACGCGATCGCGGTCGATCGCGCCTGCTGGCAAGGCGAGGCGGTTTGCGCCGTGGTCGCGAAGACGCGCGCCGAGGCCGAGGACGCGGTCGAGTTGCTCGAGATCGAATATGAGGAACTGCCCGCGGTCACCGATGCGGAAACCGCGCTCGATGCAAGGACGCCCGTGATTCACGCAGAGCTCGGCGACAACCTCACCTTTGAGCGCAGGCACGAGACGGGCGAGGTCGACAGGGCATTGAAGGAATCCGATACGGTCGTTGAAGCCACTTTCGTCTTCGGCCGCCACACGGGCGTGACCAACGAGCCGCGCGCGACCGTTGCCGACTGGAACGAGGGCGAGGAGCGCCTCACCGTCTATCAGGGCACGCAGGCGCCGCACATGATGCAGAATTTGTTCGCGAAGCATCTTTCGCTCGCCGAGCATCAGGTGCGGGTGGTGACCAAGGACGTCGGCGGCTCGTTCGGCATCAAGGTGCACACCTATGCCGACGAGATGGCGACGGTGGCGCTGTCGAAATTGCTCAAGCGGCCGGTGAAGTTCGTCGCCGACCGGCTTGAAAGCTTCACCACCGACATCCACGCCCGCGATCATCGCGTGAAGGCGAAGGTCGGCGTGAAGAAGGACGGCACGATCGCCGCCTTCGAGATCGACGACCTCACCGGCATCGGGCCTTATTCCGTCTATCCGCGCACGAGCGGGATCGAAGCGAACCAGGTGGTGAACCTCGTGGGCGGCCCATACAGGTGCCCGAACTATCGCGCGCTCGCCCGCGTCGTGTTCCAGAATAAAAACGTGATGTGCCAGTACCGCGCCGTCGGCCATCCGATCGCGACGGCGGTGACCGAAGGGCTCGTGGAATTGGCGGCGGCGAAGATCGGAATCGATCCGCTTGAAATCCGCCGCAAGAATCTCATTCCCGACGACGGTTATCCGTGCGCCGCGCCCTCGGGCATCAAGTTCGAGAAGTTGTCGCACCATGCTTCGCTGGAAAAGCTCGCGAAGATGATGGGCTACGACAAGCTTCGTGCCGAGCAGGCGGCGTTGCGCGAGAAAAAAACCTATCGCGGCCTCGGGTTCACCTCGTTCATTGAGGTGACGAATCCGTCCGCCGCGTTCTACGGCGTCGGCGGCGCCAAGATCTCGGCGCAGGACGGCGCGACGATGCGGCTCGACGCCCAGGGCGCGCTGATCGTGCATTCCGGCGTCACCGAGCAGGGACAGGGCGCCGAAGCCGTGCTGGCGCAGGTCGCGGCCTCCGCTTTCGGCGTACCGATCGAGCGCGTGCGCGTGGTCACCGGCGACACCGACAACACGCCTTATGGCGGCGGCACCTGGGCTTCGCGCGCGGCCGGCATCGGCGGCGAGGCGGCGTGGCAGGCGGGCAAGGCGCTGCGGCAGAACGTGCTCGCGGTCGCGGCTTCCATCCTGCAGGCGGAGCCGAAGGCACTCGATATCCGCAACGGTCTCGTGGTCGACGCCGATACCGGCCGCGAGCGCATCGGCTTGGACGAAGTGGCGCGGATCGCCTATTTCCGGCCGGACACGCTGCCGCCGGGCTTCCAGGCCGAACTTGTCGCCACCCGCCACTACGTGCCGCGCGCGTGGCCCTTCGCCTTCACCAACGGCATTCAGGCTTCGTATCTCGAAGTCGATGTCGACACCGGCTTCGTGAAGCTCCTGCGCCATTGGTGCGTGGAAGATTGCGGCACGGTCATCAATCCGCAGCTCGTCGACGAGCAGATTCGCGGCGGCATCGTGCAGGGCATCGGCGCCGCGCTCTACGAGCACTGCATCTATGATGCGCGCGGGCAGTTGCTGAACGGCAACATGGCCGATTATCTCGTGCCGATGGCAGGCGAGATGCCTGACATAGAAGTCGGCCACGTCGTGTCGCCGACCGCCGATTCCGAACTCGGCGCCAAGGGCGCGGGCGAGGCGGGCACGGCCGGCGCGCCGGGCGCGGTGATGAATGCGGTCAACGACGCGCTGCGGCCGCTCGCTGCCGCGATCATCACGGAAATGCCGATCACGCCCGGCGTCGTGCTAAAGGCGCTGGGCAAAGTTTAAGGAGAAGAAGATGAACATCACTGTCGGCCGCAAGGCGATCGAGGAGGCCTCGAAAAAACTTTCCAACTGGGGCCGCTGGGGCAAGGACGACCAGATCGGCACGCTCAACCACGTGGGACCGGCGGAGATCGTGAAGGCGGCACAACTGATCCGCACCGGCCGCGTGTTCGCGCTCGGAATTCCGCTCGATCAGAACGGCCCGCAAACGGGGCTCTTCGGCGGCCGCTTCAACCCGATCCATCAGATGCTCGCCACCGGCACCGACGCGATCGCGGGACGCCAGGACTGGAACAAGATTCGCTACGCCGACGACACCCTGAACTTGTGCGTGCAGGGCGCGACGCACTGGGACGCGCTCGGGCACATCTTCTACGAGGACAAGGCCTATAACGGCCATGACGCCAAGCTCATCGACGCGCGCGGCCTGAGCGTGCTCGGCATTGAACACGCCAAGAGCAAGATGATCGGCCGCGGCGTTCTCCTGGACATCGCGCGCCATCGCGGTGTCGATTGGCTCAAGGACGGCGAGGGGATTTCCAACGACGAACTCGACGCCTGCGCGAAAGCGCAGAAGGTCGAAATCCGCAAGGGCGATTTCGTGATCCTGCGCACCGGCCAGATGGAGCGCTGTCTCGCCGAAAAGAAATGGGGCGGCTATGCCGGCGGCGACGCGCCGGGCGTCAGGTTCGAGAACTGCTACTGGTGCCAGGAGAAGGAGATCGCCGCGATCTGCTCCGACACCTGGGGCGTCGAAGTACGGCCGAACGAAACGAAAGAGGCGAACCAGCCCTGGCACTGGGTGGTGATCCCGGCCATGGGCCTGTGCATGGGCGAAATCTTCTATCTGAAGGAGCTCGCCGAGGATTGCGCCAAGGACAAGGTCTACGAGTTCTTCTTTTGCGGGCCGCCGCTGATCATCACCGGCGGCACCGGCTCGCCGATCAATCCGCAGGCGATCAAGTGAAAAGGAGAGCGTGATGGCTCGTCATCTCAAACGCGGGCTCGACGCGAGCGCGATCAAGGCGGCGGACGCAAAAGTGCGCGAGACGGTCGAGGGTATTTTGGCCGAAGTCGAGGCGCGCCGCGACGCCGCCGTGCGGGAGCTGTCGCAGAAATTCGACAACTGGTCGCCGAAGTCCTTCAAGCTTTCACCGCAGGAGACCGAACGCGCCATCGCGCAAGTGCCCAAACGCGATCTTGACGACATCAAATTCGCGCAGGCGCAGGTGCGTAATTTCGCCGAGAAGCAAAAGGCCACGATGGGCGATCTCGAAGTGGAGACGCTGCCCGGCGTGGTACTCGGCCATCGGCACATTCCGGTCACGAGCATCGGCTGCTACGTGCCGGGCGGCCGCTATCCGATGGTGGCTTCAGCGCACATGTCGATCGTCACCGCGAAGGTCGCGGGCGTCAAACGCATCACCGCCTGCGCGCCGCCGTTCAAGGGCGGGCCGCATCCGGCGATCGTCGCGGCGATGCATTTCGGCGGCGCCGACGAAATTTTCGTGCTCGGCGGCGTGCAGGCGGTGGCGGCGATGGCGCTCGGCACGGAGACGATCGCGCCCGTCGACATGATCGTCGGCCCCGGCAATGCCTATGTCGCGGAAGCCAAGCGGCAGCTCTTCGGCCGCGTCGGCATCGATTTGCTCGCGGGGCCGACAGAAACTTTGATCATCGCCGACGATACGGTCGACGCCGAAATCTGCGCCACCGATCTCCTCGGCCAGGCCGAGCACGGTCCGACATCGCCGGCGATTTTGCTCACCACGTCGGACAAGCTCGCGCGCGCGACCATGGCCGAGGTTGCGTGGCTCCTGTCGATCCTGCCGACCGCCGATGCCGCGGGCAAGGCGTGGGAGGATTACGGCGAGGTGATCGTTTGCGAAAATGACGAGGAGATGGTTCGCGAAGCCGACCGCATCGCCTCTGAACACGTGCAGGTGATGACCGGGGACCCGGATTATTTCCTTAACAATATGAAAAATTACGGCTCGCTGTTTCTCGGCCCGCGCACCAACGTCGCCTATGGCGACAAGGTGATCGGCACCAACCACACGCTGCCGACCAAGAAGGCCGCGCGCTACACCGGCGGGCTCTGGGTCGGGAAATTCCTCAAGACCTGCACTTACCAAAAAGTGCTCACCGACGAGGCAAGCGCGCTGATCGGCGAATATTGCTCGCGGCTCTGCATCCTCGAGGGATTTTCCGGTCACGCGGAGCAAGCGAATGTGCGCGTGCGGCGCTACGGCGGCCGCAACGTCGCCTACGCGCAGGCGGCGGAATAGCTTTATCCGATCTCCTGCCAGGCGCCGTTCGCGGCGGTGGAGCGGAAGAGCGCGTCGAGCGCCGCCACCGTGTGCAGGATTCCTTCGTCGTCGATTTGATATCTGCCTTCACCGAGCGCCGCGCGCGCGAAGGATTCGAGATTGAGGCCGACGCTGTTCGTCGCATCGAGTTCGATCGTCTCGATCCCGCGGCCGGAGCGCCGAGTCGCGATCCTCGTCTCGTTCAGGCTTGCGGCCCACATGTCCGAGCCGTAAATCGCGAGCCGCCACAAGTAAGGCGTCTTCAGCGTGGTCGCGAGCGTGCCGGTGGCACCGTTGGCAAACTCGAACAACGCCGAGGTCGTGTCGCCCGAGGCGAGTGGCAGCGTCCGCCGTGTCGATAACGCGGCGACGCGCCGCATCGGCCCGGCCAGAAAGCTGAAACAGTCGATGAGATGGATGCCCATGCCGGTGACGGCGCCGGCTTTCGTTTCTTCCGGCTGCGAACGCCAGTCATTGGCCGGCTGGTCGGCGAGCCAGTCGTGGCTGAAATGGCCTTCGGCGTGCATGATCTTGCCGAAGCGGCCTTCGTCCATCAGATCGCGCATGCTGCGGATCGACGGCCACAGGCGGCGGTTGTGGCCGACGCCGAGCGCGACGCCGGCCGCCCGGCAAGCAGCGAGCGCCGCTTTCGCATCGGCGAGTGACAGCGCAAAGGGCTTTTCGCAAAACACGTGCTTTCCCGCCGCGGCCGCGGCTTCGACCTGACGGCGGTGCTGTGTATGTGGTGTGGCTAATACCACGGCATCGATTTTTTTGTCGGCGAGCACGTCCTCGTAGGAGGTTCCGATCGCAAGCCCCGTTTGCGCGGCGAATTCTTTCGCCGCTTCGGGTTGCAGCGTTACGCCGCGCGAAAAGCGCAGAAGCTTGCTATCCTTTGGTATCGAGCGGACGAGTTCTTTTCCCCACCAGCCGAGGCCGATGACCGCTGCATTCAACATTGCGCTAATTCTCCTCGCCTGCCATGTCCCGATGCGATAAGCGAAAATTCGTTGGCTAGGCAAGCGAGGTTGCGATGCGAATTCCCGACTGGAAACCCGAGGATCTGAGCCCCGCGCAGCGCAAAGTCCACGACGCGATCGTGGCCGGGCCGCGCGGAAAGGTCATCGGGCCGCTGCGCGTGTGGCTGATGAGCCCGAAACTTGCCGAGCGGGCGCAAGAACTTGGCGCCTTCTGCCGCTATAATACCAGCCTGCCGCCGCGGCTTTCGGAGCTCGCGATCCTTGTCACCGGCGCCTTTTGGAAGGCGGGGTTTGAATGGCAGGCGCATGCGCCGATCGCGCTTGAGGCGGGCGTTCCGGCCGAGGCGATCGAAGCTATCCGGCTTGGAAAAGCTCCAAAATTCGCGCGCCAGGACGAGAATGCGGTCTATGAATTTTCCCGCGAGTTGTGGACGCAGCGCCAGGTTTCCGATGCGACCTATCGGCGCATTGCGGGCCTGCTCGGGAATGAAAGCGTGGTCGAACTCGTCGGCATTTTGGGCTATTACGGATTGATCTCGATGACCATTAATGCCTTCGAGGTTCCGCTGCCGGAAGGCGCGGGGAATCCCTTTTCTTGAAGCGATATTGGCGCGAGGAGATTTTGTCATGAGTGGTGCGAAGAAGGGCGCCGTTGGAATTATCGGTCTCGGCATCATGGGCGGCGCGTTCGCGCATCATCTCGCCGCCGCCGGATGGCAGGTGAAAGGCCGCGATACCGATCCGGCGCGTTGCTCGGAATTGGCCGCGGCCGGGGTCGAGATCGTGCCTGATGTCGCCACCATGGCGCGCTCGGTGCCGGCGATCATCATGAGCCTGCCCTCGCCGAAAGCGCTGGAAGAGGTCGTGAGTGAGATCGCCGCGGCGGGCGCAAAAAAGCTCACCGTCGTCGAAATGAGCACCTTCGCGCTTGAAGACAAAATGAAAGCCGAGAAGACGCTCCGCGAAGCCGGCCACGTCATGCTCGATTGCCCTGTCAGCGGCACCGGCGCGCAGGCCAGGATGAAGGACCTCGTCGTCTATGCCAGCGGCGATCGCGCGAGCATCGCCGCGCTCCGCCCGTTGTTCGCGGATTTTTCGCGCCAGGCCCACGATCTCGGCGCCTTCGGCAATGGCAGCCGGATGAAATACATCGCCAATCTTCTCGTCTCGATCCACAACGTCGCTTCTGCGGAAGCGATGGTGCTCGGCATGAAGGCGGGCCTCAATCCGCAGAAAGTGTTCGACGTGATTTCCACGAGCGCCGGCACTTCGCGGATGTTCGAGGTGCGCGGGCCGATGATGGTCGCGGGCGAATATGACGAAGCGACGATGCGGATTTCGATGTGGCAGAAGGACCTCGCCATCATCAGCGCGTTCGCGAGATCGCTGGGCGTTCCGACGCCGACTTTCGACGCGACGCTGCCGCTCTATGCCGACGCGCTCGCCGCGGGCTACGGCCCGCAGGATACGGGCGCGGTCTGCGCCGTGCTTGAAGAGAAGGCCGGCGTGAAGCGCGACTGATCAGCCGCGCAAAAAATCCATCGTCGCGGTTTCCGCCATCACCGCGTCGGGCGTGCGGTAGCGCTCGGCGGAGTGCCGTTCTTCCACGGTATGTTGCCGTGCCTGGATGTAGGCGCCGAGGTGGCGGGCGCGCTCGATGATGCGCCGACCGATCCCGATGCGCGCGCGTTCGAACGCGCGTAAGGCGGATTCCGTATCAACGCCCGCCGCAAGTGCCTCGACCAGGGCGATCGCATCCGCGGCCGCCTTGGCAACGCCGGCGCCGACATGCGGGCGGGCGACAAAAGCGGCATCGCCCAGGATTGCCGTCCGGCCGAACGCGATCTTCGGCGATTCGAGATCGTAGATCGGCTGCAGAAAAGGCTGCGGGGTCAGCGCCACCATTTCCTGGAATTGCGGCGCGAGCAGGCGTTCGGAAGCGATGCGGAGCGTGCGGATATTTTCCGCCCGCACCAAAGGCGGCGGGATCGAGCCTTGATGCGTGTGGCCGCTGCCGTCGGTGAGCAGGCGATGGAGCTTATGCTCCTCGTCGGCGGGGCGGTACCAGACGAAATTGTAACGCCGCCTTCCGCGCTCAAGCTCGTTGTTGGGGCCGGCGACCGGATAGCCGAGCATCTGCTCGCCGTCGGGCAGACAAAAAGAAAAATATTCGAAGAGGTCGGCGTGGGTGCGCGCGCTCACTTCGCGCTCGGGCACAAGACCGCGCCAGGCCACGTAGCCCGCATAGAGCGGCTTTGCCTCGGGAAGATATTGCGCGCGCACGGTCGAGCGGATGCCGTCGGCGCCGAGCAGGAGTTCGCCTTCGGCGCGGGTGCCGTCGGCAAAATGCGCGGTGATGCCTCCGCCGCGATCTTCGCCGCGGACGAATTCCTTGCCGACATGATAGCTCGCGGCCGGAAAGGCGTTTCGCAACACGCGGAACACGCGGTCCCACGAGGTGACGATTTGCGGAAACGGCCGCTCGGCGATGACGCGGCCTTCGCGATCGAACATGCGGCGGGTTTCGACCGTGAGCCCGAGACCGTCGTCGGGATCGACGCCGGCGAACCGCAGCGCGTCCAGCAGTTCCGCATGCGTCACGATGCCGGCGCCACGGCCGGCGAGTTCCGCCGCGGAACGCTCGAAAATGTCCACCTGCCAGCCGGCGCGCCGCAGCAAAAGGCCCGCGAACAGGCCGCTGATCGAGCCGCCGATGATGAGGGCGCGGGAGCACTTCGTCACGTCGCCTTCCTCGCCGATTCTTTCCGGTCTATCATAACCGTCAAAGCAAGGGAGAACGCCATGGCCCTCACCATGAAAGCAAAGAAGGCCGCTCGCTCGGAGGCCGCCTGGCCGCAGTGGGTTAAGGCCGAATTCGAGAAAAACCAGCAAAATGGCTGCGTCGGCACGCGCCTGTTGTCCGAGGACGAGCGCGTGCGGGTGTGGGACATTCGCCTCGCGCCCGGCGAACGGATCGGCTTCCATCGCCATCAGCTCGACTATTTCTGGACCGCGATCACGCCCGGACGCGCGCGCTCGCACCAGCAGGACGGCTCGACGGTGGAGACCGAATATTATCCCGGCGAGACGAGGCACGAGAGCTATCGCGCCGGCGAACACAAGATCCACGATCTCGAGAACATCGGCGACAGCGAGCTCGTCTTCACCACGATCGAGTTCCTGCAGAGCGCCAATCCGCCGCTCGCCATTCCCGACAAGGTTCGTCTGATTGCGGCCTGAGATTGCGCTTTCCTTAGGCTAGCCAGACACGGGGCTTCGTTTAAACTGCCGTCCCGAAGGGCACACCGCGAGCCTTAGAACCGCGGGGCCGGGGAGGGGGCGCGCCGTCTTGCATATTCCGCTTGATCTGTTGGTGGGCGCGCTGGTCGCCGGCCTGTTGCTGGGCGGATTTTACGCCGCGGTCACGGTCGGCGTTTCGATCTCCTTCGGCATTCTCGACATCGTCAACATCGCGCATCCCGCCTTCATCATTCTCGGCTCCTATGTCGCCTATATTTTCAATGCGCAATTTGGCCTCGACCCGATTCTTGTGAGCGTCCTGGCGCTGCCGGCGTTTTACGCGCTCGGTGCGCTCGTCTATCAGGTCTACTACCAGTCGTTCGAAAAACGCGGCCAGGACGCGCTGCGCGGGCTCGCCTTCTTCTTCGGGCTCCTCTTCATCACCGAGGTCGCGCTCAATCTCTATTTCGGCGTCGACTACCGCTATGTCGAGGCCTCCTATCTCGGGCCCACGCTGCATTTCGGCATGATCGATCTGCCGTTGCGGCTTCTCGTTCCCTGCATGATTTCGCTTGTGCTGCTCGCGGCACTTCAGATTTTCCTTTCGCGCACGTTCACCGGCCGCGCGATCATGGCGGTGTCGCAGGATCAGCTCGCGCTGCAGCTGATGGCCGCCAATCCCGTTCGCATCAAGCGGATCGCATTCGCGATTTCGATCGCCACCTGCTCGCTCGCCGGCGCCTGCCTCATCATCATCCAGCCGGTCGAGCCTTCGGTCGGCCGCGAATATATCGGCCGCATCTTCGCGATCTGCGTGCTCGGCGGGCTCGGCAGCCTTCCCGGCACGCTGATCGGGGCGATGCTGCTCGGGCTTATGGAAAGCATCACCTCGACGTTTTACGGGCCGTCATGGGCGCCGGCGGTCGCTTTCGGTTTCCTCCTGCTTACGCTCGCGTTCAGGCCGGCGGGAATTTTGGGGCGGTAGATCTTGCGCACATCCGCCTTTCTCCTGGTTATGGCCGCCGTCGCCGCGGCTGTTTTCGCCGCGGGGCATTTCCTGGGCAGCGATTATTTTTTCTTCGCCGGCTACACCGTGTTGCAATTCGTCGTGCTGGCGACGGCCTGGAATATCCTCGGCGGCTATACCGGCTATGTGAATTTCGGCACCGCCGCCTTCTTCGCCATGGGCGCCTATGCAACGGTCGCGATTTATAAGCTTTATCCGCTGCCGATCCCTGTTCTGATCCTGATCGGCGGCGTCGTTTCCGGCATTGCCGGTTTCGGCATGGGCTATCTCACGCTGCGGTTACGCGGCGCGTTCTTTTCGATTGCAACGCTCGCGCTCGCGGTCGTGCTGCAGACGCTCGTCGTCAACTGGAGATTTGTCGGCGGCTCGCGCGGCGCCTACATCATCGGGCCGGCCACCGTGCCGATCCTGGGCAATTACATCGAGTATCTGTTTCTCATCATGCTTACGCTCGCGGTCCTTGCCATCACCGCGGCGCGCGCGATCGAGCGCTCGCAGCTCGGCTACGGCTTTGCCACCATCCGCGACGACGAGGTGGCGGCGGAGGCCTCGGGCGTCCCGACGCTTCGGCTCAAGCTCATCGCGACGACCATTTCGGGCGCGCTGATGGGCATGGCCGGCGCGCCGTTTCCCTATTACATCGGCTATGTGGAGCCAGCCTCGACCTTCGGGCTGGCCTATGCGGTGAACTCGATCGCGATGCCGATGATTGGCGGCACCACGAGCTGGGCCGGCCCCCTGATCGGCGCCATCTTGCTCGGCATCGTGCAGCAAGTCGCGACGGTGACGATCTCCTCGGCGGTCAATCTTTTAATCGTCGGCGTCTTGATGGTCGCCTTCGTGATCATCGCGCCGAAAGGGATCATCGGCTTCTTCCAGGATCGTTGGCGCGCGGGGAGCGGCGGATGACGGACCTGCTCGAAATCGGCGGCCTCTCCAAGCGCTTCGGCGGGTTCGTCGCGCTCGACGGAATCGATCTTGCGGTCAAGAAGGGCGAGCGCCTCGGCCTCATCGGCCCGAACGGCTCGGGCAAGAGCACGCTCGTCAATTGCATTTGCGGCACGCTGCACAATGAAGCGGGGAGCGTGAAATTCGACGGCAAATCGCTCGCCGGAATGACCGCGCATCAGCGCACGCGGCTAGGGCTCGCGCGCTCGTTCCAGTTGCCGCGCCCGTTCATGAGCTTGTCGGTCGCCGACAATCTGCGGGTGCCGCTCCTTTATACGGTGCATGCGCGCGAGGGGCGAAAGTTCACCCATGCCGAGATGGAAGACCATTGCGGCGAGTTTCTCAGGCTCGTCGGGCTTGCGGACAAGGCGAAAAAGCTGCCGCGGGATCTATCCATGGTCGAGATGCGCAAGCTTGAGCTTGCGCGCGCGATGGCGGCGGAGCCGAAACTCTTGATCGCCGACGAGGCGATGGCGGGGCTCTCGCATGTGGAAGTCGACGACATTCTCGCGCTCCTGGTGCGGCTGAACGAGCGCGGCATCACCATTATCCTGATCGAGCACATCATGCGCGCGGTGATGGCCTTCTCGCAGCGCGTTGCCGTGCTCGTCTCGGGCAAGAAGATCGCCGACGGCGGCCCGCAGGAGGTGATGCGCAATCCCGAAGTGGAGAGGGCGTATCTTGGCCAATAGCATCTTCATCGAAGGCATTCATGCCGCCTACGGCGCGGTGCGCGTGATCGAGGACGTTTCGCTCACGGTGGCCGACGGCGAGACGGTGGTGCTCCTCGGCACTAACGGCAACGGCAAGAGCACCTTGATGAAATGCATCATGGGGATTTTGCGGCCGAGCGTCGGCCGCATCGTCGCCGAGATCGACGGGGTGCGCCACGATCTCGTGGGCCGCACGGTCGAGGAGATCGTCGATCTCGGGATCGCGCTCGTGCCGGAGGGACGGCGCCTGTTTCCGCGGCTCAGCGTCGAGGAAAATCTTCTGCTTGGCGCCTTCCGCCCGAAGGCGCGGGCGAAGATCAAATCCAATCTCGATTTCTGTTACGAGGCGTTTCCGCGGCTCGCCGAGCGGAAGAAGCAGCTCGCGGGCTCGATGAGCGGGGGCGAGCAGCAAATGCTGGCGCTCGGTCGCGCGCTGATGCTCGATCCGAAAATTCTTCTCGTCGACGAGCCCTCGGTGGGACTTGCGCCCATTCTCGTGAGCCGCACCATCGACAAGATCAAGGAGCTGAAGGACCGCTACAAGCTCACCGTGCTCATGGCCGAGCAGAACTTCACGCAAGCCTTGCGTATCGCCGACCGCGGCTACGTGATCGTGCACGGCAAGATCGCCTTCGAGGGCCGCTCGGTGGACGAGCTGAACAACAACGACCTGATCCGCCAGTTCTATCTCGGGCTTGAAGCCTGATCCGTACCCGAGCGGCGCAAAACAAACGCTGCGGGAGATGCAATCTCCCGCAGCGTTTTTTGTTTCCGGCCGAAGCTTACTTCGCTTTTTCGAAGGGATAGATGACCTTGCCCGAGGCGTATTCGGTCGGCGTCAGCACCACTTGCGTCGCGATATTTTTGAATTCGCTGACGTCGTTGCTCTTGATGCCCTGGAACTGGGTTTGCAGTACGCGCGACTGCGCCCACTCCCCGCCCTTGCCGAACTTCACGTCGCCGACCACGGTCTTGAAGGTGTTGGCGCGGATGTAGTCGGCGAGCTTCTGGTCGTCGAGGCTTTTCGTCGCCTCGATCGCCTGTTGCAGCACCTGCATCTGGGCGTAGGCCTGCGGGGCCATGTAATAGCCGAGCGCGTCGACGCCTTCGGCGGCGGCGCGCGACTGATATTTCGCCATGAACTCGGCGTTGCCCGAGAACTGCATCTTCGGCACCGGCAGCCAGAAATCGTAATTGACGAAGCCGTTGAGCGCCGGGCCAAGCTTCGTTTTGATCGCGGTCGATTGCAGGCCGACCATCGCGCCGCCCACCATCTTCGGCTTGAAGCCGATCTCATTGATCGCGAGCACCATGCCGACGGAATCCGGCGGATAGGAGCAGATCACGAGGAGATCGGGATTCTTCGCCTGGATCGCGCGCACGATCGGGGTGAAGTCGGTGGTCGACGGCGGATAGGCCTGGTCGTAGACGACCTCGAGGCCTGCGGCCTTGGCGTTCTCGCGCGCGCCGTCGGAGGCGTTGCGGGAGAATTCCTGGTCGGCGGCGACGATGGCGACGGTCTTCGGCTTCGGGTCCTGCGCCATCGCCGTGTCGAAGAAGCCCTTGGTGAAGGCGGGCTTGGCGTCGGGACCGGACGGGATCATCGCGAAGTAATTCGGATAGTTGAACTCGGAATTGACCGCGAGCCCGAGCAACCCGATGAACACCTTTTTCCGCTGCATCACGATCGGCATCGCCGGCGCCAGCATGGCGGTGGCATAGCCGCCGATCACGAGGTCGACTTTGTCGACGTCGAGAAGCTTGGTGTAGATCGCCGGCACTTCGGACGGCGTGCTCTTGTCATCGTAGTAGATGAGCTTCACCGGCCGGCCCAACAGACCGCCCTTGGCGTTGACTTCTTCTTCCCAGATTCTTTGCGCGAGCAATGCCGACTTGCCGTTGCCGCCGAGCCCGCCGGTCTGCGCCATGCTGTAGCCGATCTTGATCGGCTCGCCCGATTGCGCCGCGGCGCCGGTTACCCACGCGAACGCCGCGGCCGCGGCAAACACGGCCGCCGCAAGCATCTTGTGCTTGAGTTGTGCAAGCATTTCGTCTCCTCCCCGATGACGTTATGAATGACGTTATTTTTGAATATCTTAGGCGTAATCGGCGCATCGAGGCCAGAACTTTATTGGGATTGCTGCGCCGCGTTCAGATGGTTGTCGCGTCGCCGCCCTCGACGATGATGGTCTCGACCTCGCCGGCGCCACCGCGGCGGAAAGCCGCCGCTTCATCGTATTCCTTCGAGGTGAAGCAGGTCACGGCTTGATCGAAAGTCGGAAATTCGATGACGATGAAGCGGTGGAACTTGTCCGGCCCCTCCATGCGCTGGAAGCGGCCGCCGCGGGCGAGCGTCCGGCCTCCGTACTTTGCTATGATTTCGGGCACGCGATCGGTGTATTTCTTGTATTCGACCGGATCGTTGATCTTGGCGCGGGCAACCCAATAGGCGGGCATTGCTTGCTCCTGGACAGAAACTTCGGATGGGCGGAAACTGGCCCCGACATCGCTGCAATCGCGGGGAAAACCGCGAAGCGCAAAATGTGAAATTTACGAGGAGGATATCATGCCGCTTTCCTTCATGGAGCACTTCCTGATCCAGGCGGAGGACATCGAGGCGACCAAGGACTGGTACGTGAAGGTGCTGGGCTTCAAGGTCGGCCCGCATCCGGATTTCAAGTTTCCGGTCTACTGGCTCTATCTCGGCGACCAGGATGTGCTGCATCTCACCACCGGCGGCGGCAAGGTCTCCGACAACCGGATGAAGTATCTCGGCCAGGAATCGCAGGTGACCAAGGGTTCGGGCGTGATCGATCATGTCGCGTTTCGCGCCAGCGGCCTCGACGACTTGATCGCGCATCTGAAAAAACTGAACATCGAGTTCAAGGAGCGCCGCGTCGACGACCAGAGCCTCTACCAGCTCTTTCTGTTCGATCCCAACGGCGTGAAGGTCGAACTCAACTTCGCCGCCGCCGAAGCCAAGGGCCGCAAAGCCGCGGTGATGGCCTCGGAAATGACCGCGCCCAACTAAGCCGTAAAAAATCGCGCGAGCAGGGAAGAGCCATGCCCTTTGTGACGGAAAGCAACCTTACCGATATCGCGATCGAGCGGTGGAAGAACATTCCGGACGCGCGGCTCCGCCAGATCATGACCTCGCTGATCAAGCATCTGCACGGCTTCGTGCGCGAGGTCGAGCTCACCGAGGCGGAATGGGCGACTGCGATCGATTGGCTCACGCGCACCGGCAAGATGTGCAACGACAAGCGCCAGGAGTTCATCCTCGCTTCCGACGTGCTCGGCGTGTCGATGCTCGTCGACGCGATCAATCACCGGCTCGCCACCGGTGCCACGCCCACGACCGTCACCGGACCGTTCCACGTGCACGATTCGCCGGAGCTTGCGAACGGCGCCAATATGGCGGACGGCGCGCCGGGCATCCCGTGTTTCGTTTCCGGCTTCGTACGCGGCCTCGACGGCAAGCCGATCAAGGGCGCGGTCCTCGACGTGTGGCAGACCGACGGCGACGGGCTTTACGAAGCGCAACGCGACACCGACGGCCCATGGCTGCGCGCGATCTACCGCTCGGGCCCCGACGGTTCTTACGTCATCCGCACGGTGGCGCCGATCGGCTACACGATCCCGATGGACGGCACGATCGGCGAACTCATGGGGCGCACCAAGATCAGCCACATGCGGCCGGCGCATATTCATTTCCTCGTCGAGGCGCCGGGCTATCACCGCATCATCACCCACATCTTCCAGAAGGGCGACCAGTACATCGACAGCGATGTCGTCTTTGGCGTGAAGGAGCCGTTGATCGTGAATTTCGAGAAGAGGCCCGACGGCCGCACCCCCACCGGCGAGACGAGCAACACGCCATTTTACGACGTGAAATACGATTTCACGCTGCAAGCGGTCTGATCGGGGCGCGGAGCATTTTCATGAAGTTTTTTTCGTTCTGGCGCTCGCTCGCCTCGTTCCGCGTGCGGATCGCACTCAACATCAAGGCGATCGAAGCGGAGGTGGTGCAGGTCAACATCCTGAAGGGCGAGCAATGTACGGACGCTTTTCGCCGGGTCAATCCGCAAATGCTCATTCCCGCCCTTGATGACGGCAAGGGACCGATCCTGTTTCAGTCGCTGGCGATTCTGGAATATCTCGAAGAGACGCATCCGAAGCCGGCACTTCTGCCGAAGGACGCCCGCGCGCGGGCGTGGGTGCGGGGGATGGCGGGGATCGTCGCCTGCGATGCGCATCCGTTGATCGTTCCGCGCATCCGCAATTTCCTTGAGCAGGAATTCAAACTGGATGAGCCGGCGCGGCTGCAATGGATCCGGCACTGGTTCACCGAAGGCTACAAGGCCCTGGAAACACATTTGGCAAATGATGGCGTGACGGGGCGCTTTTGCTGCGGCGACGCGATCACGCTCGCCGACATCTGTCTCGTCAGCCATTCGGTCGGCGGCGAGTTCTTCGATCGCGGGCCCGCGCCTTACCCCAACGTCGCGCGCATCACGGAAGCCTGTCTCAAGGAAGAGACGTTCGCGAAAGCGCACCCGCTGAAACAGCCGGGCGCGCCCGCGAAAATCGGGCACTAGCGCGCCACCGAACGATCGTTCCGTAGGCGCGCATCAATGTGACGTGGGCTTACCCGGCTCTTGCGGGACCGTGACGAACTGCTTCGCCTGCAGCACCGCAATGCCAACTTTCGTTGGGACCGAGATACGAAATGGCGCGAGGATGCGCGTGCCGGCAATCGGCGTCAGCCAGATCTCCATGTCCCGGTTATTCATGAGATATTTGATCGTGGAGCGATCGGGATTGTAGCCCGCGATCGGCTGGTAATTCACGCCGCACACCACCGCCGGCCCGCGATACCCTTGGTCGGTCTGAACGTCTTCCATTCGCTTGAACGACAGCGCCAGATTAAAACGGTGGTTGCCATCGAAGACCGGCAGTGTCTGTTCGCACGCGCGAGGCGTTAAGGCCTCGCCTGTGCCAGCGACCGGTATCAGCGAAGCGGTGATCGGATCGACAATGCCGCGTTTATGCTCTTCGGTAACGGGAATATTTTTTCTATTTGGCGGATCCGAGGCTTCGACCGCGAGATCCTTCACCGTTCGGGACTCGATCTTCATTCTTACCGCGGCAAATTTTTTGGACTTTATGCCCACTGAATATTTCACGTCCGCCGCGTAATCCGTCGCCGACAGATGTCCGCGGTTGACCGTGCCTTGCGCAACAATCGAGCCTTCCCCTGACGTGACCCAACTCAGCAAGCCGGCTACGCGCCCGGTCACTTCCGCCGTGTATTCCTTATCGCCGATGGTAACGGTCCAAACTCCGTTTCCGACCGGAATGCCGGCGATTGAGGCGGTATATTCGGCGTTGAGCCGGCCTTGCGCATGAGCGGAATTGCATGGCCCGTTGCAAATCGCGGCCGCCAGAATTGCGGCACCCGCATATCCCGCAGCGAACCTGCGCGGCAGCATCTTGATCGATCCCTTGTTTTCTAGCCCCGGATGACTGCACTACTCGATATCCGAAACTGAACCGATTTGTCGATCTACTCTCTAGTGAAACCGGCTTTTCCGTTTCGCTGTTGTGTCAAGACTGAGGCGCCCGATGAGTAAACATCGCGAAGCGTTGGCCGAGCAGTTTTTCTCGGGTAATGCCGCCAGCTACGATCGAATCGCCAGCTTCTCGACCCTGGGGCTTGACGGTTGGTGGAAACGCAAGCTCCTCCATAAAATACCGAAGACATCCAACCGCATCATCGAGCAGGCCTGCGGCACCGGTATTCTGACTTTTAAAATTGCACGGCGCTTTCCCAAGGGCCGCGTGATCGGCGTCGAACTTCAGGCGGAGTATCTGAACATCGCCAGAAAAAAGGCGCGCGATCTGCGATTGACCAATGTCGAATTTATTCAGGGAAGAGCGGAAGACGTGATTTTGGACGGGGAATTCGATTGCATCGTGTCCGACTATCTAGCCAAATATGTCGACCTCGATCTTTTGGTGGCGCACGCGCGAACAATGCTGCGTGAGGGCGGCGTCTTCGTCGCGCATGAACTCACGCGTCCAACCAACCCGCTGTTCGTTGGATTTTGGAAGCTGCACTTCAAGTTTCTGCAGACCTATGGAAAATGGAAATATCCCGAGTGGGAAGTTGCTTTCCGCGACCTTCCGCTTTTGCTTGCAAAAACTCGCTGGGTCGATGAATTGACGCGCGCGCTTCGGGCCAACAAGTTCTCGGATATCCGGGTGGAATATCTGATCTTTGGCGCGTCGGTGATTGTTTCAGCCAGGAAATGAGTCTGCGCCCTAATTTTTTCGTGGGGTCTGGCGGGTGCGCGCGTGAATTTTTTCCTTCCAGCGCGTGCGGATGGCCGCGATCTCGTCCTCGATGCGGTCGAGGAATAGCTTCGCCTCGCCGCCGAGCGGACGGCGCGCCGGCGCGATCACCACGAATTCGGCGAAGAGCGGCGGGTCGACAATCGGGTTGACGACGAGTTCGCCGCGGCCGACATCGTTGATGCAGATGATGCCCGGCAGCACGGTGACCCAATCCGAGTGGGCGACGAATTCGAGCGTGCCGATCATCGCGTCCATCTCGATCGTATCCTCGATCGGAATGCCGTTGGTTTGAAAATAGGTTTCGAGATTGCGCCGGCGGATGTTGTGCGGGCCGGGCACGACGATTTTCAGCGGCACGCAATCGGCAAGGCGCATCGGCACGAGCGGCCTGAAGCCGCGGGCGCGGCCCGAGATCAGCATTTCACGATCGCGCGCCAAGAGCCGCGACTTCAGGCCGACGCGACCTTCGAAAGTGGGCACCACGGCGAAGTCGAGTTCCTCGGCGAGCACCATGTCGGTGAGCACGGCGCTGTAGCCCTCGACGATCTTGAGCTTCACGTCGGGGTAGTCGCGCACGTAGTCCTTCAGCGCCGGAGCGAGTGCGGCGCGCGTGAAAGTCGGCATCAGCCCGATGCGGAGATTGCCGGAAACGCGGCCGGCAAGCGCGCGCATTTCTTCGCCCGCCGTCTGCAACGTGCCGATCGCCTCGATGCAGCGGCGATAGTAGCGGCTGCCCGCGGGCGTCGGCCGCACGCCCTTCGCCGAGCGCTCGAAGAGCTTGACGCCGGTCGCGCGCTCGACCGCGGCGATGTGCTGGGAGATGCCGGATTGGGTGGCATTTTCGCGCAGAGCGGCGCGTGTAAACGAGCCCTCCTCGCAGACGGCGATGACGGCGCGGACCTGGCGGAGGCTCAATTGTTCGCTCATTAGAAATTCTAATGATAATCCATCAAAGATATTATTTCAAATGAAGGCGGCCAATCCCCTACATTTTTAACGAAACCGGCGGGGGAGCCGGAGAAACGAGTTGGGGATGCCGATGCAGCTCGGCTTTTTCACCATGCCCATCCATCCGCTCGACAAGGACTGGCGCCAGTCCTTGCGCGAGGATCGGGAAGCCTTCGTGCTCGCGGACGAGCTCGGCTTTGCCGAAGGCTATGTGGGCGAGCACGCCACCGACCGCGCCGAGAACATCACCTCCTGCGCGATGTTCATCGCCACGCTGGCGCAGGCGACGAAGCGCATCAAGCTCGGCACCGGCACGGTGAATTTGCCGAACACGCACCCGGCGGCGGTCGCCTCGCAGATCGCCATGCTCGACCATCTCCTCGACGGCCGCTTCATCTTCGGCATCAGCCCCGGCGGATTGCTTTCCGACGCGGAAGCGTTCGGCAATCTCGAGGCCGACCGTAACGCCATGTTCCTCGAGGCGATCAACCAAGTGCTCGCGATCTGGGCCGGCGAGCCGCCGTACAATCTCAAGGGCAAATACTGGAATATCTCGGTCGAGAAGCAATTCATCCCCGAACTCGGCCAGGGCTTCCTGCCGAAGCCGTTTCAGAAGCCGCATCCGCCGATCGTGGTGACGGCGGTGGCGCCGTTCTCGAAGGGCGTCACCGAAGCCGCGGCGCGCGGCTGGGATCCGATCTCGGCGAACTTCCTGATGCCGGCCTGGGTGAAGAGCCACTGGCCGAAATACGCCGAAGGCTGCGAGCGCGCCGGCCGCCGCGCCGATCCCGCCAACTGGCGCGTCGCCAAAAGCATCTTCGTCGCCGACGACGACAAGACGGCGAAAGAATACGCGACCTCGGCGCAAAGCCCCTATCGCTTTTATTACAACCAGCTCGCGACCAAGCTGATTAGAAGCGGCCGTGCCGAGCTCTTCAAGACCTCGCGCGAGCAGCCCGACGAGGCGGTGACGATCGACGGCATCTGCAACGAGCTCGTCATCTACGGCTCGCCGCAAAAGGTCATCGACGAGTTGCTGGCGTTTCGCGAATATATCGGCGACTTCGGCACGCTCTTGTACGCCGGCAAGGATTGGCGCGACCCCAAGCTTGCGCGCCGCTCGATGATCCTGATGGCGGAAAAAGTGCTGCCCGCGATCAATGCCGCGGCGAGCGGCACCCGCAAGCGGGCGGCAGCGGGCTGATGCCGGGCTTTTCGCAGCGGGCGAAACCGCAAAAATTCCGCGACAAGCTCGCCGCCGGGCAGTTCGTGATCACGGCCGAAATCACGCCGCCGGTTTCCTGCGCGCGCGAGGACCTGGTCTCTCTCGCGCGCCCCTTGGTGGGCTCCGCCGACGCCGTCAACGTGACCGACGGCGCCGGCGCGCAGCCCCACATTTCGGCGATCACCGCCGCCGCGATCGTCGCGGCGGAGGGCATCGAGCCGATCGTGCAGTTCGTTTGCCGCGACAAGAACCGCATCGCGTTGCAGAGCGACCTCATGGCGGCGGCGGCGCTCGGCCTGCGCAATATCCTCGTGCTGCGCGGCGACGACCCTTCGGCCGGCGATCAGCCGGACGCGAAGTCCGTCTTTGATCTCACGCCGACCGCGCTGATGCAGACGGCGCGCACGCTGTCCGAGCGCGGCGAGCTTCCGGGCGGCCGCAAGGTCAAGGGGAAAGCGGATTTCTTCATCGGCGCCGCCGACATGCCGATCGATCCGCCGGCGGGCTGGAAACCCGCGGGCCTGATCGCCAAGATGAACGCGGGCGCGGAATTCATCCAGACGCAGTTCTGCATGGATGCGGATCTCATCGCGCGCTATATGCGCGCGCTCGCCGATCACGGCGTGGCCGGGAAGCTGCACTTCCTCGTGGGCATCGCGGCGCTGAAATCGGCGCGCTCCGCGCACTGGATGCGCGAGCGCCTCTTCGGCACGGTGATCCCCGACCGCGTGATCGAGCGCATGGAACGCGCCGCCGATCCCGTCGCGGAGGGCCGCCGGATCGCACTCGAGTTGATCGAGCGCTACGCGAGCATCAAGGGGATTTCCGGCGTGCACATCATGGGCCCGACGAACGGCGACACGATCCCCACCATCATCTCGCAGGTACGCCAGGCCGCCTGATACGTCGGTACTTTAATCAATGCCGGTTTTCCTCACCTTTGTCGGATTGATTTTCGGCGCGCTTCTGGGCGCCGCGATCGGCGTCGGGCTCGGCTTCGCCTACACATCTATTTTCAAGGTGAGCGATTTCGAAGGCTATAGCGGCATGCTGATTTTCTTCACCTTCATGCCGATCGGCGCGATCGCGGGCGGGACCGGCGGCGCAATTCTTTTAGGGCTCGTGGGCGCCAGGAAGTAGCCGTCGCCGAGGATCGGCGTTAAATCCCGCCCTCGAAAACCCTGAGCCCCGGCGGAATGACCGCCCAGTCTGGACGGCCGCGGGTGAAGATCGCGATCGTCGGCCGGAACAGCGACGGATCGTCGAGCGAGCCCGCGTAGATCGTGAACGTCTCGTCCTTGCCGATCTCGCCGCCGAAGACGAGGCCGCCGCAGGCCGGGCAAAAATTGCGCACGGCGTCGCTCCCGCGCGCGGACTTCGATACGAATTGCCGCGGCTTGCCGGTGAAGCGCACGGCGCCCGCCGCAAATCCCATGAAGCCGATGAAGCCGCCGCCCGACGCCTTGCGGCAATCGGCGCAGTAGCAGTGACCCATGAATTTCGGCGCGCCGTCCGCCTCCCAGCGCAGCGCGCCGCAGAGGCAGCCGCCGGCGTAGCGCTTGGTTTCGCTCATCGCCACGTATTGCGAAGATTGCCGGAGCGCGTCAACCGGTTTTGCCGTGCGCATCAAAAGCGGCGCGGGCGGCGTGGATACGCGACATGTTTCTTAGAGCCCATTGTCCAAGCTCGACGACCGGCCGTTGTAGCGACCGTCCAAGCGCCGTGAGTTGGTAGTCCACCCGCGGCGGGACCGTCGGCGTCACCTTGCGGGTGACCATGCCGTCGCGTTCCAGGCCCCGGAGCGTCAAGGTCAGCATTCGCTGCGACACGCCCGGGACCGCGCGGCGGATTTCCGAGAACCGCCGCGAGCCGTCCTTCAGCGACATAACGACAAGCACCGTCCACTTGTCGCCCACACGGCCGAGGATTTCACCGACCGTCTTGCAGCCCACGGTATCATGGAGAGAACTAGCGCCCAAAAATGTGCCTCCTTGCGGCTTGTCCTGGTGGGTACCAGCCTATCCTCAGTTCTTGTTTGTAACCACCCCTAATCCGAGGACAAGTCATGCTGAAGATAGGAATGATCATCGGCAGCACCCGACCGAACCGCTTCGCCGATACGCCCGCGAAATGGCTGCTTGAGGGCGCCGCCACGCGCACCGACCTCAAGCTCGAAGCACTGGACCTTCGCGACTACAAACTGCCGTTCTTCAACGAGCCAGCGCCGCCGGCCTATACGGGCGGGGTCTATACGGAGCCTCAGGCCGAGGCTTGGCGAAAACGCATCGGCGAATTCGACGGCTTTATCGCCACGGTCGCGGAATACAATCACGGTCCCACGGCGGTATTGAAGAACGCTTTCGACAGCGCCAGTCTCGAATGGCAACGGAAGCCCATTGCCTTTGTGGGTTATGGCGGCGTCGGCGGTGCGCGCGCGATCGAGACCCTGCGGGGCGTCGTCGTTGAGTTGCAGATGGCGCCGATCAAGCAAGAAGTGAACATCGGGATGGAGCCGTATCTCGGCATCATCCAGAAGGGCGCCACCCTCAACGACTACGAATATCTGGTGCAAAGCCGCGGCGTCATGTTCGACTACCTGGTTTGGTGGGGCGTGGCGTTGAAAGCGGCGCGGCAGGCGGCAGCCGCTGCCAGCAGCCGTGCGGCCTGAACGGCGCGCCGCAGCTTCTAATCGGAACAAAAAACTCGGGAGACTGACTTTGAGTAAGGTCATCGATTTCGAGGCGTTGATGAGGGCCAACCTCACTCGTGTCTTTGGCGAGCGGGATCGCGGCCGTCGCCGCGCCGCGCTAGAGGAAATTTATACGGCTGACGCCAAACTGTATGAGCCCGACAACGTGTTCACGGGCCGAGACGCGATCAACGGCGCGGTGGAGGCGCTCATCGCTCGCATACCTCCCGAGTTCGTGTTTACCCCCGATGGAATTGCCGTCGGTCATCACGGCCTTGGACGGCTACGGTGGCGATTAGGGCCGCCGGGTGGGTCTGCCGCCATCACCGGCACGGACGTCGTCCAAGTCGAGGCAGGCCGGATTAAGTCTCTGCACGTCTTTCTCGATCCCGGTCCGCTCTGAGCGCTCCCCGCTCCCATAGCCAACGCAGCGAAAAGGAAGCTCCATGACCACCGCAAGAACTGGCCTCGATGCATTGCTCACGCCCGAGGACAGCGTTCTTGTTCTCATCGACCATCAGCCGTTTCAATTCGCCAACCTGCACAGTCACGAACCCACGATGATCGTGAACAACGTCGTCGGTTTGGCTAAGAGCGCCAAAGTGTTTCGCGTTCCGACAATATTGACCACGGTCGTGGAGGAGCGCGGGGGCTACCTGATAAAGGGATTGCGGGATGTTTTCCCGGAGCAGAAACCGATCAACCGCACATTTATCAACACGTGGCAGGATAGCCGCGTCGTCGAAGCGGTAAAGAACACAGGCCGAAAGAAACTGGTGTTGGCCGCGCTGTGGACTGAGATCTGTCTCGCGATGCCGGCCATCCAGGCACAGGGCGAGGGCTACGATGTGTACGTCGTGACCGATGCCTCCGGCGGCGTGTCGGTCGAAGCTCACGACATGGCTGTTCGACGCATGGTTCAGGCCGGTATTGTTCCGATTACGTGGCTGGCTGTGGTGAGCGAATGGCAACGTGATTGGGCTCGTGAAGCAACCGCGTCGGAACTCGGAGAGATATTGGTCCAGCACGCAGGCGGCACGGGGGCTGCTGTTGCTTGGGAAGCGCAGCTTCTGGGCGCCAAACGTTAATGTCGATCCCATTCGATCGCGCGGCCGCGATAGCCTGGCCGGCTACTTCGGCACCCGGCCCTTTATCGCGTTGGCACGCGCGCTCAAAACGATGCGGCTTGTTCCATCCGCCGACAGACGCGCACGGACGCGCGCCTTCAGCTGTTCGGCATCGGCGGGCGGCATCGCCTTGATGGCCGCGCCCACGCTCGCGCTCAGGAGGCTTGTCTCCCAGAAGTCATCGAAGCTCGGGAAGCTTCGCTCTACGATGATTTCCTTCGTCGCGACCGCATCGAGGCGAGCGTCCTTCCACAAACCGCGCAGCATCTCCATGCGGGAGGCGTCGGCGCTCGGCGGCAAGAGCGGCGTGAGGCCCATCGCGCGCATCTCGGCCATGATGGGTTCCAGCGGAAATCCGCCGCCGGGAAAGTTCCAGAGATAGGCGGCAATGATGCCGCCCGGGCGAACGACGCGGACCATTTCGGCGACACCCTTCGCGGGCTCCGGCACGAAAAAAAGCACCAGCGCCATGACGGCCGCGTCGAAGCTCTCCGCCGGAAAGGGAAGCGCCGCGGCGTCGCCGGCGCGGAACTCGGCGACGCCCGCCTTGTGCCGCGCGCGCGCGAAGGCGAGCTGGCCTTCGGAGGGATCGATCCCCTCGACCTTGGCCGGGGCAGCGCGCTCGACCAGCAACTCGGTGAAGGCGCCATTGCCGCAGCCGACGTCAATCCAGCCGAGGCCCGGCGGCGTCGCGAGCCAGTCGAGGAAGACTTCGCCCGCCAACCGGCTCCAGACGCCCATCATTTTTTCATAGGCGTCGCCGTCGTCGAAGCGGATCTGCTTTTCGGCCATTGGCCGTGCTTCGCGGGCTAACGCGGCCAGCCGGCCAAAAGGCCGCGCAAGGCGGCGACGAAGGCGAGCGGCTGGTCGATCATCACGTGATGCTCGGCATCGGGGATTTCGATTTTCGGCGTGCCCGCCGGCGCCATCTTCAGCGCGTAGTCGAGGAGTTTCCCCGACATCAGCTTCGAGTGACTTCCCCACATCAGCGCCACCGGGCATTTGATCGCCGCGAGCTCCAGCGCGAGGTCGGGGAGCTCGAATTGGTGCCACATGAAAGGATCGAATTTCCACGTCCAGCCTTTGCCGCCGGCGCCGTCGACCTCCTTCAGCGAATGGCGGGCGATGAAGTCGGCGATGAAGACGTTTTCGCAGCCCTGGATCGGCGCCAGCCGGAAACGCGCGAGTGCGGCGTTGAAGCCCGGATAGATGCGGTTCGGGCGCGGCTCGCCGCCCTTCGCCTTGCGCCGCTCGCGCCGCGCCTTGCGCTCCTCCGGCGACCATAGCGGGGTATCGACGATGATCGCCGCGCGCAGCCGCTCGCCATGCATCATGCCGGCGGCGATCGTCGGCACGCCGCCGAAGGAATGGCCGACGAAGACGGGTTTCTCCGCCGCCGCGAACAACCCGGTTGTTTCGGCAACCGTGAGCGCTTCGTTGACGAAATTTTCGAGCGTGTAGTGCTTGCGCCAGTCGGAGCCGCCCATGCCGGACCAGGAAAGTGCGGCGACGCGCCAGTGGGCGGAAAAGAACGGCGCGATGAAACTCCACCAATCGGCATGCGCGCCATTGCCGTGCATGAACAGAATGCCGGGCTTGCCGCGCTCGCCCCAGGCAAGCGTTTCGATCTTGGCGCCCGCGACTTCGACGAAGCTCCGTTCGGGCTTCTCCTCGATCGCCCGGTTGAACCACAGCGGCGCCGGCGGCTCCTTCCCGCCGAAGGCCGCGAGCGGCGCGTAAAGCCTTGGATCCCTGGTTTCCTGATCCACGGAAATTCTCAGCCGGCCTTCTGGGCGTTGGTGATCTCGATGCGGCCTTGATCCATGGCGCTGTCGGGGACGATGTCGCCCTTGCGGCTTGAGATCGTCTCGATCTTTGCCGCGAGCTCGTCGGCGGCGCCGTTGCCGCTGCCGAGGAAGGCGCCGGGCGTGAGCGTGATGTACGCGCGCTCGAAGGAGCCGGCGCCGGCGCAGAGGATCGCGCGCGTCGGCGCGCCGTCCGAAGCGAGATAAACGATCGCCGGCGAGACGGCCTCGGGTTTCAGCCGCGCCAGCACCTCCGGCGGCATCAGACCTTCGGTCATGCGCGTCGCCGCGGTGGGGGCGAGGCAGTTGACGCGGATGTTGTGCTTGGCGCCCTCCAACGACAGCGTCTGCATGAGGCCGACGAGCGCCATCTTGGCGGCGCCGTAATTCGACTGGCCGAAATTGCCGTAGAGGCCCGAGGACGAGGTGGTCATGATGATGCGGCCGTAATTTTGCGCGCGCATGATTTCCCACACCGCCTTGGTGGTGTGCACCGCGCCCATCAAATGCACGTCGATGACGGCGCGGAAATCGTCGATCTCCATCTTGGCGAAGGTCTTGTCGCGCAAGATGCCGGCGTTATTCACGAGGATGTCGACGCGGCCCCACTTCTTCATGGCTTCCGCGACCATGGCTTCGACCGCGGCGTAATCGGTGACGGAAGCGCCGTTGGCGATCGCCTCGCCGCCGGCCTTGCGGATTTCATCGACGACTTTTTCCGCCGCCGTCGCCGAGCCGCCCGTGCCGTCGCGGGCGCCACCGAGATCGTTGACGACGACCTTGGCGCCGCGCGAAGCGAGCGCCAGCGCATGCGCGCGGCCGAGCCCGCCGCCGGCGCCGGTGACGATCGCGACTTTTCCCGAGAGTTCAATGGCCATGAAGATTTGCCCCGCTATAAGCCCGTTGCTCGGGCGCTCTTGTAGGGGAAGCGGGGGCCGCTGCAAAGCAGACTTTCGATGCGAGGAATCTTCACCGAGACCGGCAAGGACCGCGTGGACACGCGCGCAAAATGCGCTTCGCGGAATCCGTTTTATCGTGTAACGCCATCTCAATCCCAAATACTATGGAACGCTGATCGTCGTGATTGCCGCTTCCGTCATTCTCGGGGGATTGGGCGGGCTTATCCTTCCCGCCTATCTCACCACGCGTGGCGAGCCGTCCGGTTGAGAAATGCGATGTGCGTGAATCAAGCAAGAGCTTCGACTTGAACCAGGGCCCGCGCGAAACCCGCTGGTGGTGGATCCGGCACGCGCCGGTGCCGGATTCCGTGCGCATCTACGGCCAGGAGGACGTGGATTGCGACTGCTCGTCGGCGGAAGTGTTCGCGGCACTCGCCAACGAGCTTCCACGCGACGCGGTGTGGCTCACGAGCAACCTCTCCCGCACGCAGAAGACGGCGGCGGTGATTCTCGCCGCCATGAAGCATGCGACCGAGCTTCGGGCGGTTCCGGAATTCGCCGAGCAGCATCTCGGCGAATGGCAGGGGCAGGTGCGCGCCGATTTTTTCGCGGGCCGCGACCGGATGCGTTATCCGTTCTGGTTCGGGCCCGCCGACGAGCGGCCGCCGGGCGGCGAGACCTACGCCGAAGTGTGCGCGCGCGTGGCACCGGCGATCGAGCGGCTCTCGGCGCAATATGCCGGGCGGAACATCGTCGCGGTGGGCCACGGCGGCAGCATTCGCGCGGCACTCGCGCATGCGCTCGGCCTGGATGCGGACGCCGTGCTCGCCTTCGTGATCGACAACTGTTCGGTGACGCGGGTCGACCGGATCGGCGATGCGAGCCGCGGCCACTGGCGCGTTTCCGCGGTTAATCACCGGCCGTGGCTGGGAAATATTCCTGATAAATAGGCCTGATAAAACATTGTCATATTGAAACGGGGAGGGGGCAGTCGTGGCTAAAAAGGCATTGGTGCTTCGCAGATTGCAGGGCCCGCGCGGGCATCCCGGCTTGCCGGGTAAAGCCGGGCCGCCAGGGTCATCCAGGACCGATCGGAAAGCCCGGTCCGGCCGCACCGCGCGGCCCCATGGGCAAGCCCGGGCCGCAGGGAAAACGCGGCGAAGCGGGGCCACAAGGAAAACCCGGCCCGCAGGGAAAACCCGGACCCGCCGGCCCGCCCGGGCGGCTGCCCACGATCGACGAGGTGGTGCCTTGGCTGCATCTCGTCTTCGAGGCCTGGCAGGACTACAAGCAAACGCGGAAGCTTGAGGAAAAGGAAAAGCGCAAGGCGGAGAAATGGGCCGAGCGCGAGCTCGAGCTGGAGGAGGCGGACGAGCGCGAAGACGGCGGCGAGGACAACGACAACGGCAAAAAGAAGAAGAAAAAACGCAAGCACAAAAAATAATTGTTCGGGCAGGAAAAAAGAGAGCCGGGCGCTGGCTTAAGATCAGGGTTTCTTGGCGACCGCCGTTTTCGCCGCCGTTTTCGAAAATCCCGGCACGCGCGCGAGCAAGCGCTTCACCGGATCGCTGATCCATGCTTGCGTGACGAAATCATTGTGCACGATCTCGTCGCCGTTGCTGATGAAGGCGATGCTGCCCTCGGCGAGCTTCGGCGGCAGCGACATCTGAAATTTCACCTCTTTGTCGGTGAGCATTTTCTGCATCGCCTCGTTCTCGCCGCGCGTGAAGCGGGTGTAGGCGCTGACGAAAAACACCGGCGGGTTGGCGGCGAGAATCCACGCCATGAACTTGTCGGTCTCCGCGTAGAGCGCATCGAGCAGGATCAGGCCGCGTACGCGCTCGGTGGCGCCGCCAGCATAGATCGACCAGGCGGCGGGCTGATAGCCGCCGCTATAGGCGACGATCACCACCGGCGCGTGCTCAAAGACCGCTTGCGCTTCCGGCTTTCCGTAAAGTACCGCAAGCTTTTGCGCGGCTTCTTGCATGAATTGCGCGAAGAAGCCCGGCTCCCAGAAACGGCCGGAGCTTGAATCGAAGGCGTCGACGGCGAATTGCGGCGCCACCAGCACCGCGTTCAATCCCGATTCCGCCACCTGCCGCGGCACATGCTGGCGGATGTTGACGTCGCGCATGAGCCTCGCGCCGTTGCCGTGGAAGAAGAGCACGATCACCGCCGGCTTCTGCGGATCGAAGCCGCGCGGGACCGAGAGCAGCACCCGGCGGTCGCTGTAGGTCTCGTCCCAATAGACGCGTCCGCGCGGCGCGGTGTGGCCGTGCTTGTCGCCATCGACGGCGTCGAGAAACGCCACGTTTTTTTCCGGGATGTCGCCGGCATAGGGGAACGGCGAATTCTCGAAGGTGACGAGAGAGGTTTTCGTCCGCGGCATGGGTTGCGCGTGAGCCTGAGTGAGTGCCGCAGTCTCAGTCAGGACGAAAGCGACCGCCATTAGCCGGGCAAAGTTTGGCAACAAAGCTCGCATGGCGTTCACGCTGCAGCGGCGGCAGGGCTCTTCACTTCGAGCGGCAATAATACGGCGAAGAAGGCGACCATCGCCAGAAGATAAGCACAGCCGCTCGCGACGAGCACCGTCGATAATCCGAACGATGTGGCGAGAATGGGCACAAGGGCCGCCCCAATCACCGAGAAGCAGCCATTGATGCCCCAGGCCCACAGGAACATGTGGTCCTTGCCGAGGCGGGCGAGCGAGGTCATCGCGGTCGGCATCGGGAAGCCCATGAGGAAGGCGGGCGGCAAGATCAGCGCGAAGCAGAAGACGAGGCGGAACCAATAGGGGAAGGTGCCGATGAGGTCGAGCGCCCGGTCGAGGAAGAGGCCGTAGCCGATCAGGAGCGCGCCGATGGCGAGGAAGATTTTCGGCATCACCACGCGCGCGCGATCGAGATAGCGCTCGGACACGAGGCTGCCGAGGCCGGAGAAGACGAGCATGCCCGTGATCAACACCGAGGCCGACACGATCGGGTTGCTGAGCGCGAGGATGAAGTCGGCGATCAGGCCGACCTCGACCATGATGTAGCCGAGGCCGAGGCAGGCGAAATAGACGATGGTGCGGAACTTGCCGGGGTAGCGGCTGAAGATCGTGCGCCAGCCGAAAATCACGGGAAGCGCGATCAGCGATGTGGCGAGCACGGTCGCGACGCCCAGCGTCGCCCAAACGAGAATATATCCCCACTCGTCCTGAAAGAGTTCGAGGCGATCGAGAATGCGCGGCAGATCCAGCGGCCGCACATAGGCGGCGAAGTAGGGCCGCGAGTTTTCGAGGATGCGGGTGTCGAAGACGTAGCTTTGCGCGATCGCGTCCCAGCCGCCATGCACGAGACGGTCCCAGGCCAGTTGCCCCATGGTGGTGGCGGGGACGGTGGAGGCGGGCTGGTCGGGATCGTCCTTGCCGCTTTCGACGGGCGCGTCGGGCGGCGGCTCGTCCTTGGGCTCGTCGCCCTGTTCGTTGGCGTTGAAGAAAATCTGGTTCTGGTAGCCGTCGAGGACTTCCGCCGTTTTCTTGTCGTCGTATTGGATGCCCGGATAATAAATCTCGTCGAAGGACATGGCGCGCGTGTGGGCGCGGAGCTTCGCGATTTCCTCGGCGGAAAAACCGCTGCGTTTGTAGAGCACGGTGGCGGTGGACAGATAACTCGCGGCGACGAAGAAGTGGCCGGCGATGTTGTCGTCGAGCGCGCGGGCGGCGGCGGCCATGGTGGCGTAAAGCTTCAGCACCGATTTCGGCGGCTCTTCCTTGTTCCACAAGGTAACGGCGAGCACGCCGTCGTCCTTCAGCGCGCGCATGTAGCTTTGCATCGCTTCGCGCGTATAGGAGAATTTCTCGACAATGGCGAAGCCGCCGGGATTGGAGAGGCCGGCGGAGTCGGCGAGGCTTAGATCAATCACGTCGTAGCGATTTTGCGTATAGGCGAGATACAGCCTGCCGTCGTAATCGATCACGCGCACTTTCGGATTGTGGAGAATATCGCCGGTGAAATCGCGCAGGCCCTTGTCGCCGCGGAAGGCGGCAAGCACCGCGGGATTGCCTTCGGCGACGGTGACGGTTTTCGAATTCTTCAGCGCGACCGCGGTGGAAAGCCCGCCGCCGAATTGCACCACGAAGGTGTTGGGCGCGCTCTTCACGAGATAGGGATAATACATCGAGAGAAAACGGAAATATTCGGTCTCCTTCGGCGGCAGGTCGCGGATGATGCCGCTCGGGCCGTCGCCGTCGATGTACATGCCGAGATAGGCGTTGGCGGGCATCGTCGGCAGATTAAAGGCGGCGTTGTCGGAAAGCCCCGGCGCGAAGTGCAGATACGAGCTCGAGTAAACCTCCAAATAGCCGAAGGGGGTCGCGCGCTCGTAGACGCGGATGCTGTCGGGAAATTTGCGGGCGTAGGCAACGCCCTTGTAGTCGGAGACCGCGAGCTTCTTGATGTCGAGGAGATCGGGCAGCGAAAAGTGGGCGGCGACCGCGAGCGCCGCAAAGCCGGCGAGCCAAAGGCTTCCGCGCCGGTGATCGACCGCTTCGAACCACAAGACCGTTCCCGCGAACCACAAGAGCAAGGGAACGACGATCAGATTTTCCGGATTGATCCAGAACATCGCGGCGAGAAACAGAAGGCCGCCGATGCCGGAGCCGGTGAGGTCGGCGAAATAGGCGCGGTTGAAGATTTTCTGCGCCTTCAGGAAGACGGTGCCGAGAAACACGGCGCCGGCGAGGAACGGGCACATGTAAAGCAGGAAATTCCCGAACAGCCGCCATTTCTGCATCGGGTCGGAGATGAGAAAAATCGCGTTGAACGGGATTTGCTGCGCGAGCAAATTCGCCGCCACCATCAGCGGCCCGAACAGAAACAGCGCCGCCGCGGCCACACCCTGCCAGTGGCGCTCGAACCAGCCCTTGGCGATGCACATGACAGCGCTCGTCAGCCCGAAGCCGAGCATCGCGAGGCTCACGACCAGCGAGCCGAAATGCGCCCAGCTCCCGACCGAGAAAATCCGCATGATGCAGATTTGCAGCGCGATCACCGCGCCGGCGACGAGGCCGACCGATAGATAAAGATAAGGCCGCGGCTTCAGCTCAACGCCGGCCGCCGCCGGCGGCCGGTCGAGGCCGATCGCGCTCGGGGCGTTCACAGGTTGTGGGTGCCTTTGATCGCGTCGCCTTCAAGCTTGGTGAAGGGCACGAAGGGAACGATCTTGCCGCCGTAGATGTCGGAGCGCGCGACCGTGATCGAGCCGTCGGAGGCTTTCTCCTTCACGACCTTGAGCACACGCTGGGCGCCGGGCGGGCCGACCGGGATCACCATGATGCCGCCGGGCCGCAACTGCTGCAAAAGCGGCGGCGGAATGTGGTCGATGCCGCAGGTGACGATGATCTTGTCGAAGGGCGCCGCTTCCTCCCAGCCATAATAGCCGTCGGCCTGCTTGGTGTTGATCGCCTTGAACTCGCTGTAGCCGCGCTCGATCAGCCCGTCGTAGATGCCGCGCGTGCGGCTCGCGAGCGGGCGGATGATCTCGATCGTGTAGACCTTGTCGGTGAGGTTGGCGAGATAAGCCGACTGATAGCCGGAGCCGGTGCCGATCTCGAGCACCTTCTCGCCGAGCTTGACGTCGATCGTCGAGGTCATGCGGCTCACGAGATGCGGGCCGGAGATGGTCACGCCATAGCCGATGTCGAGAAATTCGTGCTGGTAGACGTGGCCGAGATTCTGCTTCAGCACGAACTCTTCGCGCGGCGTCATCAGGAAGGCGCGTTCGTTGCGCTTGTCCCACACGTCCTTGTTGCGCACGAGCACTTCGTAACGGCTCCAGCGCTCGCCGAGATAAACGGGATTTTCGCCGCGGTTCGACTGCATCCAGTTGATGAAGGCGTCGCGGCCCTGGGTCGGCGGAAACAGGTCGTAGCTATAGGGCTTGATGATGCCCGCCGAAGCGAGACGGGGAAGCATCGCACTGGTGAAGGCCGCAGCCGACGACAAAAGAAAAGACCGTCTCTGCAAGGCGACCCTCCTCGTAGCAATGCCATCTAGGGCTGGGGAATCGGCGGCGATAGTAATCGAGCGACAATTCCGGCGCCATCATGACAAAGTAGCCGTCCGGGACCTTTTATTGCCGGTTTGACCGGTCTCCGCCTGCACAGCGGGCGGGCAATTTCCCGCCGGCGAACAAGGACCCGTGCGAATTCCGCCACAGTCGAACTTTCATAGTGCGATTTCGGGGTGCGACATCGCCTGCCCGTCAAGCCTTCCGCCGCCCGGCTTGGCCTTGACGCTGAGAGAACTTCAATGGTGAGTTGATCGCCAAGCTGGGGAGAGGAAATCATGCATAAGCAAGTTCATCGTTGTTTGGGGGCTGCCGCGGGTTCGCTCGCGCTTGCCGCGATCTGCGCGGCCACGGCCGGCGCCGAAGCAATGAAAGGGCCGAAGACGCCGCTGGATCTCGCCATCGAGCGCCAGACCTCGGCCGAAGCGACGCACAGCAAGGTCTATGGCGGCCAGGACGCGCCTCCCGGCGCGTTTCCATACCAGGTCTCGCTGATCCTTTCGGAGGCGAGAAAGGGCGAGGAGTTCAATTATCACTTTTGCGGCGGATCGCTGATCGCGGATACGTGGGTGCTGACCGCCGGCCATTGCGTCACCCAGCAGGGCGAGATCGTCGATCCGAAGGGCATCAACGTCTATATCGGCTCGGTCAATTTCAAGAACGGCGACCGCATCGCGGTGAAGTCCGTATACCGGCATCCGCAATACAACGCCGACTTCACCGACAACGACGTCGCGCTGCTGAAGCTCGAACGCGCGCCGAAGGGCGTCAAGTTCGGCAAGATCGCCCTGATCGACGGAACGAAAGACGCTTCACTCGAAACGCCGGGCACGGATCTCACGATCGTCGGATGGGGCACCACCGAGCAGGGATCGCTGTCGAAGAACCTGCGCTACACCTCGGTCAAGATGGTGGATCGCGCCGAGTGCAACGCCAACATCCTGCAGAACCGGGCGGCGAACCTCGACGACAGCCTGTCGGTCATCTTCCGTAATTTCCGCATCGACACCGACGAGAAGATGAACGATGTCCGCGCCGCGATCCTGAAGGATGCGGGCCAGATCGTGAACGAGAACATGATTTGCGCCGGCGAGCCCAATCCGAAGGCCGGCGCGGAATTCGTGCACGATACCTGCCAGGGCGACAGCGGCGGCCCGCTCGTTGCGAAGTCCGGCGACAAGCCGGTGCAGGTCGGCATCGTCAGCTGGGGCGAGGGCTGCGGCATTCCCAAGCTGCACGGCGTCTATACGCGGCTCGGCAAGTTCGTCGATTGGGTAAAGTCGACCGCGACGGATTGAATTCCGGGGCCTGGATTCGCGCGGCTCACCGCTTGCCGCGAAGATCCAGGTCCCATTCCACCAGCGTGACGGTGGCGGGATTTTTGTCGAAGGGGGTCGCCCGCGTGCCTTCGGTGTCGCCCGCAAGCCCGTCGTCGAAATTCAGCTGATCGGATCCGCCTCGCCCGGCACCGCCGGCGTCGAGGTTGTTCAGATTGATGATGTCGTCGAAATTCCGCGCCCCCACATTCTGCCGCTGCGGCGTGGAAAGAATCACCAGCGTGAAGCGCTCGAGATCGGCGCCGCCCGGCAGCGCCCGGCCGTAATTGATCTTGCAGGAGCGGGTCGCGCCCGGCGCCAGCGTCGAGTCTTTTCCGCCTTGCTCGCAGAAGTCGATGAAATTCCACTTGTCGTCGATGAGGAACGGATTCACGAAACGGGGAAGGGGGCCCTCGTTCTTGATGTTGATCTGCACGCGCATGCAGGGGGTCGCGACAAGCGGGCCTTCCACGGTCTGCATGCTTGCCAGCTGATCGGCCTCGCAGCGCCCGCTCTTGCCGTCATAGTTCAGCGGCATGGAGCCGAAGCCCACCTTCAGACGCGGCCGGCCGGGAAGGCCTCCGGCATCCGTGGCCGCGAGCCGCCGCAATCTTTCCACGCGATAGGCGCGGAGGAGAATCCGCTGCGTTGCGGCTTTGACTTCGTCGAGCGGCTCGCTGCCCTTGAGATCGACGGCCGCGCCGATGTCGAGTTTCAAGGGATCGCTGCCGGCGGGGGCCATGCGAAAACCGTCGGCGGTGACCCACCAGATGAAATCGGGCGCGGTGTCGTCGAAGCGCACGCGGCCCTGCAGCTGTTTGTTTTCTGAGCCGGAGGCGCCGAACGCATTGAAAACTTCTGCGGCACGCGCGCGCAGCGTTTCCGGCGTCCGCTCGGTGAAGCGCGGCGCCGACACGGCGAAGGCGAAGTCGAGGGGCGGCGAGAGCAGCCGCGCATAGCGCGCGCGGGTGATGATCTCGGCGCCGCCCATGCGGCAGGCGGGATTGCCGTCGACGAGCGGGCAGGGATATTCGCGGAGCGGCGATATTTTCGCTTCGGTGGGGCTCGCCTCGATCACCTGCGCATAGCCGGTGGCCGCGGTGTCCTTGGCGCTCGGATCGTCATAGAGCGCGAGGATCGCGCCCTTCTCGATGCCGTTGGCGATGCCGCCATAGACGATCTCGTGCGCGACCTGCCACTGCAATGCGGCGTCGGGCGCCGCGTCATGGCCGAAGACCAGGCGGTTGATCATGTTGCCCTCGATGCCCGCGGTCTGGGTGACGTGGCCGCCGGATGTGCCCATGACGCGGTTCACTTCCTCGATGATCTGGCTGTAGGTCAGTTTCGGCGCCCGCGTCATCACCGTCACCAGCGCGTGGGTGAACACCGAGCGCCAGACGGCGTCTTTCGCTGGCACCGAGCCCGGCATCGGGATTTCGGTCGAGGTTTCATTGGCACGCGAGGCCGAGAAAAAGACGTAACGCCCGCGGGCATCCGTTGAGCGGCTCGCGGCCGCGTACGGGGCGTGGATGACGGCTGTTTTCCTGGATGAGGGGCTCTTGTCCACCCGCACGCCGAGCTCCCACGGCTCGATTTTCTTTTCGTGGAATTGGCCGCTTGCCCTGAGGCCGGTGCCGGAATGGCAGCTGTCGAGGATGAACCAGAGGTCCACGCCCTTGTCGCGGATCGCATCGGCGAATTCGCCGAGCTCGTCGTCGATGATCGCGTTCCTGATCGCCTGTGCGTTCTGCTCCAGCGGCGTGGGCTCCACGTCATAGGGAATGAACACCTCGTCGAAGCCGTCCTCCTCGTCGTGGCGGGGATCGCCCTCGGGCTGGTCGGGCTGATAGGAGCCGTGGCCGGAAAAATAGACGATGGCGAAGTCGCCGCGCTGCGAGCGCTCGGTGAGCGCGCGCAGGGCGTCCATGATGTTCTGCCGCGTCGGTTTCTCGGCCGAAACGCCGTCGGCGAGCAGGGTAATGTTGTTTTTCTTGACGCCGCGCTGCAGCAGGAATTCCTGGATTTCCTTGACGTCGTTCTTCGGCCCCGAAAGATATTTGCTGGGGTCGAGGTTCTGGTAGTTGGAAACGCCGACAATGAGCGCGCGCGTTTCGGCGGCAGCGGGACCGGATGCTGCGATCGCGGCGAGCGCGAACAGGGCGGCAAGGCTGCCGGTCTTCATAGAAGCGCCGTTTTCCTCAGCTTGACGGGAGACGCGGGCGACACGGAAGATAAGCACAACTATGTGCGAATTGCGGTGTCGGGAGGATGGGAATGGATCGCCAGCGCAAAGGTAGCGCCCGCAAATTTGCGATTTCAACCTCCGTCATAAGGCCAGCTTACCGCTTTCGCGGGTTTTTCCTTGCCGGCGCATTGCTGGCATTCAGCGTGGCGCCTTCCCGCGCCGATAATTACGCGCTTTTGATCGGCGCCGCCGATTACCAGAACCCCAACATTAACAAACTTAAAGGCCCGCCCAACGACGTCACGTTAATGTGGCGGCTGTTGACCGAGAAGCGCGGATTCAATGCCGCGAACATTACCGTCCTCGCCGACGGGCTGAAGGATAAAGCGGGGCTGCGCTGCGTCCGCAACGGCAAGCCCGACCAGCCATGCTTTCCGAGCGTCAACGGCGAGCCGAAGCGCGCCGCCATCATGAAGGCGTTCGCCGACCTCGCGGACAAGGCGAAGAGCGGCGACCTCGTGCTGATTTTTTATTCCGGCCATGGCACCGAGCAGCCGGTGAAGAACGCGGACCAGAATCCGGAGCGCGACAACCTCGATCAGGTCATGCTGCCGACCGATACCGGCGATTACGATCGCGCGACGAAAACCGTGCAGAACGGAATCGTCGACGACGATATCGGCGCCGCGCTCGACAAGATCCGCGACAAGAACGCCGATGTCTGGGTCATCATCGACGCCTGTCACGCCGGCTCCATGACGCGCGGCCTCGTCGACGGCACCGCCGTGCGCGGCGTCGATCCCTCGCGGCTTGGAATTCCGCCGGCGCCGCCGGCTCCCGTGACGGCCAAGGCAACGGCGCCGGAGGCCTGGGCGCTGCCGTCGAAATCGGCGCGCGGATCGCTCGTCGGCTTCTTCGCCGTCGATTCATCGCGCGAGGCGATCGAGCGCGCCTTCGAGGAATTCGATTCGCCGATGGTCGGCGAGGGCTCCGAAAAGCGGGCCGGGGTATTCACTTATTTCCTGTGGCGCGCGCTCAGCGACAGCAAACACAACGCCTCGCGCTATCAGGACCTCGCCAGCCTGATCGTCACCGAAATGCGGAATTCCGAAAACCCGCCGTCGGCAAGGCCCGCGTTCGACGGCGACCTCAACCGCCCGGTGTTGGCCGGTGGCGCGGTGCCCACCAATCCGGTGTGGAAGGTGGAGATCGACGGCGATCACGTCGCGGTACCTGCCGGCACGCTGCACGGGCTTGCCGCCAATACCGTGCTCAAGCTTTCGGCCTCGCCCGACGGCCCGAAATGGGGAACGGCGACGGTCACGAAAGTGGCCGCCATCCATTCGACGGCGGACCTCGACAAGCCCGTGCCCGGCGGCGAGCGGCCGGCCGAGCTCTGGGCGAGCGTGCTCGTGCCGAGCGTGTCGTTTCAGCTGACGGTGGCGGAGCCGCCGGCTTCCGAACTGAGCGATCCCGCCGCCGCTCAATTCGTCGAGAAGCTGAAGGCCGCCGCCAGGGACGGCGCCATCGAATGGGTCGCGGCACAAGCGCCGGCGCAGCTCCGGCTCCGCGTCTATAACGGCAAGGTGTGGCTGCTCGGCACCGATGGCGAATGGATCCGCAAGGATTTGCAGGAAAAAGATTCGCGGCTGCGCGCTTATCCCGAAAACTATTCGGTTTCGATCGAGCCGGAGCGGGCCGAAAAGAGCGTGAGCGAGCTTGCGGCCACGCTTTCCAAGAAAGCGCGCGCGGCGAACCTCGTGCGGGTGGCGCAAAACTGGAGCGAGACGCAGGCGAACGATGGCGCCGCCAAGGACATCGTGATTACGGCCGAGCGCTACGTTCAGCGCGGCAACAACGACCCCTATCGCGAATGTCCGAAGCAGTTCTCGCCCGACGTTTATGAAAAGGTGTCTTCGTTCGAGGACAAGACCGTTCCTTCGCTGCAGCATTGCGACGCGATCCGCGTGAAGGTCGAGAACGTGAGCGCGCGCGACTTCGACATCAATGTTTCCTACATCGACGCCGCCGGCACGATCGTGTCGCTGACGGACCCTTGCGTCGTGACCTTGCCCGCGCGATCGCCCGCCTGGACGTTTCCGGCGAAAGTTTCCAACTGGCGCGGCGGCAAGACCGGCGCCCCCGATACGGTCGGCCGCGAGCATATCGTGGTGACGGCGCTCGAGCAGAAGGACGGCATCCAGTCGAGCGACCTTTGCTTCAATCAGGTGGTGACCCGGGGGATCAAGGCGAACAATCCGCCGGTGCCGGGCGCCGCGCGATCTTTCTTGAATACACTCAAGGACGCAGCACTGGCGCCGGCGGCGACGCGCGGAATCGTCATCCAGAAGGAGCCCGACGAGACGCAAGAAGCGAGCGCCACGGTGTTCAGTTTCGAGATCATGCCGGCGCGGCTTCCGTGAGGCATCCGAGCGAAACCGGTTCAAGGGGGATTTGATGATCGAGAAAATCGCCGGCCGCCGTATCTTTGTCGCGGGCGCTTTGGCGCTTGCCGCCGCGTGCGCGGCGAGCGCCGATCCCTTGATGCAGAAGAGCCAGCCCGGCAGCAAAGGCGGCGAGGAAAGCCGCGGCATGAGCTTCGAGCGGGAAATCTCGGAGACGGCGGCGCAAACTTCGCCCGGCGCCATTCCGCTCGCGGACGAAATGCAGGGGATGGGCAGCGTCTTCGACAATCGCGATCGCGCGGTGCCGCCGGCGCAGCTTTCGAAGATGCAAAAATCTGGCGGTCAGACGCAGCGCGGCATCGACATCCGCCAGGGCCTCAGGACGATATCGGTGACGCCCGACGGCAAGGTGCGCACCCAAGCGGTTTCGCCCGAGCTCGAAAAGCGCATTCTCGAGGGCATTCACCGGCTCGAAAACGAAAAGGCCGAGACGGAAAAAGGCTCGAAGGCCGGCGGGGATCGCGATTTCAGCCGCGACGAGCACGCGCGGAACGTCATCGGCACGGACCAGCGCGTGCAGGTGACGGCCACCAAGGATTATCCGTACCGGGCGATCGGCTCGATCGCCATCGGCTGCACCGGCACGCTGATCGGACCGCACCACGTGCTGACCGCGGGCCACTGCGTCTATAACGTCGACAACGACAAATGGTACAAGCACATCGAATTTTCGCCCGCTCATAATGGCGGCGAATTCCCCTACGGCACGATCGGCTGGAAAACCGCGCTCACCGTCACCGGCTGGACCAGCGATCACGACGAACGCTTCGATTACGCGATGATCATTCTTGATCGCGACATCGGCAATCAGACCGGGTGGCTCGGCTTTGCCTATCAGGAGCCGATGCCGAACTACACGATCAACATCAACGGCTATCCCGGCGACAAGCCCGAGGGCACGATGTGGCATTCCGAATGCCAAATCCAGGAAGCGCGGAAGGAAAAACTCTTTTACCTCTGCAGCACCATGGGCGGCATGAGCGGATCGAGCATCTACGTCTATGACAAGAATAAAGACAGCCGCCTCGTCTACGGCGTGCATGCCTATGGCGCCAATGATCGTAACAGCGGCACGCGCATCGATCAGGCAAAATACGAAATCATCGCCGGTTGGAAGCGGGATAACTGAAATCCGCGGCCGGCAAGCGAGGGTCCATTAACCTCGTTCCGCACCGCGAGCCGCCTTGGGTATTCATGCTGCGCTGGTATACATGAGAGCGCCCGCGGCTTGGGCACCTCATCCGCTCCGAAAACATCATCGCATCTGCGGTAGCGGCTTCTTGACCCGGAACCTCGTTTCGCTAAAGGTTCGGCCCACAAAGCCCCAGAAGAACGGCGAGTAAGGCCGCATCATTCTTCGATGACACTCGGGCTGAAGGTCCGAAACAGGGAGGATTCCATGCAATTCGGGTGGCGTGCAAAACTCGCGGGCGCGGTCGCGCTCGCGGCAATTCCGTTCGCGATGCCGGTGTCCGGCGCCGACGAAACCATCAAGATCGCCTATGTCGATCCGCTCTCGGGCGGCATGGCGAGCATCGGCGAAGTCGGGCTCAAGACGTTTCAGTATCTCGCCGACGAACTCAACACCAAGGGCGGCGCGCTCGGCCATAAATTCGAGATCGTTCCCTACGACAACAAGCTGAACGCGCAGGAAACGCTCGTTCAGGTGCAGAAGGCGATCGATTCCGGCATCCGCATCATCACGCAGGGCAACGGCTCGGCCTTCGCCGCCGCGATCTCCGACTTCGTCACCAAGTACAACGAGCGCAACCCCGGCAAGGAAGTCATCTACTTCAACTATGCCGCGGTCGATCCGGTGCTGACCAACGACAAGTGCAGCTTCTGGCACTTCCGCTGGGACGCGAATTCCGACCAGAAAATGGAAGCGCTCACCAACTACATGAAGGACCGCAAGAACATCAAAAAGGTCTACCTGATCAATCAGGATTACTCCTTCGGTCAGGCGGTGCGCGCGGCGGCAGTCGCGATGATCAAGGCCAAGCGCCCGGACATCGAGATCGTCGGCGACGAGTTGCATCCCTTGGCCAAGATCACCGACTTCTCGCCCTATATCGCCAAGATCAAGGCTTCCGGCGCCGATAGCGTGATCACCGGCAACTGGGGGCAGGACTTCTCGCTCCTGTTGAAGGCCGCGGCCGATGCCGGCTTGCAGACCGACTGGTACACCTATTATGCCGGCGGCACCGGCGGCCCGACCGCGATCAAGCAGACGGGCCTCAATCACCGCGTCTTTGCGATCGGCGAAGGCATTCCGAACCTTGGTGGTCCGGCGGCCGATTTCGAGAAGGCGTTCCGCGCCAAATACAAAACGGACGGGGCCGGAGGAAGCAATTTGAGCCTCTTCTATCCGCGTGCCGTGAACCAAATGCGCATGCTGCAGGCCGCGATCGTGAAGGCGAAGTCGATAGAGCCCGCGAAGATCGGGGCGGCACTCGAGGGCATGAAGTTCGAAGTCCTTGACGGCGGCGAAGGCGTGATGCGGGCGGACGATCATCAGTTCATCCAGCCCCTCTACATCGCCTCGTTCGGCGACCGCAACGCGAACGAGCCGTTCGACGAGGAAGGCACCGGCTGGGGCTGGCGGATGGCGGGCAAGGTCGATGCCGCCAATACCGTGCTCCCGACCACCTGCAAGATGAGCCGTCCGGCGAGCTGACGCCGATTGATTGCCGCCCGGCCGCGCAGCGCGGCCGGGCGGATTTCATCCAAGAACAATAAGAAAAGTCACTTTGCGTAGTTGGGGTGGGCCGCCGTGCTCGAACTCGTTCTCGTCTCGACCCTGAACGGCGTGCTCTACGGCATGCTGCTCTTTCTCATGGCGAGCGGCCTCACCCTCATCTTCAGCATGATGGGTGTTTTGAATTTCGCGCATGCGAGCTTCTATATGCTCGGCGCTTTCTTCGGATATCAAATCAGCCAATTCACCGGCTTCTGGCCGGGACTGATTCTGGCGCCGCTTCTCGCCGGTTTTATCGGCGCCCTCATCGAGCGTTACGGGCTGCGGAACGTCCACCGCCACGGCCACGTCGCCGAGCTTCTCTTCACCTTCGGTCTTGCCTTCGTGATCGAGGAAGTGGTGCAGATGATCTGGGGGAAGCTGCCGGCCGATTATCGCATTCCCTCCTCGCTCGATTTCAGCGCCTTTACGATTTTTTCGACCAACTATCCCGCCTACAAGATGTTCATGCTGTTGTTCGCGATCGGCATCTTCGTGGCGCTGCTGCTGGTGCTGACGAAGACGCGCATCGGGCTGATCATCCAGGCCTCGCTCACGCACCCGCACATGGTGGGAATGCTCGGCCATAACGTGCCGCTCATTTTCATGATGGTGTTCGGCTTCGGCTGTGCGCTCGCGGCGGTCGCCGGCGTCATCGCGGGGCCGGCGCTCGTCACGCAATCGAACATGGCGGCGCTCTTGGGACCGATCCTGTTCGTCGTCGTCGTCATCGGCGGCCTCGGCTCGCTTTCCGGCGCCTTCATCGCCTCGCTTCTGATCGGGCTCCTGCAAACCTTCGCGGTGGCGGTCAATCTTTCCATCGCCGATGTGTTCGGATGGTTCGGCGTGTACACCAATCCGGTGCCGTTCCTCTCCGACATCTGGCGCGTGACGGTCGCGCAGATCGCGCCGATCATGCCGTATCTGTTGCTGGTCCTGATCCTCGTATTCCGGCCGACCGGATTGATGGGAACCCGCGATACATGAGCGAAGGGGCGCATACCGCGCGGCTCGCGCGTACTTCCGGCGGCTTCCTCGCCACCGCCGCCCGCTACGGCGCCTGGGTGGTGCTGGCGGCGCTCCTGTTGACGCTGCCGAAAGTCCTCACCTCGGGCTTCGCGCTGACGTTGCTCTGCCTGATGGGCATTTCCATCATCTTCGCGCTTTCCTACAACATGCTCCTCGGGCAGACCGGGATGCTGTCGTTCGGGCACGCGGTCTATTACGGCCTCGGCGGCTTCCTCGTCGTGCACGCGATGAACACGATCACCCGGAATTCGCTGCCGATCCCGCTGCCCGTGATGCCGCTCGTCGGCGGTTTCGCCGGTCTCTTGTTCGGGATCGTCTTCGGATCGGTTTCCACGCGGCGCGGCGGCACGGCCTTCGCCATGATCTCGCTGGGCTTGAGCGAACTTGTCGCCTCTTCCGCGCTCATTCTCCGCTCCTTCTTCGGCGGCGAGGAGGGAATCACCACCAACCGCACCAAGCTCCTGCACGTCTTCGATTGGGGCTTCGGGCCGCAAATCCAGGTCTACTACCTGATCGCGTTCTGGTGCTTCGTCTCCGTGCTCGCGATGTACGCGCTCACCCGCACGCCGTTCGGGCGGATGTGCAACGCGGTGCGCGACAATTTCGAGCGCGCCGAGTTCGTCGGCTACAACCCGCAGCTCGTCCGCTTCATCGCCTTTTGCCTGGCGGGATTTTTCGCCGGCATTGCCGGCGGGCTCGCCGCGATCAATTTCGAAATCGTGAATTCGAGCTATGTCGGCGCCGAGCAGTCCGGCACGGTGCTGCTCGCGGCTTATATCGGCGGCATCGGCTTCTTCTCGGGTCCGATCATCGGGGCGGTGCTCGTCACCTGGCTGCAGGTGATGCTCAGCGACATCACCGAGGTGTGGCAGCTCTATTTCGGCCTTCTGTTCGTCGGCATGGTGATGTTCGCGCCGTTCGGGATCGCGGGCCTGTTGATGATGCACGCGCCGCTCTGGCGCGCGCGCGTGTTGTGGCGCCTCGTGCCGGCTTATCTCCTGGCGCTCGCGGCCGGCCTCGTGATGCTCGCGGGCGCGAGCATGCTCATCGAGATGGCCTACCACCTTTCGACCAAGGCGACGGACGGGCCGATGATGTCGTTCATGCATATAGCCTTCAGCGTGCGTTCCTTCTTGCCGTGGGGCGTGGCCGTGGCGTTGCTCACCGGCGGCTATTTCGCTTTCCGTCGGTGCGCGCCGTATGTCGAAGCCGCCTGGCACGACGCGCTGATGAAGGCGCGCGAGCGCGGGAGTGCGGCATGAACGCGATCGAGCTTTCGAACGTGACGAAGAATTTCGGCCGCACCGAAATCATCCGCGGCGTTGATTTTGCCGTCCGCACCGGCGAGCGCCATGCGATGATCGGCCCGAACGGCGCCGGCAAATCGACGCTGTTCAACCTGATCAGCGGCCGTCTCACGCCGACCGCGGGCGCAATCCGTCTCCGGGGCGAGGAGATCACGGGCTTGCGGCCCTACGAGATCAACCGGCGCGGACTTTCGCGGAGCTTCCAGGTCACCAACATTTTCCCGCGGTTGAGCGTGTGGGAAAACATGCGCTGCGCGTTGCTGTGGTCGATGGGCTACAAATATTCGTTCTGGCACAATGTCGATGCGCTTTCCGACGTCTCCGATCGCACCGAACAGATCCTCCGCCAGATCAACCTTCTCGACCGGCGGCATTTTCCGGCCGGCGTCCTCACCTACGCCGAGCAGCGGGCGCTCGAGATCGGGATCACCGTCGGCGGCGGCGCCGAAATCATCCTCCTCGACGAGCCGACCGCGGGCATGAGCCACGGCGAGGCCGAGCACGCGGTGGCGCTGATCCGCAAGCTCTCCGAAGGCCGCACGCTCCTCATCATCGAGCACGACATGAGCGTCGTCTTCAATCTCGCCGACCGCATCTCCGTGCTCGTTTACGGCAAGGTGATCGCTTCCGACGAGCCGGCGAAGATCAAGGCCAATCGCGCGGTGCAGGAAGCGTATCTGGGGACGGCGGCGTGATGCTCGAAGTCGAGGACCTGCACGCCTATTACGGCAAGAGCCATATCCTGCAGGGCGTGAATTTGCGCGTCGGCGAGGGCGAGATCGTGAGCATCCTCGGCCGCAACGGCGTCGGCCGCTCGACGACGCTGAAGGCGATCATGGGGGACGTCCAGCCGGCGGGCTCGATCATCTTCAAGGGCAAGCCGATCGCGGGCTTGAAACCCTACGAGATCGCCCATTGCGGGCTCGGCTACGTGCCGGAGGACCGCCAGATTTTTCCGACGCTGACCGTGGGGCAGAACCTTTTGCTTGGCGCCAAGGGCGGCCGCAAGAACGGCCGCTGGGGCTTCAAGGACACCTATGCGCTGTTTCCGGTCCTGCAGGAGCGCGCCGATACCGCGGCGGGCGTGCTTTCCGGCGGCGAGCAGCAGATGCTCACCATCTGCCGCACGCTGATGGGTGACCCCGACCTCATCATGATCGACGAGCCGACCGAGGGGCTGGCGCCGCAAATGGTCGAGAAGATCGCGGCGCTCCTGCAAAGCATCGCGGAGCGGAAGATCTCGATCCTCCTGGTCGAGCAGAAGCTCACTATTGCGATGAAAATCTCGCACCGCCTCTACGTCATGGGCCATGGCCACATGGTGTTCGAGGGCACCCCCGGCGACTTGCGCGCCAACGATCAGGTGCGGCGCGAATGGCTGGAGGTCTGAGCGGCCGGCGTCGCTAGCGGTTCAGCGGGCCGACAATGTTGCCGATCGACCGCATGAGGTCGCAGGCCTCGCCTGCCGCCAAGGTCTTGGGAAAGACGATGCCGACATAGACGAGACCGTCGCCCGTCCATTGTTTTTGCAGAAGCGGCGCATCCGGCGCGGGATTGTCATCGCAACTCAAGGGCTGCGCCTGAAATTCGTTCGCTTCCTCCGGCGTGATGAATTTGTACGTTTGCAACGACTGCAAGATTCGCTGCAGGAAGTAGCCCTCGTCGGCGACGAGAGCGGGCGGTGCGAGATAGCTTGCGAGGAAGGCGGCGGGCTTCCCGTCCGCGGTCGTATAGCCGCGCACGAGCTCGGGGTTCCACGTTTGGGTCTCCGGGCCGAGCCATGCTTTCCACGCCGCGGGCTTGCAGAGCGCGATATTGATCTCGCGCGAGCGCCCCGCGTCAAAGTCCTTGAAGCCCGGCGAAAATTCCTTTTCCAGCGCGAGCTTGCCGTTCAGATAAAATTCGGCGCGATAATCCCCCGGCGGCAGGCAATGCTCATGATCGGTCCGCCGCAGGAAGGATTCGCTCGCGGCGTAGACGTCATTGCCGAAATCAAGCGCGTTGGAGACGTTGACGGCGCCGCCAACATCCGGCAGCGCGCGCCAAACCGGCGTATCCGCGGCGCCCGGCGCGGGCTTGTCGCGCACGGACCAGACGATCGCGAGTTGATCCGTGCCGGGCGTGAAGTTTTCGATGGTGCCGCGCCATTCGACGATTGCCGGGCTCACATTGATCGTCACGTCATGAATGGCGGCATTGCCGGGCGAGAGCGGCTTGTCGAAGATGCCTGCCACCATCGCTTCCTTCGCCGCGAGAATTTCTGTTTTCATCTGCTGGCAGCGTTCCGCCGAATAGAGATTGGGGCAATTCTGATCGAGCACCTCGAAGGTGGTGAGTGCCGTCGTGATCAGCTCCCAATTTCCCGCCGCGCCCAGCGCAAGCGCCTGCTTGAAGCGCGTGAGCGCTTCCGCCGCGTTGCCGGCGGTGAGCGACGCGAGCGCGAGATTGAGATGCGGCAGAAGCTCGGTTGCCTGCAACGGTTCGGGTTTTGCGCCCGGCGGATGCGCGTCGCCCGCATGCAGAAAACCGATCGCTTCGATCGCCCGCTGAAATTGCACCGTGCTGTTTTCGAGCGCCTTGCGGTCGCCATAGGCGACGGCAAGATGCCACGAATCCGCGCCGTAGCTGTTCAGCACGTTGGGCGGTACGAAGTAATCGAGGCGCTGCAGGCCCTTGATCGCGCGCCGGCGGATTTTCACGATATGCGGAAGCTTTTCCTTCGGCCGGATGCTGAGATAGGCCTGATCGCTTTGCGGCGATCCCGCGAGCGCATAGGCCGAGCCGAGATAGACATAGGCTAGACCGAAATCGCGCCGCGCCCTGACCGCGCAATCAAAGGCTTTGGCGGCTTCCTGGTAATCCGCGGCGCTGCGCGCGTTTTCGAAGAGCGGCCTGCCCCTGGCGTAATGAAAGGCGGCGATTTGCGTGAGGATTTCGGAAGCGGGTGCTTCGGGATCGATGTCCTTGTCCGCAACCCTGCATTCCTCCGGCAATGATTGCGCCGAGCGATGGCCGCGATCGAGCGAAGCAAGCCCCGTGAATATCAGGGCGCAGGCGACGAAGGCGCCGCCCGCACCGGCAAGGAGCTTGGCAAGCCGCGACGTGCCGATGCTGAGCGATTGACCGAAGAAATAGACGGCGATCGCGCAGAGCGTGAGCACGGAAAGATAAGAAGTGGCCTTGCCGCCCCAAACGAGCGCGAGCTCGCTATAGCCGTCCCATAGCGCATAGGCGCGAAACGGATTGTTGGCGGCCGAGCCGTGAACGACGTCGTAATAGAATTGCTGCGGAAATTTGCGGTCGGATTCAAGTCCGGCCGGGCCGTCGAGCGTCTCGGCAATGCGCTTGTTCTCGCTGCTCACGGCCTTGCAGCGCAATTCCTGCTCGGCGCGCAGTTCGTCGGCGCCCGCCATGAGCTTGCCGCCGGCGGCAAGCGCCTCGCGCTGAAGGCTCGCCGCGCATTCGGCGCGCCGGTCGAGCGCGTCGGCAAACAAGTCGAACACGTACAATGTCGCGGCGTTCGGGCGCGAGCTGCGTTTGGTCATTTCGACCTGCTGCTCGAAGCCCTTGAGCGCGTCCTGGCTCATGTTTGTCGTGGCATCGCTGTAGCGATAGCCCGCCCAGGCGCTCAACAGCACGGTGGCGGCGATCGCGACCGCGACGAGGCGGGAAAAATTGTCGTGCGCATGCCGGCTGACAAGATGGGAGCCGGCGAAGCCGTGCGGCTCCGCCTCCATCAGATGCGTGGCTTCGCCGCTGGCGCTGAGCCAGGAGGGCAGTCCCTTGCGCAAACCGAGGAGACCGAGGGCAATCGTGACGAGCGTCGCGGCGAGCACGGTGGCCTTGATCCAGATCGCGAGCGCGAGCGACATCAGATAGGCAATGGTGGCGAGGCTGATGACGATCGCGAAGAGGGCGAAGGTTCGCGTGCCGCGCTCTTTTTCGAAAAAGACATCGGCCAGCGCGAAAAAGAAAAGGGCGAGAACGAAGAAGGCGACCGCGAGCGCAAGTCGCGGAAGCTTTTCGTGATTCATCTCGATCATCTCAAGGAGCCGGCGCCAGATCGACGCGCTCGCGCCATGATCGTTGGCGCCGGGTTTTTCCCAGCTCACGGGGAATCCCATGGATTGCAGCCGCCGCGCGGCGCGCTTGGTCAGGCTTTGCTCGATCGAAAGGCCGGCATCGAATGGATTGGGGAGAAAATCGAGAAAAGGCTGCAAGGCGCGGGCGCGCATGAAATCTTCGCCGGCTTCGAGTTCGAGGAGTTGCGCCCGGCGCGGATCGTCTTTGCGTATTTCATCGGCGAGTTGCGCGCGCTGTTTTGCCTCGGCGATGAGCGCGCCGCGGCGGAGGTCGAACGTCTCGCGCTTGGCGCCGCGATCGAGGAGGCTCTGGCGATATTCGAGCTCAAGCATGTGGCCCTGGGTGAGCCGGCGCTCGAGCACGGCGGCCTCGTATTCGGTCTTCGCGGTCAGATACGCGATAAAAGCGCCGAGGATTGCGACCACGACCATCGCGAGCGCGAGGATGACGCGCCGGTCACTGCGCGCCGTTGCGTGCTCGCGATTTTCCGACCGGGCACCGTCGGTGCTGTCCGCGGACATGGCCTGGTTCCCCCAACCCGCATCCGGATAGCACAAGTCTTAATCATCGTCCCGCGGCCGGCCGCGGCCGCCGGGCGACGGATACAGAGAAAAGAAGCGAGGCAAACCGCGTCTGGCCGTGCGGCGCCTTCACGCTTCATCAACGTTAACGGATCGTCGCCGTGCGCGGGCGAATTTTCCGCAATTGCCGGAAGGAATATCCACGGGCCCTGTTTAGTGTTCGAGAACGCCACTTCAGGTGAATACGGGCCCGATGTTCACTTTCCTTTCGCGCAAACGCCGGCACGAAGAATTGCCGCTGGAGATCTATGCCTCGCTCGTAGACTGGCTCTACGACGGCTCGCTTCCTTTGCTCGCGGGCGGCGCCGCCACGTCGCTTGGCATGCTGCTGACCGCGTGGAAGACGCAATACGGGCCGCTTTGGATTTGCACCGCCGCCTTCTCGCTGATCACCGTTCTCCGCGCGATCGACATGTCCGCCTACAAGCGGAGGCAGTCGACGCATTCGCATGAGAAGTCGCCGCCCCCGCGCGAGGCGACGTTGTCGTTGGAGTTGCGTTATGCCATCGCGACAGGCGTCCATCACGCCATATTGGGGATATGGGCCTTCATCAGCATCGCGTTGGTGTCCGACCCCGCCGTACACACGATCGTTGCCACCGTGCTGGTGGCTTACGCCGCCAGCGGGGCGGGAAGGAATTGCGGCCGGCCTTATATCGTAATGATGCAATTTTTGGTCGCGATCGGTCCCTTTGCGTTGGGACTGTTGTGGACCGGCGATCCGTATTACCTGGGCTTGGCGGTGCTCAATCTGGCCTTCTTCCTGGCCGTGATGCGCCTTTCGCTCAATCTCTACGGGACCATTCTCACGTCGCTCAATGCGACGCGCGAAGTAAGCCAGCTGGCGGGCCAATTCGACACCGCGCTCAACAACATGCCGCACGGGCTCTGCATGTTCGACTCGGAGGGGCGTCTTCTGGTGGGCAATGACCGGGCGAGCCAGCTGCTTGGCCTGCCCCGCGAGCTTGCGCAAAAGGACATGACGCTGTGGGAGATGCTCTACGAATGCGTGCGGTCGGAGCTCATCTCCGAATACACGGCCGAGCGCGTCGCGTTGCAGTTCGAAACCCATCAGTCCGATCGCAATACCGGCAACATCATCATCGATACGCTGGACGGGCGCAATTTTTCGCTCACCTTCCAGCCGATGGAGAACGGCGGTTCGGTCGTGCTCATTGAAGACATCACCGAGCGCAAGAACACCGAGGCGAAGATCAGCCACATGGCGCGCTACGACGCACTCACGGGCCTTCCGAACCGCACCTACTTCCGCGACCAGATCGACAAGGCGCTGGGGCCGACGCGGCACGCGGGCAAGTCCTGCGCCGTCTTGTTCATCGATCTCGATCAGTTCAAGCAGGTCAACGACACGCTCGGCCATCCGTGCGGCGATCAATTGCTCTGTGCGGTGGCCGACCGGCTGCGCAAAATCGTCCGCGACACCGACGTCGTGGCGCGCTTCGGCGGCGACGAATTCGTCGTCTTCCAGTCGCCGGTCAAGCATCCCAAGGAAGCGGCGTCGCTCGCCAAGAACATCGTCAAGTGGCTCGAGGAGCCCTATGACATCGAGGGCCACCACGTGGTGATCGGCGCCAGCATCGGCATTGCGGTTACGCCGCACGAAGCGATCAGCGCCGACCATCTCCTGAAGAACGCCGACATGGCGCTCTACCGCGCCAAGGCCGACGGCCGCGGCACCTGGCGCTTCTTCGAGCCGGACATGGCGGCGCAGGCGCAGGCGCGGCGCAGCCTGGAGCTGGACCTGCGCGCGGCGTTGAACAACAACGCCTTCAAGGTTTTCTACCAGCCGCTCGTCAACCTGAAGACGCGCCGCGTTTCGACCTGCGAGGCGCTGTTGCGCTGGCCGCATCCCGAGCGCGGGATGATTCCGCCCGCCGAATTCATTCCGATCGCCGAGGAAATGGGTCTCATTCAGGACATCGGCCGCTGGGTGTTGAAGCAGGCTTGCGTCGAGGCGACGCAATGGCCGAAAGGGGTGCGGGTCGCGGTGAATCTGTCGCCGATCCAGTTCCGGCGGGGCGACGTCGTGGCCGATGTCCGCGATGCGCTCGAACTGTCGGGCCTGGCGCCGAACCGGCTCGAGGTCGAAATCACCGAGTCGGTCTTGCTGCAGGACACGCCTTCGACGCGCGCGGCGCTGCATCAGCTGCGCGAGCTCGGCGTGCGCATCTCGCTCGACGATTTCGGCACCGGCTATTCGAGCTTGAGCTATCTGCACAGCTTCCCGCTACAGAAGGTCAAGATCGACCGTTCGTTCCTCGAGGGCCTCGGCTCAAGCGACCGGCCGGTTACGCTCTTGCACGGCGTCGCGCGGCTCTCCGCCGAATTGGGCATGTCGGTGGTGGTCGAGGGCATCGAGACCGAGGAACAGCTCGCGCTCGTCTCCGCGGAAGAGGGGATCGAGGAGGCGCAGGGCTATTTGTTCAGCCCGCCGATTCCCGGCCGGCAGGTCCGCAAACTGCTGCAGGCGACTTCCGCCGATATTCGGCAGGTTGCATAAGCCCGAACGGCGTTTCCCCGAAAACAATGGGTTTGCGCGAGCGGCCGGTCTTCGTATTCCGCTCCGCGTGACGACAAACTTCTACCCGTACGTGTGCTTACGCGCGCCCGTTTTATGACGCCATCATTAACCTTAAGGCCGCAATAACTTTGCAGTCCCGTTAGCAAAGCATTAACCTTGCCCGCTCGAGGGGGTCGATTTCCTTCGGGAGGGTAGGCGTATGGTTGCGGCTGCGGTTGCAACGGCGCGGGGATTTTCGGATCGCGTATCCGATCTCCTCGATCGGCTGGACTACCGGCTGATCGAGACCGGCGACGAAAGAGAGCAGATTTTCCGCCTCCGCTACGAGGCGTATCTCCGCGAAGGGGCGATTGCACCCAACTTCACCAAGAAACTCTCCGACCCTTTTGATGACGCGGAAAATTCCTGGACCTTCGGCCTTCATGTCGACGGCAGGATCGTAGCCTCGTTCCGTATCAGCGTCTCCTCGCCCGAACAGCCGATGACCCCGGCGGTGGACGCCTTTCCGGATCTCCTGGGGCCCGAAATCGAGCGCGGCAAGGTCATCATCGATTCCAACCGCTTCGTCGCCGATGCCGCGGCCGCGCGGGCATTTCCCGGATTGCCCCATCTCGCCGTGCGGCTCGGTTATCTCGCATGCATCTATTTCGATGCGGATATCGCGACCGCAACCGTGCGGCGCGAGCATCAGGCATTCTACAAGCGGGTTTTCACCGGATTCAAAGCGGTGTGCGAGCCGCGGCCCTATCCTTCCCTGACGAAACCGTTGTCGCTGATGATGCTCGACTTCCGCGTCGAGCGCCAAAAGATCCTGGCGCGGAATCCGTTTTTCCGTTCGACTTTTTTCGAACGCCGGATGATGTTCGAGCGCCCGGATCTGCCGCGCCGGACGGCGGCGATGCTGCAGACGAAACTGCCTTCGGCCAACATCAACGACGCGCCGGAGCCGGCCGCTTCCGCCGGCCGGCGCTGAAGAACGCCCACAGCCTTCCGCCCGGCTGCTTACTTATAAGCCCTGGCCTGAGCCGCGATTTCATTCTCGTCGAACTTGTTGATGTCGTCGATCAGCTCATTGGTGATGAGGTCGCTCGTCGGCACCTTTTCCTTGAGGATTCCGTTCTTGAGAAGAAAATCCACATAGGCGTCGTAGTTCGCGACGGAATTCTCGCCCCATTTGGTGATGCCGCCGCCCCGGAACTTCCAGCTCCTGATACGGGCGTTGAGGGTCGCGAGATCATCCTTTAGCGCCGTCGCCTCGTCCTTGCCGGTCGCCTTGGTCTGCGGATAGACCTCCCACAGAATGCGGATCGCGGCCTCGGGATTGGCGATCGCGAAGACCTCGCCCTTGGCATAGCCTTGCGCAAAAGCGACCGACTGGGCGCGCTTGTTCTGCAGGGTTTCTTCGAGCGCCACGAAGCCGTTGGAGGGGAAACTCGCCATGCTCTTGTTGTCTTCCTCGAGCGCGCGGAGCTTGGCGCCGGCGTTTTCGGTGAGGGCGTATTGCGTGTCGAACTGCGACAGCGCGTCGATCTGACCGCTGCGGAGGAGAGCGGCGGTCTGCGCCGCTTCGCCCGCCACCACGATCGAGATGTCGCGGTCCGGATCCATGCCGTTGATGGCGGCCATGGCGCGCGCGATGATCACGCCGGCGGAAGCCATCGAGGTCACGCCGATGCGCTTGCCCTTGAGATCGGTGAAGCGCCGCACGCTGCTGTCGGCGGGCACCATGATGCCGTAAATATTGCCCTGATAGGCGGTGTAGTAGTTTTTCGCTTTCACGCCCTGCGGGCGGATGATGGCGAGCGGCTCGATCGAAGGCAGCGAGTAGTCGAGGTCCTTGGTCGCAACCGCCTTTACGCAGTCGGTCGAGCCGGGAAGCGGCACGAGCTCGACCTTAAACCCGGCCTTCTCGAACCAGCCCATCTTGGTCGCGATCGCGAACGGCGCCGCGGCGGAACTCACGGTGCGGGCGCACCAGCCGACGCGAACCGTCGTTTGCGCCGCGGCCGGTTGCACGAGCGCGGCAATAACGCCAGCCGCGAGCGCGGCGAGGACAGAACGTTTCACTGCATACCTCCCTTGCCGGCGGCGGCGTTTCCCGCCGCGTCGGCTTTTTGCGATGGATCCCAGAACAGAACGCGCCGCCGCACCTCGGAGACGAGGCTGTTCAGCAACAATCCGAGCATGGACAGGATCAGCAATATGGAGAACTGACCGGCCACGTCCATGGTGAAATTCATGCTCTGGATCAGCATGCCGAGGCCCGATTGGGCGCCGACGAATTCGCCGACAATGGCGCCGATGAGCGCGAAGATCATCGCGATCTCAAGCCCGGCGAAGATATAGGGAAGCGCGTTCGGCAGTTGCAGCATCCAGAAAATCTGCCAGCGCGAGGCCGCAAGCGAGCGCATGAGATTGATGCGGTCCTCTTCCGCCGAGCGCAGGCCAACGATCGTGTTCACCATCAGCGGGAAGAAGGCGACAAGGGCCGCGCTCACCACCTTCGAGGTGATGCCGAGGCCGAACCAGATGATGATCAGGGGCGCGAGCGCGACCTTGGGCATCGCCTGAAACATAACGATGAAGGGGTAGAGGAAATATTCGATGCGGCGGGAGAGCGCGACGGCAATCCCGAGCGCAAAAGCGAGCGCCGAGCCCATGGCGAAGCCCATCAGCGTTTCGGCGAGCGTCACGCCAATGTGGTCGACATAGAGACGGCTCACGACGCCGCGATAAAGCGCAAGCAGCACGTTGCTCGGCGGCGGAAGAATGAAGGCGGGCACCGCGAAGAACCGCACAAGCGCTTCCCAGGCAAGGAGCGTCGCGGCGATCAATAGAAGCCGCAGGGAAAGGCCGCGCAAGCCTTGGGTCATTCGAGCCCTCCTTCGGCATGCAGCACCGAGCGGATGCGGCGCACATAGCCGCCGAATTTTTCCGTGTTCATGACGTCAAGCGAACGCGGCCGCGGCAGCTCGACCGGGAAGAGATCGCCCACTTTTCCCGGCCGTGGCGTCATCACGAGGACGCGGTCGCCGAGGAACACGGCTTCAGCGGTCGAGTGGGTGATGAAGACGACGGTCTTCTTCCGCTCCATCCAGATGCGCTGCAATTCGACGCTCATCGTCTCGCGGGTCATGGCATCGAGCGCGCCGAAAGGCTCATCCATGAGAAGAAGGGCGGGATCGTGAATCAGCGCGCGCACGAGCGCCACGCGCTGCTGCATGCCGCCGGAGAGCTCCCACGGATAGCGGCGCTCGAAGCCGTCGAGGCCGACAAGTTTCAGGAGGCCGTAGGCGCGCGCGGTCATCTCCTCGCGCCCGAGCCGCTGCACGTCGACGGGCAGTAGCACGTTGCCGAGCACCGAGCGCCAGGGGAATAGAACCGGGGACTGGAACACGACGCCGATGTCGTGGCGTGGCCCGTCGATAGCGGTGCCGTTCAGGAGCGCCTGGCCTGCGGTCGCGGGAATGAGGCCGGCGAGAATTTTCAGGAGCGTCGATTTTCCGCAGCCCGAAGGCCCGACGATCGACAGGAACTCGCGGTCGGGAACGGAAAAATCGATGTCCTTGAGCGCGAGGATCGCGTCCGGCTGGTTGCCATAGCGCTTGCTCAGCTGCCTGACCGCGATGAGGTCCTTCGCCGCGGTCTCTGCGGCGGTCGCGACGACACGCAATCCCCCCTGTAGAATGTTCGGCTCCCTCTTGCGCAGTTTTTGTGGTCCGGCGCAATTTCGCCCTGCGCAATGACGTTTCGGGCCGGTATGTGGGTAGGCTAGGGTCCAGCGCCCAGCCGGTCAACAATCACCGCCACCGGCAACGGCGCCGGTTCAGGCAAAGGAAAGGCAATGTCCAAGAAGATCAAAGTGTGGGGACGCTTCTCGTCCTCGAACGTGAAGAAGGTGCTGTGGCTCGCCGACGAGCTGAAGCTCGATATCGACCGGATCGACGCCGGCCGCCAGTTCGGCGTCGTCGACACGCCGGCCTACAAGGCGCTCAATCCGAACTCGCGGGTGCCGACGATCGAGGATGGAGACTTCGTTTTGTGGGAGTCGAACTCGATCATGCGCTATCTCTGCATGAAATACGGCGGCGAGGCGCTCTATCCCGCGGATCCGGCAACGCGCGCCGATATCGACCGCTGGCTCGACTGGTCGCTTTCGATTTTGGTGCCGGCCGAAAGTCCGCTGTTCCTCGGCACCGTGCGCACGCCACCCGAGAAGCAGGACAAGGCCGCGATTGCCGCGGGCACGGAGAAGCTCGGCGCGATTTACGGCATTCTCGAACGGCGGCTCGAGGGCCGCGACTATCTCGTCAAGAACTTCTCCATCGCCGATCTCGGACTTTCAATTTTCGTCGACCGCTGGCTGCGCAACCCGTTCCTCGCGGGCCGGCCCGATTCGCCGCGGCTCGCGGCGTGGATCGGACGTATTCGTCAGCGGCATGGCTTCCAGAAGTTCGTCGATGTTCCGCTCGAGTAAACCGACTGTTACATTGAGCTGAAACCTTCTCAACCCGTTCTCCGGACAAAATCGATCGAAAGGAAACTGCAATGAATATTGTCACGATTTGCGGCAGCCTGCGCAAAGGCTCGTTTAACCGCATGCTGATGAATACGCTGCCGAAGCTCGCGCCTACGGGCGTGCACCTGAAAGAGGCGCCCTACGACAAGCTTCCGTTCTACAACGCGGATCTGCATGCCGACGGGAAGTTTCCGGAGGCGGTGACGGCGCTTGCCGACACGCTCCGCGCCGCCGACGGCATCATCATCGTCACGCCGGAATACAATTACACGATCCCGGGCGCGCTCAAGAACGCGGTGGACTGGGTGTCGCGGCTTCCGAACCAGCCGTTCAAGGAGAAACCCGTCGCCATTCAATCGGCCTCGCAGGGGCCGCTCGGCGGCGCGCGCATGCAGTATCACGTGCGCACGATGCTCGTGTTTCTCAACGCCTTCGTGTTCAACACGCCGGAAATTTTCGTGGGCACGGCGCAGACCAAGTTCGATGACAAGGGCGAGTTGAAGGACGAGGCGACGAAGGACATCATCAAGAAGCAGCTGGAGGCCTTCGCCAAGTTCGTCGAGCGCGTTAAAGCGTAAGCGGCTTGCCTTCGAGCCAAGCTTTGCCGCGCGCGTAAAGCGCCTCGACGGCCGGGCCTTTGAGGCCCGGCATGTCGGGCTTCACGGCAAATTCGTTCTGCGCCTGCAAATAGGCAAGGTGGCGGTAGCCCTCGGGAAAGCGCGCGAGCTGATCGTGATCGAGCGCGAGTTTCAAAGCGGGATCGACCGGATCCATGCGGTCTTTTTCATAGATCGGCTGGCGCAGCACGATGCCCCAGTGGCCGGCGCGCTTCTCGATGAAATCATAGAAGCGGCCGGTGCACACCACATCGACGAGAACATCGTGCACGGCGGCGCGCTGCATGATCTGCATCTTCGTCTGCGCGATCGCGCGGCTGCCCGCGATTTCGGACGTGTGGCCGCCGAGAAAGTGCAGAATGTTGACGCCGCGCTCAAAGCCCTCGCGGCTGACCTTGATGAATTCCTCGGCCGGACCCTGAAACCAGGTCGCCATCATGCGGCCGTCCGCGTGCCAGACGGTGCGGAAGCGCTCCCAGTCGCCGGCGTCGCGCCATAGCACCCAGTTCTCCACGAGCTCGCGGATCGCCTGTTTGTCGGCCGCTTCGCTCATCGTTTTGCGTTCGCGATTTCGATCAGGAAATCGGCGTGACAGGGGCCATCGAGCGGGCACCAGCAGGCGAGATCGCGTCCGGCGAGCTCGCGGCGCGCGTCCTCGGCCGAGACTTTCAGCTTGCCGGCAAGGAAATCGCGCCTGTATTTCGCGACGGCCTCGGCGCGCGTCATCTTGCCGACGCGGTAGGGATTGCCCCATTTCGTCGGCCGCGCCACCACCACCGCGCCTTTCGGCAGGTGGGCGCCTTTCTGGCGCGAAAGCTTGAGGCGGCGGGGCTTTGCCATGTTCAATCGTCCTTGTCGCGGCGGTAATCGTCCTCGAAGCGCTCGATATCGTCCTCGCCAAAATAGCGGCCGGTTTGCACCTCGATCAATTCGAGCGGGATTTTGCCGCGGTTTTCCAGCCGGTGCTTGCTGCCCACGGGGACGTAGACCGATTCATTTTCCTGGAGCGTCCTGACTTTGTTGCCGATGGTGACGCGCGCCTTTCCCCGTACCACCACCCAATGCTCGGAACGGCGGCGGTGCTTTTGTAGGGACAGCCGGCCGCCGGGCTTCACCACGATGCGCTTGACCTGAAACCGCTCGCCCTGATCGAGGCTCTGGTAATTTCCCCATGGCCGGTGCACGCGCGCGTGCAGGCTCGCTTCTGGGCGCTTCTTCTTGCGGAGCTCGTCTACGAGCTTGCGCATGTCCTCGGCGCGGCCGCGGTCGGCGATCAGCACCGCGTCGTGCTCGATCACGACCACGAGATCCTTGACGCCGAGGAGGGCCGCGAGCTTGCCGTCGCTTGCCACATAAGAATCGCGCGCGTCGAGGAGGACGACTTCGCCGCGCGCGGCATTGCCGGCGGCGTCGCGCGGCGTCTCGGTCCACACCGCGTGCCAGCCGCCGAGATCCGACCAGCCGTAATCGGCGCGCACGACCGCGGCGCGGCGGGTTTTCTCCATCACCGCGTAATCGACCGACTTTTGCGCCGCCGCCGCGAAGGCCTTTTTGTCGAGAAGACGGAAGCCGAGGTCTTCGGAAGCGTGTTTGACGGCGCGCGCGATGGCTTTGGCGCTCGCAGGCTCGAAGGCCGCGTATTCGGCGAGGAAGGTGTCGACACGGAAGAGAAAATTTCCGGAATTCCAGAGATAGCCGCCGGCGATGTAGCGCGCCGCGGTCTTCGCATCGGGCTTCTCGACGAATTGCGCGACCTCGCTCGCGCCTTTGACGCCTTCGACCGGCTTGCCGGGCTTGATATAGCCGTAGCCCGTCGCCGGGCTATCAGGCACGCAGCCGAAGGTGACGATCTTGCCGCGCTCGGCGGCGGCGCGCGCCACCAGACACGCGGCGACAAAGCGGTCGGGCTTGCGCACGATATGATCGGCGGCCAGCACCAAGGCGAGCGTCGCGGGGCCGCGGGCGGCAAGCAATTCGCTCGCGGCGGCGACCGCGGGGCCTGAATCGCGGCGCGCGGGCTCCAAGAGGATTTCCGCGTCGCGGCCGATCTCGTCGAGCTGCTCGCGCACGAGAAAGCGATAGTCGCGGTTCGTGACAATGACCGGCCTGCCGAAGATTTTCGGATTGGCGACGCGCTTCACCGTTTCCTGCAACGTCGAGAGCGGGCCCAGAAGTTTCAGGAATTGCTTGGGGCGGCTGTCGCGCGAGGCGGGCCATAGCCGCGTGCCGGCTCCCCCGCAAAGTATCACCGGATGAATAAGCTTCGCCATCGCCGCAGCCCCTCGCCGGCGGCCGTCAGGCGCTCGCCGCCCGCCGCTCGTCGAACTGCATCTGGTAGAAGGCGTGGTAGCGGCCGCGCCGCGCCACCAGTTCGTCATGGCGGCCCACCTCGACGATACGGCCGGCTTCCACCACCAGAATGCGGTTGGCGGCGATCACCGTCTGCAGGCGATGCGCGATCACGAGCGTCGTGCGCGAGACGCGCAGCGCATCGAGCGCCTTCTGCACCATGAGCTCGGATTCGGAATCGAGCGCCGCGGTCGGCTCGTCGAGGAGGAGGATCGGCGCGTTCTTCAGGAATGCCCGCGCAATCGCGATGCGCGCGCGCTGGCCGCCGGACAATTGCATGCCGTGCTCGCCCACGGGCGTGTCGTAGCCAGGGCCGAATTGATTGATGAAATCATGCGCATGCGCTTGCTTGGCGGCGGCGATAATTTCGCTTTCGCGCGCGCCCGGCCGGCCGAAGGCGATGTTGTCGCGGATGGTGCCGGAAAAAAGAAAGACGTCCTGGCTTACATAGGCAATCGCCGCGCGCAGCGAATGACGCGAAACCTTGGTGATATCCTGCCCGTCGATCAGGATCGTGCCCGCCTGCGGGTCATTGAACCGCTCGATCAGGTTCATGACCGTCGACTTGCCCGCGCCCGAAGGGCCAACAAGGGCGGTGGTCTGCGAAGGCTCGGCCATGAGGGAGAGGCGGCGCAGCACCGGCTCGCCGGGCCGATAGGCGAATTCGACGTCGCGGAATTCGATCTTGCCGCTTTTCACCGCGAGCTGCGGCAGGCCTTCGGGCTCGCGTTCGGCGGGCGTCGAGTCGATTACCTCGAAGAGATTGCGGACATAGACGAGGTTCGCCGCGAGGTCGATGTTGACGCGGGCAAGGCGCTTCGCAGGCTCATAAGCGAGGAGGAGCGCGGTGATCACCGAAAAGAATTCGCCCGGCAGGCGCCCGCCCTTCAAGACGCCGAGGCCCGCATACATGACGGCGGCCGCGACCGCGAAGCCGCCGAGCATTTCCATCAACGGGCTCGAGCGCGAGCTTACGCTGACCCATTTGTTCATCGCCTGCTCGACTTCGCTAACATGGGTCTTCATGCGCTCGCGCATGATCTCTTCGAGGTTGAAGGACTTGACGACGCGAATGCCCTGAATGGTCTCCTGCATGGTCTGCAGAATTTTTCCGGCGCCGACGAATTGGCGCTGCACGATCTTGCGCGTGCGCCGGATGAGCGAGCGCACGCCGACGACCGCGATCGGAAGTGCGACGAGGCAAATAAAGGCCAGAAACGCATCCTGAATGATCATCACCGTGACAAGGCCGACGAGCGACAGGAGGTCGCGGCCAAGCGTCGTGATCAGGATTTCGAGGATGGTGCGGGCGCCCACGGCGCCCGAATTCAGGCGGTTGAGCAGTTCCGTCGAGTGACGCTCTGAGAAGAAGGGAATGCCCTGTACCAGCAGATTGCCGTAGAGGCGCTTCTGGTAGCCGGCGATGATGCGGTTGCCGATGCGCCCGAGCGTCACCGCCTGGCCGTAGGCCGAAAAGCCCTTGATCGCCGAAAGCGCGATCAGCACGCCGCCGAGCCACCAGATTGCCTGCTCGCGGCCCTCGACGAAGATTTTATTGACGACGTCCTTCATCAAATAAGCGGAGAGCGAGGTCGCGCCCGCGACGAACAACATGAACATGAGCGCGAGCGAATAGCGCCACGCATAGTGGCGGCCATCGGTGAGCAGGAGGCGCGGGATGATCGAGCGCGCATCCTCGCCGAGGAACCCGGACAGGCGGTACTTAATGCGCTCGAAAATCAGCATGGCGGGGTGCCCGCGATGAAGCCGGTTTTTGCCGCAAAGTCAATGGCCTAGGCGAGGAACGGAGCTCCACTTTCGCGCTCATTTTCGCCCGAGCAGCGCGTTCAATTCGGCGCGGAAATCAGCGGCGAGATCGGCGCGCGCGAGCGCGTAGGCGACGTTGGCGGACAGAAACCCGATCTTCGAGCCGCAGTCGAAGGTGCGGCCCTCGAAGTCGATGCCGTAGAAGGGCTGCTTCTTCGCGAGCATGAGCATCGCGTCGGTGAGCTGGATCTCGCCGCCGGCGCCGCGCTCCTGCTTTTCGAGGTATTCGAAAATTTCCGGCTGCAGGATGTAGCGGCCGGTGATGATGCGGTTCGACGGCGCCTTGTCGCGCGGCGGCTTCTCGACCATGCCGGTGATCTCGAAGGCCTTTCCCTTGCGCGCGCCCATGCCGACCACGCCATACATGTGAATGCGGTCATCCGGCACTTCCTCGACCGCGATCAAATTCGCATTTTCGCCGAGTGCTGCGTAGGCGTCGGTCATCTGCGCCAAGCATGACTTCTTCGCCTGCACCAGAACGTCGGGGAGCAAGAGGCCGAACGGCTCGTCGCCGACGATTTCGCGCGCGCACCACACGGCGTGGCCGAGCCCGAGCGGCGCCTGCTGGCGGATGAAGCTTGCGGCACCGGCGCCGGGAAGATCGCGCTCAAGTTGCGCGAGTTCCGTCTTCTTGCCGCGCTCGCGCAACGTGGATTCCAGCTCGAACTGGCGGTCGAAATGGTCTTCGATCACGCCCTTGTTGCGGCCGGTGACGAAAATAAAGTGCTCGATCCCGGCCTCGCGCGCTTCGTCAACGACGTGCTGGATCAGCGGCTTGTCGACCACCGTCAGCATCTCCTTCGGCATCGCCTTGGTTGCGGGCAAAAACCGCGTGCCGAGGCCGGCGACCGGGAAAACAGCCTTGCGTATCTTTCGCATCGCCTTCTTCTTCGCTTGCAGCAAAGGGGATTCGACGCTTCTATGTCGCGTCTTTCGCGGCTTGGCAAATCGGCAGGACAAAGGGATCGATGAGCGGACCCATTCTCGTCTTCGGCGCGCGCGGGCAGGTAGGGCGCGAAATTGTGGCGCTCGCGGCCGCGCGCGGCCTGCCCGTGGTGGGGCTTTCGCGCGCTGAGGCCGACATCACTAATGAGACGACGGTTCGTGTCACGCTCGATGTGCACCGGCCGGCGGTGGTGGTGAACGGCGCCGCCTATACCTCGATCGACCGGGCGGAGCGGGAGCCGGAAATCGCCGCCGCCGCCAATGTGACGGGCCCGGCGGTGCTCGCGGCGGTGTGCGCGAGCACCGGCGTGCCGCTGATCCATGTCTCCTGCGACTACGTCTTCAACGGCGCGAAGAAAAGCGCCTATGTCGAAAGCGACCGCGTGGCGCCGCTCAACGTCTATGGCCGCACCAAGGCGGAAGGGGAGGCGAAGGCGCGCGAGCTATTGCCGCGCGCCGTGATTCTGCGCAGCTCCTGGATCTATAGCGCGCATGGCCAGAATTTCCTGCGCAACGTCCTGAAGCTTGCTTCCGAGCGCGACGAGTTGCGCATGGTCGGCGATCAGATCGGCTGCCCGACGGCGGCGATCGACATTGCCGAAGCCGTGCTCGCGGTCGTGCGCAAGCTCGCCACCGAAGCGAAGGTTTCCGGCATTTTTCATTTCGCGGGAGCCGGCGCCACCAGCCGCTTCGGCTTTGCCTCCGAGATTGTGCAGCGGCAGGCGATCTTTACCGGGCGCACGCCGAAGGTGACGGAAATCAAAATGGCTGAATATCCGGTGGCTGCCAAGCGGCCACTCAATTGCGAGCTCGATTCGTCGCGCTTCCGCACGGCATTCGGCTATAGCGCAGCACCCTGGCAGCACCGCGTCGCCGAAGTGGTCGCGATGCTCCTGGCGCCGGCGATGGCGAAAAAGGTCGCGAGCGGATAGCCGCTCAGCCGACCGCCGGGCGGCCGATGCTGAAATAGCGGAATCCTTCCGCCGCCATTTCTTCCGGCCGGTAGATGTTGCGGAGATCCACCACGAGCGGCTCCCTTAAATCGCGCTTCAGGCGTTCGAGATCGAGGGCGCGATAGGCATCCCACTCGGTGAGGATCACGAGCGCGTCGGCGTCCTTGGCCGCCTCGTACGGGTTCTTGCACATTTCGACGCCGCGCAGCACTTTCGCGGCCTCGTGCATGGCCTGCGGATCGTGGACGCGGAGCTTGGCGCCCGCGGCCTGCAACGCCGGAACGATGACGAGGCTCGCGGCTTCGCGCATGTCGTCGGTATTGGGCTTGAAGGCGAGCCCTAGAACCGCAATCGTCTTGCCCGCGACCGAGCCGCCGCAGGCGGCGATGACCTTTTCGGCCATTGCGCGCTTGCGCCGATCGTTCACGGCGACCACGGTCTCGACGATCTTTGCCGGCGTACCCGCTTCCTGCGCGGTTTTCATCAGCGCGAGCGTGTCCTTCGGAAAACAAGAGCCGCCGAAGCCGGGGCCGGCATGCAGAAATTTCGAGCCGATGCGGTTGTCGAAGCCAATGCCGCGCGCGACCTCCTGCACATTGGCGCCGACCTTCTCGCAAAGATCTGCCATCTCGTTGATGAAGGTGATCTTGGTCGCGAGAAACGCGTTCGCCGCGTATTTGATGAGCTCGGCGGTGCGGCGCTCGGTGAAGAGAAGGGGGGCGGCGTTGAGATAGAGCGGGCGATAGACCTCGGTCATCACCTCGCGCGCGTGCGCGTCGGCGGTTCCGATCACGATGCGGTCCGGCCGCTTGAAGTCGCTGATGGCGGCGCCCTCGCGCAGGAATTCGGGGTTGGAGACCACGGCGAATTCCGCTTTCGGGTTAGCCGCACGGATCGTGCGTTCGACGTCGTCGCCGGTGCCGACGGGCACGGTCGATTTCGTCACGATGACGGTGTAGCCAGAAATCGCCGCGGCGATCTCGCGCGCGGCGCCCAGCACGTAGCTGAGATCGGCATGGCCATCGCCGCGGCGCGACGGCGTGCCGACGGCGATGAAGACGACCTCCGCGTCCTTCACCGCCGGGGCGAGTTCGGTCGCAAAGCCGAGCCGGCCTTCCTTGACGTTGCTTGCGACCAGTTCGTCGAGACCGGGCTCGAAGATCGGAATTTCGCCGCGCTTCAGGGCGGCGATTTTCTTCTCGTCCTTGTCGATGCAGACGACCTGGTGGCCGAAATCGGCGAAGCAGGCCCCAGAAACGAGGCCGACATAGCCGCTGCCAATCATGGCGATACGCATGAAACCTACCCCGCGACGGGCGCGGGTTTCGCATGGCGAGGAAGCGCGGGCAAGCGGTGGAAGCGGTTGTGGTTATTCGGCGGCGGTGCGCCAGCTCTCGAGCGCGCGCTCCCAGGCAAGGGCGTGGGTGACGATGGTGGAAAGATTGTCGAGCTTCGGCTGCCAACCGAGCTCGGCGCGGACCCTGTCGGCGCGGGCGACAATGGCGGCGGGATCGCCGGGCCGGCGCGGCGCGTAGAACACCGGGAAATCCTTGCCCGAAAGCCGCTTCACGGTGTCGATCACTTCGAGCACCGAGTAGCCGCGGCCATAGCCGCAGTTGAGGGTGAGGCTCCCGCCGCCGGCGCGGAGATGCTTCAGCGCTTCGAGATGGGCGGCGACAAGATCGGTGACGTGGATGTAGTCGCGCACGCAGGTGCCGTCGGCGGTCGGATAATCAGTGCCGAATACCTCCATGCGGTTGCGCTTTCCGAGCGCGGTCTCGCAGGCGACCTTGATGAGGTGGGTCGCGTTCGGCGTCGACTGGCCGGAACGGCCGGCGGGGTCGGCGCCGGCGACGTTGAAGTAGCGGAGCGCGACGCAGTTCAGCCCGTGCGCGGCGCCGGCATCGCGCAGCATCCACTCGGTCATCAGCTTCGAAGTGCCGTAGGGCGAGATCGGCGTCGTCGGCGCATTCTCGCTCACCGGATTTTCGGCGGGCATGCCGTAAACCGCGGCGGTCGAGGAGAAGACGAAGCGTCTGACGCCGGCGGCGATCGTCGCCGCCATCAGCGCGCGCGATTTCACCGTGTTCGCGAGATAATAGCCGAGCGGATCGGCGACCGAATCCGGCACCACGATGCGGGCGGCGAAGTGGATCACCGCGTCGATGCCGTGCTCGGCGATCAGCCGAAGAACGAGCGCCTCGTCGGCGACGTCGCCTTCCACGAAGCGCGCCTTGGAATGCACCGCGCGCGCAAAGCCGGTGGAGAGATCGTCGAGCACGACGACCTCTTCGCCCGCATCGACGAGGGCGAGCGCCATGTGGCTGCCGATATAGCCGGCGCCGCCGGTGACAAGCACGGCCATCGCTGGTCCTCCCGTGACGGGGATAATGCAGGAATGTGACGGCTTATTTAACCGGCGCCAAGAAAGGTTAACAGCCGTTAACGATTTAGCCGCGGCCCTTCGAGCGCTCGACAAGCCGCGTGGTGCTGCGCTCGGGGAGCGTCTCGACGATGACCACCTCGCCGCCGGCGGCCTCGACGATCTCGCCGCCGACGACCTGGTCCTTGTTGTAGTCGCCGCCCTTCACGAGCACGGCCGGCTGCACGCGGCGAATCAGTTCGAGCGGCGTGTCCTCCTCGAAGGGCACCACGAGGTCGACGGCTTCCAGCGCGGCCAGCACTTCGGCGCGCGCGACCTCGTCCTGGATGGGCCGGCTCGGCCCCTTCAGACGGCGGGCGGAGGCGTCGCTATTCAACCCCACGATTAGCCGGTCGCAGGCGGCGCGGGCGCCGGCGAGCACCTTGAGGTGGCCGGGGTGGATGAGATCGAAGCAGCCATTGGTGAAGCCGATACGCAGACCCTTCTTGCGCCATTCTTCCAGATGCTCTTCGAGGATTTTCGGATCGCGCACGATCTTTTCGTCGTGGGCGCGCAGGGCGCTCGGCACGAGCACCGCGCGCATTTCGACGAAGTTGACGGCGGCGGTGCCGCGTTTTCCCACCACGACCGCGGCGGCGGCGTTGGCGGCGCGGGCGGTGGCCTCGAGTTCGGCGCCCATCGCGAGCATGGCGGCGATCGTCGCCGCCACGGTGTCGCCGGCGCCGGAGACGTCCCGCACTTTCACCGGATAGGACGGAATGTGGACGGGCGCTTCGCCGCGCGCAACGAGCGTCATGCCTTCTTCGCTGCGGGTGACGAGGATGGCGGAAAGATCAGCGTCCGCCATGAGCTTGCTCGCCGCCTCGACGATGTCCTCGGCCGAACGCACGTCGCGATGCGCGGCGCGCGCAAGCTCCGCACGGTTCGGGGTGACAACGGTGGCGCCTTTATAGGCGCGATAATCGAGATGCTTGGGATCGACGATCACCGGCTTCTTCGCCTTGCGGGCGGCGGCAATCAGCGTCTCGATCACCTTCGGCGTGAGCACGCCCTTGCCGTAATCGGACAGAACCACCGCGCCGCAATTCGGCAGCACCTTCAGCGCAACCGTGAGAACTTCATCCTCGCAATGCTTGGGCAGCGGGTGGGTTTCTTCCCAATCGGCGCGGAGAAGATGGGTCGAATGATGCTCCGACACGAAACGCGCCTTCTCGGTCGTCGGCCGCGAGGCGTCGATCGCGAGCTTGGCGTCGATCTGGCCGCCGGTCTTGCCGAAGAAGGCCCCGAGCGTGCGGCCGGCATCATCGTCGCCGACGGCGCTTACCAGGATGCAGCGCGCGCCCAGGCCCGCGATATTGCGCGCGACATTGCCGGCGCCGCCGGGCGTGGTTTCCTCGCGCCGCACCGCGAGTACAGGCGCCGGCGCCTCGGGCGAAATGCGCGCGACCTCGCCATAGACGAAGCGGTCGAGCATGAGGTCGCCGACGCAGAGCACGGTCTGCGCGGCAAGTTCGGCGAGGCGTTTTTCGTAATCGAACATGGTGACCCGGCAATCAGCGATAAGGATCGGGGCGGTCGAGATATTGCGTCACGTAACGCTCGACCGCCTGTTCCAGCGGCGTGAACGGGGCATCGTAGCCCGCCGCGCGCAAGCGCTCCATCCTTGCTTCGGTGAAATATTGATAGCGTCCGGCAAGCTCGGGCGGGATCGGGATGCGCTCGATCCTGGGCTCGCGCCCGATCGCTTTCCACATCGCGATCATCATGGCGTCGAAGCTTCGCGCCTTGCCGGTGCCGACATTATAGATGCCGGAGACGTGCGGATTGTCGATCAGCCACAGCACGACGTTGGCCGCGTCCTCGACATAGATGAAGTCGCGCACGATCTCGCCGCCGGCGATATCCGGCCGGTCGGCCTTGAAAAGGCGCACGGGCTTGCCGGCCTTGGCGTCGGGAAAGACCTTGGCGAGCACGCTTCGCATGTCGCCCTTGTGATACTCGTTGGGGCCGAACACGTTGAAGAATTTGAGACCCACCCATTGCGGCGGCATGGCGCTGCCGACACGGGCGCGGGCGTATGCGGCGAGGTCGAAGCGGGATTTGCTGCGGCCATATAGATTAAGGGGCGCGAGTTCGTTGAGCAGTTCCGGCGCGTCGTCGAAGCCGCGGCTACCGTCGCCGTAGGTGGCGGCCGAAGAGGCGTAAATGAAGGGCGTCTTTGTCTCCGTGCACCATTCGAGCAGGCGCAGCGGCAAGTCGAAATTCGCCGCCATCACCGCGTGCTCGTCAGTGACGGTGGTGGAGGAAATCGCACCCATGTGCAGGATCGCATTGAGTTTGCGGCCGCCGAGCCAGCGTAAGATCTCTTCCGGCGGGACGATCTCGGCATAGCGACGCTTGGCGAGGTTCTTCGCTTTTGGCGCGTCGACGTGGTCGCCCACGGCGATTTCGGACACGCCCCGCTCGTTCAGGCTCGCGAGGATATTCGAGCCGATGAAGCCGGCGCCGCCGGTTAACAGGATCATGCTTAACGCCCGTCCCTTTGCGCGCGCTTCCTTTGCCGCAAGCGCGAGAGGAGCGCAACGGCGGCAATCTGGACACCCTTAATGACGGGTGCTACCCGCTCGCGCGAGGGAGCCCCATGAACGCAGCGGATTTGGACTACGCGAAGAAGCATCTCGCCGCGTCGCGCGAGGCTTTCGTCAAGGCCGCGGACGATGCCGATTTCGTGGCCGTTCTCGGCAAGATCGCCGATGCCATGGCGACTTCGCTGAAAGGCGGCGGCAAGATTCTCCTCTGCGGCAATGGCGGCAGTGCCGCCGACGCGCAGCACATCGCGGGCGAGCTCTTGTCGCGCTATGAGTTCGACCGCGCGCCGATGGCCGCGGTCGCGCTCACCACCGATACGTCCGTGCTCACCGCCATCGGCAACGACTACGGCTACGAGCAACTGTTCGAGCGGCAGGTGCTCGGGCTCGGCAAAAAGGGCGACGTGCTCGTGGCGCTTTCCACCTCCGGGCGCTCGCCGAACATCCTGCGCGCGCTTGATGCGGCGAAGAAGAGCGGCGTCGTCACCATCGGCTTCACCGGCAAGGCGGGCGGCGAGATGGCCTCGCGTTGCGATTTCATTTTACGGGCGCCCTCCGACAAGACGCCCGTGATCCAGCAAATCCACATCACCGCGGCGCATGTGATCTGCGGCCTGATCGAGCGCTCCATTGGCGGCAAACGCTGAGCGTGCACGGCCGCGACGGCCCGCGGTCTTTCTCGATCGTGACGGCGTGATCAACGTCGACCGCGGCTATGTGTCGAACCGCGCCGACTTCAAATGGATCCCGGGCGCCATTGCGGCGATCAAGGCGCTCAACGAGGCGGGATATTATGTCTTCGTCGCCACTAACCAGTCGGGCATTGCGCGCGGGCTTTATTCGGAAAGCGATATGCAGGCATTGCACGGTTACATTGCACAGGAGCTCGCCGCGAACGGCGCTCACATCGATGACTGGCGTCATTGTCCTTTCCATCCGCAAGGGACGATCGCGAAGTTCAAGCGCGTTTCCGATTGGCGCAAGCCCGGCCCCGGCATGATCCTCGATTTGATGCAGACGTGGCCGGTCGACCGCGCGAAGAGCGTGCTGATCGGCGACAAGGAGAGCGACGTGGCGGCGGCGCGCGCCGCGGGCATCCGGGGCTTGCGCTTTGACAGCGGCAATCTTCTCGCCTTCGTTCGAGCGCGCGTGCTCGGGACGAGGCCGCGGCGATGACGGCGGCAACGAATTCGCCGATTCTCCTCGTCCCCTATCAGTGGATCGGCGACTTCGTGCGCTGTCATTCGGTGGTGCAGCTCTTGAAGCGGCGCTTTCCCGAGCGGCCGGTCGATATTCTGAGCTCGACGCTCGCGGCACCGCTCGCCGCCTACATGCCGGGCGTCCGCAAGGCCGTGGTGCATGATCTGCCGCGCGGACGGCTCGGCTATGGCGAGAATGCCCGGCTCGCGGAGAAGCTTGCGCCCGAGCGCTACGGTACCGCGCTCGTTATGTCGCGCAAATGGAAGGCGGCGCTGGCGCCTTATCTCGCGGGCATTCCGGAGCGCGTGGGATTTCTCGGCGAGATGCGGTTCGTGCTGCTTTCCGACATTCGTCCGGGCGAGAAAAACTATCCGACCATGGCCGAGCAGTGCGCGGCGCTCGCCTTGCCACGCGGCGCCGCGCTGCCGCCGCTGCCGGAGCCCAAGCTGGCTGCGTCCGCGGCGCAGGTGAAATCCTGGCGGGAGCGGACCCGCCTCGAAAAGAACGGCCAGCGCGTCGTCGCGCTCGCGCCGGGATCGGTATGGTCGTCGAAGCGCTGGCCAACGGCGCATTACGCGCGGCTTGCCGTGCTTCTCCGCGAACGCGGCCATGAAGTGTGGATCACGGGCGGCCGCGACGAGGAGCCGCTTGCGGAAGAAATCCGCGCGACGGCGTCCGCGGTGTACGATCTCACCGATCTCGCTCTCGGCGACGGCGCGCTGGCGTTAGGCCAGGCGGATTGCGCCGTCACCAACGATTCCGGCGCGCTGCATATGGCGGCGGCCTTCGGCACGCCGACCTTGGCGCTGTTCGGGCCGACCGATCCCGCGGCCTGGATGCCGCTCAACCCATCGGCGAAAGCGTTGCTCGCCGATGAGCCGCTCGATTGCCGGCCGTGCGCAAAGCACGATTGCCCGCTCGGCCATCACAAATGCCTTGTGGATCTTTCGCCTCAGACGGTCTTCGCCGCGGTCGAACGGGCGCTCGCCCACAGCCGCTCATAGACCGCGAAGATTTCCTTCGCTTCGCGCTCGATGTTGAAATGCGCTTCCACGCGCTTGCGCCCGGCCTTGCCCATGGCCTCGGCGCGCGCGGGGTCTTGCATCAATTGCTCGATGCGATCGGTCAGCGCGCCGGCATCCTCGATCGGAACCAGGAATCCCGTTTCGCCTTCGGCGACGAGATGCGCCGCGGCGCCGGCGCGCGTTGCCACCACCGCCATTTCGCTGGCCATGGCTTCCAGCGTCGTCAATCCGAAGCCTTCGTTGCGTTGTGGCCCGACGAAGATCAGCAGCCTGCGGAACCAGAGCGGCACCTCGTCCGGCGGCAATTCGCCGGTGAAGACGATGCGGCCGGCGAGCCCGGCGGCAGCCACCTTCGATTTGAGTTCGGCTTCGAAGCCCTTGTCCATCTCGGTCGCGAGTCCAATGACCACCGCGGTGAAATCGGGATAGCGCGGCAGCAACTTCAGCATCGCCTCGATGAAAAGATCGGTGCCCTTCTGCGGCCGGATGCGGCCAAAGACGCCGATGCCGTAGCAGCCGGGGAGGCCCGTCTCTTTCCACGCAGCCGCGCGGTCGGGAGCAGGGCGGTAGCGCGCAATGTCGACGCCGTGCAACGCCACCGTGACCGGCAAAGTGAGGTAGCTCGCGGCTTCGGGCGACGGCGAAATCAACGCGTCCATCCGGCGCATGAGAAATTTGCTGAAGGCGGTGTGGTGGCGCTGCGCCGCCGAGGTGAAGACCATGCCGAGCTTCAGCCCGAAAATATGCTTGAGCAGAAGCCCCGCGATCATCTCGTCGTTGCGGCGCGCGTGCCAGATGCGGAAGGGCCGTCCGGCGGGCAGCGAGCGGCCGAACCGCCTCACCTGGCGCAAGCTCAGCGTCGGCACGCCGGGCGCTTCGCCCGCGCCCACGATCGCGACCCGGCAAAGGCGGCTCATGGCGGGCGCGAGCGTCAGAATCGTCGTGGTCACGCCGGAATAGCGGCGATGCAGGTTCGGGTGCAAAACCTCGATCAGCGCGGGGTCGAAACGGACGGGGAGGGCCATGTTGGGCAAAAGCTCTCGGCGGGTCTTGACGGCGCGGGCGCGCCCGCATAGCCCCGTTTATCTCTCCCGCGCAAGCAGGAAGGCCGCCATGACCACGCTCGCCTCGCTCAAAGTGAAGCTTTTCACCGACGGCGCCGACAAGGCGCAGATCGTCGAGATGGCGAAGCAGAAATACATCGCGGGCTTCACCACCAATCCCTCGCTGCTGAAAAAAGCGGGGGTCAAGGACTACGAATCCTACGCGCGCGAGCTCGTGGCGGCGGTGCCGGACAAGCCTATTTCCTTCGAGGTCATCTCCGACGACATCGACGGCATGGTGGCGGAGGCGCGCCTCATCACCACCTGGGGCAAGAACGTCTATGTGAAGCTCCCGGTGATCAACACCAAGAGCGAGCCGCTTTACGACGCGATCAAGATGCTCTCGGGCGAGGGCGTGAAAATCAACGTCACGGTGATCACCACCGAAGAGCAGGCGAAGCGGGCGACCGCGGCGCTCTCGAAAGGGCCGGGGGGATGCGTGTCGGTTTTTGCCGGCAGGCTCGCCGACCTCGGGATCGACTATGTTCCCGCGGTGGAAACGGCGGTGCGCGAGGCGCGCGCGACCAAGCAGGTCGAGGTGATCTGGGCGTCGACACGCGAGGTGTGGAACGTGATCGAGGCCGACCGCATGGGCTGCCACATCATCACCGCGCCCGCCGATATTCTGAAGAAACTCCCCGCGCTTGGCACCAAAACCGCCGGGGATCTGTCGCTCGACGGCGTCAAGGCGTTCCGCGACGATACGCTGGCGGCGGGCCTAAGCCTTCGGGTCGGAAACGTGCGGCGCACTGCCGCGGAATGACGTTGTTTTCCCTGTAAACCATTGACATCATTTGTGAGTGGGGCCCTCTCCGGGGCTGTCGCCTGATCCCTCCGGGCATGCTAGGAAAACCGAACCCGGGAGAGGGGAAATAAAAATCATGGTGGCTGGTTCGGATCGCGCGAAACCGCGCGAAGTGTCCTCCGACAATCTCCGCTTCGGCATCATCGGCGTCGGCGTCATGGGATCGAACCATGCCCGCGTGCTCTCCGAACTCCCCGGCATCGAACTCGTCGCCATCGCCGACCCCGACCGCAGCCTGGCGATGAAAATCGCCAAGGCCGTCCGCTGCGACGCGGTCGCCGACCACAATACGCTGATCGGCCTCGGCCTCGACGCCGTCGTCGTCGCGGCGCCTACGCATTTGCACCACGCGATTGCGCTCGATTGCATCGAGGCGGGGGTCAATCTCCTGGTGGAAAAGCCGATCGCGCCGACGGTGGAGGAGGGCCGCCAGATCGTCGCCGCCGCACGGCGGGCGGGCGTGAAGCTGATGGTCGGCCATGTCGAGCGCTTCAATCCGACCGTGGAGGCGATCAAGCAGGCGCTTTCGAGCGAGGATATTCTTTCCATCGCCATCACCCGCGTCGGTCCGTTCCCGCCGCGCATGTCGAATGTCGGCGTGGTCATCGATCTCGCGGTGCACGACATCGACCTCATCCGCTGGTTCACGGAATCGGAAATCATCGAGGTGCAGCCGCAGCTCACGAAAGCGCGCGCCGCGCGCGAGGACATCGCGCTCCTGCAATTCCGCACGGCCTCCGGCGTGCTCGCGCACATCAACACCAACTGGCTCACGCCCTTCAAGGCGCGCACGGTGCATGTCGCCACCCGCGACAAATACATCATCGGCGATCTCCTGACGCGGCAGGTGACCGAGTGCTTCGGCTTCCAGCCCGACGGCAGCTATTCGATGCGGCATCTGTCGGTCGGTCACGCCGAGCCGCTGCGCGCCGAACTCTTGGCCTTCGTGAAGTCGATCCGCAACGACGAAAAACCCGTTGTCGGCGGCGACGAAGGGGTCGCGAGCCTCGAGGTCGCGATCCAGTGCCTCGACGGCGGCTCCTCCGCCGTGCCGCAGCGCGCGCCGCGCAAAGTCGTCGGCTGAATTCGAGCCGTCGAATGAACGAACGTCCGCGGATCGATTCTCAGCACA
>Ga0209060_10000283_pt1 | contig 108086 bp, 96 predicted proteins | sample Coa_R1_8_FD_187155 | JGI IMG/M metagenome (GOLD analysis project Ga0209060, IMG submission 187155) | Surface soil microbial communities from Centralia Pennsylvania, which are recovering from an underground coalmine fire - Coalmine... | ecosystem: Environmental > Terrestrial > Soil >... | reverse complement strand
CGCAAAATTCGCCATGCAAGCCTCCTCCATTATGCGATGGGGCGAGTCTCTCACGCTGGCTGGAACCTGTCAAATCGATTCTTGCCCTAAATCACTCAACACAGCAAGGAAACGTGCGGAAGATGGGTTGAAACCTCGTCAACCATGAAAAAGAAAAGCTTATCCAAACCCGTCTCGTCAGCCTCTTTGGCCGCTGCAATCAAGGCGCGGGCGGTCTCGTAGGCATCGGCATCGGTGCTGCTCAATTGATGGAGTCCCGAGGAACGCAACAACCCTGCCACCTTCTTCTCGTCCACATGAAGAAAGGCGTTCCATCTTTGAGCGACGTTGACCGACAAAACCCTTCGGACAGCGCCCGTGCTGTCGGCTGTTTATCTGCCCCCTTCAAGCCTAATTCAGTTAGCTCCTTGCCAACGGCGATAGCGCTCATCCCAAAGTGCTTGCTGAGGTTGGTCTGATTCACCCACGTATTCGCAAATGTACTGTGCTTGCCCATCCCACTTCCCTCCTGAGTCATCTTACCGTCGGGTGCGGCTGATGATAAACTGATAGGTCTGAGGGCGAGGTATCGTATATGCTGCGCCATAGCGATTCGTAGCCCAGCTTTCCAGGCGCTGAATCGAAGCCGCAAAGATATCATCAGGCACCAGCCAGGTCCGTGACCAGACCCGCTGCGCAATATAGTCAAAAGCTGCGCGCGGGCTTTCCTGCGTTTCCCAGATCACGGTGCGCAGGACCTCGACCGTGAAACCTCGTTCGCGCAGATAGTCTGTCACTGCACTCCGCCGCTCGGCACCGATAATGCCAACCTCGCCGCCTAACTCGCGAACAATCTGGACCCAACGCTCTCGCAGCGCTTCATCTCCAGACAAGTATTCATCCCAACAGTGCAAAAAGACCCCTCCAGATCGCAGCACGCGCAGCACCTCCTCAACCGCCTGCTTCCAGGCACGAACAAGATGAAAGACATGCACCGCAACCACCACATCAAATGAAGCATTGGGAAAAGGCAGCGCCGTCATATCGGCCATCACAAGCTGAAGATGAATCGGCCTGGCTGTGCTGGTCGCCGACTGCTGAAGCTCAGTCACTTTGGCGCGCAGCCGATCAAGCATAAGCGCTGAAATATCGACGCCAGTATAGTCATAGCCCTGGCGCGCAACGGGCAAGGCAATCCGTCCAGTGCCCACACCGACTTCCAGGAAGCGCGTGTCAGCAGCCGCAGCAGCGGCTTCGATGATAGCTGCGCCAATCTGCTCGGCCACGTCAAGCGGATAGCCGCGTGTGGCGTCATAGCGAGGCGCGGCGCGATCAAACCCCAAGGACTGTGGTTCAGATGAGGGCGAAGAATTCGACACCATTAATAATGCTCCCGAGCAAATAGCTCTGTAGATTGTTGAGCAGGCCACGCAGATGATCAGGCAAGACCAAAGCCAGATGAAGCACACCACTCCCACTTTGAGTATAGCATCCCAGAAAGATTAGTCTGGGCGCCTGGTATGCTATACTCTGGCTGGGGACAGATTCAGCCGCCAGCCGTTCATGGCTACACGAAACTCCATCCTGTCCCTCATAGCACTCACTCAATTTACAGCACGGAGCAGAACATGAGCGCGTACCCCATCGTTCCCGCCTATGCCACGCATGGCATGGTCGCAACCCCACACTATCTTGCCACACAGGCTGGCGTAAGGATGCTGCTGAAGGGCGGCAACGCCGTTGATGCCGCCGTTGCCGCTAATCTGGCGCTAACTGTCGTCTATCATCGCTGGTGTTCAGTAGGTGGCGACCTGTTTGCGCTCGTTTGGGATGCCCACGCCCAGGAACTGCGCGCCCTCAACGCCAGCGGGCGCGCACCCCAGGCCATGACGCCTGACGCCTTTGCCGAGCGTGGTCTGAAAGTGGTTCCGCGCTATGGGCTGCTCTCCGTCACGGTGCCAGGCGCTGTTGACGGTTGGCACGAACTTATTTCCAAACATGGCAAACTCGACTGGGCCGAGGTCTTTCAACCTGCCATCGAATATGCCGAAGAAGGCTTTCCCATCAGCGCCAAATTCACCGAAGCTATCGAATCCAACCGCAACCTGCTCGATCAGTTCCCGACGACAGCCGCCACCTTTGCGCCAGGTGGGCATATCCCCCAGGGCAGCGAGCGCTTCCGCCAGCCCGATCTGGCGCGATCGCTGCGCGCCATTGCCGAAGGCGGGCGCGACGTTTTTTACACTGGCGAAGTAGGTCGCTCCATTGCCGCCTTCAGCCAGAAGAACGGCGGTTTCCTGACAGCGGCAGACCTGGCCGCACACCGCTCGAATTGGGTTACGCCCATCAGCGCCACCTATCGCGGCTATCGCATCTACGAATTTCCGCCAAACAGTCAGGGTCTCGCCGCGCTGGAGATGCTGAACATTCTGGACGGCTTCGATCTGGCGGCGCTGGGCCACCAGACACCGGAATACCTGCATCTGCTGGTCGAAGCCAAAAAGCTCGCCTTTGCAGACCGTGACCGCTACATCAGCGACCCCGACTTTGTAGACATTCCGCTTGATCGGCTGCTCTCTCAAGACTACGCTGACCGGCAGCGGGCACGTATTGATAGAACGAAAGCAGCGGTTCAGGTGCGGCCAGGCGCAGAGCTGGAGGGGGATACGATCTATCTCTGCGCTGTCGATGGCGACGGAAACGCCGTCTCGCTCATCCAGAGCCTCTTTTTCGGCTTTGGCAGCGGCGTCGTCGCAGGCGATACAGGCATCCTCTTGCAGAATCGCGGCTCCTATTTCTCGCTCGACCCGGTGCATGTCAACTATCTCCAGCCAGGCAAACGTACCATGCATACCCTGACGCCCGCCATGGCCTTCAAGAACAATCAGCCCGCCATCGTCTTTGGCACCATGGGCGGTGACGCTCAGCCACAGATTCATGTCCAAATGCTCTCGAATATGCTGGACTTCGGCATGAACCCACAGGCGGCCATCAGCGCGCCGCGCTGGCGCAGCGGCTTCTTTACCGGCGAGGAGGGGGGGCTGGCTGAAACGGTAGCCGCCGAAGACCGCATCGGCTCAGAGACGCTGGCCGCGCTCGCAGCCAAAGGGCATCGCATCGAGGTAGAGGAAAGCTGGTCCTCAGCCATGGGTCACGCGCAGGCCATCGTCATTGACCGAACACAGGGCGTGTTGGCTGGCGGCGCAGACCCACGCGCCGATGGGCTGGCAGTTGGTTGGTAAGAGAAGGAAACAAGCCATTATGGAATCATCCGAGCGCCTGGTGGCGCTGATTACTGGGGGCTCGCGGGGCATTGGCGCGGCAAGTGCCATCGCACTGGCCGAACGCGGCTATGATATCGCTATCACCTATCGCAACAAAGCCGCACGCGCCAGCAAAGTGGTAGATGAGATTAAGCAGCGCGGCATGGACGCCATCGCTGTGCGTGGTGATGTCACCCAGCAAGCCGATGTCGCGCAGCTTTTTGCTACCGTGAAAGAATGGCGTGGCTGCCTAAATGTACTGGTCCTCAACGCTTCGGGAGGACTGGAGCGCGACCTGCTGGCCGTCGATCCGGACTATCCGATGCACATCAACCGCGATGCCCAACTGGCGCTGGTCGAGCGCGCGCTGCCCCTCATGCCATCAGGGAGCGCCATTATTTTTGTGACCAGCCATTGGGCGCATCTGTACGGCCAGATAGAGCAAATCCCTAACTATGCCCCCATCGCCGAAACCAAATATGCAGGCGAGCAAGCATTACGCGCGCAGCAGGAAGTCTTCTCTCAGCGTGGCATCCGCCTGCTCATCGTCACCGGCGATTTGATTGAAGGCACCATTACCCCCAAACTGTTGGAGCGCAAAGCGCCAGGGCTTGCCAGCCAGCGGCGAGAGCAGATTGGCGCACTTCCCACCACAGTCGATATGGGCGAAGCTATTGCCAACGCCGCAACGAATCCTACCTTCCCCAGCGGCTACACCATTATCGTGGGAGGCAGCCTGGAAGCGGCACGCAGCCAATAAGCAACTGGACAACTGACGTTGTGGTCCCCTTGACACCCCCCTATGGGGGGTGTCATATTCTTAACAAAACCCCCACCGGGTGGGTTAGGGTGTACCCACCTAAGCGCTGGGGGAGGAGGAAACAAAGCTATGCTAGACGAAAGGCGTACCGACGCGCTGAAACGCCTTTCCTACATCGAAGGGCATCTGGGTGGCATTCGCAAGATGATCGAAGACGACAAATACTGTGTCGATATTTTGCGCCAGACCTACGCCGTGCGTAAGGCGATTGAGAAACTGGAAGCGTTGATCCTGGAGGGCCATCTGCACACTTGTGTGCCAGATGGCATCAAAGGTGACCGCGAAGAACAGGTGATTGAGGAATTGGTTCAACTCTATAACCTGGCTGGAAATCGGTAGCCCCCATGAACACTACTCACGATACTATGCAGATAAGCACCGAAAAATTCGAGGCGACTGGCGGGCAAAGAAGTGAGCATCAAGCTCCAGCAACCGAGGTTACCCTGGCGCTGACAGGGATGAGCTGTGCGTCCTGCGCCGCGCGCATCGAGCGCAATCTTAAAAAGGTACCAGGAGTCGAAGGCGCGGCGGTAAACCTCGCAACGGAACGCGGCGTCGTGATCTATCAGCCGCAGCAAGTCGATGTGGCCGCACTCATTGGTGCTGTCGAGAAGGCGGGCTATGGCGCGCGGGAGTTTGTGCCAGAGCCAGTGGCTGAAAATGGCACAGAGGCAGATGTCGACACCCTCCAGCGCCGCAAAGACCTGCGCCGCAAACAGATCATCTTGCTGGTGGGCATTGCGCTCACCCTCCCGTTGATGGTGATGATGATCTTCTTCATGCGGCCCGTCACCATGGGCGGCCTGACCACGCTTATGCCACTGTATGCCTGGGAACCTTATGTGCTGCTGGCAATGTCGCTGACCGTCTGGAGCGTGGTCGGCTGGACCTTCCATCGTAGCGCTATAAATGCCCTGCGGCACGGAACTGTCAATATGGATGTGCTGGTTTCCATGGGGTCAACCGTCGCCATTGCCTCCAGCGTCGCCGCCACGTTTGTGCCAGCGCTGCAAGGCAACATGTACTACGACACCCCCGCCATGATCGTCACGCTGATCTTTCTGGGCAAGTACCTGGAAGCGCGAGCCAAAGGGCGCGCCAGCGAAGCGATCAAGAAGCTGTTGGGGCTTCAGCCACGCATCGCTCATATGCTGCGCGGGGGCCAGATCATCGATCTTCCAGTAGACCAGATAACAGTCGGCGATACCCTCCTGGTGCGCCCAGGTGAGCGCGTGCCCCTGGATGGGCGCGTTCTGGAAGGGACATCGGCAGCCGATGAGTCCATGCTGACCGGCGAGAGCCTGCCGGTTGAGAAAAAGCCCGGCGACACGCTGTTGGGTGCAACGGTCAACACCACCGGTCTGCTGCATATGCGCGTCGAGAAAATTGGCAGCGAGACCATGCTGGCACAGATTGTCAGGTTGGTGGAGCAGGCACAGGGCAGTAAAGCGCCCGTCCAACGCCTGGCCGATCAAATTTCCAGCATCTTTGTTCCAGCAGTTCTGGCTATCGCGGCGCTCAGCTTCATTGGCTGGTATCTGGTAACCAGCGTCTGGGGCACACCAGCCAACGCTCTGACTATTGGTCTGCTGGTTGCCACTGCCGTGCTGGTGGTGGCCTGTCCCTGCGCCATGGGCCTGGCGACACCGGTGGCCCTGATGGTCGGCTCTGGGCGCGGCGCCGAGCTAGGCATTCTGATCAAAAATGGCGAAAGCCTGCAACGCATCAGTCAGGTCAATACGCTGGTGTTGGACAAAACAGGCACAATCACTCGTGGGAAGCCCGAAGTCACCGATCTGCTGCTGGCTGATGCCAGCGGCGCTCCCGACGATCTGCTGCGCCTGGCGGCGCTGGCCGAACAAGGCTCTGAACATCCGCTGGGACAGGCCATCGTCCAGGCAGCACGCGAACGCGGGCTGGACCTGAGCGCCCTTGTAACCAATACACAGGCTATCCCGGGCAAAGGATTGCAAGCCAGCGTCGCCGGAAAGCCAGTGCTCATCGGCACACAGGCGCTGCTGCACGCGCACGGCATTACCAATGACACGTTGGGGCCACAGATTGCCGAACTGGAGGCACAGGGCAAAACGGTGACGCTGGTAGCAAGCGAAAGCAAACTCATTGGCGCCGTGGCTGTAGCGGATACGATCAAGCCCACCTCGGCGCAGGCGATCAACCAATTGCAGCGTTTGGGTCTGGAAGTTTGGATGCTGACGGGCGATAACCAGCGCACCGCCCAGGCCATGGCGCGGCAGGTCGGCATCGCGCCGGAGCGTGTGCTGGCACAGGTGCTGCCTGCCGACAAAGCGCAGCAGGTCGAGCGGCTGCAAAAGAGCGGCAAGGTAGTTGCCATGGTTGGCGATGGCATCAACGATGCTCCGGCGCTCACCCAGGCCGACGCAGGCATCGCCATGGGCACCGGAACCGACATCGCCATCGAGGCCGCCGACATCGCGCTGGTCAAAGGCAATCTGGAAAGCGTGGCAACTGCCATACTGCTCAGCAAGCGCATGATGCGCATGATCAAACAGAATCTAGCCTGGGCGTTTGGCTACAATATCGTGTTGATTCCCCTGGTAATCTTGTCGCCGCTGCTCGCTGTCCTGACGATTTACGCGCCGGTTCTGGCAGCAGCAGCGATGGCGTTCAGTTCCGTCACCGTTGTTCTCAACGCCTTGCGGCTGCGCAGGTTTGGAAGATAAACGCTGATGTGGTAAGGAGCAAAACCATGGCCGAATTGAATTTGAAAGCCCCAGATATTTCTTGCGAGCATTGCCAGCGCACTATCGAGGGCGACATCGGCAAACTGCAAGGTATCAGTCTGGTGAAGGTGGATATTCCTCAGCAAACCGTGCTGGTCCACTACGACCCACAAGCCATCACCCGCGACCAGATCGTGGCCGAGATGGACGAGATTGGCTACCCTGTCGCCAACTGAACAGAGGCAGCCGAGAGGCCACAGTCGTGTTTCAGTGGCTGTAGCCTCTCATGCTCTTTACTGTTGGACAGAAGGCATCGCCGCTGTAAAGATTTGCTGGCTGCCGGTGCGGGTATCGTTCCAGAAGACATGCGCAAAGTGATCATCAACGGCCAGCCCTTGATAATCACCAAAGAAGGTGACATTCGTGCCATCGTCGGGCACAGGCGCATCGACAGATGGGTCGGAGGCAACGCTCGTCACACGCACGTTGGGATGAAAAGTCTGGCCGCCATCGGTGGACTGCGCCAGATAGACATCGACCAGCAGATTGTTGGGATCGTTGCGCCGATCAAAAAACATCACACTCACCACGTCATCAGGCGCAACAGCAACCTGCGGCTGGAATTGATCTTTGCCATCGCCAACCGGATCATCGTTCACACGCACCGGCGCGCTCCAGGTCTGGCCGCCATCGGTGGAACGCACCAGCACAATATCGGCGTCGCCATTGCGCTCATCAGACCAGGAGATATATAGCGTGCCATTGGTGGAATCTACCGCAAAAGCCGGGAGCGAGAAATTGCGGAAGCAGCTATTGCGGAAATGAAAAGGCACATCGTAGACCTCGGCAGCATCAATAGGATTCGCCCACGTCTGGCCGCCATCGCGCGACTGCACCACCATCATCTGGGTATGCGCCGCCTGGCTAGGTGGCAGCGCTGCGCACTGCGCCAGATGGGGTTGGCTTCCAGCAATGGCTGGCCCACCTGGCTGCTGGGTGCTGCCTTGATCTTGCCCGTTGTCGCCATCATCGGCAAGACGTGGGTCCAGATAGGCGTAGACGACCGAGATCGCGCCATCAGGGCCGATCACCGGCGTTGCGCCCAGCGCAGAATCACAGGTGCGCGCCCCGCTGTTTCCCTCTGGATTACCAAACTGGCAGTGCGGCGAAACCCCATCAATCTCTACGCCTTTTGAGAACGTACGCCCACCATCGGTGGAGCGTGAAAAGTAGATAGGCGCGCTGTTCATCCGATTAGAATCCAGATTCCAAACGACATAAATCGAGCCAGAAAAAGGGCCACCTGTATTGTCCACACCAATCCAGGGCTTATCGCTGAAGGTCGCGCCCGTCGAATCGGCCTGAAGCAGCACTGGCGCTTGAAAGGTACGCCCACCATCCGTCGAACGCGAAACGGCAACACCGCTAAACTGCCCATTACTGGCTGAACCATCCACCAGCACCGCGCCATAGACATCATTATGGCGGCCAAAGGCAAAGCTAATATCAGAGGTCAGGGTATAGGCACCATAGCCAGGAAAAATCCCGCCATCCGTCCAGGTGCAGCCGCCATCCATCGACGTATAATAGCCAATCTTGAACCGGTAGTGGGCTGGGTCAGTGAAGAATTTGGAGCCGCCTACCAGGTTCAGCGGGTTCAGGGGATTCTCGGCAATTTCTGGTTCACTGTGCGCCAGAAAGCTATCATGGCTTACCTGGACATTGCTGATCTGCTTCGGCAGAGACGAAGGAAGCTGCACACAGGAACCACCTCCGGCCAGATACCAGGGTCCACGCGCTGCTGTCGTGGTTGGCGAGGTCGTGGTTTTGGGCGCAAGCAAAAGCGCAGGCAGAGCAGGCACGGCCAGCCCGATAAACAGGGTCAGCAACGCCAGCGCAACGATACCCAACCACAGCAGGCCGCGCGGTTTCCTGGGCACAGGAGAAAGTTGCTGATCCATCAGGTCACTGCGCTCCTACTCTGCGAAAGCGGTACCACGCTGAACCTGTGCCCGGTGCGTCATTGCCCCAGTCGATCTGCTCGCAGACAAAGGCGTCACGCAAAGCGGCCTGGATGTCATCAGGCGACACCCCCACCGTGCGCCCACGAAATTTGTGTGGGACAAACGCATAGAGCAAAAGGAGCGTGCCGGGGCGGCTCAGGCTTGCCACATCCTGCGCATAGGCCACGCGGCCCTGGGGAGATAAGCTATGAAAACACCCAAGATCAAAGAGCAAATCAAATGGCCCGCGCAGCGGCAGATCGCCCAGACGAGTGACATCGCCACGGAAGAATTTCACCATCACTCCGGAGCGCGCGGCTTTTTCGCTGGCACGCTCCAGCGCACGAGCCGTGAAATCGACGCCGCTGACATCCCAACCGTGCTGTGCCAGATAGATGCTGTTGGTGCCAGTCCCACAGCCCAGGTCAAGCGCTTTCCCCGCAGGGAGCGCCTGCTCTCCTTCAATCACCTGCATCAATTCCGGTGGACTGATACCTGTATCCCAGGGAGGGCGTCCACGCAGGTAGGCATGCCAATAAAACAAACGAGAAATATCAAACAGTGCCATCGCGCCCATCCTTCTCATCCAGGCCGGGGCAGTGGTATGTGCATCCCGGTGCTCCTGCTTTGTTGTGCAGTATAGCACGCACTGACGCCAGGGCAAGCTTGCGAGGAATGCATCAAATGAGCGCCGAGGCCACCACCCTACAGACATGCTCGGCTATGGCCTGGCCGTCTTCCAGGGCGTTATTGTTGGCGGTATAAACCGATATGATATAGGTCTCTTTGCCTAGCGTCACAATACCGGAGGAGTTCATCGACCAGGGGCCGGTTTCGGGGCCGTCTGGCCCGTCTGCTTGCAGCCAGCCATCCTTCATAGCGACCGTTGCGCCATTCGGGGCCGTATCACCCACCCCAACCTGCTGATCTGACTCGATATTCTCCATCAAATTGAACGCCAGATTACGATCTTGCTGCGTCAGTATCTTGCCCGCATCGAGCAAGGTCAGCAGTTTGACCATCGTCAACGGTGAGATGGTACTGTAGCCCCAGGCATCATCATCAGGGTCCAGGCCGGTAATCCCAATCTGCTTGAGATAACTGGAAAGTCCAGCGGCTCTGCCAATTGGCTCGAAATTATCGCCACACAGATCATATGGATACCCATAGAAGAACGCCGAAGCAGCGTCGTTGTCGGAGTTTTCAATCATATGGGTCAGCAGACACAACTCATCGTCGGTCGGCTCGCGGCCCTCGTTCTCGGCCTTATCGAGGAAGGCCAGCATGATAGGCACCTTGATGGAGCTGCCTGTAATAAAACGCCCATCCATGTTGTACGTATAATAGCGCTGGCGAGTCGTATCATACACAACAGCGGCAACATTGCCACCCTCGCCATTCAGATACATGGCAAGGTCGGGCGAAAGCACATCGAACGCTGCCCAGCCGGCCACATTGCCCGGAGAAGTAAAAGTCACCGCCTTTGCAGGCACCCATCCTATGCCAGAGGCATGAGGAGACTTCCACGCTACCTGATACCAAAGCGCCCCCTTGACTGTTGCCTCCCCGCCAAGCAGCGTCAGAGGGAACTGTTGCCCCACATGAACGGTGACCTTTCCTGTTCCTGCCGCGCTCAGCACAGGCGTATCTGCCAATGCCCAAATGGGCACGTTGCGCAAGGTGGCATCAGTTGAGGTCGCCTGAACCGCTGCTGCTGCTGCTGTGGCTTGATGAGAGCGCTCTATCTCTGTAATCAAGTAATAGCTGAAAAAGAGCGAGCCGGACAAAATGATGGCGACAAAGGCGGCAACAGCCATCCGGCGTACAACCTGAGATTTCCACCCGGCGGCCTCGTGCCACCCATCCATGGCTTGCCCCCCGACAACCTCCGACCACCCTTCCGTTCGCTCCTTGTTGTACATCGTCTTCGTTGCTCCTTGTGTGCCATACACAAGCCACCAGCAGATAGTGGATAATTTCGGAAAGCAGCCAGAGCATATCTCGCGTAGAGGCGTGACGAGCAAAGACACGTGCAAGAGGAGCACTCTACCAGGCGCTTGAAGATGACATAATAAGAAAACCGCCCGATGGGGTCCTGGCTCTCCTGCCCCTCTCTACTATAATACGGATGAAAATGGCCGAGGGAAACAGATAACCTGTGTGGTAAAAATGCCAGCCATAACAGAAAGAGGGCAAGCCTGTGTGGCTTGCCCTCTTTCTGTTATGGCTGGCATCAGGCGCGCTGATCGAGCGACGTATAGGGGACATTGGTTGGGCCGCTGTAATAAGCCAGGGGGCGAATCAGCCGATTATTCGCATACTGCTCCAGCACATGAGCCGTCCAGCCCGCAATGCGGCTGCACGCAAAAATTGGGGTAAAGAGGTCAATGGGAATGCCAATCTGGTAATAGGTCGTCGCGGAATAGAAATCGACGTTCGCGTTGAGGGTTTTGTGCTCTTTGATATACAACTCCACCTTGCGCGACATGTCGAACCACTTCGTATCACCCGCGCGCTCGCCCAGGTCATGAGAAACCTGGCGCAGATGGGTTGCGCGCGGGTCTTCGGTCTTATACACCCGATGACCGAAGCCCATGATCTTTTCTTTCTTCGCCAGCGCCTCTTCCAGATAGGTCTCTACGTTGTCAACGCTGCCAATGCGCAGCAGCATACGCATCACCTGCTCGTTGGCACCGCCATGCAATGGGCCGCTGAGCGCGCCCAATGCCGACGTAATCGCCGAATACATATCGGCCAGGGTCGCTGCTGTGACTCGCGCGGCAAAGGTCGAAGCGTTGAACTCGTGATCGGCGTGTAAGATCAAGGCCAGGTCCATGACTTTGGTACTATATGCATCAGGTTCCTGACCAGTCAGCATATAGAGAAAATTCGCGGCCTGGCTGAGATCAGCGCGAGGCGCCACGACAGGCTGGCCTTGACGAATCCGCTCAACACTGGCAACAATGGTAGGTACTTGCGCGGTCAGGCGTGTGGCTTTGCGGATATTGGCTGCCTGCGATTCATCGCCCGCATCGGGGTCATACAGCCCCAGGGTCGATACCACCGTCCGCAGCACGTCCATGGGTCTGGCCGTTTTGGGGAAAGAGTGCATCAGGGCGAGAACTTCGGCTGGAAGCGCACGGTTAGCATGCAGTTGCTCGGTAACTTGCTCAAGCTGGGACGCATTGGGAAGCGTTCCGTGCCAGAGGAGATAGGTGGTCTCCTCAAACGTTGAATACTTTGCCAAATCGTGAATATCAATGCCAAAGTAGGAAAGTTTGCCTTCCTTTCCATTTAACTCACAGATGGAGGAAGACGCAGCAACGACTTCTTCCAGACCCCCCTTGAGCGGATGATCTGCTCCAGAAAGACCTTCTTTGGAGGGAGCAGCAGTACCAGAACTACCGGACATAGCAAAGCCTCCGTGGTTCAGATCGGCGGCGCTGGCTGAACGGCGCCGCGCCATTAGCGCTTCGACAGTGAAGCAAACGCAATATGACAGTTCCACAAGTCGTATGCGATTCTGTCAAGTATTATACTGTCATGAAGCGACCATTGTCAACGAAGAGGGGAGAAAAAGGGATATGCCCCTCTTGACTTTTTGATTGCAATCTGCTATAGAAGATATAGCAAATAGTAAAAAGAACCAGGCATAAACGTTATGGACCTTCATCAGAAATTGAAACATCTGCGCGCAGTCGAGGGCAGCATACGTGGGCTGGGCCGCCCGATGACCCAGGCTGAGGTCTCGCAAGAGATGCAGCGGGAGCTAGGCGAAACGCTCAGTCAGGCGTATCTCTCGCAGATCGAGGGAGGGAAACGCCCGCATCTTTCCGCCCGAAGTCGTGCCCTGTTGGCACGTTTCTTTAAAGTGCATCCGGGGTATCTGGTCAGCGACCCACCGGGCTATGAGGAGGGTCTCTTCACAGAGATCGAAGACCCACAAACACGCCTGGCAACCTGGCTGGCGGCCAGCGCAGAGGAGTGGCGCTCCGACTATTTGATTCAGCACGTCTTTGAAAAGCTGGCGGAGTATCCTAATCCCCGGCGTATTTTTGAGATGCTGAATACATTGCTGGACCAGTCACCAGAAGAGCTTGAAAGCCTTTTGGGGAACCCGGTAACGTAGCACGACAAGCCGTATTCAGTCGCGTTCAATCTGACTAAAAGAGGTGATCGCCAATGATTGCCACCGACGCGCTCTCCCTGGTCTTTATTGGTTGTTTTGTGGCATCCGGCACGTTTCTCATCCTTTCATCAGTGCTGGGCTTTGGGCATGGGCACTTTCATCTGGGGCATATCGGGCACGCGGGACATGCTGGCCCTGCTGGTCATGGTGTCGGCCATGCCAGCGCCGTGCTGCACCATGCCTTGCCGCAAGGGCATGCGGGCGCGCAAGCCCCACACGCGCCGCATGCCGCCGCGCATCCCAGCACAGCCAGCGCGCAGCAAGGGGCAGGGACACAAGCCACCCCACCATTGTGGGCATCGCTGGTGAATGCGCTCAACCTCTACGCCATCCTGACCTTTCTCTTCTGGTTTGGGCTGATTGGCTACATCCTGCATAACCTGACCAACCTTGGTTCAGTCTCGGCCTTTATGGGCGCGCTGGTGGTAGGTGTCGTCGGCGCGGTGTTGGTGAACCTGGCAATGGCACGCTTGATGGGCAGGGACGACGGCGAACTGACTGCCGAAAGCTCAGAAGTAGTGGGCACCATCGCCACAGTCAGCATGGCAATTCGCGCGGGGGGCATCGGTGAAATCATCTATACCAAGGGCACCGGAGGCCGCAAAAGCGTTGGCGCCCGCAGCATCGATGACCAGCCCATTGCCCGCGATGCTGAAGTGGTGATTGTTGGCTATGAAAAGGGCATTGCGCAGGTACAAACCTGGGACAGATTTTTAAATGAACATGATGAGTTAGAAGACTTCCTGCGCACACAGCAGAGGGAGGATAGCACAGCGCAGACGACGGATGTAATCTCTTCCAATCCTATGGAACAACCGTAAGGTCAAAAAATCAATGAATGGCGCAGCTTCTGCTGTGAAAAGGTAGGAACAAAAAATGGGCGATTTTTCAGTGGCCTTGATTATCGGGTTGATCGTGGTCGTGATCATCTTCGTGCTGATCCTGGTCAACATCTGGGGCAGTTTGTTGAAGAAGGTTCCACCCAACCAGGCGTTGATCAAGTATGGGCGCGGCGGGACCAGCGTCGTCACCGGAGGGGCAGCCTGGGTCTGGCCGTTCTTCCAGCGCTCGGCCACCTTCTCGCTGGAGTTGATGTCCTTCGATGTCGCGCCCTCCCAGGATTTGTATAGCAATCAAGGTGTCGCGGTCAACGTCGAAGCCGTCACCCAACTCAAAGTCAAATCCGACCAGGAAAGCATCATCACCGCCGCCGAGCAGTTCTTGAGCAAAAGCTGGGATGATCGCCAGGCGGTCATCCGGCTGGTCATGGAAGGCCACCTGCGTGGGGTTGTCGGCCAGTTGACCGTCGAGCAGTTGGTGAAAGAGCCGGAAATGGTCAGCGAAAAGATGCGCCAGACCAGTTCCAGCGATATGGCAAAGATGGGGCTAGAGATTGTCTCCTTTACCATCAAAGAGGTCCGCGACAAGATCGAGTTCATCAACAACATGGGGCGGCCAGAAATTGAGCGTATCCAGAAAGAAGCTCGCATCGCCGCCGCGCTGGCTGCCCGCGATACGCAAATCCAGCAGGCCGATGCCATGCGCGCCGCCGCCATCGCCAAGGCCGAGGCCGACCAGAAGCGCGTCGAGGCCGAAACCATCTCGATGACTAAACAGGCCGAGTATCAGCGCGATCTGGCCCTTAAGAAAGCCGCCTACGACGCGCAGGTCAAGCAAGAGCAGGCCAAGGCCGACAAATCCTATGACGTGCAAGCCAACGTGATGCAGCAGCAGGTTATCACCGAGGCGGTGAAGGTCCAGGAGTTGGAAAAGACGGCGCAGGTCAAGGTGCAGGAAGCTGAAATTCAGCGCCGCGAACTGGAACTGCAAGCTACCGTCTTGAAGGCTGCCGAATACGAGCGCAAGCGCGTCGAAACCGTGGCCGAAGCTGAGCGCCAACGCATTGCCCTGGAAGCGCAAGGCCGCGCCGACGCGACCCGCATGGCTGGTGAGGCCGAGGCTGCCGCGAACAAGGCGCGCGGTCTGGCGGAAGCCGAACTGCGCCGCGCGCAAGGTCTGGCCGAGGCCGAGGTCATCAAAGCCAAGGGCGAGGCCGAAGCTGAGGCGATGCGCGTCAAGGCTGCCGCGTACCATGAATACAACCAGGCCGCCGTGATGGATAAGCTGCTCACCAGCCTGCCGGAAGTCGTGCGGGCGATAGCCGAGCCGCTGAGCAAAGTCGACAAAGTGACCATCGTTTCCACCGGCTCAGCCAACGGCACCGGCCTGGGAGCCAGTCGCCTGACCACCGACATCGTCAACATGGTGGCACAGGCTCCGGCGCTCTTCGAGGCGCTGACCGGCCAGAAGGTTTCTGATCTGATGAGCCAGGTGCCCATCATGAACGGGGCAAATCACGACGAAGCAGGCGTCAACGGGCACAATGGCGCCACCGTAGAAGCCAATGCCCAGGATGAGGACAAGGCACAGTAAGTAGGAGCATCGGCGACATGGAAGCGGCATCAGGACCTGATGCCGCTTCCGCATACTCTGACAGAATAGTTCAGCTTCGCACCATGGAGATCAAGAGCGACCAGGCGGATCATCGCTGAAAGAGATACGCATCATGAAATTGCTGCAACGGGTAATGACGCTGATTCGGGCCAATATCAATGACATGCTGGAACAATCCGAAGACCCGGAGCAACTGCTGCGCCAGTTACAGCAAGATTTGCGTAACCAGATGATGCAGGTCAAAACCCAGGTGGCAACCGCCATCGCTCAGGAGCACAAGCTTCAGAGCCGCTGCGAAGAACTCACCAAGGACGCAGCGGAGTGGCAACACAAGGCAGAGGCTGCCGTTGCGCACGGCGATGATGCTCAGGCGCGGCGCGCGCTGCAACAGCGCCTGGACACCATGCGGCTCTTGGAAAACTATCGGCGGCAGCACGAAGAGCAGCAGCACCTGATTGTGACGATGCGTAATGCCCTCAAGCAGCTTCAGGCCAAAACAGAAGAGACCGAACTCAATATCGAACTCTTGCAGATGCGCCGACGCCGCGCGCAGATGCAGCAAACCGTCTTTGAGACTCTGTCCAAGAACAGGCAAGAGCAAACGCAAGAGCGCGTGCGACGGGCTGAAGATAAGGTCATGGACGATGAGGCGCGCGCAGCGGCCACGCGCGATGACGCACAGCGAAATACGCTCAATACGCTCGATACGCAGCTTACCCATCTCTCTCAGCACGAGATGGTAGAAGAGCAACTGTCACGCATAAAAACGCGACACCAGAAGCCCGCGCAGCCGCGTCAGCTTCCCCATCCAGGCGCAGCAAAGGGAGCGGCGCTGCGTCAGCCCCCATCTGCCCCAGCCCAACCTGCTGAGGCACAGGCAAACGCTTCCCCTCCGGCGCTGCCGTCTGGCGAGCGCCTCCCCTCGATGCTGCCCCCCCTCAACGAGCAGATTGACGAACTCTTGAAAGAGCGCCAGGCAAAATTGGGAACAGGGCCAGAAGCAGAGCCTCCCTCTGAAGCGAGATTGGACAACCACGACAAGCACCATACCAGCAAAGCGTAGACCATCCAGCAGCATCAGATAGCGATAGAAGGATTGTGTGGCTCCGACGTATCGGAGCCTCCTTTTGTTTTCGACATGCCAGAAGATATAATGGAGCCGCAGAGCAGCAACAAGCGGCGCTTTCGTCTTCACCGCACAGAAGACAAGCAGAGGCGCAAACTGGAGAGAGGAGCTTCAAGCGTGGAATATCAGTATATTCTTGTGGAGCATGAGGAGCGAGTCCAGATCATTACCCTCAACCGACCCAATAAATTAAATGCCCTCAATTGGGATTTAGTCGGTGAGGTAGCAACTGCCCTGGAGGATGCCGACCAGAATCCGGAGATTGGCTGCACCATCATCACCGGCGCGGGAGATCGCGCCTTTGCCGCCGGAGCGGATATTGCGGAGATGGCCGGAGCCACCCCCGTCACCATGCTCACCGGTTCCTTTCAAGCCTGGGAGCGCATTCGCCGCATCCATAAGCCGCTGATTGCCGCCGTAAACGGCCTGGCCCTGGGCGGCGGCTGCGAACTGGCGATGCACTGTGACCTGATTCTTGCCAGCGAGACTGCTCGCTTCGGTCAACCGGAGATCAACCTGGGCGTCATCCCTGGCGCGGGGGGAACGCAAAGGCTAGCGCATTCGCTGGGCAAGTTCAAAGCGATGGAACTGGTGCTGACCGGCCAGCCGCTCAGCGCCCAGGACATGGCCGTCGCCGGATTGGTCAATCACGTCTATCCTGCCGATCAATTGCTAGACGAAGCCAAAAAGCTGGCGCATCTGCTGGCATCGAAGGCTCCGCTTGCCCTGCGCCTGGCAAAAGAATCGGTCTTGCGAGCCTTCGAGGCGCCGCTGGAGGATGGCCTGGTGTTCGAGCGCCGCAACTTCGCCCTGCTCTTCGCCACCGAAGATCAGAAAGAGGGCATGCAGGCATTCGTTGAAAAGCGTCCCCCAACCTTTAAGGGCAAATAGGCAGTCACTCAACGTTCCCGATGCAGGGAAGGAGCCATCAATGGACGAAGTCGTCATTATTTCTGCTGTTCGCACACCCATCGGCAAATACGCTGGCGCGCTTAAAGACGTGCGACCAGATGACCTGGCTGCGCTCGTCATTGCCGAAGCCGTGCAGCGCGCAGGCGCGCCTAAAGACGCTGTCGAGGATGTTATTCTGGGCTGCGCCAACCAGGCTGGCGAAGACAATCGCAACGTCGCGCGCATGGCGCTGCTGCTGGCCGGATTGCCCATCAATGTCGCCGGTCAGACGGTCAACCGGCTCTGTGGCTCTGGCTTGCAGGCAGTTAACAGCGCGGCGCAAGCCATCCAGACTGGCGCGGGCGATCTGTTTGTGGCGGGCGGCGTGGAAAGCATGACACGCGCGCCCTTTGTGCTGGGCAAGCCCGAGGCCGCCTTCCCGCGCGGCGCACTCAGTTTGCAAGACACGACGCTGGGCTGGCGCTTCATCAACCCACGCCTCGCCGAGATGCATCACCCTTACAGCATGGGCGAAACGGCAGAAAACGTCGCCGAAGCCTGTCATGTGAGCCGCGAAGATCAGGACGCCTATGCCCTGGCGAGCCATCAGCGCGCCGTCGCCGCTATCAGGGCGGGTCGCTTCCGCGACGAGATTGTACCCGTATCCATTCCCCCAAAAAAGGGGGAAGCCCTGCTGGTCGATACCGACGAGCAGCCGCGCGCCGACACCAGCCTGGAAAAGCTGGCGGCGTTGAAATCAGCCTTCCGCCAGGGTGGCAGCGTCACAGCGGGCAACTCTGCGGGCATCAACGACGGCGCGGCGGCGCTGGTCCTTACCAGCCGCAAGCGCGCCGAAGCGCTGGGCATCCGCCCACGCGCGCGTATTCTGTCTACTGCGGTTGCAGGCGTCGATCCGGCACAGATGGGCCTTGGGCCGATTCCGGCCACGCAAAAGGCGATGGAGCGCGCCGGACTGCAAGCCAGCGATCTTGATCTGGCCGAACTCAATGAGGCGTTTGCCGTCCAGACCCTCCAGTGCATGCGCACCCTGGGTCTGGACCACGAGCGCACCAACGTCAACGGCGGCGCGATTGCGCTGGGCCACCCGCTGGGCTGCTCCGGAGCGCGCATCCTGACCACCCTGCTCTATGAACTGGAGCGCCGCGGCGGACGACTCGGGCTGGCGACCATGTGTATCGGCGTCGGCCAGGGCATTGCTACTATCATCGAGCGGCTGGACTAAGCGCTAGATGGAGGAGCCAGGCAACATGACATCCAGAGACACGCTGCTGCAAGAGCAAATCGCCTATTATCGCGCACGCGCCAATGAATATGATGAGTGGTTTCTGCGCCAGGGCCGTTATGACCACGGCCCGACAGAAACACGTAAGTGGTTTGCTGAGGTCGAGCAAGTGGAGCGAGCGCTGGCGGCTTTCGCCCCAACGGGTGAGGTGCTGGAACTGGCCTGCGGCACGGGGTTGTGGACACAGCATCTGGCGAACTATGCCACCCGCATCACAGCGGTAGATAGTTCGCCAGAGGTGCTGGCAATCAACCGCAGACGCCTCGCCGAACGGAGCAGTACCATTGAGTATCTGGAGGCTGACCTCTTCTCCTGGCAGCCAACAAAGCAGTACGATGTCGTTTTCTTCAGCTTCTGGCTTTCCCATGTCCCGCCAGAGCGCTTTGCCGCCTTTTGGGATTTGGTGCGCCAGGCGTTGGCTCCGGATGGTCGAGTCTTTTTCATCGACTCACTCTACAGCGAAACATCGACCGCCCGCGACCACCAACTTGAGGGCAAGGCAGCCACAAGCGTGACGCGCCATCTGAACGATGGACAGAAGTTTCGCATCGTGAAAGTATTCTATCAACCAGAACAACTGGCCGCCCAGTTGGAAGCATTGGGCTGGCAGGTAGATGTACAGGCAACCTACACCTTTTTTCTCTATGGCGCTGGTCAGCGCAAAAACAACGAGCGCGCAGCAACACTCTGCTAGCGTGATTGGAGCACTATAGCCTGTGGACGAGATGCTGCTCACTCATCATCGGGCCGGACTGCTGCGCCTTTCGATCAATCGGCCCCCGCTCAATATCCTCGATCTGCCGACACTCAAGGCGTTGTCTATCGCTCTGCGCCAGGCGCGCACCAATGGGCAGACGCGCCTCATCGTCCTCACCAGTGAGGGCGAGCGCGCATTTTGCGCAGGTGTCGACGTGCACGACCACCTGCCAGGCAAGGATGCGGAAATGATTGCCGCCATCCAGGACCAGTACCAAGCATTCGCCGAACTGGCTGCGGCAGGCATCCCCACCGTTGCGCTCGTCAAAGGATTGGCGCTGGGGGGCGGCTGCGAACTTGCCGCCTTGTGCGATACGCTCATCGCGCGGGAAGACGCCGAGTTTGGCCTGCCAGAAATCAAGCTGGGTGTTTTCTCTCCGCTGGCAGCGGCCCTCTTTCACCAGCGCCTTACGCCGCGTGTGGCCCTGCGCCTGATGCTCACTGGCGAACGTATCGACTCCGCCGAAGCCCAGCGTGTCGGGCTGGCGCATCAGGTGTTGGCGAGTGACCGTTTTCACGACGACACTGAAGAACTGTTGCTGATGCTGGCAATGCTCGGAAACGCGCATTAGATTGACAAGCGACTCTATCTATTCGAGAAAAAGCCGTGTTTTGGCTACTCAATCATTGAATACATTCCCCTTAAGCAGCTTTTGACTTTATAATAATGGGGTGCAGGCGTTCCGAACTCAAAGCAATACGCTTCCCTTAAGGGAGGCGCCCATGCCGCAATCCTAATTCATCTCCAGCAGTTCAAACTCTTCCTCAACAGGGCGGTTTCGGGTTTTCGCACATCCAACGGGCCTTGCCTGGTGGAGAACAGCGATTGAGAAAGGGGGCGAGCGTGTCCACGGGCAAGCTCAACACCCTGGCAGGAATGCGCTTCCTGCCCCCACAATCCTCCCGCCAACCGGTGTGGCGTTGTTGCCTCAACCGGCTGACTCGTTCTGTGATTGTGCCAACGCCTGCAAGCTTGCCCTCAGCGCGTGCTCCCCCGCCTATGTAGCCAGCAGATTGCTGTTTTCCCTGCACGCAGCCAAGGGTGCGCTGAAGCATCACCTGAGCCAGACCCCAGGGAAACCCGCCCTGATTGGCAACGACTGCCCTTGCAGATTCCCTCGTAATATCGCGGACTGCATAGATCAGACGTTTAACGAGCGTAACTGAGGACTGAACGATGAAACAAGAGATACACCTCAAGGTAAATGGCGTGGACCATCACGATGAAGTCGAGCCACGCCTGCTGCTGGTACATTATCTGCGCGATGTACTCAACCTGACCGGCACGCATGTCGGCTGCGACACCAGCCAGTGCGGCGCCTGTACCGTCATGCTGGACGGCCAGGCGGTAAAAAGCTGCACTGTGCTGGCTGTACAAGCCAGCGGCGGAGAGGTGAAGACCGTCGAAGGTCTGGCGACCAATGGCACGCTCCATCCCGTCCAGGAGGGCTTCTGGGAGAAGCACGGCTTGCAATGCGGCTTCTGCACGCCAGGCATGATGGTTGCCGCCGTCCAACTCTTGGAGCGCAACCCCGACCCCACCGAGGCCGAGATTCGTCACGCCCTGGAGGGCAACCTGTGCCGCTGCACTGGCTACCAAAACATCGTCTCAGCGGTTCAATATGCCGCCGAGCAGATGAAGGCTGCCAAAGCTGCGCCCGCGCCAGTGACGCAATAGGGAGGATAGCAAGATGGCTGTCAGCAAAATCTTTGGGAGTTCAGTCAAGCGGCGCGAAGACCCGCGCCTCATTACCGGGAAAGGCTATTATACCGATGATATGAACCTGCCCGGTCAGACCTACATGGCCGTGCTGCGCAGCCCATACGGTCATGCCCGCATCCGCAGCATCAACACAGAAAAGGCCAAACAGTTAGGCGGCGTTGTCGCTGTCTACACCGGCCAGGACCTGGCCGATGGCGGCATCGGTCCTCTGCCTCAGGCATGGCCGCTGGAACTGGGCATGGTCAACGGCGAGAAGATGACCATCCCTGAATGGCGGGTGCTGGCAATCGACACCGTGCGTTTTACCGGCGACGGCGTGGCTGTTGTCATCGCTGAAGACCCCTATACCGCCAAAGACGCCCTGGATTTGATCGAGGTCGACTACGAGCCTCTGCCTGCCGTTACCAACCAGGCCAAGGCCATGGAGCCAGGCGCGCCACAGTTGCACGCCAACGTGCCCAACAATCTGGCCTTCCACTGGCGGCTCGCCAATGGCGACGTTGATGCGGCCTTTGCCAGCGCAGATAGGGTCGTCAAGGCGCACTTCATCAATCAGCGCCTCATTCCCAATCCGATGGAGACGCATGCCGCTGTGGCGAGTTGGAACGCTGGCGCGGAAGAGATGACTTTCTGGAACACCAGCCAGAACCCTCACGTGACCCGCCTGCTCGGCACACTGGTCACCGGCATCCCCGAACACAAGCTGCGTGTCATTGCCCGGGACGTGGGCGGCGGCTTCGGCTGCAAGATCTCCCTCTATCCTGGCGATGTCCTCGCCATGTGGACCTCCAAAAAGCTGGGGCGTCCGGTGAAATGGACTGAAGAACGCCGCGAGAACTATGTGGCAACCGCGCACGGTCGCGACCATATCCAGGATGTCGAGTACGCCGTGAAAAACGACGGCACTGTGCTGGGCATTCGCGTCAAGGCCATTGCCAACATGGGCGCTTATCTCAACACCGGTCCCGCGCCGGGCGTGCCAACCTGGCTGTTCGCTCCGATGCTGGCCGGATGCTATAAGCTGATCGCCTTGCAGAGCGACACATACGCCGTCTATACCAACACCACCCCAACCGATGCGTATCGTGGCGCGGGCCGTCCCGAGGCCACGTATATTATCGAGCGCGGCATGGACATCATTGCCCGCGAACTGGGTATGGACCCGGTGGAGATTCGCCGCAAGAACTTCATCCAGCAGGAAGACTTCCCCTATACGTCCATCGGCACCTTCACCTATGACAGCGGCAATTATGAAGGCTCGCTGGCGAAGGCGCTGTCAATGGCCGACTACGAGAGCTTCCGCCGCGAGCAGGCCGAAGCGCGCAAGCATGGCCGCTATCTGGGCCTGGGCCTTTCCACCTATGTGGAGGTCTGCGGCCTGGGTCCGTCGGCTGGCGCGAACGCCATCGGTTTTACCGGCGGTCTGTGGGAAAGCTGCGTCGTGCGCATGCACCCCACCGGCTCGGTCACCGTCTATACCGGCTCCAGCCCGCACGGCCAGGGCGAAGAAACCACCTTCGCGCAGATCGTCTCGAAAGAACTGGGTGTGCCATTGGAGCAGGTTGACATCATCCATGGCGACACCAGTTCGGTTCCTTTCGGCATGGGCACCTATGGCAGCCGCGGCCTGGCCGTCGGCGGCGCGGCGCTCGTGATGGCCGCGCGCAAAGTGCGCGAGAAGGCGCGCAAAATCGCCGCCCATCAGCTTGAGGCGGCCCTGGATGACGTGGTTTGGGAAGATGGCATCTTCCATGTTCAGGGCAGCCCCGACAAGAAAAAGGCCATTCAGGAGATCGCCTTCGCGGCCTATATGGCCGGCAATCTGCCAGAAGGCGTGACGCCGATGCTAGAGGAAAGCCATTTCTACGACCCGCCCAACTTCGTCTTCCCTTTCGGCGCGCACATCTGCATCGTTGAGGTCGACCCGGATACCGGCGTGACCAAGCTGCTGCGCTACATCGCCGTCGACGACTGTGGTCCCGTCGTCAACCCGATGATCGTCGATGGGCAGGTACATGGTGGCCTGGCGCAAGGCATCGGTCAGGCGCTGTTCGAGCATGGCATCTATGACGAAGACGGCCAATTGCTCGCTGGCAGCATGATGGATTACGCTGTGCCCAAGGCAGGTGATTTGATTCACTTCGACCTGGCCCGCACAGAAACTCCTTCGCCACATCAACCGCTGGGCATGAAGGGCGTCGGCGAAACCGGCACCATTGCTTCAACCCCAACTGTGGTCAATGCCGTCGTCGATGCGCTTTCACCGTTTGGCATCGCCCACATCGACCTCCCGCTGACCGCGGAAAATGTCTGGCGCGCCATTCAGAACGCGCGGAAGCCGTAGAAAGTGAGGAACGCACGCTATGTTCCCCAGTGAATTTGACTATCACCGGGCGCAGAGCATTCAGGAAGCCATCGAACTGCTGGGCAAACACGACAATGCCAAGCTGATCGCGGGCGGCCACAGCCTGCTGCCCATGATGAAGCTGCGCCTGGCCCAGCCAGAGATGCTCATCGACATCAGCCACATCTCAGGGCTAAGCGGCATCAGAGCCGATAACGGGTCCATCAGCATTGGCGCGCTGACCACCCATTATCAGGCCGAAAGCTCGGACGTGCTCAAACACTCTTGCGCGCTGATCCCCGAGGCCGAGCAAGACGTTGGCGACGTTCAGGTACGCAATCGTGGCACCATTGGCGGCAATCTCGCGCACGCAGACCCGGCCTCTGATCTGCCAGCCGTCGTGCTGGCGCTCGGCGGAGAGGTGCGCGTGGTGGGACCAAATGGTGAACGGACCATCACCATCGACAATTTCTTTGTGGACATGCTCACCACAGCGCTTGATGGCAACGAAGTGCTGACCGAAGTGCGCGTGCCCGCTATGAGGCCAGGGCAGGGCGCGGCCTACGTCAAGCATCCGCATCCAGCCAGCCATTACGCCGTCGTCGGTGTGGCCGCCGTAGTCACCCGCGATGCCGGTGGCAACTGCACGGGTTGCCGTGTTGGCATCACCGGTGCCGGTCCTAAAGCAGTCCGGGCCAGCGCCACGGAAGCCGCGCTGACCGGCAAGCCTCTGACGCCGGAGAACATCGCCGAGGCTGCCAGCCACGCCGCCGAAGGCATGGACTTCCTGAGCGACCCCTATGCATCGGAAGCGTATCGCAAGCATCTGGTTCAGGTCTACACCAGGCGCGCCTTGATCAAAGCGGCGGAGCGCGCCAAAGGATAATCCTGCGCGAGAACCAGCACCGATGAATGAGACTGGTGGTCACCCATATGTACAGGTGACCACCAGTCTTTTTGAACTCGCTTGAGCAGCCGCACACCGTTGCCAGTCAGCAGTTGGTGCGTTATAATGACCAGCAAGGTTTCCAGCTAGCATGGGAGGAAAGCCAGGCATGGCAACGGGAAAAGGGGCTGCGTCTCGCAAGAAAACGAAGGCGACGGCTGAAGTTATCGAAGAAGAACAAACATTAGCAGAGGTGGCGTCCGGCGAACTACCTGTTCTGCCGGTACGCAACACGGTTCTGCTGCCAGGCATGGTAGCCCCGCTGTTTGTGGGCCGCGATAGCTCATTGCGCGCCGTTGAGGAAGCGATGCTCGGGCAGCGCACGATGGTCGTCGTCGCACAAAAAGATGACTCGGTGGAGGAGCCAGACCCGGATGATCTCTATCAGGTGGGCACGGAAGGCATCATTGGGCGCGTATTGAAGATGCCCGATGGTACTACCAACGTATTGGTCCAGGGGCAGCGACGGCTCAAACTGGAGCGCGTGCTGCGCAAAGGTGTCTATCTGCGGGCGAAGGTCGAGCCAATCGAAGAAGAGGTCGAGAAAACACCTGCCATTGAGGCGCTGATGCGTGCCACGCTGGCAATCTTTGACAAGTGCATCAAGCTGAGCCGCTCCTTGAACGAAGAGGCGTATGTCACCGCACTGAACATCGAGGCGCCTGGTGCGCTGGCCGACTTCATCATCTCCACATTGGAGCCGCCAACGCCACAGCGCCAACTGGCGCTGGAAACGTTCGACCCGCTGGTGCGCCTCCAAAATATCAGCGTCATGCTCTCCAAAGAGCTGCACATCCTGGAACTGGAAAACCAGATTCAAACCCAGGTCCAGCAGGAAGTCGATAAATCGCAGCGCGAATACTTTTTGCGCGAGCAATTGAAAGCTATCCAGCGCGAACTGGGTGAAAATGATCCCACCATCCGCGAGAGCATGGAATTGCGCGAGAAAATTGTCTCCTGCGGCATGCCCACCGAGATTGCCGAACGTGCCAACCGCGAGCTGGATCGGCTGGCGGCCATGCCAGCCATGGCGCCAGAATTGACGATTGTGCGTACCTATCTTGATTGGCTGGTCGCCCTCCCTTGGGACCAACGCACCGAAGATCGGCTCGATACCATCGAAGCGGCCCGCATTCTCGATGAAAATCACTACGGCCTGGAGAAAGCCAAAGAGCGCATCATCGAATATATCGCCGTGCGTAAACTCGCGCCGCAAACGCGCAGCCCCATTCTCTGCTTCCTGGGACCGCCAGGCGTCGGCAAGACCTCGCTGGGCCGTTCCATCGCCCAGGCGCTCAATCGCAAGTTTGTGCGCCTCTCGCTCGGCGGCATCCGTGATGAAGCCGAGATTCGCGGCCATCGGCGCACCTATATTGGCGCGTTGCCTGGGCGCATCATCCAGACCATGCGCCTGGCCGGAACCATCAACCCGCTCTTCATTCTGGATGAAATTGATAAGCTGGGCGCGGATTTCCGCGGCGACCCTTCGTCGGCGCTGCTGGAGGTCCTGGATCGGGAACAAAATCATGCCTTTTCCGATCATTACTTAGAGGTGCCCTACGATCTTTCCCAGGTCATCTTCATCATGACCGCCAATTCGCTCTATTCCGTGCCCTGGGCGCTGCGTGACCGGATGGAGGTTGTGGAACTGCCTGGCTATACCGAAGAGGAGAAGATGCGCATTGCCCGCAACTTCCTCATTCCCAAACAAATGACCGATCACGGTCTGACACGCAGCCGCTTTGGCATTGATGACGACGCCGTGCGCCGCATCGCGCGCGAGTACACCTATGAGGCTGGCGTGCGCAATCTGGACCGCGAACTGGCGCGGGTGATGCGCAAAGTGGCGCGCCAGGTAGTCGAAGGGCGCAAGAGCAAAACGGAGGTGAGCGCCAAGCGGCTGCCCAAATACCTTGGGCCGCCCAAACACGAGCATGCCCACGCCCAGGAAACCGACGAGATTGGCATCGCTACTGGCCTGGTGTGGACCAGCGGCGGCGGCGACATTCAGAGCATCGAGGTCACGCTGGCCGACGGACGAGGCAGCCTGATGCTCACTGGTCGGTTGGGCGAGGTCATGAAGGAGTCGGGGCAGGCGGCTATGGCCTATATCCGCTCGCACACGAAGCAGCTTGGCATTGACCCGGCATTTTACGAGCGGCGCGATATTCATGTCCACGCGCCAGAAGGGGCGCAGCCCAAAGAAGGGCCATCGGCGGGCATTACCATCGCCACTGCCATCATCTCCGCATTGACCAGGCGGCCTATTCGTCGCCAGATCGCCATGACTGGCGAAATCACCATTCACGGACGGGTTTTGACCATCGGAGGCGTGAAAGAAAAGGTCCTATCGGCGCATCGGGCTGGAATTGAGCAGGTCATCCTCCCCAAAGGAAACGAAAAAGACCTGGAAGAAGTCCCCGAAGAGGTACGCGACCAACTGCGATTTACGTTTGTGGAACGCCTGGAGCAGGTGCTTGAGGTGGCGCTCTATCCGGCAGAGGCCCAGGAAGAGGGCAAAGCTGACCAGGAGAAAACCAGGGCAGAGGCCGGACCATCGGCGCGAAAGAACCATAATGGCGAGCGTGCCGCTCGTCACGATGTGCAGCGGCCCAAGCCGCGCTTGCGACGGGTCGTTATCCCACCACAGGCGCCAACCCAGCGCCCATAAAAATACTGACGCCAAAGGAGGCTGCGGTGGCCGTTCAATTTTGTGGAACCTGCGGACACCCGCTGATTCCAGATCAACTCTTTTGCCAGCACTGCGGGTCGCGTGTCGATGAGCATTCCACGCGCTCCGCGCCGCCCGTTACCCCTGGCATAACCGTGTCATCCCCTGGCGCATTCTATTGTGGCGAATGTGGAGCGTTAGTAGGAAGCCAGGATCGCGTCTGCCGTCGCTGTGGCGCGCCTGTCGAGCCGACACCAGGCGGAGTATCAGACCCTTCGCTCAGCGATCTGCCCACCAGGATGGGCACGCCTCCCCCACCAGTTATGCAGGCTCAGCTAGCTCCCCAGGTCGCGCCAGCATTTCAAGCTCCGCCAGCCTATCCAGCGCCTGTATCTACCGAAGGCCCACAGACGCCTGCTCCCAACTACGCGAACCAGCCGCCTTCAGCATGGGGCGCCAGCTATTCACCCGCTCCCTATGATGAATCGCCCACCTATACCTTTGGCGGCGCGCGCCCAGGCGTGCAAGCGCCTGTACGACCAACTGGACCGGGTGGCCCTCCGCCACGCCGAGGGGCACGCTGGCCGTTGGTGCTGGCGCTCGTGCTCGTAGCCATCGCCTTGATCGCCGGTGGAGGCATCTTCCTCCTGCTTGCGAAGTCCGGGCCAACATCCCAGGGGAACGGCTCAACGCCAACCACAGCCCCTGGCATCACACCAACAACGGGTGTCACTGTCACGCCTAACCCTAGTCCCACTCCTGTGGTGCTGAACACCGCTAATGCTACTGCACTCGTTCAGCAGTTTTACGCCGACATTAACGCGAAAGATTACAATGCCGCTTATGATCTCACGTCAACGGAGTGGCAGCAAACGCAGACGCGCCAGAACTTTATCAACGGTTATCAAAACACCGTCCAGGATACTCTCACTGTAGACAGCGCCGAAAAACTTGCAGATGGAACGATACAGGTAGATGTGCATCTTCAGGCGCAGAACACAACTGGCATAGTGAATTATGCTGGGTATTATGTGGTGACGAAAGAAAACGGGAAGCTGGTCCTCCTCAGGGGCAATTTGAATCAGCAATAGAACGAAAAAGCGTGTGATAGGTCCATCGGCCACCATCCGGTGTGGGAACCTCCGCTGGTTAGCTCTCTAAGTTGCGAGCTAACCAGCTTTTTTCTGCTTCTTTCCACATTGAGCAGCCTGCATCAGAATAGTCTACAAGAGACGTGCGCCAACACACACAACCAGGACGCATTTCACATCCTACCCCAAAACATGTTACAATGAGAGACATCCGGTATTGAACATCTATTCTATCCTCCTATGAGGAAAGCGCCATGACGACACCAGCAAGACGCCAGTATCTTCAGATCAAGGCGCAGCACCAGGATGCCATCCTCCTCTTTCAGATTGGAGACTTCTACGAGACCTTTGACGAGGACGCCCAGCTTGTTGCCCGCGAACTGCAAATTGTGCTCACATCGCGCGAATATGGGCCAGGTAATCGGGTACCGCTGGCGGGCGTTCCTATCCACGCCCTGGATACCTATGCTGCGCGGCTCATCGCCAAAGGCTATAAGGTGGCAATTTGCGAGCAAGTCAGCGAACCGGGCAAACGCCTGGTAGACCGCGCCGTCACGCGCATCCTCACGCCAGGCACGCTTTCCGAGCCAGGACTGGTGCCACCGCGCCAGAATAATTATCTGGCCGCCGTCGCGCTCAGCCGTGATGGCACCAATGCCGGGCTGGCATACGTCGACGTGACCACTGGCGAGTTTGCCGTCACCAGCTTTCCCAGTGGCAACGTGCCGATTGCGCTGGAAGCCGAAGTGCATCGCCTACGGCCAGTGGAATGTTTGCTCGCCGAATCGCTCAAGTCAGGCGCAGAGCGCGCTCGGCAGGAATCATCAACCCAGCCAGAAACGAAGCAAGCACCTGGTTCATCGGCGTTGGCTGCGCCATTCACACTGCCGCACCAGACCACCCTGACCACCTTGCCCGCCGCAACATTTGACCCCGAAACGGCGGCACAGCGCCTCTGTCGCCATTTTGATGTGCGCACGCTGGAAGCCTATGGCTGCGCCGATATGCCGCTGGCGGTGGCCGCCGCTGGAGCCATTCTAGCCTATCTGGATAAGATGAATCCGGCGCTGCTGGGGCTGCTGATTGGCTTGCGTACCTACGCCACGGACACTTATATGATTCTGGATGCCCATACGCAGCGCAACCTTGAACTGCTCGAAGGCGCGCGCGGCAGTACAAAAGGCGCGCTGCTGGCGGTGCTCGATCAGACACGCACCGCCATGGGCGGGCGACTCATGCGGCGCGTCCTGACACAGCCGCTCATTGATCTGGTTGAACTGAATCGACGCTATGACGTGCTCGAAGAATTGGCTGATCGTCCCTCGCTGCGCGCCAGGCTGGGCAGCCTGCTGGATGGTCTGGGCGATCTGGAGCGGCTGGCCGGGCGCGTGCGTCAGGGCACCGCTCTTCCGCGCGAACTGCTGGCGCTGCGCGAACTCCTGAATGTTATCCCTCATCTTCAGACCGCGCTGGGGTCCACCACCACTGAACTCTTGCAAGAAGTGGCCGAGGCGCTGGACGATTGCCCTGAACTGACAGGCTTGATCGAGCGCGCCATCGCTACCGATGACGAGCGCGAAGGACGCATCATTCGGCGCAATTACAGTGCCGACCTGGATACTTTGATCGACTCCATCAGCGAATCGCGCCGCTGGATTGCCGGGCTGGAGGCAGCAGAACGCGAGCGCACCGGCATTAAATCGTTGAAAGTGGGCTATAACAAAGTCTTTGGCTACTATCTGGAGGTCAGCCACGCCAACAGCAGCCGCGTGCCCGACGATTATCTGCGCAAGCAAACGCTGGTTAACGGCGAACGCTATATCACGCCTGAACTGAAGGACCACGAGTCGCGCATCCTGAACGCAGAGGAGCGCATCGAGGAACTTGAGCGCACCCTTTTTGCTGATCTGCTGCGGCAAGCTGGAGTGTATTATCCACGGCTCAGCGCCACTGCTGGCGCGCTGGCCCGTCTGGATGTGCTGCTGGGGCTGGCCGACGTGGCGTCGCGCAACAGCTACATACGCCCCACGCTGGATACCACGACCGATCTGGTGATTTCGGCTGGGCGGCATCCAGTCGTCGAACAGATGCTGGGCAGTGGCGAATTTATCCCTAACGATGCGGCCATGGGAGACGATGCGGGCAATATTTTCCTGCTGACCGGGCCAAATATGGCGGGCAAATCCACATTTTTGCGCCAGGTGGCGTTGATCTGTCTGATGGCACAAATTGGCAGCTTCGTGCCCGCGCGCCAGGCGCGTATCGGGCTGGTGGACCGCATCTTCACCCGCGTGGGCGCGCATGATGATATCGCCAGCGGGCAATCGACCTTTATGGTCGAGATGGTCGAGACAGCCAATATCCTCCATCACGCCAGCCGCCACAGCCTGATCGTGCTTGACGAGATTGGGCGCGGCACCAGCACCTATGATGGGCTAGCCATTGCCAGAGCCGTTGTCGAGCATCTGCATTCCACTGTTGGGGCGCGCACGCTCTTTGCCACACACTACCACGAACTTGCCAGCCTTACTACGCTCCTGTCCTCGCTGCGCGCCTATACCATAGCAATTAACGAGCAAGAAGAAGAAATTGTGTTTTTGCATCGCATTCTGCCAGGCAGCGGGGGACGCAGCTATGGCATTCAGGTCGCGCGACTGGCAGGCATGCCGCCGAGCATCATTCAGCGGGCACGCGAGGTGCTGGCGCAGATCGAACAAAAGCCGGATGCGCCCGAACAAGCAGCGGCATCTACCCGGCTGGCGTTGGTGGCCGAACAGAGCGCAGCCTACACGCCAGATACAACCGGGTGGAACGTATCTCTAGAAGAAGCCGCCGCACGTAACAACCACCGTGAACCAGCAATATGGCTTGACAGTGGGGCAGACGCATTTTTGCATGAACTCCTTGCATTGAACGTCGCGGCTATCACGCCGCTGGAGGCCATGAACCGTCTCTTCGCCTTTCAGCAAGAGGCGCGCTCGCTGATGCTGCGGCAGGCCAGCCACAGCAACAACGCTCATTGAACTGTCACACATCGCAGATAAGCAACCATCGTACACAATCAGCATCAGAGAAACAACCGCCTCTATCAGCGTACAGGAATACAGGCCATGACGATCACACCTCTTGACCGACAAACCATCGTCCTCTTGCCGCCCGAAGTGGCCGAACAGATCGCGGCGGGTGAAGTCATCGAGCGCCCGATGTCGGTCCTCAAGGAATTGTTGGAAAACGCCATCGATGCCGGAGCCAGGGAAATCAAGATCGAGGTACGCGGCGGCGGGCTGCGCCTGGTGCGCGTCAGCGACGATGGATGCGGCATTCCCGCCGACGAGGTGGAACTGGCGTTTCATCGCCACGCCACCAGCAAGATTCGCGCGGTAGAAGACTTGAGTCACCTGCGCTCCCTGGGCTTTCGCGGCGAAGCGCTGGCAAGCATCGCCGCCGTTGCCGAAGTCACTATGATCACCGAAGCTGAGGCCAGTGGGCTGGCAACGCAGGTGACGGTGCGCGCAGGTGAGGTCATCGAGCGAGGCCGCCGTGCCCGCTCGCGCGGAACGACGGTCATCGTTCGCGATTTGTTTCAGAACGTCCCGGCGCGCCTGCACTTCCTCAAAGGCGCGCGCACAGAAACGGCGCAGTTGGCCCAGCTTGCGCGGCGCTATGCCATCGCCTATCCTCACCTGAAAGTGGGGCTGGTGCTGGACGGTCATACCGCATTCCAGACCAGCGGGAGCACCCAGATGGAGCGCGCTATTGCTGAAGCCTACGACTTGGCCCTTGCCGACGCGCTGCTGAAGATTGGCCCCATTGACATCGCTGGCGCTGAAATCGACGGCGTGATAGGCGCGCGCGCGCTCAGCCAGGCGGGCAAGCAACATCTCATGCTCTTTGTCAACGGGCGCTGGGTGCTATCACAGTCATTGCTGGCCGCGCTGGAACTTGGCTATCGTCCCGTGCTGCCCAAGGGACGCCATCCACTGGCTGCCATCAGCGTTCGTGTTCCGCCTGAAGCTATCGATGCCAATATCCACCCGACCAAGGCCGAGGTCAAGCTGCTGCATGAAGAGGAAATCTGCACGACACTCAAAGCCGCCGTACATGATGTCCTGGGCCAGAGCGCGCTTCAACCGCCAGAAGAGGCATTGCCTGGCCCGGGGAACGTCTATCAATACCGGCTGCCGCTGCTGCGACGACGCCGTGGCCTACCGCTGGCAGAGCAGCGCCAGGACTATGACACACGCGCTTCCCCTGCCGACGCGGGCATCCTGGCTGAACTGGCGCCGCTCGCGCAGATTCGCCAGACGCTCATTCTGGCCGAAGACGCGCAGGGCGGCCTATATCTGATCGATCAGCACCGCGCGCACGAACGCATTCTGTACGAACATCTGCGCCATCGGCTCATCGGCCACCCTGAGCCTATCGCTCCCCAGCAGGAACGGCACTATGCGACCATCAGCGATGAAGAGAGGCCAGGCAACCTTATCGGACGGCATGAGGATGAAACGAATCCAGCAGAGGAGGCGTTGGCAAGCGCGTCCGGCCAACTTTTGTTGGAGCCGGTCGTCATCGAGCTTTCCACCCATCAGGCAGCCGTGCTGGGCGAGCGTTTGCCGGTGCTGGCCGCGCTGGGCTTTGCCTGCGAGCGCTTTGGTGGGCACAGCTTTCTCATGCGCTCAGTGCCAGCGCTGGCAGGTGGGGAAAGTTTAAGCGCCCATCTGCCAGCGCTGGCCGCCGAGGCTGCCGAAGAGGAAGAAAATTGGCAAGATCGCTTCTGCGCAGCCGTGGCCTGCCATGCCGCCCTGCGCCGTGGGGCAGCGCTGAGCCTGGGCGAGCAGCGGGAACTGCTCGCAAACCTGCGCCAGACTTCGGCCCCTGCGGTTTGTCCACACGGCAGCCCATTGCTCCTGCACTACAGCCAGCAGTTCTTTATTCGCCAGTTCGACTGGTGAGATCGTCTTGCCTTCAAAGCCGTCTCGCCCTCTCAGGGGTCGACCATCAAGCTGTCAAAGAAGCGATCCAGACGAGCAAACCGGTGATAATCAGATAGAGCAGCGGCGCACCGATCACAAACATTACGCGGAACGAACGCGACAGTTCGGAGCGGCCAAAGAAGTAGTAGGCAATTGGCCCCAGAATGGGAATGACGACCAGCACCACCATCCAGATCAGCCGCGCAGCATTCGACAGCTTCTGATTGCGCGCCAAATCCCAGAAACCCAGCGAAAGCCAGGCAGCATAAATTGCCACCGGCAGCAACTCGGCGTAGAGGCCAAGCAAAAACTGAACCAACGAAGCACCTCCTATGGAAAGCGGCAGGATGGCCGAACTATCGATGCTGGGGGCCTGGGCCGCTGCCGGAAGAGTGAAGAGGCTCAGGTCCGGGAAGATCGGAAGCGCGGGACCGGCGACATCGGGCATTTGCGGCTGGTTTCGCGAGGCCGGAATCGCCGTCACCGGGAGCGTTTGCCACTGGCGCGGGTGAAAGCTGTCGCTGTTGGCGTAAAGCAGCCGCGCCACCACAACCGGGGTCACGCTGGGGTCGCCGCCTTCCAGGTTGGGCAGCGGCGTATCGCAGGGATATTTCTGCTCGATCAGCGCGGGCAGTGTGCTGGCAGCCGTGTTGTCAGAAAAGCAATTGCCTGGGCCGATGGGCGCGGCCAGCACCAAGTCGGCAACGCCAGAGTTCGTGACGACATTGCCGATAATGCGATTATCCGAGGGAATCCAGAAATGGGTATCCACATTGCCGATCACGATGATGCCATAGTTGCTCTGATCGCGAACGTGGTTGTCGATGACCACATTTCCATCACCGCCCGGCACACCAATGCCCGTGCCGATCAGCGGATATTCCAGCGGCTTGGTAGGCGCTTCGGCATTATTGTTGTCATAGACCGTGTTGTTGATGATGACCGACTGATGTTCGGGAGGGTTGCCCTCTGAATCCAGTGTGTTGGGTAAAATGCCGGTCAAATTGTCGTGCCAGGTCGAATCGCGAATAATCAGGTTGCCGCCTGCATTCGTCCCCGAATAACCCAGCGCGTTCCACTCCGAAGTCACATCATCGACGACTGCGTTGCATGGATAACACTGGCCGATATAAAAGCCGGAATCAGGACTGCCTGCCGCGTAACTGTGATCAAACTCGCCATTCTGGAAATTATAGGCGTAGATGCCATAATCGCCGTTGGTATACGCGGTCAAATAGCTCCCACGAAAGCCAGAGCGCGGCTGGTTGGGGTCTTCGCCGCCAGCCCAATAAAAGCCGTTGCCTTCATAGTCGCGGGCTGTCATATTCTCAACGACCACATCATTGGCCTCGATCTCAATCCCGTTGGAAAGCTGGAAATTGCCATCCAGAATCACGCGGTTGCGGTCCTGCCCACGAATGGTGATCCCCGCTGTCTTGACACGTACCGCCTCATGATACACCCCTGGGGCAACCAGAATCATTTGCCCGGGCTGCGCCGCATCAACCGCCGCCTGAATCGTCGCATACTCATCGGGAACGTGCAGCGTCGTGGGAACGCCTGGCGGAAGCGTTGGCATCGGTATCTGGTCCGTGGGAACCGGACCAGGACTCACCTTTTGCCCTCCTGTCCCGGCGCAGCCTGACAGCAATCCCAACGCCAGCAGCAGATAAGCGGCTACCCACAGATTCCGGAAGTGTAGTCGGCCAGCGGCAACGTCCCTGTGCACTCGAAACCTCCCTCTCCGCTGCGCAGTCGATGCAGCAGCAAGCATGTTGATGCCGCCCATTGTAGGAATCTGGCGAACGGCTGTCAAGTGGAGAACTTTTACGTTACCGTCACACCGCTGCCCTCGTCTCTATAGAAAGAAGCGTACATAGTAAGTCAAACGCCTGACCTTTTCGTCAGGCACAGTGCGCACCCCGGACGGGCCAAGGAAGCCCTCTGGCGCAAAAAAATCATTTGGATGGTTGAGGCGTGGCATGTTTAGCAATCGGTTTTCCCAGGCGCGTATAATGACGCGCCATTTTTTGTCGGCATCGTTCCTGATGCGCCCCTTCGTTTCAGCGCGTTCCCTTGGAAGCGCGGGGCTGGTGACCACGAAACCCCCAACCAGCCTGACCCGGCGAGACACTGGCGTTCCGCCTCTGAAGCCTGTTGCCGTCCCCCAAAAGGCAGCAAGTGAGCGGGCGCAGTTGGGCAGGCGGGTCTGGACACTGGCAGTGCCAGCCATCGGCGAGCAATTATTAGCGTTATTTGTTGGTCTTTCGGACACCTTTCTGACCGGCCATTTAAGCGCGCAAGCCATTGCCCAGGTCGGCTATGGCCGCGCTGACGCGGTAGCCGCCGTGGGGGTCGGCACGACCACCGTCTGGGTCGTCTTGACCCTCTTCTTTGCCGTGGGCGTGGGCGCAACGGCCCTGGTCGCGCGTGCGGTTGGGGCCAAAGATCAGGCGCTCAGCCAAAAAGGGACCGGGCAAGGCATCATCCTGGGGCTGCTGGCGGGCATCCTGCTGACAGCGCTGGCGCAGCCCATGGTCCACGCGATCACCGATGTCATGGGCGTGCAGGGCAACGTGGCCGATCTGGCGGCGGCGTTCCTGCGCATCTTCTCGCTGGCGCTGCCCGCCGTAGGCATCACCTATTCGGCCAATGCGGCGATGCGCGGGGCAGGCGATACGCGCCGCCCCTTGGTGGTCATGTTGCTGGTGAATGGAACCAACATCGCGGCGTCCTGGCTCTTGATGAATGGCATTCCTGCCCTGGGCATTCCCGCGCTGGGCGTCATTGGCTCCGCCTGTGGCGCGGCGGCAGGTTGGACGATGGGTGCTGGCCTGGCGCTCTTCTTCCTGAGCCGCCAACATCCGGTCAGCCCCAGGCTGACGTTTGGCGCGTTCAAGCCTGATCGCGCGGTGATGTGGCGCGTCTTACGGGTGGGACTGCCTTCAGCCGCCGAGTTGTTTGTGCTTCAGTTCGGGGTGGTGGCCTTCAGCCGCTTTGTCGTCGGGCTAGGCGACGCCACCTATGCGGCCAACTTGACCATCAATACCATCGAGAGCATTGGCAATCTGCCAGGGCTGGGATTTGCCGTCGCCGCGACGACGCTGGTCGGCCAGGCGTTGGGGGCGCAAGACCCTGAATTGGCAAAGCGCTCGGCCTGGGCAGCGCTGCGGCCCTGCTTCATCTTCATGCTCGGCATGGGCATCTGCGCGCTGCTGCTGCCGCAATTCCTGCTAAGCCTCTTTGTGGCCGATAACAGCGTTGTTCAGGCTGGAACCCCAGCCCTGCGATTCTCCCTGCTGACATTGCCAGCGCTGGCAATCAGCTTTATCTTCAACGGCTCCCTGCGTGGCGCGGGCGACACCAAATTTCCGGTCCTGGTGCGGGCGGCTGGCACCTGGGGCTTGCGTATGCCCATAGCCCTGGTGCTTATTCCCTGGCTGGGTCTGCCTGGGGCGCGGTTGGCAATGGCCGCCGATTTCTGGATGCAGGCAACACTCTCCTGGTGGCGTTTCCGCAGCGGGCGCTGGCGCAAAGCCCACGTCTAGCCGCAGACGATGCGTCCCTGGAAGCGAGCTTCCAGGGACGCATGGACATAGCACAATTGAAGGATGCCTCCTCAACGCTTATCTGCGTGGGCAACCTCACCGGTTTCCTTCTGGCGGCGGGCGCGCACCGCAGCAACCTGCTTAAGCAGATCGCGCGCCCAGGTGATGCCACGATAGGCGAGCGGCGAATACACATAATCAAACGAACCAATATAGCGAATCATCTTGCCGCCCCAGCCACGCTTGAAGCGGTAGACGCCCGCCATCGGATCGTTTGGGTCTTCGGTCTCAGCAACGCCCCACAGATCATAGAGTGTTGCCCCCTGCGCTTTGGCCCAGCGCATAGCCTCCCATTGCAGCAAATGATTGGGCATCAAATGCCGCCCTTCATTTCCCGAAGCGCCATAAAGATAGATGCCTTCGCGCCCCAACAGGCTAACGAAAATACCTGCCAGCAGCTTGCCCTCATGCTCAGCCAGCAGCAATCTGGCCTGGTTGGCTTCGCCGAAGACCTTCCAGGCATAGAAATAATAATCCAGCGTGTGAACGGCAAAGGCATCTCGCTGACTGGTGATTCGCATAAGCTCATACCAACGCTGCACATCATCCTGGCTGGAGGCTACACGAACGGTGACGCCCTTGCGCACCGCCAATCCTGCATTATAGCGCCACTTTGGTTTCTGACGCAGGGCAATGGTGCGTTCATCAGGCGTCAAATCGATTGCAATGGTGCGACGAGGTTGGATGCTATCCTCTACTGCCCGAAACCCAAGCGAGCGTAATTGTTGGGCGACCAGTTCGCCTTCAGCAACGCTGTACAGACCGCCGAAACTGGCCTCAACCGATGCCGCATCGCTGGCATTGCCCGAAGCAGGTTCGCCTTCCTCGGCGTCTTCAGCGGCAGGCACGCTGATGCTCTCGGGAAGATCGGGGTCGATACGCAGCAGAGCTACATGCCGGGCGCGCAACAGCGGGTGAAGTAGGCGAAAAAAGCGCTGACAAAGCGCGGGATTCGACCAATCCAGCACCGGCCCCTTTGGAAGATAGGCAATAGAAAGAGGAGTGAAGGGAAGAGCGCGGAAGAGTACCTGTGCGCCTGCCAGGATGCGCCGGTGGTCATCATCCCAAAGAACCACACGCAAGGCACGCCAGCCAAAGGCGGCTTTCAATTCGCCCCAGCCCCAGGATTGAAGGATATGTCCATATGGGGCAGCCGACACAAACGTATCCCAGAGCACGCGCTGATCGGCCCCGAGAATCTGTAACTGCGCAGGCTCAGTAGTATTATCCAGTTGACTTGTGAGAGAAATAGATGATTGTTTTGCCATACAGAACAAGCGCCTCATCTTCCATAGAAGAAATAATTCGTCAGTAGTATACAAAGCAGGTGACATGGTGTCCAGAGCGGAACCGAGTCGGTTCCGCATAGATGAGACCGAGCAATGCATCTCGATCTGCGCAACGCCAACCTGCGCGACGCTGATCTGAACTATGTTATGCGGTACCAATCGCCAATATTCCAGGCATTTCCCAGAATGGTTGGATTGGTAAAGTAGTTTCCAATGACCGCGCTGATGAGGGCAATATTCGGCTCCAGATAGAGTGGGATAACATAGACTTTTTGCACGAGAATACGCTGGACACCTTTATATATCTGCGAACGCCTCGCGCTATCTAGCGTGGTGCGTCCCTCATCGAGCAATTCATCAACCCCGATATCATTCACTCGCTCGTAATTCTGCCCCGTTGGATTCTCGACACTCGGAATCTCCGAGCTGTGAAAGCTGGGATAGAGGTTTACGTCTGAGTCCAGGGTGAAATTGTAACCATAGACCGCCAGGTCGTATGCGCCGGTTGCTAACACCCCATCGTGCGTAAAGTCAGCGAACATCGTCTGGCTATCAAACTGATGGAGGCTGACCGACAGCCCCAGCGCCGCCAGGTCTTGTTTCAATAGCCGGGCGATTGCATCGTATGGAGCGCCCATATAGGTGATAAGATTCAGGGTAGGGAACTGCTTACCATTTTGGGTACAGAATGCCTCGGAGCAGTCCCAACCAGCGGTTTGCATATCCTCCTGCGCCTGAGCCAGATCAAAGTTATAGGTCTTGTTGGTCGGGTCAAAATCAGGGGAAGGCTTGGGCAGAATAGTATCCGCGCGCAAGCGGTCGCAGGGCTGGGTAAGAATGGTCTGGATAAGCTGGCAGCGGTCAATGGATTCCTCAATGGCCTTGCGCACATAAACATCTTGCAGGGACGGAGTAGTCAGATTGAAGTCCAGATGCATATACCCAATCGTGGGGCTGATCTGCACCCCTGGCAAGTTCTCCACCCCTGGAAGGTCGCCGGGTTGCAAGTTCTCAACCTGATCAACTTCTCCGTCCTGGTAAGCCGCAGCGGCGCTGGCTACATCGGCGTAGCTCTGGAAGATCAATTGGCCCAGCACCGAGTTGTGCAGCGTGGTCGAGACATAATACGGATTAGGAACCATCACGAAGCGTGGCCCGTTGATGCTATCTCCATCGGTATAGCTTGAAAGCATGAATGGTCCGCTCGTTACCCGCGGGGCGAGGGTAATATCCTGTCTGCTCGCCAGGTCATTGTCTGGAACGCCTCTCCAGGCATGCCTGGGAGCTGCAAAGGGCAGATAGGCAAGATACGGCGCGAACGGATGCTTATAGGTAAGGATCAGGGTATAGGGGTCTTGCTCTCGATAGCCGACAATCTGATCAATGCCATTTGAGGAGGTTACACCTGTGCGCGGGTCTTGTGCGACCTCCAGCCAATAAACAAAATCATCTGCCGTCAGCGGCTGCCCATCCGACCAGCGCAAATCTTGTCGGAGCTTCAGGGCGACCATCAGGCCATCCTTGCTGACGTCACCGTTGGCTTGCGTCGGAATCTCCGCTAATTGGTCGGGCAAATACGTTCCTGAGGGGCTAATGACCAGCGGCGCGCCCCACAGGGCATCGATCAGGTCAAAATCCTCGGTATAGCCAGCAAACCAGGGATTGGTGCTTTGGATAGAATAGGGCGATCCGTACACGATGGTCCCGCCTTTATGGGTCGGCACGTGGTAGGGGTAAGGTTTGGCAATTGGTGGGACAGCTTTGGTTCCTTCACCGGATTTGAACCAGAAGAAGTAGCCCGCCGCACCCAGGCCGCTCAGGACGACCAGTTGGACCAGGATGATACTCACTACTGCCAGCATTCGATTGCGGCTTCTGGCAGGCGGGGAGAAAACTGCCTTGTGCGGCACTGGGGGCAACGTCTGGGAAGAGGAGAATATGTCAGGAGGGTCGAACTGCGGGCGCGTCTCGAACTCCTCCTGTTGGGCAGCTTCCTGCAAGGCGCGAGCAAACGCCTGCTCATTGATAAAACGATCTTTTGGGTCTTTCTCCAGCGCGGTCATGATGACCCGTTCGACCTTTGGCGAGAGGGTGGGCACTTTGGCTCGGAGCGATGGAGGCGGTTTCACCGCGTGCTGAGCCGCCACTTCGGTAAACGTGCCTTGAAAGGGGCGGTCGCCACTGAGCCACTCATAGACCACGATGCCCAGCGAATAGAGGTCGCTGGCCGGACGAGGCTGCCCTTGAATCTGCTCTGGAGCCATATACGCCACTGTACCAGCCACATTCTGTTGGCCCTGGTAATGCGCGCTCTGCGCCACTGTGGCAATGCCAAAATCGGTCAGCAGAATCTCACCGCGAGGCCCAATTAACATATTCTCTGGCTTGATGTCCCGATGTATCAGCTTCTCCTCGTGCGCATACTGAAGGGCCTCGGCCACCTGCTGCACATACGGAAGAATCACCTCTAAAGGGAGCCGTGTCCCTCTTGGATGGTGCTGGAGCAAGGTGCCATCAGGGGCATACTCCATCACCAGAAAAGGTCTGCCATCCTGCACGCCAAAATCCAGCACCCGCACAATGTTGGGGTGCCGCAAGCGCGCAATTGTCTGGGCCTCGCGTATGAAGCTTTCTATGTCTTCTTGTGCCAGGTGCGTTGTCAGCACTTTGATAGCCGCATGGGTCTTCAGAAAGATGTGCTCGCCCAGAAAAACCTGCGCGAAGCCCCCTTCTCCCAACAAGCGTAGAACGCGATAATAGCCAAGCTGCTGGCCCTGATACTCCGCCATATGCTCCCTAAGGTCAGTTTGAAGACTTCCTACCTCATCAGGAAGTATACCCCGCTTGGCAAGAGCACGTTTATCAAAAGTGGACCAGGTCACAAAATCTATTGTGTACAATAAAGAGAGAAACGGAAAGGAGTATCCATGCGTTATCACACTGCGCCACCACCCGCCCCGACCAGCGAGAAAGAGGCCAGGAGGCCCTTCTCCCTCCTTTGGACGGCGTGCTTGATCGTCGTGATTCTGGCCTGCCTCACATGCGGCGCAGCGGGTATCTTTGTCTGGCGAAACCTTCCGTCGCTTCTCCCCCCCATCCTTATCGATACCCCACTGCCCGTGACGCCAGAGCCAACCTATCAGCCTACTACACCACCCCTCTTCGGGCTGACCGGCCAGGCCACCTGCCGCAACACTAAGCCCCCGACGACTTCTCCCTGGCTGCCAGTCGCCATTACAGACGCCCAAAAATATCAGATCGACATCCTGGCGTTTATCTGGCAAATCTGGCAAGAATCACAGTACAATCCAAACGCCGTCAGTTCGGCTCAGGCCATCGGCATCGCTCAATTCCTCCCGGAAACAGCCGCCAGCCTAGGCATCGATCCCCATGATCCAGCCGCCTCGCTGAACGCGGCAGCGCGGCTGGATAGGGAGCGATTAGATCAGTTTTCCGCCCGCGCCCAACAACTCAGCGCTCACTATGGGGGCGCGTCGGTGCACTATGCCTTTGGTCTGGCCCTGGCAGCCTACGACGCTGGCATCGGTGCGGTTAACGACGCCTGGTCGCAGAGTCTGAGCAATGGGTGGCCGCCGGACCCCTGGGACTGGCTGGCACGAATGCACCAGGAGCCGCGCCAATATGTCCCGGCCATCCTGGGGTGCCTGTAGCGCAGGGAGCTTCTTCTTTTCGGTCTGGCTTTCCTCACGAGCATACGCCAGTTTTCCAGAAGCTTTTGCGAGCCGATACCCTTTTGCGTGCTACGCCCAAAAGTACTACCAAGGGGATTCCTCACTTAGCCCTTTTCTTGTCTGCTCTCACCTTCTTATAGCTGCCTCCTCGGCTGCTCAAAAGGGGGCTTGTATAACGCGCTGGCGTCCTGAAGAATCAGCACTGAAGGCACTTGTTTTCTCGCTCAACACGTTGGGGGCAAGAAGAGAGCGTGGCTGAGAATGCCTGCCTGGTTTCCAGGCACGCATCATGCAGACTTCGTTGCGTGGGAACCATCTGGAAGTTGCTGCTCCACCGTGCCTCGCTTCGCGTTTTGCTGGCAGAAAGGAAGTCTATGAGATCATTCCTGCACGAAATAGGTGTGTTTGGGAAGCGTTTGAAGGTCCATTTCCGCCACCATGTCATCATCAAGGGCCGAGAAGCCTCATTCTGGGTGGCAATCTCCTTCCTGCTGACCTTTGGCTCGGTACGCTTTATCACCGCTCGTATTCGGAAACAGGGTTTGGCTACGCAGAAGAACCCACAATCTGGTCCGCGCCATCAGAGTCGGTTGGGCTTCCATGATATTGTGCTTCCAGGTGGTTTGCACATTCACCATGCCGTGCCTGGCATCTTTCTGACGCTGATGGCTGGCTACCTCGCGCTTATCACCGAGAAAAAAGGCACCAGGAAACTGAGCGTGATCTATGGCATGGGTTCGGCGCTGGCGCTCGATGAATTCGCGCTCTGGTTGGAACTGCGTGATGTCTACTGGTCTAAAGAGGGCCGCTTAAGCTTCGATGCTGTTGCTGTCGCAGGTGCCTTCTTTATGGGCGGGTACGCCCTGAGCGAATTTGGGAACGCCATCTTACGGGATATCCATATCCGCGCGACAACAGGCGTCTATCCCCCACACCATCCTGAACTTGCCAACAGACCGGCAGCGGAGGGGGAGGGCGACCCATCTGCCCCTGGCGTTACTCATCCCTAGATTTCACCTGCACGTAATCGTGCGAGCCAGCTCTTCTCAGGATCAGTCTGAAAGGCGCAGGAAACGCTTGCAGAGCGGTACTGGCTGCGATTGGTTCCGGTGGGTCTGGGAAGCATTGTCCTCTCCTTGAAAATAGTATGTTGTCTCTGTTGCGATCTAGGACTACCTCTGCTATGCTAGGCGTAGATCACTGCTTGAGATCATACCTATAGGCTGCCGGGTTTCGATGCGGAGGGACCCTTTTCAATGCGTATCCCATCTCCTCCCCAGTATTGCGCCTATTGTGGAGCCATCCTGAACCCTTTGAGTAAGTTTTGTTCGGCATGTGGTGGTCCTGCCGCAGCGACGGTTACTGGCTTGCTGAGCAGCGACCACGTGCTCAAACAGCGCTATCGCGTCCAGCGACGGCTAGGCCAGGGCGGCTTTGGTGCAGTCTATCAGGCCCAGGATACCCTCTTCAAGAACACCTTGCGGGCGATCAAGGAAATGAGTCAGAGCAGCCTGAGTCCACAGGAACGGCAGCAGGCCATCAGCGCCTTCGAGCAAGAGACCAACCTGCTGGCGAGCCTCCTCCATCCCCACCTGCCGCGCATCTACGACTATTTCGAGGAGGCAGGCCGCTGGTATCTCGTCATGGACTTCATTCCCGGGGAAACCCTCGAAGCCCGCCTGGAGCACATGCCCACCGGCGCCCTGCCGGTGGAAGAGGTGCTGGATATTGGCCTCCAACTGGCGTCGGTGCTGAGTTATCTGCACACACGCCAGCCGCCAATTATCTTCCGCGATCTAAAACCGGCTAATGTCATGCGGACCCCGGAAGGTGACCTCTACCTGATTGATTTTGGCATCGCGCGCCTCTTTAAACCAGAACAAGCCAAAGATACCACCGCCCTTGGTTCACCAGGCTATGCCGCACCCGAACAGTATGGCAAGGCGCAAACGACGGCCAGAACTGACATTTATAGTCTGGGCGCGCTGTTGCACCAATTGCTCAGCGGCATCGACCCGTCTACCAATCAGCCCCTGCTGTGGGACTTCAAACCCCTTGGGGCAGCGGCCCCAGCCAGTCTAGCTCAGCTCATTCGGCAGATGGTGCAGCGGCATGTGGACGAACGTCCGGTCAGCATGGCCGCTGTCCGCCAGGAACTTCAGCACATTGCCGGGCGGCAGACCATTGGCGGAGACGCGCTCATCGCTGTTCCCTCGGGGCCATCTTCGCTGCCGTTTCCTGTCGCCACCCAGCCAGCATCTCCAGCGCCCCAGCGTTCCCCGCAGCGGGCGGCAACGGCAACCCAGCCCATAGCACCGCCATTTGGCACACTGCTGCTCACCCTGACGAGCCACGCGAGCGCCGTCGCTCTCGTCGCCTGGTCCCCCATTGGGCAACGGCTGGCTTCTGTCAGCGATGATGGAACGATGCGTCTATGGGATGGGATCACAGGCCAGCCGCAAGGCACGCTGCGCGGCCATACCGGCTCTATCTATGCGGCAGCCTGGTCCTCCGATGGCACGCGGCTGGCTTCCGTCAGCGATGATGGCACAGGGCGCCTCTGGGACGCAGCAACAAGCCAGCCCCTGGCTACTCTGCGCGGCCACAGTGGCGCTGTGTATGCGGTAGCCTGGTCCCCTGATAGCACATGCCTGGTCTCGGCTGGCTGGGATAAGACCGTGCGCTTGTGGGATGGGAAAACAGGCCAGCCTCTGACCATCCTGACGGGCCATACCAGTGATGTGCGAGCAGCGGCCTGGTCGCCCGATGGGCGGCGGCTGGCCTCCGCCAGCGATGATCGGACGGTACGCTTGTGGGATGCAACAACGGGTCAGCCTCTAACCACCCCAAGGAACCATCCTGGCTATGTGTATGCCGTGGCCTGGTCGCCCGATGGGCGATACCTAGCCTCCAGCAGTGATGATAGGGTGCGCCTGTGGGATGGGAAAACAGGCCAACTACAAACCACTCTGGCAGGCCATACTAGCTCTGTACGGCTGGCAGCCTGGTCGTCCGATGGGCGGCGGCTAGCTTCTGCCAGCGATGATGGAACCGTGCGCCTGTGGGATGGGAAAACAGGCCAACTGCAAACCACCCTGACGGGCCACAGCGGCGTTGTGCGGGCAATAGTCTGGTCGCCTGAGGGGCGATATCTAGCCTCCGCCAGTGATGATGGAACCGTGCGGCTATGGGACGGCACAACAGGCCAGTTACAAGGCATTCTGACAGGCCATACCGAGACGGTGAACGCGGTAGCTATATCCTCCGATGGAACTCGGTTGGCTACCGCAAGTTGGGATCGCACCGTGCGTGTGTGGTGGGTGGGAGCGAGGTAAGTGCCTCTGCTCATCCTGTGCAACCGTTTGATCAACCGAAGCACAAGAGGCCGTGTGCGCCTACATGTTCTTATCGACGGACCGATACCGGACCTTCGACAGCAAACTTGCCTACAGCCCGAAACTTCTCAAAGCGCTGCTGTACGAGTTGCTCCTGACTCAGCGGAGCCAGCGCATCCAGGTGCGTCAGAATCGCCTTCTTGAGATTTTTTGCCGCTTCCTCATGGTCACGGTGCGCGCCCCCCAACGGCTCAGTAATAAGCTCATCTACTAACCCAAGCTGGCAGAGATCACGCGCTGTCACCTTCATTGCCTCGGCAGTTTGCGGTGCATAAATCGTGTCACGCCAGATGATCGATGCGGCAGCCTCAGGCGAAGCCACTGTATAGATGCTATATTCGAGCATCAGCACCCGATTACCCATCCCCAACGCCAGCGCCCCGCCGCTGCCCCCCTCACCAATAATAACCGCAACCAGCGGCACACCAAGCTGCGACATCACCAGCAGACTTTCCCCAATGGCCTGCGATTGTCCACGCTCCTCAGCCCCCAGATCAAGAGCGGCTCCCGCAATATCGATCAGCGTCACCACAGGAATGCTAAACTTCTCCGCCTGTTTCATCAAGCGGGCAGCTTTGCGGAACCCTTCTGGATGAGCCATCCCAAACGAGCACTCAATACGTTCCTTCGTATCACGCCCCTTCTGATTGCCCATCAGCATCACCGTGCGGCCATCAATCACCGCCAACCCGCCCTGAATGGCACGATCATCATCGAAACGCCGGTCGCCACGCAGTTCGAAGAAATCGTCACACATCAGCTTGATGTAATCAACTGTGTATGGCCGATCTTTATGCCGAGCCACCTGGACACACTGCCACGAACTCAGATTCCCATAAATCTCGGCAGTTTTCTGGTGCAGTTCCGCTTCCCACGCCTCAATCTGCTCGCGCTCCTCTGGTTTCAGCTTCTCCGCCTTGCGCCGCAACTTCAGAATCTTTTGTTCGATCTCAGCGAGCGGTTTCTCAAAATCCAGATCATAAGCCATAGCACATCCCCCAACAATCAGTATGTCGCGCTCCGCGCTCTGGTTCCTGCATACATACGCAGCAGCCGCGCCAGCGTTGGCCGCAGCAAGGAACGGGGCACCACAGCATCAATCATCCCATGGTTTAACTCAAACTCTGCCGTATTTGCATCGGCTGGCAAGCGCGAATGGATGGCTTGCTCAATCACCCGCGGACCGGCAAAACCAATCAGCGCGCCTGGTTCAGCCAGCACCACATCGCCCAGAAATGCAAAACTGGCCGAAACGCCGCCAGTCGTTGGATCAGTCAGCAGCGAGATATAGGGTACGCTCGCCTCACCCAGCCGCGCCAACGCCGTAGTCGTCTTTGCCATCTGTAACAGCGAGAACAGCCCCTCGTGCATGCGAGCGCCCCCAGAAGTGCAAACGATCAGGAGCGCGCTGTGGTCCGCCAGAGCACGTTCAGCGGCGCGAGTGATCTTTTCCCCCACCACCGACCCCATGGTCCCACCCATGAAGGCAAACGCCATCACCGCCAGCGCCAGAGGCATATCCTCAATAGTTCCAGTGCCAGTAATGACGGCCTCATTGAGTCCTGTCTTCTCACGCTCCTCATGCAGTTTGGCCTGATACGACTGCGAACGGCTGACAAACGTGAGAGGATCAACCGAGAGCAAATTATTATCAAGCTCCTGAAAACTGCCTTCATCCAGCAAGAGCGCAACGCGCTCTTCCGCAGGAAGCCGGAAATGATGGCCGCAACGGGGGCATGTCTTCAGGTTTTTTTCCCAGTCCTTGCCGATAAGCAGCTCGCGGCACTTGGGGCACTTCACCGCCAGATTCCCCGGAATCGAACGGCTTATCTGGGGCTGAAGATCATCCCCGCCTGGCCCACGCAGGGCATCAGGGGTGGGATCAGGTTTTCTTTCGCTAGCGATGGCACACGCTCCGTTTCTTCTTCCGGGTCACTTCCAGAAGCTGTCACTTAGACTCCATCAGCGGAAAAGAGCGCGCTGACAAACGCATCAGGGTCAAAGGGTGCCAGGTCTCCCACACGTTCACCCGTCCCAATAAACTTGATTGGTAAACCCAATTCTTCCGAGATAGAGAACACAATCCCACCGCGCGCCGTGCCATCCAACTTGGTCAGCACCAGACCCGTCAAACCTACGTCTCCCACAAACTGCTTGGCCTGGATCAGCGCGTTCTGCCCCGTGGTTGCATCCACCACCAGCAACACTTCATGCGGCGCTTCCGCGTCTTTTTTGCCCAGCACCTTCGCAATCTTCTTGAGTTCTTCCATCAGGTTGTATTTTGTATGCAAACGGCCCGCCGTGTCAATAATCAAAACATCGCAGTGGCGATTTTCAGCGGCCTCCAGCGCATCAAAAACCACTGCTCCAGGATCAGCGCCATGCTGGTGGCTCACCACCGGCACTTTGACCCGCTCGCCCCAGATTTTCAGTTGATCGATAGCTGCCGCGCGAAAGGTATCGCCCGCTGCCAGAATGACCCGATGTCCTTTTTTCTTGAGATACTGGCTCAGCTTGGCAATCGTGGTCGTTTTGCCAACCCCATTGACGCCAACCACCAGAATAACCGTCAAGGCGTTATCCTTCGCAAAGGTCAGCGGCTCTTTATCGCCAAGCAGAATGAGCAATTCTTCTTCCAGCGCGTCGCGCACATCGCGCGCATCCTTCAGCCCCACATACTCCACACGCTCTTTCAAAGTCGTGATTAAACGCTCGGTAATTGCCACACCCACATCTGCGGTAATCAACGTCTCTTCCAGATCATCCCAAAGTTGGTCGTCGATCTGACCGCGCTGAAACGCCTCTGACACTTTTCCAAACATCTGGCGCGTGCGTGACAGGCTCTGGCTGAACGGATTGCGGAAGAGGTGGAATCCACCCCTGGCTGGCTCCTCCTCATCAAACTCTTCCTCATCCTCCCATTCCTCCGGCTCGTCAGGCGAAGGAGCCAGCGGAGGCAGAGCAGCCTGCGGTGGAACAGTTGGTGTTTCAGAAACCTGCCTGGGAAGAGCCGTCTCAGGGGGAAGTGCTATCGAAGCAGCAGTGTCAACCACCTGTACTGCTTCTTGTTCCTGTGGTAGCTCGTGCGACTGGTTCTCCTCAGCCGCTTCTTCATCAGATTTGCGTCGGAAGAGTCCTTGCTTGAAGCGATTAAACACAGCGAGCTTGTTGTCCTTTCAGCAGCACCCAGCCGGATAAGATGAGAGAAAAAAATAGAGAAAAAGAGCAGGACACATAATCAGCCTCCGGTCTCGCAAAGCGCGTGGCCGGAGGCGGGACCTATCGCACCGTGTTAGCGATTGCTGCGATAGTTGTGCATCGAGCCATCACTGATTGGCTCATTAATAATGATGTCTCCGTTACGAATCTTGATGTTGTACAGGCACCCCGGATTCGTGCAAACCCATGCCTTGTACTCGATCGAAGCCCCCTGGCTCCCAAAATCAGAGAGCGGCACCAGGTCGCCCTCACCGCACTTACGGCACCGAGGAAAAATCAGTTCCAAAGCCGTTCGCCTCCTTCCTGCTCAAGGATTCTTCAATCGCGCGCACCACCCGATACCAACCCTGGCCTTCGAGTGTCGGGGATGGGAGGGAGAGCCGAAGGAGCCTCCACCGCTGCTTCCGCACCCCATTGCGTCACAAGCGAAACCGTATCTACTATACCACAAATGCTCTCTTTATGTCATACCCCGATACTTTTTGTCTATCAGCGGCCCATGTACAAAGAGTATATACGATGCGCGAGGGCCTTCCAGCATCAAAGCGCCCAGACAACACCATTTGCCAGCCGGAGACGCCCGTCTTTCCCCAATCAGTTTTGTAGGTTACCAGATCAGCGCCACCAATGGCAGCAATCGCAGGGTCATGGGTGCGATGCACCTCGTGGTGCTTCACGGCTGCCCACAAGAGGCGCGGCGGTGGAAACCAATCAGGAAACATCACCACATAATCGACGTGTGCCCGCTGGAGATAGGCGATCAGAGCCTGCTGATCGTTGAGCAACGGCACAATCTCTGGCTGGGTCAAGCCGCCAAGATCAATTACCTGCCGACCGCTGAAATAGCCAATCGCGCCAATATCATGGGTTGCCACTAACGCATCAGGCGCTGTATTCGCGCGCAGCCAGAGCGCCGTTTCCACCTGATAGCCGTTGATATAGCGAACATTCGCTGCGTAGATTCCCGCTCCGCGCACGATAGAGAGGACTCCCAACGCCAACGCCAACACTAGCAAAACACCCGGCAACAAGCGAAAGTCCGTTCTGCTGACAAAACGCAGCGACCCTGCTCCCCCCAGCGCCAGCAGCACGGGCAGAATCGGCATCAGGTAGCGACCATTTTGATAGACAACCGGAAGATGAATGGCATAGACGCCGATCAACGCTACCACCCAGCCCAGCGCCAACCATTGTGTGCCGCACCTCACGTCGCGCCGAGCCAGCCAGAGCGCATAAGCCGCGCCTGGCAAACCCAGGGCAACCAATGGGCTGCTCCCTACAAAGCCAAGCACGCCCAGCGCATAACCTACCAGACGTGTAAGCTCGCCTGTCCCCAACGCATAATAGACGCCCTTCGCGTAAAACGTGCTGGGAAGCAGACTCCCAGATGCGACTTCATTCAACACCAACAGCGGAATCAATCCCAGCGCATACACTCCCAGATATACGAGCACTGCCCGCCAGTGCTGAGAGGTTGGTTTCAAGTGAGCACTGGATTGCAGCGCGAGATACACCGCCACCAGCAGCGCCAGGACAATGCCCTCTGGCCGGGTGGTGGTCAACAGCGCAGCCAGTGCGCCCAGCCAGGCCGGATGCCAGGCGCGGCTGACGCCTAACAGCAGGAGCACGCTCAGGAAGACAAACAAGATTGTCTCCATGCCAGAGAGCGCGGCCCAGGTCAGATGCCACTCGGCAAGCGCCGCAATGCCCGCCACCAGAGCGCCCAACGCGCGCAAGCGTTCATCCACATCCGCCAGCCAGAGTTCAGCGAGCGCGCTCGTGGACCAGGCTGTCCCAAAGAACGCCAGCGTGCCCAGCGCGTCTGCCCACCCCATCACCAGCCAGAGAGGAGCGCCGCCCGGCACGAGTTGAGCGGGAAGCAACAACAGCACCCACAGCGGCGATGTGGAACCCGCGCCGCCGCGACCGGGAGCATAGGCAAAAACGCCGTGCTGCGCCAGGGTACGAGCAAAATCCTGGTGAATCCAGGCATCATCAAGGGGAAAGCCAGCAGCATGATTGACGAACATATACACGGCAACAGCCAGTACTGTGACCATGCTTAGCAATAGAAGCCGCCTGCGTGTACTCAGAAGCCAGCCCATACGGTCCCAGAGAAAGACGGCTGCCCTCTTCTGCCCTCGCGTCTCTACGGCCACATCCTACTCCTCTTTCCTGCTTGCTGTACTGTAAGCCAGAGCCATTATACTTGATCTTTGCGAAGCGCATGCGCTTCACTGGGCCAATCTGGCTATGCTTGAGGGGTATCATCTCTGTGAGTGTTTGTTTTAGAGAGACGAAAGAAGAAGAACACTGTTGACGCGAAGCCACCCGCATGGCATACTGCGGACATGATCAATCAATCAACCTCAACATATCTTTCTCTCGCGGAAGAAGTGCGCGTTGCGCTGGCCGATGGGCGGCCAGTTGTCGCGCTCGAATCCACGGTTATCGCTCATGGTCTGCCTTATCCAACGAATATCGAGGCGGCACACTCCATGGAAGCAGCCATTCGCGGCGAGGGAGTCATTCCAGCAACCATCGGTGTGCTGGATGGGCAGATTGTGGTTGGCCTCAGTCCGACCCAGATCGAACGGCTGGCAAAGACGGAGAGCGAAGCAGTTGCCAAAGTCAGCAGGCGCGACCTGGCCGTCGTGCTGGCGCAGCGGCGCCTGGGCGCAACCACGGTAGCGGGTACCCTGGCATGCGCGCAGCTTGCAGGCATTCGCTTCTTCGCCACCGGAGGCATTGGCGGCGTCCATCGCGGCGCCGAGCGTACCATGGATATCTCCGCTGACCTCCCCGAACTGGCGAGAACACCAGTCCTCACCGTCTGTGCAGGCGCAAAGTCTATTCTCGACTTAGGGCTGACGTTAGAATACCTGGAAACACAAGGCGTCCCAGTGATTGGGTTCCAAACCTCGGATTTTCCCGCCTTTTACGCCCGCAGCAGCGGCTACCCCGTCCCCCACCGTGCCGAGACTGCCAGAGATGTAGCGGCCATTGCGCGCGCGCAGTGGCAGGGGGAATTCGGTCAAGGCATCCTGGTCACCTGTCCCATTCCAGAGGAGCATGCTCTGGACCTGGCGGCCCTTGAAACGCTCATCAACGATGCGCTTGTCCTGGCAGAGGAACAGCATATCATCGGCTCGGCGGTCACACCGTTTCTGCTTTCACACATTGCCCAGGCCACCGAAGGCCAAAGTGTGAAAGCCAACCTCGCGCTGCTCGTCAACAATGCGACCTGGGCGGCGCGCTTTGCCCAGGCCTATGCCGAAGGAGACGTGTGATAATGAGGCTGATCGTTGGCAGCGATGAACACACCCACATGACCGATACGCTGATAGCAGAACTACGCAAGCGCGGGCATGAGGTTGAACTGGTTGGCCCCCTGACCGACGAAGCGCTGCAATGGCCTGAGGTAGGCCGGGCGGTTGGTGAAGCTGTTGCGCAGGGTCGAGCCGAGCAAGGCATCGTCTGCTGCTGGACCGGCACAGGGGTCAGCATTGCCGCCAACAAGGTGCCAGGCATTCGCGCCGCCCTCTGCACCGACGCCGAAACGGCACGTGGGGCACGCCGCTGGAACCACGCCAACGTCCTCGCGCTCAGCCTCCGCCTCACCAGCGAAATCATTGCCCGCGAAATCCTCGACGCCTGGTTCAGCGCCCCCGAAGAGGCTGGAGATGACGCGGCCTGCGTCGCTCGTGTGGAGAGCATGCAGGCTCAATGAATGATCGCTGCCTCAGGCGTGTCTAGCAGGACTGCCGCACCCAGCAGTGGGGCAGTCTGACCCAACTGCGACCAGAAAAGCTGAGGCACGTCCCGCGCACAAAGGACAGCAACACTCCCTGGCAGATGCTCGCGCAGATAGGGAACGTTCAGGGCAATTCCGCCGCTGATCGCAATGGCCTCGGCGCGCGTCAGCCGTGCAAGATTCAGGATGCCCAACGCCAGCGCCTCTGTGAACTCTTGCCAAAAGGTGATGTCATCGATCTGGGCGGCCTCGCGCCCAAACCGCAGAGCAATCTGCCTGCCACCCGTGATGGTCTCCAGGCAGCCAACCTGACCACACAAACATGGGCGAGTATTTCCAGCGAGCAGTTGATGGCCCATCTCTATGGAAACAGCCAGCGCCTGACCGGCTTTACGCAGTTGGATAGCTGCGCCCGTCCCTGTCGAAACCGTCAGATAGGCGCAGAGATCGAAGGGGGCCAGCGCGCCAAATGACTTTTCGGCCAACAACCCGCAGACGGTATCATGCGCCAATCGGACCGGGCAGCCAGCCGCCTCTTGTAGCAGGGCCACCAACGGCTTGCCCTCATAATCGCGCAAATTGGCGGCGTCACGAACAGAAAGGCCATCGCTGGCAATGTGCCCACCCAAAGAAATGCCAACTCCCACCAGAGGCTCACGTCTCACAGCAGCAAGAACACCCAACAATGTTTTCATCTGCACCGCGAAAATGTGATGAGTGGGAAATTGCTCGATGAGTTCAATTCGTGAGGAATGCAGGTCACTGGTACACCCTACTCTGGTGGTGCTGCCTCCAATATCGATGGCAAGATACATCTCGCTTGGGTATCCTTCACACAATGGCTATAGGATAATGTCGAGTTGGCTTACTGCGCCCAGGTTTAATTCGCCACATCTACATCAAAGGTTGTGCTGGCGCTGGCTTCGCCGGGAGGCATCACCGTCACCGTCACCTGCCAGGCACCAGGCATCAAAAATGCTACCCTGGCCTGATAGCGACTCTGGCCCACTCCCTGGGCGGGCGTTTCACTGGCTCCCATATCCATGGTTATCATCGTCAGGCTGAGTTGAACGCGCGTGCCATCAGCGACCTGCCCGGAGCGTCTCTGGATGGTCAACTGTACCAGGGTCGCTGCATCGGTGCTGTACTTCGGAGGATTAGGGGTGAATTGCAGCGTAACCTGGTAGTCGCCTGCGCTCCTTGAGCGACCATTCGCAAAAGGTGCTGTGGTGTGCGGCAAGAAGCCGCCAAGCGCATCGCCTAGCCCAACCACAAGCAGAAACGCCAGGATGCCCAGCGATACAAAGATCGCCCGGCGGCGAATCGCGGCCACTGAAGGAGCAGGTCTTGTGATGTGTTTGCTGGCACCGGCTTCGCTTGTATGCTCACCAGTGTCCTGCTCGTCGTCAGGCTTTGTGTGCTGGCTCTGAATACTCATTGGTCTCTTCAAGGCGCTCGAATCGTGTTCCATGGACGAGAGATATGCCTCACGCTGCAATCAAGTATACCATCCAGCGTTACATTGCTCTTTGCCTGGCAAGACAGCATCCGTTTGAGCCGAAGCATCCGCCAGGAAACGCCATATGGTATGATCTTTTCGCATCTCAAAATAACATCCGCCTTGCGGCATGTTCTCGCAGAGAGGAGTATGCCCATGCCAGAAATCCTCAGCCCCGATCTCCTCTGGTCTGGTGGGCAGTTCACGCCTGATCTCAGTCTACTGATAGAAGATGGAGCGATTCAACAGGTCGATTCACCAGCCAGGTTGCAGGCCAACCACCCCCAGGCACAAGAAACAAAACTGGCGGGACAGGCATTGGTTCCCGGCACGATTAACGCTCACAATCATTCGTTTCAATCGTTGGTGCGCGGATTCGGCGATGATCTTCCTTTCTTTCAATGGCGCGATAACGGCATCTATCGCTATTCGCTGAACCTGGACGAAGAAGGCGTCTATACCGGCGCTATCCTGGCCTTTGGCGAGATGCTGCGCTATGGCGTCACCACCGTCGTCGATTTCTTTTATCTTCACCACGAAAGCAACGACTATGATCTGGCGGTGATGCGCGCGGCGCATGATGTCGGCATTCGGCTGGTGCTGGCGCGCTGCCTCTACAATTGGGAGACTGGCCCAGAGCCATATCGTGAATCGCTGGAAGACGCCATTGCCCGCACTCGCGAACTGGCACGGCTGGCCCGCGAACGCGACGCCGGGCATGGCATGGTCAGTGTGCAGCCCGCGCCCCATAGCCCGCATGCTGCCTCGCCAGAGATGATCGTCGCCGGGCACGCGCTAGCTCAGGAGCTTGATACGCCTTTTCATATCCACGTCTCCGAGGGGCAATACGAAGTGGAGATGATCCAGGAGCGTTACGGCCTCACCCCCATTCGCTGGCTTCATTCGCTCGGTGTGCTGGATGAGCGCGCCATTCTGGTGCACTGCGTCTGGGCCACGCCAGAAGAGATTACTTTGATGGGCGAGCGACACGTCCACCTGGCCTATAATCCGGCCAGCAACATGTTTTTGGGCGATGGCATCACCGACATCCCCGCCATGCTCGCGGCGGGTGTGCGGGTGGCCCTCGCCACCGATGGCGGGTGCAGTAACAACCGCACCAGCGTCTTCGATGAGATGCGCACATGCGCCCTGCTCCAGAAGGTAAAGCGGCTGGACGGCGCAGCACTGAGTGCCGAAGAAGTCTTTGCCATGGGCACCACCAATGGCGGCAGCGCGCTGCGGCTGCCCATCGGTGAGCTAGCGCCCGGCAATCATGCCGACTTCGTTGCCCTTGACCTGGAAGACATTTCCCTTCAGCCACCCAATCGGCTGCTCAAAAACATCGTCTACGCCATGTCTCCGCGGGCCATTCGGGGCGTCTGGGTGGATGGCAAACAGCGCCTGCGTGATGACGAACTGACCGGCTGGCTGTCCTTGCGCGAGATCAGCGCGCGGGTGCAACTCCTGACGCAGCACTGGTAAAAAGAAATAGAGGAAACGATGGCAGACCAAAGCGAAATCGCTCCTAATGCCGGGCGCATGCAAGCCGCAATTGAGACGCTGGCGCAGTTGACCACCCCTGAGCAGCCCTACACGCGGCGCTCATTCACCCCGCTTTATCGGCAGGGTCGGGAACAGGTGGCAAGGTGGATGCGTGAGGCCGGGCTGGAAGGGTCTCTTGATCAGGCCGCCAACTTGATCGGACGGCGGCCCGGCAGCGACAGCGGGCTGGCACCCATCGTCATTGGCTCACATACCGATACCGTGCCTGGAGGTGGGCGCTTCGATGGAATCATCGGCGTCGTGGCGGCCATCGAGATTGCGCGCCGCCTGAACGAAGAGGGTATGACACTCAATCATCCTTTAGAAATCATTGATTATCTGGCCGAAGAACCCAGCGAGTTTGGCCTCTCTACCATTGGCAGCCGCGCCCTGGCGGGGGCACTCTCGCCCGAACATCTGCGCCTGACGGACCCAACCGGGCGCACCCTGGCCGAAGGCATCGCGCAGATGGGCGGCGATCCTGAGCGCCTGGGCGAAGTGCAGCGAGCGCCAGGCGCGTTTGCGCTGTCGCTTGAACTGCATATCGAACAGGGGCCGGTGCTGGAAGAGGCGCAGATACCCATCGGCGTGGTTACTGGGCTGGTGGGCATCCAGCGCGCCCAGATTGTTCTCAACGGCGAAGCAAACCACGCGGGCACAACCCCCATGCGGCTACGCAGGGACGCGCTGACCGGAGCAGCCGAGGTGATGCTCGCGCTGGAACGGCTTTGCCAGGCCACCGATGGGCAAGCAGTTGGTACAGTGGGCAAGATCAGCACCGCGCCCAATGCCAGCAATGTCATTGCGGAGCAAGTCGAACTGATCGCTGAGTGGCGCAGCGTCGACCCGGCGTTGCTGACGAACCTGGCGGCCCGTTTTGAAGAGCAAATTCGCGACATTGCCGCGCGCCGCGGTCTTCACCTCAGCTATCATATGCTCTCGGATACAGAGCCGGTGCTGATACCCCAGCAAGTACAGCGCTTGCTGCTGCAAGCCGCTGAAGCGCTGGGGCTGCCAACACATCTTTTGCCCAGTGGGGCCGGACACGACACGAATCATCTTGCCGTCCTGGCTCTGGCTGGCATGGTCTTCATCCCCAGCCGGGGCGGGCGCAGCCATTGCCCGGAGGAATGGTCAAACATCGAAGCAATTGCGCAAGGGACGCACGTGCTGGGGCAGGCGCTGCTTACATTTGACCGCCAGGAACGCTTATCTGGCATATGAGTCTCCGCGAGATACTGACGAGATTACTCATCAGCATCGGAAGAAGCATCAGCCAGCGGCAAGGGTACCTGTACCCACACCTGCCCATCGCGGACCTGCACCTGCATGCGCGGCAGCGAGCGCAGATAATTCTGGCTGCCAGCGGCAGGCGTGCCATAGCGCGTAAAAGCACCCTCATGGCAGGGGCAATGCAGTTTGCGGTCCCTGCTATTCCAGGCGACGATACAGCCCATATGGGTGCAGGCCGCCGACATCGCTATCCACTCCGGCTCCGACTGGCCGTTTTCAATATCGGGCACTTCGTCATTATGGAAGACATAGCCAATTAACGTCTCGGTACGAAACTGCTTCATCTGCCCTGGAGCAATATCAGCGGCATTGCCAATTGTCATCCAATCTTTTCCAAGACCGACAAGTGGGGTGTTCCAGGTGTTCGCTTGTTGGGCGTTGCTTATTTTCTGTTCCATCACCCCACCCAGCACAGCCCCAGCAGCCAGGCCCGCTGCCGCCGAAAGACCGCCAGCCAGCAGCGAACGACGCGACATACTGCTCGAACGCGGCGCGGGGAGTAATGAACGAACCCAACGACCTCGACCTTTCAGGGTTCCCTCTAGCTGCGCCTCCAGCCTGGCAGCAAAGGCAGGGTCAGGCTCGGCAGCCCCAGGAGCAGCCGTCCGGAACAACGCGGCCATTTGATAGGCTTTTGCCTGGCCCGGCGTCATCCGGCGGGGACGGCGTGGACGCTTTTCCTGTTGCAAGCGCTCCAGATGGCGCTCAAACTCCAGATACTCTTCCAGCCGCTCGGCCTCATTTTCTTTGCCCATGTCGTTCATGTCTACATCGCCCCAGTGATTGTCTGTCCCCATGCGCCTACCCGACCTCAGCCGCTTTTTTGAGCGCACGAAACTGCAATACCTTCACATTGGCTTCACTCAGTCGCATCCGCTCCGCCGTCTCCTTAATCGATAAATTCAACAAAAAACGACAGGTCAAGACCTCCCGGTAATGGGGAGGCAGCAAGTCTAGCAGATGGCGCACGCGCTCTTCTGGACGGTAGGATGCCATTTCCACCCGCTCTTCGGCTGGTTCTTCCCACCCCTGCTCCAACATGGACTCCAAGGAGGTAGCTCGCACCTTATAAAATGCTCGCCAGTAATCGGCAATCGTTGTGCGCGCCACCTGATAAAGCCAGCTTTGAATGCTCTGGCTCCCCCGCTCGCGGTCCAGACCCCGCACTGCCTTCAAAAAGACCTGCGAGGTCAAATCCTCAGCCTCTTCGCGGTTGCCTACTTTACTATAGACAAAACGATAGACCACTCCCAGGTTTTCCTGATAGAGCGTGCGAAAAGACTGGGCATCTATGGCAGGAGACGCGGCACCTACCTTGCCCTTGGTCTTTATACCGCCTTCTGCCATTCTCGCTCCAGGTCTTTCGCCTTCACTTCCAGCTTGCTCGACATTTCGCCGTCCCACCAAGAAACTCCCTCATGAGGTTCTAGTGTGTCCTGGCTCCGTCCCCTGGTGCCTGATGCCACAACATTCCATCCTAAGATGGTTTACGTATACACGTTACGTTCATTCTGTCTCCACAGCCCTGCACATGGACGCTCGCAAGAGCGCAAGAATCTTAAGAGCTTGCCCTGGCGGCCCTTTCTAGGGTACACTGGCGGGCAGAAGGTCTGCTAGGCAGTAGGACATCTGGCCCATCTCCACTGGATACTCGCAAAGGCATTTGGAACCTTCTTGAAAAGAGTTTTTGTCTATGGTTGATAAACTCGATGATATTTTTGCGCATCAGGCCAGTCTGAGCGAGTTCTATCGCGCGATGCGCCCCGACGGCTTTTATAGTCAGGAGCCGATTACGCGCTGCACCACCTGGACCCGGGCTATCGTTCACGAATGCTGCGAGCTAGATGACGAACTCAACTGGAAGCCCTGGAAAAATCCCGCTGATCTGGACAGTACTCGTCAGGCGCGGCTCAACGAAATGGCCGACATCCTGCACTTTCTCGTGCAATTAGCGCTGGACCAGGGATTGAGCGCCGATGATCTCTACCAGGCATATCTCGCCAAGAATCAGGAAAACCGCAGCCGTCAGACCGATGATCCCCGTTACAAAGCGGCCAGGTAGAGCAAGAGACCATGTCGACGCAGCAGAAAAATCAGATTGCCGCCACCGACACGACGTTCACGTATGCGGATGGCTTCTGGGTGGGCAAGTGCTTGATCTGTGGCGGGCGGTTGCGCTTTAACGCCTACACCGGCTTCGGGGCTACCATCGAGCATATCTATCCACGCAGCCTGGGTGGCAGCAATGATCTCCTGAATCTTGGCCTGACGCATCCACAGTGTAATAACGAAAAAGGCCATCATTGGGACCCCAGGCGCTGCCATCGCCAGGCGCCAGACGCCTATCGTTCTCTGGTTGAGCGGCTTCTGAACGAACGCCAGCGGCGTTGGCGTCCCCCGAATACACTCCCAGAATAGCGACACACAGATGCGAGCTAGCATCCTCATGGTGAAACTGCCCCAATCTTCGCCTCCCCGCCAGCATCTGGCATGACCCATGCGATACATCCCGATGAGAGCAACCCTATCTCGTGTCGGCCCAGGGTATACAGATCAACCGGTCGGTCTGATCTCATCATCTCAGGAGGACGCCATGTCACCTCATGATAGCCCAACACCAGCCAACTCATCGCCTACATCCTTACGCAGCTTCAGCCGTAAAGAAGCCGAGCGTCTTTCTGTGCTGCGCCAACGCTACCAGCTTCACGGTGAATACTTCGAGCGCGTAATCGATGAGCGTCGGCTAGAGTTTGCGCGCTGGCTGGCACAACAGCGCCGCCTCAGCGAAGATTAGCGCCTATTCGCTTCAGCGTGTGACATCTGGCAAAGGTGCTAAAAATTGAAGGGGCATGAAACACCATGTCCCTTCAGCTTATTCGGGGAGAAGCTGCATAAACACCTCATTGCCTAGCAATCGTCCTTGCTCACTCAGGCGTATCATCCCATCTGCCCGCTCTAATAATCCCGCAGCCTCAACCTGCGCGAGGCGCGCCCCAAAAACGGCATCAAAGCGCCTTCCATAGCGTCGCTCAAAGAGTGCCTCCGAAAGCCCGGCATTCAGGCGCAGCGCCAACATCGCCGTTTCAGTCATGTCCAGATCAGGGCTGATCTCTTCTGACTCCACGAGCGCGTGTCCCTTGCGGCCCATCTGCTCGATATACTCGCGCACCTTCAAGACCGTTGAGAAACGGCGTCCTCCAAAGGAAGAATGTGCGCCCGCGCCAACCCCCAGATACGGCAGGTTGCGCCAGTAGGTTAGATTATGCTGACACATCTTGTCCGGTTTGGCCCAATTCGAGATTTCATACTGCGCGTATCTGGCCTCTGCCAGTTTTCGCTGCGCCAGCAGATACATCTCTGCGGTCATATCCTCATCCGCCGGGTGTACGCGCCCCTCTTCTACCCAGCGATGCAGCGGCGTTCCCTCCTCCACAATCAGCGAGTAGAGCGATAGATGGTCAGGAGCCAGCGCCAACGCGCGCTCAAGCGTCGCTTCCCATTGCTCCATTGATTGGTCGGGCAGCCCAAAGATAAAATCCAGGTTGATATTCTCAAACCCGGCACGACGCGCGGTATGAAATGCGCTTTCAATCTCTTCGGGGCCATGAATGCGTCCCATCCAGCGCAGCAGCCCGGCGTCAAAGCTCTGCGCACCCATGCTCAGCCGATTCACTCCGGCAGCGCGCAGGGCAAGCAGATGCCCTTCTTCCAGTGTGCCCGGGTTCGCCTCCAGCGTCACCTCGGCATCAGCCTCAACCTCAAATGATCGATGCGCTGCCTCCAGTATCTGGGCAACCTGCTCTGCCAGCAGCAGGCTGGGCGTTCCTCCACCAAAAAAGATCGTTCGGCAGGGCCACCGTTGCCCCATTGGCGCGCCATGATGACCAGAATGGCTTGCCAGATCACCGGCCCAGCGAATCTCATCCAACAGCGCTTGTACATAGGACTCTCGCCAGCGAAGCTGCCCGGCATAAGAATTAAAATCGCAATAGTGGCACTTGGCGTGGCAGAAAGGGATATGCACATAGAGCGAAAGCGTACGCAGCAGGGCAAGTTCTGCTTCAACCGCTGCTGATACTCTCTCAGATGGTCGTGTTGCCATCACCGCTTTGTCCAATCTCGCAGCCTCGCGCATCACGTACTCGCAGTACAGGGCTGCTGCACTGGCCGATCGGCCAGTGCAGCAGCCCTGTACTGCGAGTACGTGATGCGCATCCGCTTCATCGCTTATCCAGCGAAAGGGCCATTGATCTTACCGGTGCTGGGCGTGCTCGCTGGCGCCCCAGCAGGTAAATTCGACGGGAAGTTGCTTGAGTCAAGCTGCTTGGTTGAATCGAGCGCGCCCACATGGGTCTGCGGCGAGGCTTTGAGCACCGCAATCCAGTTACTCAGCGCGTCCGACTTCAACGTACTCAGATTACTGGAATTGATAGGTCGATGTGGATCAATCGCGCTGATATAGTAAATATCATATTCGCCACTGACAGGGGTGAGCGCCGGGCTGAGATCACCAACTTTGCGGGCCGGATCAAAAAGCCAGCGCTCAGCAGTGGCCGTACCAGTAAGGTTTGTATCACCAGCAACCAGCCAGCCCATATCGCCACCCTGCGCCTTGGTGTTGGCATCGCGCGAACTGCGTTTCGCCAATTTTTGGAACTCTGTGAGCAGATTCGCCCCGCTGAGTCCCTTCAACTGTGACAGGAACTTATTGGCTTCAGTCTGGCTGTTGCCCTGGAGAATCCAACCATGCACCTGAAGCCCGGCTGCCCCGATCTGGCTCGCCAGGTAATTCTGCATGTTATCACGCCGCACCAGGATTGCCAGCAACTGCCGGAAATCATCCTCTGACATTTTGGCAGAGTTGAGAAACTGGCTATACGTCACCGTCGGCGGAAACTCTTTCTTGAAAGCTGCCAGCTTGGCGTCAATCTCTTTGGAGGTTGCCTCCAAATAAGCGGCTGGAACCCCTTTGGCCTCAAGCTGCGGGATTTGCGCTTGAATTAAGACATCATCAACCAGGTCTTCCGCCGAGAGAGAACCAACGGTTGGCACACTATATTCGTTTTGCAACGTTTGCTGCTGGGTCGTCAGATTACTGATGGCCTGGGTGCCCTCAGCTTTGGTGGTCGGATCGGATGAGTTCTCCTCTTGCTGCGCAGCACTCAGTTCGGTCTGAATTGCAGCAAGCTGATTCGCCATATCTTGCGAAAGATAAAAATTGAGCTTGCGGTAGAGGCTTTGTGGAATCTGCTGCCCATTCACGCTGACGATGGGCTGAGCCGGAACAGCGTAATTGACATAATAGAACGAATAGCCGAGCACTCCGACAACCGCAACAATCGCCACAATCGCAAATGTCCAAAACGCGCGCGTCTGGATTCTTGTCTTCTGGCGACGCGAAAGATGCTTGCCCCAACCAAAGACCAGGGGCTTGCCGTCGCGGCGTTCTTCCACTCGCGCCGTCTGGCGACGATACACGCGACCTTTGGCCTGGCGGGCCGACTGCGTCTTTGCGGTTGACGCTTCCTTCGAGTTCTTTGGTGATTTTGGTAGCGTCTGATTACTCATGGTTCCAAGTTTCCCCTGTCCGCATGGCTAAAGCCGCCCGCACGCGAGCGCCCTGGCCGGGCTGGCATTGGACATTCCACACGGTCAGCCCGGCCTTATGCGTTTATATTCCTCGGATATGTTCCGCCGTATAGGGCAGCAGCGCCATATGACGCGCGCGTTTGAGTGCGAGACTCAAACTGCGCTGGTGTTTGGCGCAGGTGCCCGTTTTACGGCGCGGCTCAATCTTGCCGCGATCAGAGATATAGCGGCGCAACCGAGGCGCATCCTTGTAATCAATCTCACGCACCCGATCAACGCAAAACGCGCAGACCTTTCTCCGCGAACGATAATCGCGCCCACCACCTCGACCACCACGCGGCCCACTGCCGCCTTCAGATCGTTGCATGTCTGTACTCCTCTTGTGTGTGGGGTTGCCGACAAGAAGGGAGAATGAACTTGTCGGCACAACACTTCTTCGTTAAGATAGACGTTTCATCGGGCCAAAATGTCGTCCCTAGAACGGAATATCTTCTGGCGATGAATCGCCTGGATCGCCATAGCTACCCTCGCTTGCACCAGCACGTACAGATGCGCCTTCTTTGGGGTCAAGCATCTGCATATCACTGGCAATTACTTCCCAGGCGGTCCGTTCCACCCCATTTTTATCAGTATACTTGCGCGACTGAATGCGCCCTTCGATAAAAACCTTGGACCCCCTGTGCAGGTAGGTATTGCAGGTTTCCGCCAGCCGATCCCAGGCAACGATCGAGAACCAATCGGTCTCTTTCTGGGCCTCACCGCTCTCTTTGCTACGCTGGATGCGATTCACCGCAAGCGTAAACTTCGTGACAGCTTTTCCGCTCGGCGTATATGACATCTCTGGGTCACGGCCCAGATTCCCGATCAAGAAAATGCGATTTACCATCTGTGTGCTCTCCTTTGGAGCTACACCTCGCCCCCAACCTCTTCATCCGCTTCTGACGCATAGGCCAGTTCACCAGCCTCGGCGGTCTCCTCTGCTTCAGAGACGGCTTCGGCTTCCCCAGCTTCGGCCTCTTCGACCAGCGCCTCTGGCTCAGGCGCTGCCTCTTCCGAAGCTTCAGCAGCCTCAGCAGCAGCCGCTGCCGCCTGGGCTTCTCTGGCGCGCTGCGCCGCAATAGCACGCGGATCACGCTTCACAATCAAATGACGGATGACCTCTTCAGCCACCTTCAGATTGCGATCAATCTCCAACACCGTTTGAGGAGTGAGGGAAAGGTCCAAGAAAAAGTAGAGGCCATCGCGGTGCCGATCAATCGGATACGCCAGTCGGCGCCGCCCCCAGGGGTGAACCTTCACCACCTGGCCTCCATTGGTTTGTACCACTTGAGTTACCCGGTCCAGAATCCCCTTTGTTTGCTCCTCACTCGCCTCGGGGCTGACAACGATTCCCAATTCGTAGTCCCGCACGCTGTAAACTCCCTCCTCTGGGTATGCTCCCGGTCAGTCTGCTCGTCTTGGAGCAGTATGAGCACTGCCGGGGCAGGATGGATCAGATGGCAGCTCGAATTTGCTGCTGCAAAATGTACTGGGCCATTATAACACTCAGCTCCGCATGCTGCAACCAACAACCAGACGCAGAGTATATTCAATTTCCACGCCTACCAGTCACAACATTGGTAGTTGCTTGCTAATACACCTCCTGCCGGAACGTCTTCAGGCCATCAACCAGGCTGATGTTATCACTCGCCCAGCCTGGGGGAATCAACAGGTCTGCTCGCCCCTTGCACAACGTCATTCTTTTCAAGTGACACAAAAACGGAAATAGAACTGGAAGAGCAGGGAACTACCACCGTGCTGAGCAAGCCAGGGCTACTGACTGCCATTCGGCCAGTCCGGCACTAGCTTCGAGTAAAAAAAGTGGTATGGCAGCTTGCCATACCACCGAAGAACCAGAACGCCTGAATAGATCACAGCGGCCTAATAGAGTATCTCCCCAAGGAGAGATGCTTCAGACCAGCTTATGTTTTACACAAGGAAACGTTCGCAAGAACTTTTCTCGATGTACGTATCATCCCATTGACCTAGAGGCCATGAGTAATAGTGCTAAAAGCATTTCCTAGCTGCGGGCCAAAAATGAATAGAACAAGGATCACCACCATTGCCACCAGCACAATAATGAAGACATACTCAATAAGGGCTTGCCCGCCCTCCCCAGACCGAATCAATTGCCTAGCCATGCTGTTCCTCCACCTTCAACCTGCCCTAAAAGGCAAGTTTGGTTCTGAGAGCCTGTGCTTCTCTAGGCTGTTCCCTCAGCCTGCTTGTGACTCTTAGCGGGGATTGTACCTGCTCTGTCAATATTTTGCAAGCTTTTTTACCCACCTTTCCTACCCATGAGTTGAAAGGCAGAGTCTCCTTGAAGCGTATCTGGTGAACTTCTTTGCTCTTTTTATTGACCCATCATAGGGTCAGCACGACCGGCCTCGCGGCGCGTGTTCTCCTGGCTCGCTTGTCTTTGGAGTCGTTTCCGCCGTGTTCCCTCATGTCCCTCACCAGAAATACGCCCCCTGGTTACATGATCGGAAGTGGAGGTGTCTTTCTGTATTTCCCAAACTCCTAAAGCCGCCGCGCGTTGTTCACACCAGGCAATATTGGGCGCATGGATATGATCCAACTCTACCAACAATTCGCGCACCTCCATTGGCAACTGGTGGCTCCCCAGCAGAGTACGCAGACTTTCAAGCATCGTCTGTTGTTGCTGGGTAAATAAACGCAAACGCGCCGCAAAGTAGTCTCTCGAGCGCATTTGTGCCAGCAAGGGAGCAACCCGGCGGCTGGGCATTCCACCCAGCGCCTCAATCTGCTCCCGCAGACTGGCGCATGCCCCGGCTTCATCGCCACCAATCCGCTGCAACATCTCGCGTTCCCCACGATCAGCCGACATCCTGGTCAAATCAACCAGCGCCTCTACCCCCGCGCGTTCAGCCTCCAGCAAATCATTCAGCGCTTGAATCACATCATTCATCGTCCTAAAACGAATCCTCCCACTCCTCTAGGTGCTCCCTGAGCAAGTGATCGCCTGGTGTGATGAGTATCCGACGCCTTGCCTGACGCGCCACGACGCTCCTATCAAACCGCCAATCCGATACATCTGGCGCTGGCAGCACAAATCGGGCCAACTTGTTCTACGCAGCGCCATCTCTATCCCTGGCCCTTCTCTGCTTGACACAACCCATCGAGCAAGCATATACTAGGCGCAGAAATACGTGTTAAGCACACCCCCCAAGGACAGCAGGAATGGCGCTAAGAAAAATTATTACCATTGAAAATCCCATCCTTCGCCAAAAAGCCAAGCGGGTCACGCGCTTTGATGCCAGCATTAAGCGCCTGGTTGATGACATGATTGAAACGATGCACGCCGCCAATGGAGTTGGTCTGGCGGCTCCGCAGGTAGCGCAATCGCTGCGGATTCTGGTCGCCGAATATGAGGACCGCTTGGAAGTGCTCATCAACCCGGAAATTGTCAAGGCCAGCGGAGAACAGATTGGTACAGAGGGGTGTTTGAGCATTCCTGGCTATATTGGCGAGAACATCAAACGCTCGATGATGGTGATCGTCAAGGGGCGCGATGTCCATGGGAAGGAAGTTCGTGTGCGCGCGGATGGCTTCTTCGCGCGCATTTTACAGCACGAGATCGACCACCTGGACGGTATCCTCTACCTGGATCACCTCCAGCGGCCAGAAGACCTGCGCCGTGTGGAGGAAGACGAGGAAGTCAGCGAAGTAACACCCGAATCTCCCAGCAAAGCTACCACCCCGGCAAAAGTTGCCAGCGCCACCAGCCATACCGATGAATCACACTCCAGCTAGGCAGCGCTGAGCGTGGTGTGCGGCCAGGCAGCAGAAAAGCGGCAGATTCAACGCTGCTGGCGGCGCACCATCTTGATGCGCCCATTGCCCAGCGAGCGCTGACAGCGTTGACAGATATAAAAGCCCTCTTCTTCTCGAAAGAGAAGATCAGTCTGCCGATAGTAGAAATAGCAAATACCACATCTGGCTGTGCCAGCCTGGCTCGCTATGGTGCGATCTTGCTCAAATTGCTGATGCAATGATTCGATTAAATGGGCCAGGTCCATGCGGGGCTGCCCATCTCGTTCCTGGCGCTCGGCTCCGTCGCTGCGCTCCGCCCGTTCCACTCGATCAACACGCTCTCTTGGCTCCAGGCGATTCTTTTGCTCGTTTGCCTCACCTGGTTCATGTCCCCTACCAGACCCACGATCATGCTGAGAGTTCTTCATCGCCGCTCCTCATAGTTTGCCTATCACCCAGCGCAGCCTCATTATATGGTCTGCCAACCACAAGCGCAAGGAGCACCCCGCAACCTGGCATGCCTCTTGCAACAAGACCACGCCACAAAGGCAGCAGGGTGCCCACAGGGAGAAGAAGGCAAAACGAGTGCGATACCTTTTTGCGCTGGCGCTGGCTGTATTAGCGCTCCTGGTAATGGCAATCACTCCCTGGGCTACCATCCAGCAAGCACTCACAGCGTTCAACACGCCCGCGCCCGTAGCAAGCGGCTGCCCAGCGCTGCCCCCTAGCCCAAACTACTACGCAGGTGGTGGAGAAGCAGCAGCCATAGCAGCCATCAATCATGCACGCGCCAGCGAAGGGTTGGCAGCGCTGGCGCTGCCACAGAACTACTGGCAGCTTTTGCCGCCCCAGCAGCAGTTCACTCTGGTGAATCTTGAACGGACCAGCCGCGGGCTTGCCCCGCTGCGCTGGGATGCGACGCTGGCGCAGATTGCCACCGCCTACAGTCGCCAGATGGCGCAGCTACATTTCTTCGCCCACACCAGCCCGATCAGTGGAGATTTTCAAGACCGCCTGAACGCCAATCCACAAATCGCCAACCATTACCTCGCTATTGCTGAAAACATCGCTGGCAACTGGGCGCCTGCTGCCGGGTCCATGTATGAATATCTCTATAATGACGCCGCTGAACACTGCGCCCATCGGCACAATATCCTGAACCCGCAGTTCAATTTCATCGGCATTGGCACCGCGCCAGGCGGTCCCTGGCACGTTATGTCTGCTCAAGAATTGCTGGCCTCGAATCCCACCAACCCCTACATCGGCGGCACGCCAGACACCACCCCTCCTACCGTCAGCATCAGCAGCACCCTCAGCGCATCCGCAGCACGGCTCACCATCCACGCCAAGGCCCGCGACAACCAGGGAATCGCCAGCGTGATCTGGTATCTGGATGGCCTGAACCAGCACAGCCAGTCAGGAACAAGCTGGGCACTCGATATCCGTTCCCTTGCTTCCGGCCAGCACCGCCTCACCGTGTATGCCGTAGATGATAGCCAGAACTACGCAACAGCCGTGCTCTCTTTTCATGTTGGCCCCAAGGGCATAACACTGCTCGGCTGAATGTCACTGGAAAACGGGGAGGGTAGGATCATCCTCTCATTGGAGCAAACCACCAGCCGTACAGTGATACTGACTGGCTGTTCCCACGTTTAACGGGTAGGATCATCCATTCACTAGAAAATCAGAGGAATAACGTTGCCGCAAGGCAAACGAGGAGGCAGGGGCGCAGGGATTGTTTTTTAGCTCCCGTTGGAAGAGGAAGAGAACCATGGACCCGACACAGACGCTGACTTCAGAGCAGACCGCCCGCGATCAAGCGCTGGCATCATCAGAGCCACTTTTTTATTGGTCTACACCAGAGAGCACCAGCACCAGGGAGTATCAAGCCAGACGCTTTCTCAAGGTGCTGCTCCCATCCATTCCACTGGCCGCATTTTCGATTGATTTTCTCTACGCCTACATCACCCAGGCCAGCGCCGACCTTGCCGACAATCGCCCCATCGACGCCACGCGCCCTTTTTATGGCGCGCTCTTGCTGGCGCTTGTCTTAGGCCTGATGTGCATTTTCATTTACCATGGGGTCCTGAAAATCTTGGAAGAGAACCCGCGCTGAGTTATCCTCAATCCTGAGGGTTCTCTTCCAGCCAGAACGCCCGTTGCTCTGCTGCCATCGAAGGGCTGTGCTGGACGGCTTCGGCAAAAGCCTGCTCCTGAACGGGCTGGCCCTCCGGTTGGCTCACTTTTCCAACAGAACGCTGACGCAGCAAAGCGGGCTGAACACTGGTTCCTGGTGTGCTGCGCAGCATCGACCAGATTTGCTCTTTCGAGACCGCCAGCGTCTCCGCCAGCCGATCTACCAACCGCTGTGGCACACTCGCTGCTGTAATGCGGCCCCGCTCCAGCTTCTGCACCACATCAGCGCCAAGCGCCAGCCGTCGCGCCAATTCCACCAGAGACAGGCCACTGGCTTTGCGCACCTGCGCCAGCGTGTTGACGGCAACAGTGCTTGATGGAGACGCGCTGGCCGCGCTAAAAACGGCGCTGAGCGCACGCTGGCGGGCACGCAGCGTCAGTGCTTCGATGTCAGCCGTCACAGGCAGGGCAACCCCTTGCTCATCCACATCAGTGGCATACAAGCCCGCCACAAAATCGGTGAGCGTTTCAAGCTGCGCCGGATAACGCAGCGCCACCTGACGCAGCAACATTGCCTCGCCAGCAGCGTGCGCCGCCGCCAGTTCCATCTTAGCTTGTTGCAACTCGCGGGACTCTTTCTGCTTCTCTCGCTGTACCATTGTTAGGCTCCTTCGCTGGCCGCTTCGCGTTCAACACATGCCCGCAAAAACGCCCGTGCCCGCTCATAACGCAGGCGCATTGTTCGCTCTGTCTTTCCACAAAGACGAGCAATCTCGTCCCATTTCAGCCCTTCCAACGCCCGCAAGGTGACAATGGTGCGGTCCAGAGGGTCGGCCAGGTACGTCAGCACCCGCCGCGCCTCCATAACGGCATGGAACGACTCTATATCATCTGATGGGTCGGCCAGATGCGCCCCGCTGACTCCCATTCCCCCCTCATCCTCTTCCTGCGCGGTATGAATCCGCTCCACCAGGGCTGCTGGCACATGCGTCGGGCGACCTGCCGGGCGGCCCTCTTCATCTCGACGATATCGCAGACCCTCCTGGCGCAGCACTGCGTTAAAATTATCCGCGCAGAGGCAGCGCAAATAATGGGTGAAGTTGAGAATCATAAACTCCTCGCGCGGGTCTTGCGCCTCGTGGAGCAGTTGCTCGGCCATGCCTGCAATTGCGTCTTCCATCAGGGCTGGGCGATGTCGCAGGCCCAGCGAGCGCCGCTGGAACTCGCTCTGACAGCGATCCAGCAGGACCTCGCTGAGCAACCGCACCCGCTCTTGATCGCCTCGCGCCACAAAGGCGCGAATGCCCAACACCAGATGCGCCTCTGGAATCTCGTAGCGCCCGCTGCTGTTCCGTTTCCAGAGACGCTCACGCACCTCTGGCAGCACGGGGTCTACCTGTGCCAACACAAAATCTTTACTGACCTGTTCAACAGTCTGGCCGCGCCAGGGGATGACCTCATGCCCCTCTTCCATTTCTATTTCACCAAGCGCGGCATCTGGCTCAATTGGTTGCGCCCGACCAATGGGGTTGGTTGGCTTGCCTAACGAGGCAAGCGTTCCTTCTGGCTGGTTCATCGCTGCCCTTGTGTCCCCCAGTCTCTCTAAATCTTGCTTATTCATCACTCATCTCGTATCGGGACTTAGCGCGGCTCCGCCCGCCACATCATCTTTCTGCATCGCCCTATCAAAAGCGGAAATGCGCCTCCCATCAAGGGATACTCCTATCCTTTTTGCTTGCGCGCCCTCATTGTACTTCAGCGGCTCACGTCACTGCCAGCGCCCATCATCGTGACCACTTCGCCCTGCTGAAACGTCTCTTAGAAGGGAGGGAAGCCATGGAACTCACACATTTTGATGAAGCGGGCCGGGCGCGCATGGTTGACGTTGGCGCGAAAGCCGATACCGCCCGCGAAGCCATTGCCGAAGGCGAGATACACATGCAGGCAGAAACGCTGGCGCGCATTCGGGCAGGCCAGGTTGCCAAGGGCGATGTGCTGGCAGTTGCCCAGGTCGCAGGCATCATGGCCGCCAAACAAACACCGCAAATCATTCCCATGTGCCATACGCTGCTCTTAACTGGCGTCGAACTAGCCTTTCACCTAGACGAAACACGCCACACCGTCACCATTCGCGCCACCGTGCGCACGGTGGGTAAGACAGGTGCCGAAATGGAGGCGCTGACAGCCGTCAGCGCTGCCGCGCTGACCATCTACGACATGTGCAAAGCTGTAGATCGCGAAATGACCATCGAGCACATTCGCTTGATGCGCAAAAGTGGCGGCAAAAGTGGTGTCTTCGAGCGCGCTGAAGAACCGCTTTTACCCCCATCAAACGCAGAGCAACCACCAACGTAAATGGAGAGAGCGGCGTTGGCAGGGTCTCTGATCGCCAACGCCGCTCTCTCCATTTACGTTGCCTTCAAACTGAACTTAGAGTACCAGGGAAGTCTCTCCACTGCTGGCAACACTGCGCCCGGGAAAATCAGCAGGGCCAAGTGGCAGAGGTGCAATACTTCTGCGTCGAAGAAGCCCCAGAGAAGCAGCAGGGCTGGTAATTTCAGCGCGGCGCTGCTGGGTGGGCATCCCCACCAGGCGCTGGAATAAGCGGCAATAGGAGCGTCCCACCGATGACCAGTGCATACGCTTCCCGTAGTTATAGGCCGCACGCTCCATCTGCGCGCGCAAAGCCGGTTGGTCCAGCAGCGTATTCATCGCCACAGCAAGCGACGCGCTATCGCGGAACCGCGCCAGCAAGCCGCGCCCCTCGCTCAATAACTCCTGCGCGTGCACAAAAGGAGTCGATACCACCGCTTTGCCGCTGGCAACGGCGTACGAAAGCGTGCCGCTGGCAATCTGGTAAGGATTGAGATAGGGGATCACATAAATATCTGTCGCTTGCAGAAACTCTACCAATTCACTTCTATCCAGGTATCGCTTGTAAAAGCGCACATGCTCTTGCAGCCCTAACTCTGCCACGCGCTCCATGAGAAACTCGCGATACGACTCGCCGCTGTGGCGACGCAGTTCAGGATGGGTCTCCCCCAAGACCAGGTAGAGGAGATCGGGATGCCGCTGCAAGACAGCGGGCAGCGCATCCAGGGCATATTCGATGCCCTTGTCCGGGCCTAACAAGCCAAACGTAGCCAGCACCGTACGCCCTTCCAGGCCCAATACCTTCTTGAAGGGGGCAGTGGGCGCATAGGGTACCTCAGGCGTGCCATGGGGAATAAAGTGTACTTTGTCTGTATCAACGCGCGGATAATATTCTGAGAGAATCGTCCTGGCGCGTTCTGCCAGCACCACCACTGATGAAACAGCCTGCGCCAATTCCTCTGTTACCCGCTGCATAGCCGGGTCTGGATGTTCCAGAACAGTGTGCATAGTGAGTGTCACCGGCTTATCTAACGCGCGCAGGAAGGCGAGCAGGTAGCCGCCGTATTCTCCACCAAACAGTCCATACTCATGCTGAATAGAGACGAGTTGCACACGCGAACGGTTGATAGCTCGGGCAGCGCGCCGATAGCTCTCCAGGTCATCCCGCTCAATCGTCCAGCGAACACGAGACCCATAGCTATACTGCCGTCCCCCTGGATTTACCGCAATGACCTGACTGGACTGTGCCAACAATCCAGCATTATCAACGGCCTCAGCGAGATCAGCGGTAAAGGTAGCGATACCACACTCGCGCGGGGGGAAACTTGCCAGGAAAGCGATGGGGGAACGGGTGAGGATAGGACTAAGCGTTCGTTTAAAGGGATGCTTCGGCAGAGCCTCTTTCTGGGATGACTCCTTCAGCATACGTACTCCTCCTAGTAGAGCCTGAAGGCGTGCCCTCCTCAACCCTTTGCCCTCCTCACTTCGTCTCCCCATGAGACGAGCGCCCTCAGGACAGTGGCGCGTGCCTGACATCGTATCTCATGTCAGCAATTGCAATCGAGCCGACAACCGTGCACATTGCCAGCATGCATTCGTGGCTGGTGGATGGGACACTCCCCTCAAACACCAGACCCCTGATGCACTCTAGCAGGTAATCAGGCATGCACAGGAAATCTTCTTCGCAAAATCTATGCCTATAGCTGGGGACGCCAGCAGACAGGGCTGGCGCAAGCAACAGGGGAGAGCAAATCAGCGGCCACCTGTGGTTGGGCCTGAGTGAGCAATAAGCCGAATTCTGTGTCCATCGCGCCTTACGGCAGCGATAGATGACAATCATCTATCTAGGGCGACGGTTGCCCGACGCCTCCAGCAGCCTACCCGGAGGTGACGCGGGCGAGCCACCCGCAGGCGCAACCAGCACGCTGATCGCGCCATTCCTCCTGTCTGGCCTTGCTCCAGATGGGGTTTACCGCAGCCAATCAGTCACCTGATTGCTGGTAAGCTCTTACCTCACCATTTCACCCTTACCCGTTGCCGGGCGGTATGTTTCTGTGGCACTTTCCCTGGGGTCGCCCCCGCTGGACGTTATCCAGCATCCCGCTCTATGGAGTTCGGACTTTCCTCAGACGGCTTGAAAGCCGCCCGCGATTGCCCTGCTTGCTCAGGCCCATCGGTAAATATATCACTATGAAACGTATCTCGTCAAGCACGGCGCGCGTGCGAGCGCATTAGCCGCGTGTCTCGCTGGAGGTTTCGAGTTCGCTGTGGGCAGCGACAAATGCCCGCGCCTCTTCAGCCGCCCCTGCCTTATCGTCAGGCGGCATCTTGCCATCAATAACCAGTCCCAGCAAATGTTCTTTCACCGGCTTCAGCCAGGGGCCAGGGCCGCGTCCAAAGAGCTTCATCAACTCATTGCCGTCGAGTGGGCTTTTCAAAGGCACCCGCTCGGCTTCCTCTTTCAGATACGCGACACGTGCGCGTAACTCCTGCACGCGCGCAACGGCACGGTTGACCTTTTCTGGGCGATAGCTGGTAATGTCCGCCTGGGAGAGATCGAGCAGGTCAGGCAAGCGATCATCTGCCTCCAGCATCAAACGTCGCACCGCGCCATCCGTCCAATCAGACATATAGGCGTTCGAACGCATGTGCATGTGCACCAGCAGGGTCACCCCCTCGATATGCTCGCGATCAAACTTCAGGCGGCGCAGAATATCGCGGGCCATATGCGCGCCCACATCTTCATGTCCAAAGAAATGCACCTTCCCATCTTCAATGGTGCGCGTGCGCGGCTTGGCAATATCATGCAGCAAACCTGCCCAGCGTGTCAGCAGGCGCGGCGGCGTATTTTGCACCACTTGCAGCGTATGAGCATAGACATCTTTGGATTGCACCGGGCGCTGGCTCACCCCACGCAGTTCCAGCACTTCAGGAATCACCCATTGCATCAAGCCCAGATCAACCATCAGACGCAATCCCACGGTAGGCTGAGGGGAAAGCAAGATTTTATTCATTTCATCGCGGATACGTTCGCGACTAATCTTCTCTAATGTCTGGGCCTGGTTGGCAATCGCCTGGGCGGTCTTTGGCTCAATGGCAAAATCAAGCTGGGCGGCAAAACGCACGGCACGCAACAGGCGCAGTGGGTCTTCATCGAACCGCTTTTCGGGTTCATTGCCCACCGCTCGCAGGACGCGCGCTTCCAGATCGGTCCGGCCCCCAAAGGGGTCGATGATTGCACCTGTCAAGGGGTCGCGCGCCATCGCATTGATGGTAAAATCGCGACGCAGCAGGTCTTCTTCCAGCACCGTCCCAAAAGCCACTTCCGGCTTGCGCGAGTCTGAGTTATAGCGCTCTGTGCGAAACGTCGTGATCTCGATAATATCTTCTGTCGGCTCGCCGGGCACCGCTCCAGCGGATGATTCCTCATCAGAAAAACCTGCCGAGCGCGCCTCGTTCCGATAATAGAGCCGCACCGTGCCAAAGCGCTCGCCCACCAACACCACCGCCTTGGGATGGGTCGGGTCCACTAAGCGCTTGACCTCCTCGGGAGTGGCATCAGTGGTAAGGTCGGCATCAGGGCTAGATTCGCGGTGCAACAAAAGATCGCGCACCGTCCCACCAACCATATAAACCTGCTTGCCATGATCTTGAAAAATCCTGGCTAATTGAAGAATGATGTCTAACATGGTGTCTAATTCTATCGTCAGTGCGGTTGTTCTATATGGGCCTTGATCCAGTTGGCAATGTCGTCATCCATGGCGCTGCGATCAGCTTCAAATTCGCTATCATGCGCATAAGCAGGATACCATTTCCAGGTTTTATCGGCGCTGCCCAGTTGCCGGAACGCCCCTTCGGAGGCACTGGCAACAACGGAACGATCCTGGCCTGCCTGAAGCACGAGCGCAGGCAGCGTAACACGCCGCGCCTGACTTAGCATTTTGCCACGCATCAGCGAAATCTGCCAGAGAAACGAGGCACTCTCAGCGCGCACCCAGTAGGAGTCACCGTTCAGCAATTTTACCGCTTCGGGATTGGTGGTCATGACATCGGGGCCACCGGCCACCGCAAAAGTGCGGGCTGACTTGAATATCCCACGCGGGAGGACCGCAAGCAATGTGCCCGCCGATACCTTGGATTGATCTTTTACCCAGGGATTCAAGAGCAGCAGCCCGGCAAGCTTCTTGGGATGGGCCACAGCATAATGCGTGGCAAAGATAGCTCCCATGCTGTGTCCCAACAAAAAGACGGGCGTTTCTGGCTGCGCTGCGCGCACGGCCTCAACAACAGCATCGCTATCCTCAAGGTAGCGCCGATAATCAGCAACATGCCCACGCGGTCCCTCGGAGCGGCCAAAGCCGCGATGATCGACAACCCAGACATTGAGTCCACGCGCCGCCAGGGCATTGCCCATATCGATGAACCAGCCGCTGTGCGCGCCCAGACCATGCAAGATCAGCAGCGTTGCTGAGGCGTCTGTGCGCCAGACCCGGCAAAACAAGCGCGTGCCATCGTTCATCGTCACCCATTCTTGCGTGGCTTCAACGCTCGGCACTGACTCAAAAGTGCCCCAGTCGCCCTGAGACTCGGCGCGATACGTCACCTGCACGGCGATACCCTCCCCAACGGCGGAACCCTCTTCTCCCAATTATTCCGCCTGTTGCCCAGCCATTGTAACACGCGCACGCCACGACAACAATTGGTGCCCCAAAAGAAGAGGAAGCAGCACAACAGGGCAGGTGCCCTCATACGCCTAATTTTGATAGAATATCGTTACCATACATATCAAAGACCGGCAAAGACACCAAACACAGCGAATCTGTTTCCGCTCATTCGCCAGCCTGCCATCCAGCACACCGCAGGCTGGTACAGAAAGCAGCACTATATGCGCGTACTCATCATTGGCTCTGGGGCGCGCGAGCATGCCCTGGCCTGGGCTGTCTCGCGTTCGCCAGAGGTGAACGCCCTCTACTGCGCCCCTGGAAATGGCGGCACAGCAGCACTCGCCCAGAATATTCCCTTGCAGATCCTGGACTTCGCGCAGTGCGCTGTCTGGGCCGCCGAGCACGCCATTGACCTCACCATCATTGGCCCCGACGACCCCTTGGGCGGGGGCATCGTGGACGCTTTTCAGCAGCGCGGCCTGCGCGTCTTTGGCCCGACCAAAGCCGCCGCACGGATTGAAAGCAGCAAAAGCTGGGCAAAAAACCTGATGCAGCGTTATCACATACCAACCGCTCAAGCCAGCAGCTTTGATGATCTCGACGTCGCCCTCCGGTTTCTCGCTTCCAATGAATGCCGCTATCCGCTGGTCATTAAGGCCGATGGCCTGGCGGCAGGCAAGGGCGTCAGCATCGTTGCCACCAGACAAGAGGCCGAAGCGGCTATCACTGCGCTGCTCGTCGAGCGGAGATTGGGCGCGGCAGGCAGCACTATCTTGCTCGAAGAGTTTCTGGAGGGGCGCGAGGTCTCCTTCTTTGCCCTCAGCGATGGAAACACGATACTGCCTCTGGCGGCTGCCTGCGATTATAAGCGCGCGCTTGATGGCGACCGGGGGCTAAACACGGGAGGCATGGGCGCGTATTCGCCGCCTGGTTTTGTCGATGCCGCCCTGGCCGAGCAGATTTTTCGGACGATTCTGCGCCCCACCATCACAGCCATGGCACAGGAGAGCTGCCCCTTTGTAGGTGTGCTCTACGCCGGGCTGATGCTCACTAAAGACGGGCCAAAAGTGCTGGAGTTCAACGCGCGCCTGGGCGACCCTGAAACTCAAGTGATGCTGCCGCGCCTGCAAAGCGATCTGCTCTCCCTTTTCACAGCCGCCAGCGAACAACGCCTGGCCGGAATGCGCATCGATTGGAGGCCCGAAGCCGCCTGTGGGGTTGTGCTCGCGTCGGCGGGCTACCCCGACCAATATCAGATGGGCTTCCCTATCAGAGGCCTTAACCAACTTCCGCCAGATATTCTGGCGTTCCACGCGGGCACCAGGCTGGCTGAAGACGGCCAGTTGCTTACCTCCGGCGGGCGCGTGATGACGCTAGTTGCCCTCGGCCAGAACGTTGCCGCCGCGAGGAAGCGCGTGTATGAGGAGATCGAGCGCGTGCAGTTTCAAGGACGGCGTTACCGCCAGGATATTGCAGCCCGCGAGGAAGCATCACCTGCCGCACCAGAATAGCCAGTCCAGGCCGGTCTTAACCTGTTCTTTTCGCTCAAAGAAGAGAGGCGAGGATTCTCATCCCCTGAAGGGGATAGAGAGGAATTGCTCCAACGTTCGCTTGATACTTCATCAGCCATATGATATACTCTTTCTTGATGAAGCAACAACTGACCGCCAAACTGAAATTGACCATCACCCCTGACGAGTTTCGCGTCCTGCGGCAGACCCAACTGGCCTATCGGGACGCCTTGAACTTTGTCAGCGCGTATGCCTTTGCGCACGGTAAGACCAGCAATGCGCTGCGCCTGCAAAAAGAAACCTATTCTGCTATTCGCGGCCAGTTTGGGATTTCGGCGCAGATGGCCTGCAACATCCCCCGGCAAGTGGGCGCCTCCTACAAAGCCCTCTGGACGAAAGCCAAAAAGCATGCGGAAGCCCGTCGCCTGGGCTATACCAAAAAGCGCTTTAAGGGACTGGATGACGCGCCCCGCTACATATCGCCCACGCTCACCTACAGTTATGGCCGCGATTATTCCCTGAAAGACGGCCAGCGGGTGAGCCTCTTGACTTCCATTGATCGGTTGATTCTGCCCTATCAGGGCTACACCAAACATGTTGCGTTGTTGCAAGCTGGAGCCACCATTGGAGCCGGAAAACTCTGGTATGACCGGAGCAAAAAACGGTTCTATCTGCTCATTGCGTTGGAAGTGGACATCCCTGACCCCGCGCCAGAGGGCCAACAGCAGATTGGTGGGGTAGACGTGGGCCAACGCTATCTTGCCACCGTGGCTACCCTCGGCAATGGCGCGCAGTTCTATTCGGGAAAGGAGATACGCAGCCAGGCGGACCATTATGCTCGCCTGCAAAAACGACTTCAGCAGAAAGGCACTCGCTCGGCCACCAGACGACGACTCATTATCGGCCAGCGAGAGAGACGGTTGAAGCTGAACACCAACCACACGATCAGTAAGCATATCCTGGACACCCACCCCCACAGTTTCATCGGCCTGGAAGAGTTGACAGGTATTCGCGACCGCACCAAACGCAAGAAGGGCAAGAAGGCGAGCAAGAGGCGGCGCCGCGCCAACCGGAACGCCTCCAAATGGGCGTTTGCGGAGTTGCGCAGCTTTCTGGACTACAAGGCGGTGCTCTCTGGTTCACTCTGTGTGAAAGTGGATGCTGACTACACGAGTCAAGCATGCCCGAAGTGCGGCTATAGCAGCCCGGACAATCGCCCCAAGAAAGGGCTGCGCTTCCTCTGCCAGAACTGCCATTACACCCTCCATGCCGACTTAGTGGGAGCCAGGAATATTGCGCTGAGAACGCTCGTCATCCGGCAAGACTGGATGACGACGGGGCAGTTGTCAGGTGCCCCTGATGTGACGGACGGCGAAGCCAAAGCCGCGCGCCTCTCCAGGTATGCGGAATTGCGGTGGAGTCCGGCCACAAGCCCATCCCCTAAAGGGGATTGGGTATCTGACGTGTTATAATCAACATGTTCCAACTCAAGATGCAAAGACAGGCGACGATGGCATCCGACCTATCTTCTGAGGATGAGTCACTTCCTGGGGCAGCAACCATGGCGACTGAACTACCAATCAGCATTGTGCGATATGGCATCGCCAAAGAACTGCGGCTCTATCGTGATCGTTTGGTCACGATAGCCTATGAAGAAGGCGAAGAGACGGCTTTCTATTTCGATTCGATCAAACGGCTCGTCCTGATGCCTGGCGAGCACATCCCCAGCAAGCTCATCCTGATGCTTGATCTGACCGATGGCAACACCATCATTGTTGCCGAAGGCATGTCCAATGTAAAAGATTTTCGCAAGCTCCTGGCCCGGCTGACCGAAACACAGCCAGACGTCGCACTTGACCCACCAGATATGGATGAACAACTTCGCCAAGCGTTAGAAATCCGCCGCCGCAGCAACTACGGCTGCTATGCCTTTGTGCTGGCTACCTTTCTGGTGACTATCGGTGTGATCTGGCTGCTCTACATCATCGTCGGCTTCATTGGCAACATCCATCACTAATGCTGTCCCATGCCGATCAGTGATGCTCATTGCTGGCAGCATTACTCGATCCGCCTTCGTCCGTTCCATCTGGCGTTGCCGCGCCCTGTTCTTCAACTGCTTCTGAAGATGGCCCTCTCCGTATACTTGCCACCCCCGGATCAGGGCGTTCTGTGGGCGGGCCGCTCGGCCCGCCACGCCCCATTGTTGGAACCGTCAGCCGTCGTAATAGACGGCGCTGCTGAAGGAACAACCAGAGAAAGAGCAGCGCAAGGACGCCAAGCACCACAAAGGTGAAAATCCCCCCAATCAATGAACCCGTCGCGCTGGGGTAACGATAGACCTGCCCATCGCTGACGAAAATCGTTCCCAAACTTGATGAAGCGCTCCCCACAATGACCATTGCGACCACTGGATGGGCTGTTGGGATGCCTCCGGCAACTTGCCCCCAGCTTGTGCCGCCATCTGCCGAGCGATAGACGCCAGCGCTGGTCGCGGCATAGAGAAACTGCACCTGCTCGTCGTTCAGCGCCAGAGCGAACACCTGCGGAGCCGGTTCTCCCAGGCCCGCGCTTGCTGCTTTCCAGGTCGCGCCATCGTCTATGCTACGATAGACGCCAGCGCTGGTTCCCAAATAGAGGCCACCGGGATTGGAGGGCTGCTGGAGCATGCTCAATCCATCGACTCCTGCCGGTAAGCCGGTGTTGCTGGCCGACCAGGTTGCGCCGTTATCGCTCGATTGATAAACTCCAGCGCCTGCCAGCCCCGCAAACAGGCGGATCGCGTCGCCTTTGATCTCCGCCATGAGGGTATGCACCAGCACCCCTGTGGGCAAGCCTTGCACGCTCGGCGACCAGGATTTGGCAGCATCATGGCTGACATAGACCCCTTTGTGGGCCGTCCCGGCATAGAGCGTTTTAGGGTCGTCAGGATTGACCAGCAGCGTCGTCACAGCGCCATCCACGCGCCCCGGCAGCCCTTGCGACGCGCTTTGCCAATGGTCGCCATTGCTCGTGCTGACAAAGACGCCTGCGTCGGTTCCCAGGTACACTACCCCAATCTGCGTCTGGTCTAGCACGATGCTGTTGATCGTAATCCCCGCTGGCAGATCAGCTTTCAGCGTGGTCCAGGTGCTTCCATCATCCTGGCTGCGAAAAAGACCCTGGCCGCTGCTTCCCGCAAAGAGGGTAGGCTGATTCAACGAAGTCAAGGCCAGCGAGACAATCGATGTGCCATTGGGTCCGATGCCTTGCCAGTTCACCGCGCTGCCTGAAGCGCAGCCGCCAAGCAGCAGCACGACCATGAGCGACCAGCCCATCATCCAAACGGATATGCGTCGACGCCAATGCGCATACTTTCTCATGGAAGCTCCCGCTCACCTATTTCTCTAGCGCTCACATCTTGAAGAGCAAGAAAAACCTTCAGGACAGGAAATCCAATTCCTCGCCAACCCCGCGCTCAAGCGCCAGCATGTAAACATGCGCTGCAACAGCTATATCTTCGAGCGCCAGACCCAGCGACTTAAACAGGGTGATTTCCTCTGGTTTCTGGCGGCCAGGGATAGCGCCTGCTACCACTTCATGCAATTCATGCACACGATCCCAACTCAGCAATCCCTGCTGGATAGGTAGCAAGAGATCGCCAGCCTCCAGCAGACCCTGCTCTTTCGAGTCGATCACAAGCAGATCACTGCGCTCCAACGTGCGCTCGTCTACTTCGCGGCGATTGGCCCAATTGGACCCCATCACGTTCAGGTGTACTCCTGGCTTCAACCATTCGCCCTGTATCACCGGCTCCCTGGCGCTCGTGGCTGTAATTACAATATCAGCATCGCGCACAGCGGCTTCCGCATCAGCGACAGGTGTCACCAGCACACCCACAGTGGCGCTTATCTCTTCGCAGAACAGGCGCAAGCGCTCCGGGTCACGACCTGCTGCGCGAATCATCTGGACCTGGCGTACCGCGCAGACTGCCTGCAACTGCGAGCGTGCCTGCCAACCACTGCCCACGATGCCCACCGACACGGCATCCTGACGCGCCAGGTAGCGCGTCGCCAGACCACTGGCCGCACCTGTACGCATCTGTCCCAACTTATCGGCCTCGATCAACGCCAGCAAATGCCCATCTTCGGTACTGAAGAGCATCACCGCAAAACGCGCCTTCCCCGGCTGGGCCACCGTGTACGCTTTGAAGCCATACACTCTCAGTCCGGGCGCTGCCGCTGTCATAAAATGCAGGATGGCGCCAGGCGGCTGAAGACGCCCACGTGGGCGATTCAGCGCTTGTTGATCGCCCGCCGTCGGATGCTGCTGCTGGAAAACCGTCTCCAGCGCGGCAATGGCATCTGGCATCGTCAACAAGCGCCCAACATCCGCTTCTTTGAGCACTCTTGCCATAGTGCAGTTTCTCTCTATTTCTTTGGCTGGATGACCCGCTGCATATAGAATACGGTTTCCGTTACTTCATAGCCTTTCGGCAGGCGACCGGGCGGTCTGTTCCCGCCGTGCAGGTTGCGCAAATTGCCCAACGTAGGCAGCGCCGTCAGCGCGGGCAAACTGCGCCCCACCGGTTTTTTAAGCCAGAGCTTCAGTCCCCAGCGCAGCAGTTCATAGCCAACGCCCAACGCCACAAGGCTGGCTCCTGCCTTTGCAGGCGTGATAACACGGCTGGGCCGCTCAGAAACCACCGGAAGCGCTGGCTTTACCGGCACAATCATGGTACTGGGAATGGTGACATCCGCGCCACAGCGACGGCAGTACGTTTCAGCAGCCCCGTGCGATGCCCCACAAACTGGGCAAGCCATAGCAGCCCTCCTCATCGCTTTACAATTGGGATACACACAAGATCAACAAAGCTCCCAGGAGAACAAGGGAGCAGAGGTCAAAGAGCGCACGTGTCACCGCTCATTGTGCCATGTTTCTGACCCTGGCGCAACCCAACAAGACCCCTCCGCTATTCCTTCCAACGGAACAGAGCACCAGCGGAGCATCCGGGTAAGGCTAGGCGCGCTCGGCCAGAATCCGGCTCATCTCCTCCACAATCGCCTCGTTTTCGGCCAGCGTATTGTAGAAATAGGGTGAAAGCCGCACCAAACCCGGACGATGATCGACAATAAAGCGTCGCTCCACCAACTGCTCCACAATTTCCTCGGGGCGATCCAGCGCCAGCATCACAATCGCTGAGCGCCTGTCTTCCTCCTCGGGGCTGCGCAGCGTCCAGCCTTTGGCCTTCACGCGCTCGATCAAATCATTCGTCAGCGCTCGCGTGCGCTCATAGATGCGCTGGACACCAATCTCAAGCACCATATCCAGGCCACCACTGGCTGTGTGGATGGTCGGCAGCGCGGGCGTCCCCGACTCGAAGCGGCCTGCATCTTCACGGAAATGAAACTCGCGGGTATTAAACTGAAATTGATCGCGGTTGGCAAACCATCCGGTAATAGTTGGCTGAAGCTGCGAAATCAAGCCCTCGCGCACATAGACCAGCGCCAGGCCAGGGCCACCCATCAGCCACTTCAGCGTGCCCGTCACCAGAAAATCAACCCCCAGCGCGTGAACATCAATGGGAATCTGGCCGGTGCCTTGATAGTCGTCGATCAACGTATAAGCGCCCTTGCGCTGCGCCGCGTCGACCAACGCCGCCACATCCTGGATATACCCACTGGTGTAGAAGACGCGCGAACTCGCCACCAGCGCCGTTTTCTCATTAATCTTCTCAATCAGCAGTTCGGGCGGCACATGGATGCGATCAGGGCTCTCAACAAAATCCACCTCAACGCCAAAGCGCTGCTTCACCAACACCTGATAGGCCAGCGTTGGAAAATCCATATCAGCCATCACCACGCGGTTACGTCGGCTAAAGTCCAGCGCGCTGGTAATCTCGCTGATCGCCGACGAAACGCTGGGGGCGATAGCAACCTCGCCAGGTTTGGCCCCAATCACGCGGGCAAATTTCTCTTTGACTGCCGCAATCTCGCCCAACCAGATTTTATACCAGGCATGCGCGCCATACTCATTCCAATTTTCGGTAAAGCGGTGCAGAGCATCGATGGAGCGCTGTGAAAGCGCCCCCAACGAGCAGCTATTGAGATAGGTTTTACGCTGCAAGATCGGAAATTCGTTGCGGTACTGCTCCAGTTCGGGATGGAGCAACGCCGAATGAGCGGAAACATTCAGGCTCATAGACACCAACTCCTTTGTTTCTATTATACTGGCTCCTGTGCGCCGTTGCGCAGTGTCAGAATGGCCTCGCTGAGTTGTTCGACAGCAACATCGATCTCTTCAACCGTGGTCCAGCGCCCCAGCGACAGGCGCAGCGCGCCCAACGCCAGCGCAGGCTCAATGCCCATTGCCAAGAGCACAGGCGATGGCTCGGTCAGCCCGGCATGACAGGCCGAGCCGGTTGAAGCGGCCACACCCGTGGCGCGTGCCAACGCCTCCTCGCCAATCACGCCGGGCACGCAGATATTCAGGGTATTGGGCAGGCGCTGTTCAGCGTGCCCATTCACCTTGACCGGCCCAACGCGCGCCTCCAGGCCTTCCAGTAACTGCTGGCGCAGCGCCAGCCAGCGCTCCCGCTGAGGAGGCAGCTGCTCATGTGCCAACGCACATGCCGTGCCCAAAGCCACTATATAGGGCACATTTTCGGTTCCGGCGCGCCGTCCGCCTTCATGCCCAGCGCCATGAATCAGCGGGTCCAGCACCGTTCCCCGGCGGATATAGAGCGCACCAATGCCCTTTGGGGCGTAGAGCTTATGGCCGGCAAGCGTCAGCAGGTCTACCCCCAGATCATCTACACTCACCGGCACTTTCCCCACCGATTGCGCGGCGTCCGTATGAAAGGCGATGTCACGCTGCCGCGCCAGTCGACCAATGGCGGCAATTGGCTCCAGCGTGCCGACCTCATTATTCGCATGCATGATCGTAATCAGAATAGTCTGAGAGGTGATCGCCGCTTCAACCGCCGCCAGGTCTATCCGCCCATCTGCATCGACAGGAAGATAGGTGACCCGAAAACCATGCCGCGCTTCCAGATACCGGCAGGTATTCAAAACCGCCGGATGTTCGATCTCGCTAGTTATGATATGGTTCCCCCGCCCGCGCTGCGCGAAAGCAATTCCTTTGATTGCCTGGTTATCGCTCTCCGAGCCACCGCTGGTAAAAATCACCTCATCGGGCAGGCAGCCTAATAAATCCGCGACCTGCTCCCGCGCCTGATCTACTGCGTCTTTCGCCGCATGCCCATAAGCATGGCCGCTGGAGGGGTTACCAAAAAGCGTCTCCAGATAGGGGCGCATCGCTGCCACCACAGCCGGGTCAAGGGGAGTCGTTGCGTTGTAGTCGAGATAAATTGGTTGCGCCATCACATAACTCCACATTCGTTTCGCCCCAGCTTCACGTGGCGCAGGAAAGCGTACATGTAAAGTGAGGTATCAGACGGTGCCTCTAGTCAATTTCAAACCAGCCAGCGCCCGGTGATAAAGACCAGAGAGAAGAGGGCTAGCAATCCTGAAAAAAGAATCATCAGCGCCTGATGGGTCGTTTGACGGCGCACCAGCAAGCCCAATGTGAGAAACGCCGGAAACACTTCCAGTGCAAAGCGTTGATTCGAGGTCAGAGGGTCGTTAAAAGCGAGCGGGAAGAGCAAAAAGTTCACCAGCAGCACCGTCGCAAACATATTAAACGATAATGGCAAATGCCGCCACCCCAAGACCACCAGCACGATCATAGCCACCGTAGCAGCCAGGTCAATCAGATTATGCGCCTGAAAAAACGAAGCTGGCTGCGCGTCAATCAAAAAAGCCTGCTGGTTCCATAACCCTACCCAGGGCCAGGCCAATGCGCGCCCCCAGTGCGCCTGCGCATGAACAAACGCCAGGAAATCCCCAAACTGGAGCCAGCAGTAGCCGCCATAGATGACCAGTCCCAGTGGCACCAGGCCAACGGCCAGGGCATTCGGGCGCAAGCGCCGCCACTGCCAGCGATGCTGGTTCAGATACTCTACCATAAAGGGCGCTACCAGAAACAGGCCCGCGCTGCGCGTCAGGGTCGCAAGCAGGCCCAGCACCCCGGCACGCCACCACCAGCCGCGCCGTAGCGCCAGAAAACAGCCCAACGCCAGCAACAGAAAGAGCGACTCGTTATAAGGCGCGAAGAAGAAAAGCGCGGTAGGAAAGAGCGCCAGATAGATCGTCGCCCTCGACGCTGCCTCTGGACCACATTCTCGCTCCGCCAGCACTCGCAGCGCCCACAACGCGAAAAAGAACGCAATGTTCGAGATCAGCAGCCCGGCAATATAGACACCCGCGTCGCCAAAGGGCTGCCCGGCGATATGAACGAGCAGCGGATAGAGTGGGAAAAACGCTGCCAGAATCGGGGCATTATAGCCATTCAGGGCAATATTGAGGTAGCGAACCGCATCCCAGCGCGCCCAACTGAAGAGCACATTATTCACTCCCACCGAATCTGGGGAATAAATACCTGCGTTGAAGAGCACATAGCCAAAGTAGGTTACCAACACAAACAACAGGCGTGTGGCGCAAAAGAGCAAGATCGCTTGCCGCAGGGCTGGCGATGGATGGCGCAGCCAGTCGAGCCGCCGCCGGGCAGGGTAGGGTGTTGGTGGGAGTTCTATCGCCTCAGGGGCAAACTCCGAATCACTGATCTGCTGCATCACACTCCTCAAAAGGAAGCCCAAAGGACACGCCTATCAATCGAGGACACTGAAAGCAAGGTCTATTGCAAGATTATTGCCGCCACAGCATAACATACCGCGCCTCATCATGCCTATCGATCAGGCAGGGGCGATGGGTGTCTCGCAGTTCTTCACCTGCACATGTTAAGATACAAGAAGGAGAACTCTGGCGTATCCTTTCCAGCGCGACACAGTGGAGGCCGGTATCTTGAATCTATCGACGTCTGGGCCAGCTATTCAGCAACATCTTCCCCCTACCTTAGTAGAAGATCAGCCGATTCGTGAGAAAAGGAAGTCTAAACCACGTTGGCTCCTGCTCGCCTTCGAGGTTTGTTTGTTGGCAATTATCCTCCACGCGATTACCTCATTTATCTGGTCGCCTCAGTTCCTCACTCTGGGCGATGTCATCGAATACCATCAGTATGCGCTGGCATTCTGGACGCAAGCGCCGCTCTTTCACCAATTTCCCCAGGAATATCCGCCATTGGCGCTGCTGCCCTTCACGTTCACGCTTTCTCCATTCTCCGGCATCCTTTACTACTGGGCTTTTGCTTTTTGGATAGGCGTGATCATCTGTCTGTCCTATCTCTGGCTGGCACGGATGGCCTCGCATCGTACAGCGCTGGCTTATGCGCTCTATCTGCTCGTGGGCGCGATGGCGACGCTGCTGATGCGTTATGATCTGCTTCCGGCGCTGGCAACGTTTGGGGCGCTGCTGCTAGCTGAACGTAAGCGCTACGCCTGGGCCTATGCCATGCTGGCCGTCGGGGTACTGCTCAAGCTCTACCCGGCCTTTCTCCTGCCTGTGCTCATGGCGGCAGAGTGGCGCGAGAGGTCAGCAATAGGCTCAACAACTCAGAATAGGCAGAAAGAGAGGTATAGGCTGCTGTGGCAGCGCGGACGCCCAATGCTCAAAAATCTCGGCACTTTTGCCGCCCTGGTGGTGCTGGGCTTCGGCCTTCCACTTGCAATCAACACTCTCCAAGTCACATCCGTCTTCACCTATAACCTGGAGCGGCCCATCCAGATTGAGTCGCTGCCCGGCTCGCTGCTCTGGTTAGGGACATTTTTCGGTTTTCCTGTGCAAGGGGTCATCTCGTTTGGATCGCTCAATCTGATCGGGCCGTTGGAAGACCTGCTCAAGCTGCTTTCATCTGTAGGGCTGGTAGCAGGCTCATTGCTGGTCTATTGGCGTGTCTGGCGCGGGCAGTTAGCGCTTGGGCAAGCATTCCTGGCTGCTGTCGGCGTCATCCTCATTTGTAACAAGGTGCTTAGTCCACAATACCTCATCTGGATACTGCCCCTAGTGGCTTATGTAGTGGGATTTGACCTGCTCTGGTTCTTGATCTGCCTTCTGAACACCCTCATCTACCCCTTTCTATATCACGTCTATTATCACGTAGATAACGAGATCACCAACCCTGTGCTGCTCGGCGTGATTGCTGCACGTAACGCCGCCTTGATTGTTGCCGTCGTGCGAGCGGTGCTGGGGAAACCAGCCTGGCCCCGGATACTCAAAGGCATAAATGGTTGAGCTTGACAGCGCAACGTTTCGATGTTATGCTAAGGATACCCAGGGAGGGTATCTGGATTCCTCCCTGAAATACAACAAAACCAGGAGCCAGTGTCGCCACTAGGAGGTTCTCAATGGCGGGTTCTTATGTGCATGTGACCGATCAGGACTTTGAGCAGCAGGTGCTGAAGTCGCCTGAGCCGGTGATTGTTGATTATTGGGCGCCCTGGTGTGGCCCATGTCGGGCCATGGCGCCGGTCTTCGAGCAGATGAGCATCGAATATGCTGGCAAGCTGCGCTTTGCCAAGATGAATACCGACGAAAATCCGGACACTCCCGTCAAGTATGGCATTCAGGGCATCCCCACGGTCATCTTCTTCAAAGATGGTCGCGAAGTGAATCGCATGGTTGGCTTTGGTGGCCCTGCCGCACTCAAGCGTGTCATCGAGAGCGTGCTCGCTGCTGCCTAACCGATAAGATTGCTTTGGCTGCCAGGAGGGTTCATACTCCGCAGCCCTCCTGGAGCATCAAAGCTTATCCTGTCCAGGTCAGGGATACGCCTGCCATGGCGACTCTGGCCCATTCCTTGCAAGAGAAGCAGAAGATCGTTGGGATTATGGCCGCACTCGAAGAACAAAACGACAGCGATATAAGTAACCGGCTGCGCCGCATCGAAGGCCAGGTGCGCGGAATTATTCGCATGCTGGATGAGCAGCGCAACTGCGAAGATGTTATTACCCAGGTCCTGGCTGTCCGCTCGGCAATGGATAAAGTAGCGGCTGAAATCCTCAAGCATCATGTTGACGATTGTTTAAGCCAGATGCCCCCGGCAGAGGCCAAAAGCGCCATCAGCCGGGCTGTCCAGCTTATTAACAAGGTCTCCTGATCCTGGTGAGGAGCACTCGCTGATGGCGCCATCTGGTGCAGGGCTGCACCCCATTCACCTGCGCGCAAGCCTGCATGAAACCATTTGGGGCGGCCAGAACCTGGCTCGCTATGCCGGAAAATCCGTGCCGCCCGGCGCAAAGGTTGGGGAATCCTGGGAAACCGAAACAGGCAACCAGGTGATCAATTCACCGTATCAGGGGCGCAGCCTGAGTGATCTGGTGGTTGAACTAGGCGAGCCACTGCTGGGCACCCAGGCGCTGGAGGTCTTTGGTCCGCGCTTCCCTCTGCTTGCCAAGTTCATCGACGCCCAGGATAAGCTCTCCGTCCAGGTGCATCCTGCCGACGAATACGCCCGCCAGCACGAAGGCGGCAAGCTGGGCAAAACCGAGGCATGGTACATCCTCCACGCCGACCCTGGCGCAGCGCTTATTCATGGGCTGCGACGCGCCGTTACCCACGAGGAAGTACGCCATGCCATCGCCGATGTGACCCTCGAATCCCTGCTACATGAAGAGCAGGTGCAGGCGGGCGATGTTGTCTTTGTGCCTGCCGGAACGGTTCACGCCATCGGCGCAGGCATCGTCCTCTATGAACTCCAGGAATACTCAGATGTCACCTACCGCCAATACGACTATGGGCGTCTGACCGCCGAGGGCAAGCCACGCGAATTACATGTCGAGAAAGCCCTCGACGTGATGGACTATGAACCAACGCCCATACATAAGGTTCGGCCTGTGGTGCTGAACGACCAGGCTGGAGTTTCCTTGCATCGCTGTCTTGTCGCTTGCCGCTATTTTGTGTTAGAAGAACTCATCCTCCAGGGAGCGTTGAAAGGTATCACCAACCGCTCCAGTTGTCAGATACTCTCGCTACTTGATGGCACATGCACGCTCAGCACCGGACGCGACGAACCGCTCGCGCTCGGCAAGGGCGACACAGTGGTATTACCGGCAGCACTCGGCGCATATTATCTGGCAGGGGATGCCTGTCGACTGCTCCGCTCCTATGTTCCCACATCTGATGATGCGCTGCTGCGCCGCTTCTGGTCGGCACGGTAGACCACTTGCCAGGTTGCCAGACAGAAGCCGCTATTGTACAATACAGCCGATAGCGTCTCATCGAGGTTGATGTGCTCGCGTGGCAGGGTTTACATGATGCTTAACGCCAGCGCTCCCTCTTCAGACCGCGATTCGTGAGCTTACGAGGTGCATGATGTCTGCAACGCTTGAACGCCGCCCCGAGTGGCTGAAGATTCACACGCCCCAGGGCCAGAATTATACCGCGCTCAAAACGCTTATGCGCGACAAAGGGCTGCATACCGTGTGTGAGGAGGCGCGCTGCCCGAATATCGGCGAATGCTGGGGCCACCGCACAGCCACCTTCATGATTCTGGGCAGCGTGTGCACACGCAGTTGTGGCTTTTGCGCTGTTGCCACCGGACGCCCAATGGCGCTCGACTGGGAAGAACCGCGCCGTGTGGCCGAAGCCGTCAAAACCATGGACCTGCGCCACTGTGTCGTTACTTCGGTCAACCGCGACGAACTGCGCGATGGCGGCGCGACACTCTTTGCAGCAACCATCCGTTGGATTCGCCGCGTCAATCCTGAATGCGCGGTTGAGGTGCTGACCCCCGACTTCAAGGGCGACCACGACGCCTTGCGCATCGTCATGGAAGCGAAGCCGAATGTCTTCAATCACAACATCGAGACCGTACCGCGCCTCTACAAGCGCGTTCGCCCTCAGGCGGTCTATACCCGCTCGCTCCAGGTGCTCAAGTGGGCCAAAGAACTGAATCCCGAACGACCTACCAAGTCCGGCTTTATGCTGGGTCTGGGCGAAGAATACGATGAAGTCATCCAAACCTTGCGCGATCTTCGCGAGCACGACGTAGATATCGTGACCATTGGGCAATACCTGCGCCCATCCTTCAACCACCTGCCGGTTGAGCGCTATGTCAAGCCGGAGGAATTCCGCACGTTTGCCCAGGAAGGCAAAAAGATGGGCTTTCGCCATGTCGAGGCCGGGCCACTCGTGCGCAGTTCCTATCACGCTTGGGACCAGGCCAAAGCCGCTGAAGAAGCCACACAACAAGCATAAGTTTCTGAATCAACGGCCCGCCTGCCGATAATGCAGCAGGCGGGCCGTTGGTTTCTGGCAGCGCTCCCGAGCGGTGCTCGGCCCCTTTTGGCTATAAGAATAGCTTATGCCAGGATGGGAATCAGCGCCTCCTGGATGGGCACACCCGTTACTTCGATGCTCTTAGCATGCACCAGCACATTGACCTCACTGCGCACGCCAAACTCTGGCAGATAAATACCCGGCTCAACAGAGCAACACGTTCCGGGCAGAATCAAACGCTCATCGTGTGTCTCCAGATTATCCAGGTTCGCGCCATCGCCATGTTCCACCGTCGTAATGCTGTGGCCGGTGCGATGGACGAAATACTCGCCATAGCCGTTGGTCGTCATCAGATCACGAACCGCCTGATCAACTTCCCAGCCTTGCACCGGTTGTCCTTGCTCCACCCGTTCGCGCAAAACACTGATGCCATGATCGCGCGCCTGGCGCACCAGATCAAAAATCTTCTGCTGCTGTTCCGGCACACGCGCGCCAACAAACACCGTCCAGGTATAGTCGGCAAAGATAGCGCCTTCCTGTGCAAGATGCCCCCAGAAATCCAGCAGCAGCAGATCACCTTCGCGTATCGTGGTGGTCGCTTCAGCCGACGGCCCATAGTGCGGGTCGCCTGCATGCGTATTCACGGCCACAATCGGCGCGCCATCCGTCACCAGACCGGCAGCCTGTATGCGCGCCAGAAAATCTTGCTGCACGCCATATTCGGTAAGCGCGGCACCCGCACGCACCTGCTGGGCGATGGAGCGTATCAAATCATCTTTGATCGCGATCAAGCGGCGACCAGCCTCGCGGTGCATCTCCATCTGCGCTTCGCTTAAAACTGCCACAAACTGCTGCACAAGGTTGGCCGAACTCACAATCTCTTTATCAAGCGCGCGAACCAGTTCTACCGTGCCTGCGTCCACGCGCGCCATCGTAGGAATCGCATTCATCGGCGAATATTCCATCGCCAGCCGCCGCGCCCCCTGGAGTGTCTCTGCCAGGGCAGAACCAAGCTCCTGCCAGGAGCGGAAGACCAGCCGTTTTCCTGGCAGTTCACGCAGCACATGTGGCTCGACCGAGCTAATGATGGCCGTCGGCTCCCCCTGAGCAGGGATAAAATACAACCAGCGGCGGCTATAGAACCCTCCCTCATCTAACCCCAGCACCCGATACGCCAGCAGGTTTGATTTGCGAAAATCGTAAAAGAGCCAGCCGTCGAAACCTGCGGCGCGGATGGCATGTTGAATGCGTTCTTGATCCATTGCCTTTCTCCTGAAAAACAGCGTTGGAAAGACCCTTCACGTTGGGGATATGATAGCACACATCGCTGGCCTTCTCTCAGGCTTGCCCATGCTCTGTGCTCTGGTGCCGCGCTCTCGCATGCCTGAAGCGAGACCTAAAAGGGTCCTTGAAATCAAGGGTATAGTCTGTGCAGTTAAGAAATATACACCCAATTGAGAAGGCCACTGAGCAGCGCAGCCCGGCGAAAGGAGCGTATTACTATGCGCATCCAGGCAAATGGCATCTATCTCGGTTACGAGGAATGGGGGGCAGGCAAGCCTTTAGTGCTGCTGCATGCCTTTCCCTGTAATCGCTCCATGTGGGCGCCCCAGATTAGTACGTTGATACAAGGTCACGACTTTGAGGTGATCACCCCCGATTTTCGCGGCTTTGGCGAATCCGAAGTACCAGAAGGCCCCTATTTGATGGATATGCTTGCCGATGACATCGCCGCGCTGCTTGATGTGCTCCACATCGAAGCGTGTGTGCTGGGCGGGCTTTCGATGGGTGGCTACGTTGCCTTTGCCTTCTACCGCGCATACCGAACCCGCGTGCGCGCATTGATCCTGGCCGATACACGCCCACAAGCCGATACACCCGGGGGACGCGCCACCCGCGAAGAAACGGCCCGGCTAGCCGAGCGTGAAGGAAGCCAGGCTGTCGTAGAGCAACTTCTCCCCAAATTGCTCACCGCAGAAACGCTCCAGGAGCAGATCGGAACAACGGCCCGCTTGCGAGCGATGATGGAAATCGCTACGCCTGCCGGCATAGCAGGTGCGTTGCGCGGCATGGCACTTCGGCCAGACTCCACCGATTTATTGTCCCAGATTCAATGCCCCACGCTCGTCCTGGTAGGTGAGGAAGACGGCCTCACCCCACCTTCGGACGCCAGGATGATGGCCCAGTGTATCCCTCATGCCCAGCTTGTGACCATCCCAAAGGCTGCGCACCTTGCCAACATGGAGCGGCCCGAGGCTTTTAACCGCGCACTGAGCGCTTTTCTGGAAACATATGCATAAACAAGCGGTAGGCGCTGCTATCAGTAGCGCCTACCGCTTCGTCACACACCTACTAGAGCGTCGGGGGGAGAAAGAAGAGGCCCCGCGCCATAATTTCTCCGGTGAAGGCAAAGGCCACAGCCAGATAGAGCATGCCTGTTGCCGACTGGAAGGAGCGCCCTCTCGTCAGACGATAGGCCAGCGCGCCCAGGCCCAGGGTGAAGACAAAGCCGAAGATAAACCGAATCACATCCAGGCCATTTGCCGAAATAGGCGGTGTTCCCAACTGCGGCAGCCCGGCAGGAACGGTGCTGTGGATGAAAAAGCTGAAGATCAATTCCAGCGCCACCCCAACCAGCATCACCAGCGTGGCAAACTCCAGCGGCTTGCCGGAAGCGGTGGGCGTGTTCAGATACCAGTGCCCCAGCAGCATCGCCGTCAGCACGCCACCCAGCGCGAGCGCGCCCACGATGATGCTGGCAATGGTCAGCGCCCCTCCCAGGCTCTCAGACGCCAGCGGGCGATAAGCCATCCCAATCACCAGTAACTCTGCCAATCCGGCCAGGCAGGCCAGCCCACCAACGACCCACCGCGTCAGGCGCCGATTCAGCCAGAGCAATACGTTATAGACCAGCAGCAGCCCCATAAAGATCAGCAGCGGCGTAAATTGATACGCCAGCCAGGGCCGATCAAGGGGATACTGCTGATAAAATCCTTTCACTCCGTCAAAAACAGCAGTGGTGGCAAAGACGGAACCAAACCAGAAGGTAAGTAACGCCAACAGCAGATAAAGTAAGCCCTGGAAGACCAGAAAGCCCCTGGTGACCCCAACGCGCTTTTCCGCCTGCGCGGCGGAGAGCGTCTTGGGGCTTTCCGCAGCTTCCTCATCCGCCGATGCCGATTCCGTTGTAACGGCTTTAGCATTAGTCGCCGCAATGAGCTGCGTCGTTTTGATACTGCCGTAGACATCCAGCAAAAACAAAACGATAAACGACCCGAGAGCGGTTTCGAGCATCACCAGAAAAAAGGAGAGTGGAAGCGCCAGTGCAAGCATGATTGATTCAACCTCGGCTCCGTCAAAAAGCTACAGAGCAATGCTCAGATCGAACGTTTCGATTTGACGCCCTCGCCACCCGGAACAATATCCTCAGTACCATTGACACCTGCCAGAGTGGGCAGATAATCCGTTTTCTCGCTCACCACCAGGTCATTATGGACCGCCTTGACGCCAGGAACATCGAGGGCCACCTGCTCAGCAATCTGCCTTGACTCTTCCGTGCGTACCAGGCCGCGCAGATAGACATCGCCCAGCGTAGGATACACGCCGATAGGCAGTCCTCTTGTCTCTTCGTGCTTCGCCAGCGCCCCAGCGATAGCTACCGCCAGATCAGTATCCGCAACGACCTCGTTATGCACTTCGCGAACGCCTGGCACAGCACGGGCAAGGTCTTCTATCAAACGGCGGTTGATGTCGCTGGAGACATGGCCCAAAAGCCAGACCTCGTTACACTGGGCATGCACAGTCACCGCGCCAAGATCAACGCGCAGGCGCGGATAATCCCAAAGCGCCTGGCGCACCACCTCTTCCAATGCGGGGTCGGCCTGATAATGGGGCAGCAAAGCAAAATCTTTGGAAGCGATGGTCACTTCCAGGCGATCAGATGTGAGACCAGTGACCTGATCGGCGGTCAGCAATACCTCGCCGCCAGCGATAGCGTGGCGATGCACCACCAGATAGGTTAACCGGCGGGTTTCGGCATCAAAGAATAATTCAGAAAGGCCACCCAGGTTCTCTGAGCCGCTGACCACTGGCATATGCTCTTTCAGGGCCAGCAGATTTTCTTTGGGCATCTGCGCCTTTTGCAGCAGATCATCGACCATCAGCGACAGGCGTAGCCCATCAGCGCGCGCCTCGGTGATAAATTCTGCCGGAAGTACCAACAGTTTTTTCATGACCAGACCACGCTGAACCACCACATGGCTGATCTGCCAGGTCTTGGGGTCAACCAACACCTGCGTTACCTTGCCCAGTACGTCATCAGTTGCATTCGCCACGCTGCCCAGATTGATCTGAAGCAGCGAACGAAGCGATTCAGTCGTTGCTACCATCGAGTATCCTTTTCACGTATTTTATGAGAAATGAAGAGAACAAAACCGAGCGTAGAACATGCTCTTTCCCACTACCAGGAAAGCAATGAAGAGTGCTCATTGAAAGTGTAGCACGCTGCTCATCCCCCCGCAAGAGAAACGAGCGACGACGACATTACCAGTCGCTCTGCCCGGTGGGGAAAATCTTTCCCGGATTCAAGATCATCTGCGGGTCCAGAGCAGCCTTGATGCGCCGCATCGCCTCGATCTGCGCCGTGCCCAGGTCACGTTCTAAAAATTCTTTTTTGAGCAGCCCGATGCCGTGTTCCCCTGAGAGCGTTCCCCCCAGCGCAATCGCCGCCTTGAAGATTTCCCCCGCTGCCAGCCGCACGCGCGCCATTTCATCCGGGTCACACCGATCACACAAAATGTTGGGGTGAAGATTGCCATCGCCAATATGCCCAAAGACCGGTATGGTCACGTGATGCCGCGCGGCAATCTCCCGCACAGCGCGGACCATCGCAGGAACCGCCATTCGCGGGACGCTCACATCTTCGCCCAGCTTATTGGGACGCCGCCGCGCCAGTGCGGGCGACACCGAGCGCCGCGCCCTCCAGAGTTGATTGCTCTCCTCGGCATCCTCAGCAACGCGCACCTCCGCCGCGCCTTGCGTCCTGCACACCTGAGCGATGCTATCCAATTCGGCGCGCACAATCTGCTCATAGTTGCCATCGACGGCAAACAGCAGCAGCGCCTCGGCCTCCACCGGCAGCCCGATATGCAGCAGTTCCTCCACACATTGCACCGTGGTCTGATCCAACAATTCCACGCTGGCCGGAATAATACCGGTACCCATCATCCGCGTCACTGCCTCTGCTGCATCCTCCAGCCTGGGAAAGATAGCCAGCGCCGTCAGCGCATATTTCGGTTTGGGCAAGAGCCGCAGCGTAATCTCCGTCACGACGCCTAGCGTGCCTTCCGCGCCAGTAAAAAGCGCGCGTAAATTGTAGCCGGTCACATTCTTCACCATGCGCCCACCGGTGCGGATGATCTCTCCGGTGGGCAGGACGACCTGCAAGCCCATCACATAATCATTCGTAACGCCATATTTCAGACAGCGCGCGCCGCCAGCATTCTCCGCCACATTGCCGCCAATCGCCGAAACGCTCAGGCTCGACGGGTCCGGCGGATAAAATAGCCCCACCCGCTCGACGGCCTTTTGCAAATCACCCGTAATCACACCCGGCTGCACCACAGCAACCGCGTTGCCCACATCGATTTCCAGAATGCGGTTCATGCGTGTCAAGCTCAGGGCGATGCCGCCCGCAGCCGGAAGCGCCCCGCCAGAGAGACCGCTGGCCGACCCTCTGGGCGTGACGACAATGTGTTCCGCGTTCGCCAGGCGTAAGACCGCGCTGATCTCCTCCGCGCTGCCAGGCAAGACCACCACCTGCGGCTCGCGCTCGACCCAGGTGCCATCAATGCCATAAGCCAATAAATCTTCGGGGTCACGCAGCACATTGGCTGTCCCGACAATCGCTCTCAACGCCTGAATGACCGCTGGTGGCAAGTCCACAAGACCAGCGCTTTGCGCAGAGGACATACTCTCCATCAATTGCTCTCTTGCCTTTCCAGTCCGCCGATTCAGGGCGCTTCAACATAGCGCTCGGACGGTGGCACAGTGTTTGCAAGGCGGTAAAGCAGACTTTCTTCTGCTAGCACTCTGACCTTAAGCGTGAAGTACCCCAGCGCTAAAGCGCGGGGCTTCTACAGGCCCGTAGACCTGTGGGCTGCTTCCCAGCCAGAAGAATGTTGATAGCCGCGTTGTGATCGCGGTCCAGTTCACAGCCACAGGAGCAGGAATGCCAACGTTGCGCGAGGTCTTTCTTGACAATCGCCCCACACTGGCTACAGCGCTGGCTCGTATAGTGGGGGGCCATAAACTCTACTGTGCGTCCGGCGCTCGCAGCCTTGGCAACACAGAGGGCTTGGAATTGGCCCCAGCCAGCATCAAGAATGGATTGGTTGAGGCCCGCCTTGGCGTTGGCCCCATTGGGCAGATACGCGCCGTCGTTTTCGGGGTCCGGTTTTGGGTCAGGCGTGGCACTCATGTTCATAATTTTCAGGTCTTCCATGACAATGACGCCGCAGTGATTGACCAGGGAACGCGCCGCTTTGTGCAAGAAGTCTCGTCGTTGGTTGCGAATGGTGCGGTGAGCGCGGGCTACGGCTTTGCGGGCGCGTTCTCTGCGATGGGAGCCACGCTGGCAACGAGACACTTTCTGCTGCGCCAGCGCCAACTTCTTCCGTCCCTTGCGATAGTAGCGTGGGTTCTCTATCGTCTCGCCTGTAGACAAGGTAGCAAAGTGCAAGAGGCCCAAGTCAATGCCGATGGCTTCATCGCTTGGAGGCAAGGCTTCCTCTTCCACCTCACAGGAAAAACATACGTACCATTGGTCGGCATCGCGTTTGATAGTACAGGTTTTCACCTGCCCAACCATCGGGCGATGCAAGCGGACCTTGATGTCCCCCATTTTAGAGAGGGTCAAGCGTTCGCCTGCCAGGGCAAAGCCTGCTTGGGGGTACGTGAAGGAATCATAGCGGTTACGGCCCTGAAAGCGCGGGTATCCTGGCTTCTGGCCCAGCTTCCCACGTCGGAAGAAGGCTTGCATCGCCTTGTCTACCCGACGCAGGACATCCTGCAAGACCTGGCTGTGGATGTCAGCATATTCCGGGCGAGCGGCCTTGATAGAGGGAAGTTGGTTGATTTGATCGTAGCAGCGAATCGAGACGCCTCGCATGCGGTAGGCGTCTCGGCGCTCTTGCAGGGCCACATTGTACAACTCCCGGCAGCGGGCAAGCGTCCAGTGCAGGGCTTGTTCCTGGGAGTGGGTGGGATAGAGGCGGTACTTACACGCTTTGCGCGTCAGCATCCTTCTTCCCTTTCCGCCGCTCGGCTTTGGCATACTGCTCTAGCGCCCAGACCAGTTCGCTATTCAAAGACCGCTTGTGTTCGGACGCCAACCCGCGAAACTCGTCAATCAAGGCGGGCGAAACCGTGATAGTCCAGCGTGGCAATTTGGGTTTGGTTGATTGTTCCATGTACGTAATTTATCATAAGATACACGTTTATGTCAACCGCAGCGAGGCCGCTTATATCGGCATTGCTAAAGCAAGGGGTTTTACGTAGCCCTTGATAAGTTGATGATCTATGATGATGACCTATAAGTTGAGATGTATGTTACTTGAGACATCCCCTATCAAGGCCGCTTCTACGAAGCGGAACTGGGCAGCGCTGGCATTGCTCGCCGCTTTCCTCCTGGCGGGATGCGACATTTCTTTGGCATCGGCTGGCATCAGCGACACTGGCAATCCGGTGGTCATTGCCAATCAAGCTCAGGCCATTTACGCAGCCTCCAATTGCACCGGCCCAGGCGTAACCGTCGTGCCGCAAGGGGGCAACCTGGTCGATCTCGGCCCGGCCAATTCCACCTGTGAGGAGGTGGCTTATCCCACCGAAACGGGCTATACGCAAAACGGCTATGTGCCCATCTATAGCATTCATCGGGCAAATAACTCGGTCCAGTGCATCTTTCAATCGGGATGCAATCTGCGGGCAGGCCCCAGCAGCACCGCCCCAGTATTATATGTCCTCCCTTTTGGGCAACGGGTCCAGGGACGCGGCACCGCCTCCACTGGCTCCATCATGACTGATGGCAATCAGTATAACTGGTGGGAAGTGATCGTCCCCTCCACCAGCCAGGTTGCCGATATTTATGGTTCGCTCACCGTCGCCTTCTGAAGCGCCACGCATACATAGGCCAGATGGCAGACTTCCAATGGTTTTGTTATGCTTATCCCGGGTGCTTTTTGGGCAGCAAGAGCGCCCGGTTTCCTCGATTTGCAAGCAGCAGGAGGCTTCTTTCCTTATGAATACCAGGCAGAATACCCAACGGTCTGACGAACTCTTTACGCACGCGCGCGAGATCATCCCTGGCGGAGTCAACAGCCCGGTTCGCGCGTTCAAAGCGGTGGGCGGCCAGCCACGCTTCATCGAGCGTGGCGAAGGCGCGTCCCTGTATGATGTTGACGGCAACCGCTATATCGATTATGTCCTCTCCTGGGGGCCGCTGATTCACGGCCACGCGCACCCACACGTCATCAACGCCATCACACGCACGGCAGCGCGCGGCACCAGCTATGGCGCGCCCACCGAACTAGAGGTACGCCTGGCAGAAATGGTCACCGCGGCCATGCCCGCCGTCGAGATGGTGCGCTTTGTTAATTCAGGAACCGAAGCCACGATGAGTGCCTTGCGGCTGGCACGCGCCTATACCCGGCACAGCAAAATTATCAAGTTCGCTGGCGGGTATCACGGCCACGCCGATTTTCTGCTGGTGGCGGCTGGCTCTGGAGCGTTAACGCTGGGCATCCCTGATAGCCCAGGCGTCCCAGCGCCGACCACCGCCGATACGCTTATCGCTCCTTATAACAACCTTTCAGCCGTCGAAAGCCTTTTTCAGCAGTTCCCCGAAAGCATCGCCGCCGTCATCGTCGAACCAGTTGCCGGGAACATGGGCTGCGTGCCTCCCGAGCCAGGTTACCTCCAAGGGCTGCGTAACCTGGCCGCCCGCTTTGGCGCGCTGCTGATCTTTGACGAAGTGATGACAGGCTTCCGCGTTGCCTATGGCGGAGCACAGCAACTCTATGGCATCACTCCTGACCTCACCTGCCTGGGGAAAATTATTGGCGGCGGGCTGCCAGCAGCGGCCTACGGCGGCAGGCGCGACATCATGAACCTGATTGCTCCGGCTGGCCCGGTCTATCAGGCTGGCACGCTTTCGGGCAATCCTCTGGCGATGGCCGCAGGTATTGCCCAGCTTGAACTCCTGCAACAGCCTGGCGTTTATGAGCAGCTTGAGGCGCACGCTGCCCAACTGGCCGAGGGCATAAGCGCAGCCGCACACGCCGCCGGTGTGCCCATTACCCAAACGCGAGTTGGCTCCATGTTCTGTACGTTCTTCACTGACCAGCCCGTAAGAGACTATACCAGCGCCACAACGGCCAGCACCGAGCAGTATGCGCGCTTCTTTCAAACCATGCTCGCACAGGGCGTGTATCTGGCACCCTCCCAATTTGAGGCTGGATTCCTTTCGTTGGCGCATCAGCAGGCCGAGATCGAACAAACCATCCGGGCGGCCAGGGTTGCTTTTGCCAGCGTTGCATCATCTCAAAGGAAGTAGTCTGACAGGACGACTGCCGAATGGCATACATATTGCACACACATCAGGCGTACAGACGCGAAGGGTGCGGAGTCGTAGATCATTGGCGCCTCCGCGCGTTATGTTGAATTTGCACCAGTAGGAGGACTCGCTTCATGAGCACATTACGAGCGTTTTTATGGGGAGGCGCAATCGGCGCGGTCCTTGGCCTGTTGTTTGCGCCCAAGCGTGGCGAAGAGACCCGCGCCGAACTGCAAAGCCGCTTCAATCAGTTGCAGGGCCAGGCACAGGAGCGCATGACCGAACTGCGCGGCAGAGCAAATACGGCGATTGAGCAGGGTCGCCAGAGCGTGAACACCACGCTTGACAAGGTTCAACGATCTACTAATCAGACATCAGATACCATGAGAGACCAGATTGGCCGGACCAGTTAACGAAACGACATCTTGTCAAAACAGGTGGGATGGTAATCAACGCCTGGTCAAACTATATGATCGCTGGCCCCTTGAGTGTTTGTGAGGGGCCAGCGGTTTTTCACAGCACTCGTAAGCTGGACAAGCGTGCCTGGCAAAGCTATCATGGCAGCATGAACATGTACGAACTCATTGCCCCTTATTATGATCTGGAACACGCCGGGTATCAGGATGATGTTGACCTTTACCTCAATTACGCTCTGGCCGTCGGCTCGCCCGTCTTGGAGATTGGCTGCGGCAGCGGGAGGCTGCTTGAGCCGCTGGCACAGCGAGGCATAGAGGTAGTTGGTGTCGATTCATCACCTGCTATGCTCGCGCGCGCGCGCGCGCATCTGCAGGAACGCAGCGTGCTTAAACAGGCGGAACTGATCGAAGCTGATGCGCGTGCGCTTCATCTCGACCGCCGCTTTCGCCTGGCATTTGTCGCTTTGAACAGCTTTGCGCAGTTCGCCACACGCCAGGAGCAACGAGCCGTCCTCGCTGCCATTCACGAACACCTGTTGCCTGGTGGCACGCTGCTTCTTGATCTGCCGAACGCCGATATACGTCGCTATCAACAAGCGGAGGGGCAGCTTTTCCACCAGGGAGTCTGGACCGACGAACGCCAGCACGCCATCGTCAGCCACTTCATCGCCGCCACTCATGACCAGGAGGCGCGCGTGCTGCATCTGACCCATTTTTATGATATTCATCCGCAGGCTGGCCCGCTCAGTCGCATCGTGGTAGAGAACGAGCTGGCGCTGCTGAGCGGGGGCGAGGTAGAACTGCTGGTGGAAAGCTGCGGCTTCCAAATCGGCCATCTCTTTGGTGACTACGATCTCAATCCCTGTGCTGATAGCTCACCGCGCCTGATCGTCGTCGCCACACGCGATACTACCTAGCCCAACCTAAAGGATATCTTATGTCTACACCTCACCTCTTGCATAGCTGGGATTTGCCCCCCCAGGAAGCCGTCCAGCTTCAGCGAGAACTGGCAACCAGGGTCATTCGGGAAGGTCAACCGGAAGCGGTCAATATCGTTGCTGGCATCGACATTTCCGCTAATGACCGAACGGGGCTGGCACGCGCCGCCATTGTCGCGCTGGCCTACCCATCCATGGACGTTTTGGAATGGGTGCTTCATGAAGAAACGCTGCGCTTTCCCTATATCCCTGGCTTGCTCTCCTTCCGCGAAGCCCCCTCGATCCTGGCGGGCTTTCAGAAGCTTCGGCACGCACCTGATTTGCTGATGGTTGATGGGCAAGGGATCGCGCATCCTCGACGGCTCGGAATCGCCAGCCATATTGGTCTGCTGCTTGACCTGCCCGCCATTGGCTGTGCCAAATCCGTCTTGACCGGACACCTCAAAGGCGAATTAGGACAGGACATCGGGGCGCAGGTTCCCTTGATAGCCAATGACGAAGTCGTGGGCGTGGGGCTGCGCACCAAACCCCGCACGAACCCGCTCATCATTTCCATTGGGCACCGGATCACCCTGGAAACGGCAGTGAGCTACGTCCTTGCCTGTTGCCGAGGATATCGGCTGCCAGAGCCAACACGCCAGGCGCATAATACCGCCAGTGGAAAGGCCCCTACCAGCGTAAAAACAGAAGAAAGCGACCAGCAGCCACATGCTCACACGCTCTGGGAAAACCTCTAGCAATTACTGGCCTGGCTCTGCCTGGGAGCGAACGAGATGTTTCTGGGGTTGAAAGAGAGGAATAGTAAAGGAGAAGTTTGAGCCATGGCCTGGCTCGCTTTGCAGCCAGATACGCCCACCATGCTGCTCCACAATTACGCGCGCAACCGCCAGTCCCAAGCCAAACCCACCCTGCTTTGCCAACAAAGCGTCTTCTGACGGATGAAATTGCTCAAAGACGCGCGACTGATCTTCACGCGGCACTCCACCGCCGGTATCGATGACGCTGATCTCGGCCCAATCGCCCACACTGCGGGCGTAAATAGTAATCGAGCCACCAGATGGTGTACATTTCAGCGCATTATGCACCAGATTCATGAACACCAATTGCAGTCGGGTGGAATCAGCCCAGAGCCAGGGTAGAAGGGGAGGCAACTGGCTCTGAAGCGTGACCTTCGCTTTTTTCGCCACTGGTCCCGCGTGGCGCAGCACTCGGGCAACCATATCCGGCAGGGCCAGGGCAACCCGTTGCAGTTCAAGCTCGTTGGTATCGGCCCTGGAAATCAAGAGAATGTCTTCCACCAGCAGCATCAATTGCTCAGTGCTATCGTGGGCATATTCAAGAAACTCGCGCTGGCGATCATTCAGTTTACCAACCTGCTCATCCAAGACAATCGAAAGAAAGCCATTGATCGCATTCAGCGGGCTGCGCAGTTCATGGGAGACCATGGAGACAAAGGTACTGCGCGCTCGGTTAGCTGCATCAACCGCTAAAATTCCCTCAGTGCTGCTGGTAGAAATCGCTTCAAGCCCTTCCTGTTCCACAGCAACCTGCTTCCTCTCTCATCTTCAGAGAACCAATCATCCCTGGCAATAGCGTTGGGCAGAGATTGCCATCGCAGATGGCACCATCAATGCGGCTATTTGCCAACAAATTTATATCCGACTCCACGCGCCGACTGAATATACTGAGGGTTGGCCGGATCGTGCTCCATTTTACGCCGCAGCCGTCGAATATAAACATCCACGATATTGCTCTCGCCTAGATAGTCTTCACCCCAGATCATGTCAAGCAATTCTTCCCGCCGAAGAATCTGCCCAGCGCGCCCGGCCAAAACCAGCATGATTTTCATCTCACGTGGGGTGAGCAAGACAACACGTTTGTCAGGAAGGGTCATCTGATGATCGGCAATGTTCAACTCGAACTCACCAACGCGCAAAATCTGGTTGCTCGCCTGGGCAGTGGCTTTCCGGTAACGGCGCAGGACCGCCTGCACGCGCGCCAGCAATTCAGCCGGATCGAAGGGTTTGACGATATAATCATCGGCCCCCTGGCGTAGCCCGTGCAACTTGTCCTCCAGTTCCCCTTTCGCCGTCACAAAAATAATCGGAATGTCATAGTCGTTCTCACGCAGGCGCTGATGAAAGGCAAAGCCGTTCATTTGCGGCATATTCACATCCAGCAGAATCAGGTCGGGCAACTGCCGCTGAATCATTGCCATCGCACCACGCGGGCTATCGACTGCGTCTACCTCATAGCCTTCTTCACTCAAGATAAAATGAACGAGTTTGGTGCTGATTGGCTCATCATCAACGACTAAAATCTTCATGGCTGCTGCGCGGTGGAATCCCTGCGCCCGCCGAAGCGAGAGAAAGGGAAGCCGCATCCCTCCTTGCGCGATGATTCAAATACGACGCCGAGGTTGGGCAACCTCTTTAGAAGCGCTGCCGAAAGCGCGAGAGCTTTTTGTGAAGCTTATAGTAACGAGCACCAGACGCCTTGTCAACACGTTTACGCTGGAAGCGCACTTTGTTGCCGTCGTTGGCGTTCAAGATAGACAAGCAGCACTGCAATATCCGCCGCTGTCACGCCACCGACACGCCCTGCCTGCCCCAGCGTGTAGGGGCGCATGCGCGTCAGCTTCTCGCGTGCCTCCGTCCGCAAATTGGGCACAGCCGTGTAATCGATTGCTTCGGGAATGACCAATTCCTCGAACCGGCGAATACGCTCCACCGCGCGCTCCTGCTTGCGAACATAGCCCTCATACTTTACCTGCAACTCCACCTCTGTCGCCACATCCTCCTCCACGGTCGGCAGTCGGCCCTCCAGCGCAGCTACTTGCCAATAGCGCGTCTCTGGCCGCCGCAGCAGTTCGCGCCCTGTCAGCCGCTGCCCCAGCGGCGCAAGCCCTACAGCGCAGGCACGCGCCTCTTGAGTCTGATTAGCATTGAAGGCTACCGTATCCAATCCCTCCAGTGCCGCCTCAATCGCCTGGCGCTTGCGCTCCGCCGCCTCCCAGCGCGCGTCATCCAGCAAGCCCAACTGTCGTCCATACTGGCTCAGGCGCAAGTCGGCATTATCCTGACGCAGCAGCAGCCGATGCTCCGCCCGCGAGGTATGCAACCGATATGGCTCTTTCATGGGCTGCGTCACCAGATCATCCAGCAACACCCCGATATAGGCTTCATGGCGACCCAACACAAAGGGTGCTTTCCCTTGCGCCTTGAGCGCCGCGTTGATTCCAGCGATCAGACCCTGGGCTGCTGCCTCCTCATAGCCCGACGTGCCGTTAATCTGGCCTGCCAGAAAGAGCCGCTCAACAGGCTTGGCTTCGAGTGTCAATGTAATTTGATCGGAAGGGACAAAATCATATTCGACGGCATAGCCGACACGCATCATCTCCACATGCTCCAGCGCCGGAACCGTGCGCAGCATGGCAAGCTGCACATCTTCTGGCAAGCTGGTATTCATCCCTTGAACATAGACCTCGCCAGTCTTCCAGCCCTCCGGTTCCAAAAAGACCTGATGCATCTCTTTCTGAGAGAAGCGCACCACCTTATCCTCAATGGAGGGGCAATAGCGCGGCCCAATCCCCTCAATCAGCCCGCTGTAGAGCGGTGAGCGGTGTAGATTCGCGCGAATCACAGCGTGTGTCTCTGCCGTCGTATGCACCAGATAGCAGGGCAATTGTGGACGCCAAGCGGTCTGGAACTCCTCGGGAACGGGATACACTGGATTGGGCCGTCCTGGCGGGAGCAGCACATCCTCGCGTGCAGCCCGGTCAGCCGAAAAATAGAGAGGCGTGGGGCTGCCCGGCTGTGGAATTGTCTTGCTGAAATCAATCGTGCGCGCATCGATGCGCGGCGGCGTCCCCGTCTTGAGACGACCCATCGTCAACCCAAGCTGTAGCAGCGAATCCGAAATCATCAGCGCCGGGCCTTCACCTGCACGCCCACCAGGCTGTGTTTTCTCCCCCACCACCAGCCGTCCATTGATAAATGTCCCGGTGGTCAAGACAACAGTCTTTGCGTGATATTCCCAGCCCTGCGCAGTAATGACGCCGCGCATCACCGGGCGACCATCCGGCCCATGCTCGGCAACGAACTGCGTGATCGACGCCTGCTTCAGATCGAGGTTTGGCTGCGCTTCCAGCGCATACTTCATCGCCAATCGATATGCCTGCTTATCACACTGCGCGCGTAGCGCCTGCACTGCTGGCCCTTTGCCGGTATTCAGCATGCGGATTTGAATAAACGTGCGATCTGTCGTGCGCGACGCTTCCCCACCTAGCGCATCAATTTCACGCAACAAATGCCCCTTGGCAGGTCCCCCCATCGACGGATTGCACGGCATGAGCGCAATGCTATCCAAATTCATCGTAATCAATAGGGTTGAGCAACCCATCCGCGCCGCGGCCAGCGCAGCTTCACAGCCCGCATGTCCGGCCCCCACCACAATTACATCATAGTTCCCGCCAGGAGAAAGACTCCTAGCGCGCGGCGCTCCATCCCGATCAGCAATCTCAGCCATATTTGCTTTAGCCTCTTACACTGGCTCGGCCAACAACTCTATGAGGATAGCGTGATATCCTATTACCCTTATCGCATTATCGCGTACAGCCTGAGCCGCTGTCAATTCAGCCAGGCAAACGATTGCAATTCAAGCCCACCATATGATATGCTACGTGGGTATGGGGCGGTGGCGAAATGGCAGACGCAGGGGACTTAAAATCCTCTGGGGTAACACCCGTGTGGGTTCGAGTCCCACCCGCCCTACCAAATTGACGAGACCAGACGTAGCCAGGCCAGAAAACAAGGGGTCGTTGAGAGCAAAACTGCTCCAACGACCCTCTTTTTGGGCCTTTTTTGAAAAGTCCTTTGGGGTTCGCCATATGCTGGACCCCAAAGGATATTATTTTTCCTTCTTGTTTTGCCTGCCAGATCGTTTGGTCTGATTGAGATCAATCCTACTGATCGGGGAGAACACGGTATGCTCCCGCCGTGCCTCGGTACTGCGAAAGTCCTTGAGATAGGTTTCCGTCACCTGGATCGTGCTATGCCCCATTTCCCGCGAGAGCTTGAAGACCTCGCCACCCTGCTCCAGGTACATCCTGGCAAATGTGTGCCGGAAGGTGTGCGGGGAGACTCTGACCCCCTCTAGCCCACACTTCTGCTTGAGTTCCTTGAATATCTCCTCGACACCGCTGACCTTCAGCGGCCCGCCAGTCCGGTTGAGGAACACGTTTGGTTCATCCGAGCTAGCAGGCTTGCGGTACTTGTGCAGGTATTTCCAAAGCAGCTTGCTGACCTCTGGATGAATGCCGATTTCGCGCTCTTTGCGCCCCTTACCAAAGACCTTCACATACCGATCATGGACATCGGCCAGGCGCAAGCCGCAGAGTTCAGGGACTCGCATCCCGGTATCCAGGAGCAGCAGGAGCAGCACATAGTTTCGAAACCCCAGGGGCGTCTTCTGGTCGCAAGCTACCAATAGCGCATTGATGTGCTCTGGAGAGAATGTCGGCACCAGGAAGACCGGCGCTTTCGGTTGGCGCAGCCGCGTGGCCGGGTTGGTGCTGAGCAAATCCTCATCCACACACCAAACAAAGAACACTTTTAGAGCGCGCACATACCCCCGCACGGTGAGGACAGACAGCGCGTGCTCTTGTGCTGGTTTATTGGGATGATGAGCGTCCGCCTTGCTCGCCAGTAAGTATTGTATAAACTGACGGAGATGACTTATTTGGACTTCCTCAAGCTCTGTAACCTTCTGCTCCTGGTCTATCATCTGTGCGAATAACCCCAGCCGCTGTTTATACCAACTGATAGTCTGTAAGGATCGTCCTCGCACTTCACAATCTAACAGGAACTGGTTCAGTACCTCCCGCAACTGCATAGGTCCACCTCCTTCATGCCACAGTAAGTTGCGGTTGCCCCAACCAGGCCAGCTTGCGCCGCATCACCTGTCCAAAGGTCGCCCGTTTGCGCTCATCCAGATAGGTCTGCATCTGGTCAAATGCCCAGGCCAGAAACCCGCCTCCATCTTCCTCCACTGCTGCTTTCGGCAGCCCTGGCCCGACATCCAGCAGAAACCCGTGTTCCTCCGCCTGGTTCGCCAGCTCTTCCAGGAGGACCACTCGTGCTGCCAGGCTCGTCCCATACCCCACAAACCCAGCCAGGGTGTGCTGACTCTCCAGTTCGACCTTCTTGGCCCGTACCGCTGGCACCGCTTCGGTCAGGAAGAGTGACGCCTGCTGGATGACCTGCCACACCTCAGAGACCTCCCAGCGGGACTGGTTGGTATCGGCGGAGGGCACCGTATGGCGCAGCCACTGTTGGCTACTGTACGCCCAGAGGCTATCCAATTGGTCCAGCAGGTCAAAAGGGTCTTCAATGCCCATCTCGCGCAGGCATTCGCGCTCATAGCGGAACTCGACCCGTGTGACGGATGCTTCTCCATCCCAGCCATGCTGCTTCCAGATGTCATGGAACCATTCCTTGTGATGCACCTGCACCTCACTGGACTTGTTGTAGATCAGGCAGGAGTGCGGAGCCGTCTTGCTGAAATAAAAGCCCTTCATCCGCCGTCCACGCTGGTCAATTTCCGGGTTGACGCTGACGGCTTCCTCTGGCAATTGATGCAGCGCCCCCCGTGAGACAAAGCAGCCAGCGTCGGCAGCCGTCAATTGCCACCCGGCAATATCAGCGCACTGGTGGACCTCACTCACCTGCAACTCCGGCTCGTAGCCCAGGAAACCGACGAGAAAGTCATAGACCTGGCTCAGCGACTCGCCCAGGTCACGGCTATGCAGATAGACGGACCGGAAGGTGAGGCGGCAGATGGTCTGATTCAACGTGCCCTTGCCCAGGGCCAGGTGGATATCATCCGAGTACAGCAGCCAGCGCCAGCCATGCCCCGACCCATGCGGCTTGATCGCCAGGGGGCATCCCTGAAACTGCCAGGGAGTCAAGACATCGTCCTCAGCTTCTCTGGCCCGGTTCTGTTCATGCTGCAACTTGACATTGAGGGTATTGGGCAGCTCTCCCTTGACGTTCAAGATCAGGGTGTCTACCCACCGATTGACCACCCGATACTGGGGTGAAGTAACTTGTGCTTCCATAGGCCCCCTCACTTTCTGCTGCGCCCGCTGGTAAGTAGGGGAGTGCGTGATACTGCTTCCTGGAGTGAACCCCTCGGACCGGACCACCAAGGCAAGTCAACTGAGCCATTCCTCTGTGCTAAAGTAGACACAGAGCAAAGGTGAGGTGACGAGTTATGCCAGGACGAACGTTTAGCCGAGAATTCAA